>Ga0187893_10012498_pt1 | contig 12024 bp, 14 predicted proteins | sample MA1701074metaG_FD_139574 | JGI IMG/M metagenome (GOLD analysis project Ga0187893, IMG submission 139574) | White microbial mat communities from a basaltic lava cave in the Kipuka Kanohina Cave System on the Island of Hawaii, USA - MA170107-4 metaG ... | reverse complement strand
TGCCAGGAGCGCGCGTACACTCACATCCCGTGCTTTCGGCTCGGCAACCGGTGGTATCACCGAGTGCCCGAGCTGATTCGCTGGCTCAACGGGATTAAGAGTGGTCAGGTTGAGTTTCGCCGTAAGCCGCGCATCTCCGGAGAGAGGAGATGACGTATGGCGAGAAAGGAGAGACCGTCCAACAGGTGGACCAAATCGGAACGCGTTGGCGAGGTTACGCTTTTTCTCAGCCCTCGAAGTCCTTACTGGCAAATGTATTGGGAGACCGGTGCGGGTCGTGAGGGAGCGTCAAGTCCGGGCATCGTCAGGAGTACCCGCGAGACGGACCTTGCGTTCGCCCGGCTCATGGCCGGCCGGAAGAGCGAAGAGCTTTTCAAGCGCCGGCACTATCCTCAGCAGGAAGTGGAACGCGAGAAGGCGCGAATCGGTCCCGTCATCGATGGCTTCGTCGAATACGTCGAGACGTTGGGCCGAAGCCAGGAGTACCTTGGCAAACTCAGAGGCAGGCTGCGTTGCCTGCGCGAATGGATGGAGAAGCGACGGTTGGTTTTCGTGCAAGATGTAAACCCGGAGTTGCTGCGGAGGTTCCAAACGCACTTGCGAAGCGAACGCGGTGCGAGTGCGGCTACAGCCAATCACTACATGGACGCCGTGCATAACTTCTTCGGCTACGCCATCTTCAAACGCAAGCTCATGTCCGGCCCTAATCCGGCCGCCACCGGCCGGCAGGCCGAGCTTGACCGCTTACGGCATCCGACCCTACCGCCGCCCACCATCTATCCGGACCAGGTCAACGCCGTCATCGAAGCCGCCATGAAAGAGTTCGACACGCAGATCGTGAATCTCATCACGTTTGTCTGCGAAGGCGGCTTTCGATTCCAGGAGCTTCAGTTTTTGCAGGTCGGCGACATCAACCTGCCCGAACGGGAGATCATCCTGGACATCAAGCGGCCCGACCCCAAACGGGTTCGCGCTGAGTTGCGGCGACGATGCCTCACGGCTGATGGGCTTTGGATTCCCAAAAGCCGAGCCGCTCGGCGGCCGGTCCACATTACGGACCGCCTCGCGCGGGTCATCGGCAGCATGGGACTCGGCGAAGCCTCCGACTGGGTATTCGTGAACTCGGTCGGCAGCCAAATCGCCGGGAACAAGACCCTCGATCGCTTGAAGCGCTTCGCATTCGCCGCCGGCGTGCTTGTCGACAAGCACCCGCGGACCGGGAAGCCTTGGTCATTGCTCCGGTGGCACTGGCTCCGGCACTATCACCGGACTCGGGCGCATGTCAGCAAGATCCGTCGCGAGGTGTCCAAGATTGCGATGGGCCATGCGGCAGATCCGATCCATGACCATTACAGGGGTCTGGACCGGTTTGCGTTCCACGCCGAGTACGAGAAGTTCGAGAGCGGAATCGACGACGCGTTGCTGCCCCAGAAAGGCCCCAATAAAGCATGAGTTACTGGGGACCCATTGGGGACACGGTTTTTCGGAGTCGTAAGTTGTTGTGGATCAACAGCTTACGTAATGGAGGCGGGGGGAATCGAACCCCCACGGACCACGCCTAAGTAGCGTCCGTGCAACGAGTTACAAGCAACTTCAAACGGGTACAAAACAACTACAAAACGCCGATCAGCGAGTCATCGATCCCGCTGTCGAACTTGGCATACTCTTCGTGGAAAGCGAATGTATCCAGGCCTCGGTAATGGTCGTGGATCGGATCGGCCGCATGCCCCATCGCAATCTTCGATACCTCGCGACGAATCTTGCTCACGTGCGCCCGCGTTCGGTGGTAATGGCGTAGCCAGTGCCACCGGATTTGTGACCACGGCTCGCCCGTGCGCGGATGCTTGTCGACCAAGACGCCGGCCTCCAAGGCGTATCGTTTGACGCGAATCAGGGTCTTGTTGCCGGCGACCTGATTGTCGGCTGCGTTAACGAACACCCAATCCGACGAGCTTCCAAGCTTCATGCCCCGAATGACCGACGCGAGCCGGTTCGTAATGTGAACCGGCCGGCGTCCCGCTCGACTCTTCGGAAGCCAAAGGCCATCGCGAGTCATGCAGCGCTTTCGGAGTTCGGGCCGAACGGCCTTCGAGTCCGGCCGCTTGACGTCCACCCGGATGGTGCGGCTTTCCAGGTCGATGTCTGCCACCTGGAGAAACTGCAACTCCTGGAATCGGAAGCCCCCCTCGCACATGAACGCTACCATCCTCGCGATCTGGTGGTCGTCGTACTCGATCGCTTTCGCGATGATGGCGTTCACCTGCTCGGGCCGAATGGTTGGCGGCGCCGGTGCACGATTCGGAACTCGCTCAAGCTGAGCCTGGCGGCCGCACGCCGCGGGGTTCGGTCCGCTCATCAACCGCTTTTTGAAGATGACGTACCCAAAAAAATTGTGGGTCGCATCGACGTAGTGGTTGATGGTAGCCGGAGTGAGGCCGCGGTCAGTTCGCAAATGGGCCGTGAATTCCCGAAGCAAATCGGCCGAGACCTCATCGACGAATCGACGTTCGCGCCGCTTCATCCACTGGGCCAGATAGCCGAGCCGCCCTCGGATGTTCTTGACGTGGTCGTAGCTGCGACCGAGTTCCGTCAAGTATGTCGCGAACTCCTTAACGAGCGGCTTGAAGGCCACCTGTTTGGCGTCACCATTTTCCATGTCGGGAAAAAGGCGGCGTTTGACCAGGTCTTCGTTCGTCCGGTGGGCGACCACGCGCGCCAGTGAGACGTCTGTCTCGCCTGTCGTCCGAAACCGCAGGCGTTGACGGCGATTGCCGTTGGTCAGTCCGTTTACCGGTTCGCTCCAACACATTTGCCACCGCGAGCTTCGTCCGCTTAGAAACAACGTCACCTGCCCGATACGTTCAGTCTTTGTCCACCTGCCCTGTTCGGTCTCCTTTCTCGCCATGCCTCATCTCCTTTCCGCGGAGATGCGGGGCTTACGGCGAAACTCAATCTGACCACTCTTGATCCCGTTGAGCCAGCGAATCAGCTCGGGCAGCCGGTGATACCACCGGTTGCCGAGCCGAAAGCACGGGATGTGAGTTTACGCGCGCTCCTGGCACCAGTCCACGATGGTTTTCGGGGACTTGCCGAGCACGGCGGCGAGTTCCGTCGAGGTGCATGGGTCCGCAAGCCGACTGAGGTCCGCACGGGGGTTGGGCAGCGATGGCAAGACAGGAGGATCGTGCGGGACGGCGAGAGGTTCGGGGTTCATGGGCAGCGCTCCTTTCCCTTAATTGCATCGTGTGGGCGACTCCCGGCCGCCGGATTTCGTGGAACTCATGTGGACTTCGCGTTGTGACGGCCGCGGACCGGAAGAACGGCGCCGACGCGAAGGCCGACGAAGCGTCGCAAGCGCTCACGGAGGCGATCCGCGTCGCCGAAATCGCGGGCAAGGGGCGAAAGCCGATATTCGATACATTCCGCGAGCGCCGTGACATCGTCATCCGCAAGGCGCAACTCAGTTTGTGCAAGCTCGAAGTACGAAGCCTCGTGCGTGAGCAGCAACGCGACGGTCAGGACGAACATTTCGGCCTCGGTTGGCAGCTCTTCGCGGGATAGGGATTCGAAGAGCGCTGTTTGAGTTAGGTCGTATTGGAGCATCGGCGTCTCTCCCCCTTGAACCATCACGACGTTGGTGTGGCCGCAACTTCTTCGGTCTCGCGCAGCGTCAGAAACTCGTAGGCCCGTGAAACGACCAGGGCGAGCTTCGGAAGTTCGTCGGGCCGGAGATAGCTCGTCGTTTTCCATTGCCCGTCGCGGTCGTCGCGGTAGCGTTTCTGGATGCGGATGCTGTAGGACGGCACGGCCCGACCGTTGGTCGGCGTGGTCTCGGCCCAGATCGCCGCAACGATGGTTCCGGCTCGGAACTCCTTCATGGGTGGGTTGTTCTCGCTCATGGCTTTCTCCTTCTATCGTTCGCTAACATGCGTACACGACTCGCAAAAAAATAGACTACGTTGGTCGCTCGGCTGACGCTGGAGCGGAGTCGAACAAGGTGCGGCGAACGGGAAGGCCGTTCTCCACGTCAACCAACTGAAGCTCGGCGTTGTCGGCTCGCCGTTGCAGCAAGGGCACAAGCTCGCGTGGTAGCAGCGGCGTTCCGCTGAGGGCCTTGGCCTGGATGTCATTGAAGCGATGAACTGCCGCGGCGAGGGAAACCCCGAACCGACGGGTGATCTCCGGGAGCACGACGCGCCGCCACAACCATTCAGATTCCGTCGTCGGTTCGATCAGTTGGACAACGGCTTTGCCTCGTTTCAGACCGCGTTGGTCGATGATGCGGACAAGCTCGCGCTCCAAGAGCGGGATGGGCATGAGGAAGGCGGCGGCGAACCGATCGGCCTGACGTTCATACCGGTCCGGCGATGGACGGAACAGATTGAAAATACTGCTTTCCTGAAAGACGCTGCGGACCTTCTTATGCAGCATCAAATGGCCGAGTTCGTGGGCACAGGTAAAACGGAAGCGCCCTTCGTGGTTCGTGACCCGCTGGTCAATCAGGATTTCGCGGTCTTCAACGTGCGCGGCGCCAAGAACGTCCTCGCCCAAGTGTGATAGGTCGGTGAATCCGAAGCGAATTCCCAGCGGCCCTTCGATCCAGTCCTCCACCGGAACAGGTAGCGGAATCTCGTCAAGGCCGAGCTTGCGGCGGCAACGCTCCAGGCATGACCAAGCCCGGGCGTCGATTACTTGCCGGCCACGCCGCGGTTCCAGCACTCGACCTGTCGGTTGTCGAGGCACGTTTCACCTCTCCTGCTTTCGCGACTGCATCCGTCGCGCCTGGTCGATGAGAGTGTCCCACTGTTGGGTCGTGAGTTTTCGGGCGGTGCGCAGAAACTCGGGCACCTTGGCGGCGGTCACGGGGTCCTGGGTGGCTACTTCAGCAACGACGACATCCGCGCGGCTCCAGCCGCTTCGCAGGTCGGCCTCGGGGATGCCGTATGCCTTGCAGATTCGCATCAAGAGGTCCTGGGACGGTGTGCGCCGGCCTTTTTCGATGTCGGTCAGGTGGGCCGGGGCGATGCTGAGCACGCCGGCCATCTCGCGGAGGCCCTTCTTAAGAACCGCGACTCGGCGGGCGCGGAGCACTTCGCCGATGGGTTGCTTGGGATTCGAGCGGCTTTCACGGGTCACGGGCGACTCCTTCCATTCGTTCGCCTATATGCTAACACACGAATGGAGCCTTGTCAAGCCGAATCCAGACGATGGGACAAAAAAACTGCGGGTCCGTCCGGAGGCGGACGCCGGTAGCTATACCGGCTGAGGCGGAGGGTGGCGGCGAGCATTAGGGCGGCGCAACCGGACAGGTAAACAGCGTACATCCCCAGCTTGTCGTGCGTGAGCAAGGGGCGGGGAATCTGGACCGTATACATGCAGGCTCCGAGCATGATCAGGCACACTGAAAGAACGGCGAGCACCGAGCCAAAGCCGGTCCGGCCGCCAGCGTGGCGGGCCTTGTTGGGGTGGCGGGATTGGAAAACGAGTAGCTCCTCGCCCGCGAGCCGGTTGATCAGCCGTTCGATTTCGTCGATGCGGCGGATGTGGTCCTCTTTCGAGCGGGCATGCTGTACCGTGGAGAGGAAGAGCCAGAGGACCGCGATCGGTAGACCAAGCAGGAACGAAAGCCGTGCTTGGTCCGGCATCGCCGTCGCGCTGCCCAGAATCCCAGCCAGCGTGCCCCCGATTGCCGGTAGGCGGCGGTCCATCGCCGTCAACCGAAAAGTCAGCAACGAGTACAGCGCACGGTATTCCTCCAAGAGAATCTGAATTCGAGTTTCGAGCGACACCGGGTCGTTTGGACGTGGTGGCGCGCTCGATTCATTATTTTGCATTTCGTACCTTGACATTCGGGATTTCCGGCGTACCAAACAAGTACCTAACCTTGGGATGCTTCGGGTGGCCGAGGCGAAGCGTTGGGCGATGGGCGCGTGTGATTGCGCCGTTTTGGCGATGGCCGGGAAGGCGGTGGGGAGTGAATCGGTTGTGTTTGGCGTTTGCGGACGGGCAAGGATTTGCGTTTGAAGTGAGCGAGGATGATGGTGCGGAGAATTCTGATGTACTCGGCGCGTTGTTTCGGATGATGCGAACGGCGATCGGACGTGCGCTTGAGGCTGCGGCTGGCATCGCGGTGGTTCGCCTCGGTCGTTTGAGCGTCGGATCAAAGTGGAATACCGCGAATGCTCTACACGCGGGTCTTCGTGAAACGCATCCGATTCCCGTGGAATCGGGTTTCGAGGGCAATCCGGGCGTCGAAGGCGGCGCGTGGCGGCCGAGTGACGGCGGCGATGATGGGATCGTACACTTGCGATTCGCGTCGGGAACGGAAGACCTTCCCTTGCATGTTCATGAGTTCTCGGATCGGCTGCTCGTGGTCACGTCGGGCGTGGGCCTCTTCCATTATCTTCCCGACGCCGAGAAGGTGCGGGAGCTTCGCTCGGTCGCGGTGGAGGCCGGCGACGCCGTGCTGTTCACGCGCGGAGTCGTTCACACGTTCACGGCCCCACTCGACGACCTCACGTTACTTTCGTATCACGCGCCGTTCTTTGAATTCGACAACACGCGGCAGTTCACGATCCCGCGACAATCGCGGGGCTTTCGTTTCACGTGGGTACCGGGCCGGCTGCTGTCAATGATGGAATGTGCTGACCCTAAGTCGGTCCTATCGGTGGCATGACATTGGCGCGGGCGTACGGTAAGGATTGCGGCTTGAGGCGTTGGCCTCATGTCGTCACGAACGTCAACACGTTTCCGTGACGCCATTCAGACGGGGCGCATCACCCGGTAAACCCAGCCTTACCAGCCGGGCTAAGGGAGCGAGCTTACCACTCGCTGCGATGTGACCCGTAGAGCATGGTACGTCGAGAGGCGTTCGCCATGCTCGACGGAGGCTCGTGAAAGTAATCCCGGAAACGCCCATGCGTTTTCGGAGTAATCTTCACGTTCTATCCGATCGCGTAGTTGACGGGGCGACGGAGACACGCCTTGTCGAGTGATGCGTTCTTTCGCTCGGCAAGGTCGTGATCGTCTAAGTGGGTGCAAATCCCATCCAGGGGGTTCGAGCCATAGCGCGACTTGCATCGCGCAATTCGGGTGAGAGTCCCGTGAGGCTCGCTCAACCTGGCCAGCGTGGGGAGCGCGCAGCGCGGCGACGCGTGCGATCGGGCCGTGACCGGCTCGGGAATCCTCGGAAAGCCCGAGGATCGTGAATAGCTCAACCATGAAAGGCTCGCAAGGGCTTGCTGGTTAGTCCCATCGGAGACGGTGCCAAACCGCGAAAAAGTCATGTCGAAGGGTAAGCCGCTGCTTCTGCGTTCGGGTGGCTGAAATCCGCAGTGCCAATTTGTGACACTAAGTGCTGCGGGAAACTGCGTTGGGCCGGGAGGCTCGGCGTACGACGTGAATTTGCCTGCCGTTGGCGGGCTAGCGACGTGACCGATGGGAAAACGACGATCGCTAATCCGGGAGACTCTGTAGCGGCCGGGATGGTACCCGGTGCGTGGCTAGGTCGGCCGCGTGATTCAAACGCTGCAGAGTGGGAGTGTGGCCTGAGTAGAAGTTCCCGCGTGCGGGAAGCGGATGCCGCTGCAGGGCAGTGGCGGGCCGTTCGAGCTTCGGGCTGGTAACCCGAAGCGTGCGACGACGAAAGGGCTGACGGGTTTTTCTGAGGAATCAACCGTCTGAATGGCGGCCGCGGTTCGCTCATGCGGATCGCGGCCCTTGGGAAAGGTGGAATGTGGTCACAGTCGGGCCGCCGGGGACGGCGGCTCGCCTGTGGCGATGAATTGGCGGCGATGCTGTACGTGCGCCTTGTGTACGGCGCGGCATCGCGATGTTGGTTGCGGGCCTGCTTATTACTGGGGGGCGCGTACTGTGAATGCAGTGCGCCCCCCGGTTTGCTGATGGCGGGCCTGCGGTTGTGACTGATGTTCTTGGTGCGAAAGGAGGTGATGTTGATGGGCTGGTGGCAAACGGTAAGCGGGGCCGTGATCGGAGACCCGGCGGCGGATTACGTGGACGAGCTGATTGCGAGGGGTCAGGCGTACATCGAGCCGTCGGAGCTTCCGCCGGACGTGCGAAAGCGCCTGACCGCGACTTACGTCGAAGGCCTCGGGCGTGAGCCGACCGAAGAGGAGCTGCGGGCCGTGCTGGCATTTTGCCTTTGAGGAGTGGGTGGCGCCTCGTTGCGCAGAAGGGAGGTTTTCACCGGCTTTGGGATTGTGCCGTAAACAATCCCGCTTCGTAGTAGCGGTGTTCGTGCCGACGGATTGGCACGTTGTAGTTGGCAGTATGCAGTATCGTTGTGAAGCGATTTCGGTCGAGGGATTCGTTCAACAAGTGGCCGTTCAGTATCTTCGGCATGGTTATTGGTTCTACGTGGCCGGAAGCGTTCCCGCCGGAAAAGATCCGCAGGCGGTCGATCGGAAGCTAATCACCAGGTACGGCGTCAGGGCGTCGAGCAAGGAGCGGACCCGCCGCAAACGCGCCGGTCTCGCGAACTTGCACTACATCCGTCATGATCGATTCTTCCTGCTGATGGCCACGCACGGCCGCCACCGCTTCTTCGATGACGAAGCGGGCCAGATTCGCGACGCCCGCCGACAACCCATCAAATTCGCAGGATACGCGATTTCGCATCGGAACGGCCGGGTTTGTGTGCGAATCGAGCATACGGAGTACACGCAGCTCAAGGCGTGGTTTCTTGACCTCGCATGTCGCCAGTCAGCCGACCTGCTCGGGGCCGAGTTTGGCAGCATTCGGTTCGTCCCCTATCGCCCGGTGCGGCAACAGCTTCTCGCGATCTGGCGGACCGTCACGCGATCGCGGAAATTGGCGGGGTACGAATCCGTTTCGATCGAGTGCGTGCCTTGGAAGCGGCAGATTGTGAAGCCATTTAGCGGGCGTGGTGACCAATCGAACCTTTATGAAAAGGGGTAGAGGGTGAGGCTTTGGGCGGGAGAAGGGCCGCGGCTCCCGCTCCATCAACCTGGTTGGCGTCAAGTTTTTCTGCAAGAGAAAGCGACGGATCGGACCGTTACCACGCGGATCAGTTGACAGCGGTGCTGGTGGTTACCTCGTGCTGCTTGTGGGCCGCGATCGTCAAGTCGGAAGCGCGTTGCGCGGAGAGCAACTCACGGGTTGCGCGGCGACAGACGCGGACGTTGTGCAGCAGCAATTCGTCAATTGTTTCGCCTGCGGCGGTGTGTGCGGGCTTCCACGTGAGACGGCGCCCGATTCGCGTAGCGCTCTGACGCTTCTTCGCCTTCATGTGGGCTGTCGTGTCGAGCATGATGACACGCTCGAACGCGCTGGACAGTTCAGCAAGATGGGACCAGCCGGCCCGAATGACGAGCGTCAGGTGGCGACGCACATTGCGTGTAAGTGCAACGAGCTGCTGGGCGTGCCACGCCCGACGCGGAGCCGACCTGCCGATGGTCCCCATCTCGTAAGCGATGGCATTGATCTCTGGTGAGGCGATCAGGTATTCCGTCCACCGGGCGAAATCGTTTGGGGTACGACTGTTGACGTGAAGGGCTACGGGAAGACCGGCAGCTGCAAATCCCTCAAAGCAGAATGCAATGCGCGCCATGCTAACGAGGTTGTCGTGCCGAACGGTGTCGGCATGCATCGAGAAATTGGGAGTGGTAATCAATGAGGGACGGAGTTTCCGAAGCGATTCCGCCGTCTTCTTCGGCTGTAGGACGTGCCAGAAATTCTCGACGCGGCGGTCCTTCGCCGTGGCTGTAAGGATCACGCGAGCGTCAGGGTGAATCTTGAACCGCTTAAGCATTTCCTGGCGGGAGGAGTATTTGGCAACTCCGGTACGGTGGTCAATCACCGAGTAAAGCGAGACGGCTACTGCTGGGAGTGAAAGGGGGCCGCCGAGATCGCCTGCGTCGAGGATGCATGGAACATAGTCGGGCAGCGCCAGCACGGGGGTAACACGGTGCCGGTACGGGTGCAAGTCGAATCCACCGACCTCATTTACGAGCGTACTGTATCGCCGCTGGCTTGGGCATATGTAGCGGGTACACGTCTCGGGCTTGCCGCAGCAGAAGTCCATGCAATTGAAGACCGGCGCCTGAATGCTCAGACCACCGCACCAGCGCAGTTCGGGACACGTCGTGCAGCCGAGACGAACTTCCTGGCCCGTTTGGTGCCATAGCGTCGGGTCGGCGAACTTCCTGCGGACGGTGAGAGGCGTGATTTGGGCTTGTTGTGTCATCGCTATTCCAGCAGTATTTCCGCCTTGTTTGTCATCGAAAAGAGATTGACGACGCGACCAAATGCGCTTGGACACGGCCCGCGCATCATGTCGAGGACGCTTGAAGGTGGGTTCTCCACGTGGCCCACGACGCTGACGCCGCGGATGACGAGGAGGCGATTACCAAGCAGCGTGAGCCGGCACTCTTCGTCCAAGTCGAACAGATGACCGTTGTCCGGTGTGACCACCACAGCGACGGATAGCTGGGGCGCGCCGGTGAAGAGGTTCGGTTCTTCAAACAGGTCAAGGCATCTCCGCTGCTTCCGCTGGAAGCTGTCAGTCGCCTTCGCGATCATTTCAGTACCCATACAGCAAGTCCTCCAGAGCCGGGCGATAGACCCGCGCACGGCCATAGCGTTCGGATTTCAAGATTCCCTTTGCTTCGAGCGCGGAAAGCCGGTTGTTGGCCGCTGATAGACCGACGTGTGGTAGCGCTCGTGACACGAATGAGGCATCAAACTCCCCTTGCCCTTGAACGACGCGAAGCGTTTCGCTCAGGGCTGGGTCGAGGCGTCCCATCAAGACAGGGTTGCGAACTTGAAGATCGCGGGAGACGCTTGCGGCGACGATGACGTTGCCGGTGGCCTCCAGCGCCACAGCCAGTTCCTCGCGGACAAGTTCCGCGAGATTCACAACGATGAGGACGATTTCCGGACGCATCGCCGCTGCGTACTTCTGGAGCGCAAGCACGGCCTCGCGAAGCCAACTGACAGTCGCCAGGCGGACGTTTTCGAAGTCGATCGCGTGCAACCCCGGTTGGGCTGAATCAAGCTGCATGCGTGCCTCCTGGAACCACGAGGTACCGTCGGCCGCGCTGGCAACGTCTGCCGAACGCGCCAAATCGACTACTGAGATGATTGAGCAGACGTTCATGTGAACATCTGAAGTATAGCTAAGCGGGCGGCGGCGTCAACACCAATTATTGGCTGCCGGGAAAAATCTCGACGGTAACCACTACGCCATGATGGTACGGGCGTTGCGAGCACATCCCTTGGTCTGGCCGTGGTCCGGAACCGACAATTTGAAGTACGGCTTTCCCTGATCGAAGCCGGACCGAGCCGTTAGCGGCCCGGAGCGGCAGAAATACGGCGCGGTACCCGTAGCCATAACCAACGCCGCGGCCATGCCGCGAAACCCCCGGCGTGACGGCGAGCGGTAGCGCCTCCAGGTCGTCACGAATCGACCGGAACTCAGACGCTTTTCTGAGGCTGGCGAGCATCCCGATGCCGGAATCTGCGACAACGTACTCGAAGCGATCGGGATTGCGGGCGAAGGCGGCGATCCCGGAAGTTAGGGATTCAGCGTGTTGAAAAATGTTGTCGGCGAGTTCTCTGATCGCGCCAGCAAGGCCCGCTGCGACGGAATCCGCGAATCCTACGTCCCGCGCTGTGGCCTCGGCCCGCTTTACGAACGCCGTCCAAGCCGGAACGGCTCCAAGGCCCTGAGGTATGGTGATCGCGTCCGCGTGGATCGGTTGCAGGCTCAGGTTCGGTTGGGCCGGCACATGGCCGTCAAGTAAGCCGGAAATCTGGCCAGTGATCGGCGAGGATGAATACTCGGCAAGCGGCGGAAGCTCAGGTCTATTATTGCGGCGGTAGTGCTCATACTCGACGATCGCACCAACTCGATCCGCGAATATGCGCCCTATGTCGTGCTGCGCTCGACCGAACGCAGACACAGGAGCAACGGCAAGCTCGTCGAGAAAATGGGCTGGCATCGTGCGAGTCAGACCTCCTCGGCCGACACGACCACCGAAAACG
>Ga0187893_10012497_pt1 | contig 12025 bp, 8 predicted proteins | sample MA1701074metaG_FD_139574 | JGI IMG/M metagenome (GOLD analysis project Ga0187893, IMG submission 139574) | White microbial mat communities from a basaltic lava cave in the Kipuka Kanohina Cave System on the Island of Hawaii, USA - MA170107-4 metaG ... | reverse complement strand
TCGATCGCGTCCGGGAACTGCGCCACGCCCGCTCGACGGCATCGAAGAGACTCACGACCCAGGTGCTCATCGACTCTCGGCCTTCTCGTCGGCGACGACTATTCTCCGTATTTCACCGGTCAACACATACGACTCGGTCGTGAGCGTAAATGGCGCCCCGCTCTTGAGCGGCCGGCCTCGGTAGCGCCAGCCGTCTCGACCACGGTCGGCGCCCAGGGTCACGGTCACCAGCGTGTCGGCGCCGCTGTTTGAAACGCTGCGCACGATGGCGGCCCGCTGATCGAGAAGCTGATCGCGATCGTTGATCGCGGGGGTCGCGGCGGCCGACCTGAATGCCACGGTGACGGTGGCGGATGCCGGCGCCGCGGCAGGGAACACTTCGTCGATCGCCAGGCGGAGGCTGCCGTTGGGCGCTGGAAGATCGACGGCCACCGGTCGATCGCCGCCGAGCGTCGTGCCGCCGACGCTGCAGGTTCCATCAGCGGACGGATCGCACTTCGCCAGCAGCACCACCTGGCGCTGGTGACCGGGTCTCGGCAGATCCGTCTGCCGGCCCGCGATCGAGATCCGAGTGGACGCCGCAATCGGCGGACCAGCGGCGAAGACTTCGAACACGTGATCCTGATCCGGAAAACGGAAGCCGGGAACAAGCGCATTCATCAATGCCGAGTCACCGGAGGCCCAGCCCGAGAGGCGGATGAACGCCGTCGGCGGTGATTCGATGACGACGGCTCCAACCGCGCGCGCCACTTCCTGGACGCCGTCGAACAGCACGAGATCGTGCGCACCAGGGGGAAGCCCGCCCACCAGCACGTCAGCTGAATTCGGGTGCTCGAATACGAATGCCAGCGCCGAGGTGTTGCCGATATTGGCGCGCAGCATCGGCGTCAGGCCGCTGCCGCGAATCTTGAACTTCCCGGCGAGCACGGTTCCACGCGTGATTCGCCGATCGGTATTGTCCATTTCGGCGCGGGTCACCGATTCGATCTGCGGCCGCGACGGCCTCATCAGCAACGCCGCCGCATAGGCGATCGGCAGCAGCACGACGAACAGCAACAGCACGACCGTGTCGACCAGGTTGAAACGGCTGAAGACGCGACCGTGCGGGTCAATGAGCGGCATCACCGGCTCTTTCTGGAATCGCCGGCACGTCGGCGCGCGACGCTTTCCGCAGTGCCAGTGCGCCGGCCGCCGCGATGCAGAGCACGTAAGGCCAGATCAATCCTCGAAGCCGCACCAATGTGCCGATGTTGCCGTTGGTGAACATCAACGCCGCGCTGGTAATGGCGAGATGAGACGCGAGCAGCGCGGTGAGCGTGGCGTTGCGCTGCCAGCAGACCAGCAGCCCGATCGGCAGCAGGATCAGCGCGGCATACCAGAGCAGCTGCTGCGGCAAGTACACGAGGTCGGCCCGCGTCGCCGACTGCCATGGCGCCGGCACCACCACGAAGGCGACCGCCGCGTTGACGACAAAGCGCACCGCCTGCTCGAACGTCAGGTTCAGAGCCGAGGCCGGCGAGCGGGGATTCACGTAAAAGCCTTCGTCGAGGAGCTTGTACGGCCGGCCGATGGTGAACACGTTGCCGGCATGCACCACCGCCACCTGTTCAACTTGACGGGCGATGAAGGCCCGATTGTCGTCGCGTGACAAGGCGATCACCGCAATCACCGCCGCGAGCGCTGTCGCCGCCACCACCCGTCGAGTCGACACCAACACCAGGCGGATCGCCGCGGCCAGTACCAGACTTGCGATTGCCAGCGCCGCTCCGCCGCGACGCAGATCGTCCAGCACGATGATCGCGACGACCAGCAATCCAATCCACAACACACGCGTGCGCATGCTGCTCGCGAGGGCCGCGTACCACGCTGAGGCCAGGAATGTGGCGACGAAGGCGAAGTAGAGCGACTCTTTGAGGAGGGCGATCGACGCGAGCAGCAGCGTCGGGAGGAACAACACGGCGGCCAGTGTGACCAGAGCAACCTCGCCCCCGAACGCCGCCCGGATCAGACGGTGCAACAGCACCGCGCCGAGGGCGAACAGCACGAGGTTGATCAGGCGAAGCCCGAATGGCGACGGCCCGGCGGCCAGCTGCAGCCAGGTGATCAGCGTGAGATAACTCGAGCGTCCGTATTCATCGGTGGCCACGAAGTGATCGTAGTGGCTGGTGGGAAAGCCCAGCAGAATGTCGCGCGCGCGCAGCGAGCGCGCCAGGTTGTAGCCCTCATCTCCTGCGAGCGTACCGACCGCGAGATCGTTCAACTCCGGCAGCGCTCCCAAAGCGATGGCCGCCACCGCAGCGGCGCGGACGATCACGCCGGCGACGAGAATCATCGAGAACATCCGGCGCTCGCCGTCGGGCAGCGATCGAGCGGCCAGCCAGCCGCTGACCAGCATCGCGGCCGTTGACCAGACGAGGAGCGGCGACAGTGTATAGATCACACCCAAGACGACTCCGGCGGCGGCTGCGGAGAGGCGTGATCGCAAGGTGCCTTATCTTAGCCGCGCCTGCACGCTGGCCGTGAGCCGCATCGCGGCGACGGCGGCGTATGGCACCAGCAACGTGTGAATCGGTACGATCAAGCGCTCCCCCTTCGGGTAGACGATCACGACCGCGATGAACTGGGTGATCGCGATTAGCGCCGGAATCAGGATGTCTGGTGAAGGTCGAGCACGCCAGAGCAGGAGCAGTCCGGCCACCGCCGATGTCCAGACCGCGATGTAGACAGGCGAGACGCCCCAGCCCGGCGCATAGAGCTCGTAATAGCCAAGAGCGAACAACGCTTTGCGGCCGATGTTCAGGGCGAATGATCCCGGCGCGGTGATCGTGAACTCGATCACCGTCGCGGTGTGGTCGCTCACACCGAAGCGCTGGTAGATCGCCGATCGACGCGTGAGATCGATGACCACGCCGGGCGGCACCTCGTTGCCGCCGAGCAGCGTGATGCCAAGTTCGGTGGGTGACGGCGCAAACACATTCGCGACGATCCAGTTGCGGATCGTGATCAGCGAGAACACGGCCAGCATCGATCCCGCGAGCAGCGACAGGATCGCGGCGCGATGCCGCCGGCCCTTCAGTGCCATCCAGCACGCGGGCCATGCCCCGGCCCACGCCAGTAGCGCCGTCGATCGAGTAATGGTCGTCACGCCGCTCAGCAGACCGGCGGTCACCGCGCGCACGCGCTCCGGCTGACGGCACAGTTGAATCAACGAAGCCGCCGAAGCGACCAGCAGCGGGACATACAACGACTCGTTGAGCGGTTGCGCGGCAATGGGCCAGAACTTCCAGGCGATGAACGCGGACGCAATCGGCAGCGCGACGATCCACGCTCGCGCGCTGGAGTAGGCCACCGTTATCTCAACCAGCGTCCACATCGCCCACGCGGCCAGCAGCCGTTGCAGGAAAACGGGGCCGAACATCCCTTCACCGAACAGCGCGTGAGAGGCGGCGAGGAAATAGGGATAAAACGCCTGGTAGTAAAACGGCTCGCCCTGGCCCGGCGGCGCGCCGCCGTTCATCAGGATGCCGTTGAGCAAAATATCGCGCGCATAGCCTTCATACGTCAGGGTATCGTCGCCGCCGGCCAGCAGCATGTTGCGGCCCCACCATCGGAGCGCGAAGATCAGCGCTTCCGCGGCGGCGAAAACCCAGAAGATCCGCATCACGTGCTGCAACCGCACGCTCTCGTCGACGCGCTGCCGCCAATCGCGCACGATTCGCGCGAGCGATGTGGCGACCAGCCAGGCCAGGCAGAGCAGCAGCGCCACGTCGATCGCCAGCTTGAGCCGGCGCAACCCGCGCGCCGCGGTCATCTGCCAGCTGCGCACCTGCTGTGTCACTACCATTGCGGCGTCGAATGGGACCCGCCGATCGCCATCCATCAGCCCGCTCGAGATCACGCGCGGCGACCCGTACGGCGATAAGAACGTCACATCGAGGCGGTGCCACCCCGGGGTCAGCTCGATCTCCCGCACCGCGGGTGAACCCTCGCCGGGCGACAGCGTCAGCGCTTCGCTGCCGTCAACAAACACTGCCGCCGAGGCCGATGGCGCATCGAGATACACACGCGGCCGCTCCTCGTCTACCCACCACAATCCGCTCCACCGCACCGCGAAGCCGAGATAGCGGCGCTGCGGCTCGCCGACTTTGTAAAAGTTGAAGCGGTTTTCGTTCACGAACGGCAGCGGCACTTGCACGCGACCCGGATCGAAATCGATCCGCCGATCGATCCGCGTGAACGGTTCAGCGCGGTACTCCGTGCTCCGCTCGTGCGTGCCGGTGCCCGCCTCGTTGGCGTAGTAGCGCGCGCGGAACCCGCCCTGGCCCGGAATGGCAGCGCCCGCGATGGAGGTGACGACGAGGAGAATCGCCACCACCCACGTGCCGGGCACACGCACGCCGGCTCGCCACAACCACGCCAGCATCAGCAGGGTAGCGGCCTCGACGGGACCGAGAGGAATGCCGTGGACGAAACCGCCCGCGTCGTTGGGCATGAGGAAATACGCGAGCCAGATCAGCAAACGCTGGAAAGTCTATGACATCCTTACCGCGCATGCAGTCGTCTTTCCATCCCCTCGACTGGGCCATCGTCGCGCTCTACCTCGCGGCGATGGCCGCCATCGGCTTCTACTTCTCGCGCCGCCAGACGAGTCTCGATCGGTACCTGCTCGCCGATCGCAGCATGGGATGGCTGCCCGTGGGACTGTCGCTGATGGCGGCGCTCAACAGTGGCATGGACTACCTGATGCAGCCCTCGTCGACCATCCGCTACGGCATCGTGCTCGCCGTCGGCATCGTCTCGTGGCTGCCGCTGTATCCGTGGGTCGCTCGTGTCGCCTTTCCGTTCTATCGCCGGCTGCACTTCTATTCGGTCTACGAGTACCTCGAAGCGCGATTCGATGTCGGCGTGCGGACGCTCGCGGCGGTGATTTTTCTGCTATGGCGTCTGGGCTGGATGGCCACCGCAATGTACGTTCCCAGCCTCGCGATCAATGCGGCGACGAACGGCCAGGTCGATCTCAACACCACGACCATCGTGGTCGGCGTGGTGGTGACGCTGTACACGATGCTTGGCGGCATCCAGGCGGTGATCTGGAACGATGTCATTCAGTTCTTCATCATGTTTGGCGGCCTGGCCGCCACGGTGGCCATCGCGTGGGCGAGCGTGCCCGGCGGGTTTGCCGAGATCTTTTCCAGCGCCGCGGCTGCGGGCAAGCTCGACGCGTGGCCGCCGCTCACCGATCCGGCGGCGGTTGGAGCGCTGGCGCAAGTGGGCAGCTTTCTCCGACAGCCGATGCATGTGATCACGTTGCTGGTGGCGCTGATTATCGGCCGCATGGCGCAGTACACCACCGACCAGGTGATGGTGCAGCGGCTGCAGACCACCCGGTCGGTGAAGGAAGCGCGGCAGGCATTCGCGGTCAACGCCGGCGGCGACGCGCTGTGGATGATCGGGTTGTCGTTTGTCGGACTGGCGTTGTTCGCCTACTTCCAGCATCACCCGCTGCCCGCGGAGTATCAGACCGACAAGCTGCTGCCGTACTTCATGTCGATCGCGTTTCCGATCGGCGCCGTCGGCCTCGTGATCGCCGCGATCATGGCGGCGTCGCTGTCGAGCATCGATTCGGCGATCAACGCGTGTTCGTCGGTTGCGGTGGTCGATCTATACAACCGGCTATGGCGCGGCCGCCATGCGCACGAAAGTGGCAGCTCCGCCGAGGATCGTCACCAGGTTCGCGCCGTCCGCGTAGCCACGCTCATTGTCGGCGCGCTGGGGACGACGCTCGCGTGCAACGTCGCCGCTGTTGGATCGCTGCTCGAGATCAACGCCAAGGTGGTGAATGCGTTCACCGGACCGCTGTTTGGCATTTTCCTGCTGGCGATGTTCAGCGAACGCGCCAGCAGCGCCGCGGTGCTCGTATCGGGCGTGGCCGGCGCGGTGACGTCGTACTACGTGGCCTATCACAGTGCGATCGGTTTCCTGTGGCCGTCGACGTTCGGCCTCGTTGCCACGCTGGTTGCAGGTTCGGCGCTGGCCCTGGTGTTGCCGATGGCGGAAGACGACGAGCGTCGCGCCCTCACCTGGAAGTCGGTGATGAGCCGGCCTGAACTAAGCTAATATCGACAGGTTGTGACGACATCGAAACGCGCGCTGATCACCGGCATCACCGGACAGGACGGGTCCTATCTTGCGGAGCTGCTGCTCGGCAAGGGCTACGAAGTGTTCGGTGTCGTGCGGCGCTTGAGCGCGCCGAACGTGTGGCGGATTCAACATCTGCTGCCGAAGATCACGCTGCTGCAGGCCGACCTGCTCGACCAGCTGTCGCTGATCAAAGCGGTCGAGGCCGCGCAGCCCGGTGAGTTCTACAACCTGGCGGCGATGTCGTTCGTGCCCTCGTCCTGGGATCAGCCGATGCTGACCGGCGAGTACAACGCCCAGGGTGTGACCCGGGCGCTCGAAGCGGTTCGCGCGGTCAATCCGAAGATTCGCTTCTATCAAGCTTCGTCGAGCGAGATGTACGGACGTGTGCGCGAAGTGCCGCAGACCGAGATGACGCCGTTCTACCCGCGCAGCCCGTACGGCGTCTCGAAAGTGTTCGGCCACTACATCACCGTCAACTATCGCGAAAGCTACGACCTGTTCGCGTGCTCGGGCATTCTGTTCAACCATGAATCGCCAAGGCGCGGCATCGAGTTCGTGACGCGCAAGGTCACCGACGGCGCGGCGCGGATCAAGCTGGGCCTCGCCGACACGCTGCGGCTCGGCAATCGCGATGCCTGCCGCGATTGGGGATTCGCCGGCGACTACGTGCGCGCGATGTGGCAGATGCTGCAGCAGGACAAACCCGACGACTACGTGGTCGCCACCGGCGAGGCGCATTCGGTCCAGGAGCTCGTGGAAGTCGCGTTCGCGCACGTCGGCCTCGACTGGCAGAAGTACGTCGGGGTGGATCAGCGGTTTTTGAGGCCGGCCGAGGTCGATCACCTGATCGGCGATCCATCGAAGGCAAGAAAAGTGCTTGGCTGGAAGCCGGAGGTCGACTTCAAGGGCCTGGTGCGCATGATGGTCGACGCCGATCTGGCGCGACTGGAATCGGGTCAGCTGATCGCGTAACTCGTGACAGCGACGCCGAACGGCAGGAATCGGCTGATCACGGGCGTCGTGGCGATCGCGGCGCTTTACTCGCTCGTCCACGTCGTGGTGTCGGGCATCATCCAGCCGTTGCGCAGCGAAAACATCGGCCAGGTGATCGAAGAGCTGCAGCCGCTGTATCGGCTGTTCACCACCGGCTCCGCCGCCGTCGATCATCCACGTCAGTACGGTCCCGTCTTCCTGTTCCTGTTCCATCCCGTGTATCGCTTCACGCTGTCGCGTCCGGATCTGCTGGCGTGGTACGCCTACGCTCTGGATCTGGTCGCGATCGCGGTCGCGTTCGTAGCCACGCGAAGGGCCATCCTGTTCTGGCTTGCCTCACGCGGCCTGACACCCTCGCGATGGCTGACGCCCGCATTGGTGTTTCTCTGGGCCAACTTCAGTCCGTTGTACGGCGTGCTGGCGATCAAAAACGTCGAGCTGTGGGAGCTCGCCCTGATCGCCGTCGCCGGAGCCGCGTGGCTCGAAGGCCGTCGATGGGTGACCGCGTGGTCGATCGCCGCGGCCGCGCTCGTCAAGATGCTTCCGCTCGTCTTGATTCCCTACCTGCTGCTGCGCGATCGCCGAACCTTCGTCTATGCGCTGGTGGCGTTGGGAGCACTGCTGACCGCATCGCAGCTGCTCTACGGCTGGCAGATGGGATGGGGCTACTTGCCGATGATCGTCGGCGCCGCAGCGGGCGGTGAAGGGTACGGCAACGCCGCAGGGATGATCTGGCACGAGAACGTGTCGATTCGCGGAGCGGCGGTCAAGTTGTTCGGATATCTCGAAACGCCGGATCCGTTTGCGATGAAGGGATACCAGGTCGGCTACTACGTCGTCGTGCCCGAGCATCTTCGCGCCACGGCCACGGCCGTCGCCTGGAGTGCGCAAGCGGTGGCGATCGGATGGCTGATGCTGCGGTTGATCCGGCCAATGCAGACCATCAGAACGACGCTCCTGTATTGGGAATGGGCCCTTGTGGCGATCATGATGCTGATGCTGGCGCCGCAGATCTCTCAGGACTATATGATCCTGACCCTGGGTGCGTTCAGCTTCGTGATGGCCGGATGTTTCGCGCACCGGCGCGCGTCGTGGTGGATCGCGTTCGCGATCGCGGTTTTGCTGGTAGGAAATGTCGTGCCTCGCGGCCTGTTCGGCCGCCTCGTGGCTGCCGATCGGCTCGCTGCGCTCGACGGCGGCAGCCATCTGCTGGTGTCGGAGGCCTATCAGTACGTGGGGTTCCCGCTGTTGGGGCTGATCGTTGTGCTGGCGGTGTGGACGCGAGTTTCGCGAACAACATGACCGACCCGACGCGAGCGACCGGCGAGCGATTCGGATATGGCTGGACCGCGGGCGGCGTGCCGCCTGCTGTCACGGCGAAGGTGAAATACCACCTGCACGTCATGCAGACCGCCGTGGGCGCGCCGGACTTTACCGGACTCGTGCTCGATGCGGGGTGCGGCGACGGCGTGGACCTCGCCAACAGCGGGCTCACCGAAGGATGCCGCGTGATCGGTGTCGAGCTGAGCGATGGCGGGATTGTCGCGTCGGCGGCGCGGATTGCGCGCATCCCGCGCGCGACGCTCGTGCAAGGCAGCGTGCTGCACCTGCCGTTTGCCGCCGCGACCTTCGATGCCGCCTACTCCTACGGCGTCGTCCACCACACGATCGACCCGCAGGGCGCGGTCCGCGACATCGCCCGCACGCTCAAGCCCGGCGCGTCGTTGCTGATCTACGTTTACGAGGAGTTCGACCGGCGACCGTGGCACTGGCGGCTGGCATTGGCGGCGGTGAATTCGGTGCGGCGGCCGATCAGCCGCATGTCGCCCGCGGCGATACGGCGGTTCTGTGCGCTGATTGCGCCGCTGGTCTTCATCACGTGCACCTGGCCGTCACGGCACTTCTCGTGGGCGGCGCGCTTCCCGTATCCCGCCACCCAGAACAAGTCGGTGCGCAGCCTGATTCCCGACTTGTACGATCGCTTTGCCGCGCCCATCGAGGTCCGCTACACCGAAGCCGGGGCGCGTGCGTTGGTCGAACGCGCGGGTTGTCGCGTGCGCGCCATTGCCAACGCGCGCGGCTGGGTCGTGTGGGGTGAGAGGCTGACCGCCTAGCTCACTGCGCGGTCCGCCAGAGGTCTGCCACCCGGCGCCCGATCGCCAGGCACGACGTCAATCCGGGCGAGTCGATCCCCGACGCCTGAATCACGCGCGGGTTGACCCCGTCGCGTTCAATCAGGAAATCCGCCACCGGTTGCCCCGGCCCCTGGAGCTTGGCGCGAATGCCGCTCCCGCCGGGCTGGAGATCCTTCAGAGTGATCCACGGCAGCAGGGCTCGCGCCGGCTCGAGGAAATCCTCGAGTGCGAGCCGCCCGCCCTCATAGTCCTCTTTCGAATCCTGGTACGAAATCGTCGGCCCGAGCGTCACCGTGCCCCAGGTGGTCTTCGCCAGATGCACGCCGAGGCCGGCCCCCGACGAATGCGGCAGCGGATAGACTAATCCGTTCACCATCTGACGGCGCGACGGCGCGAGCTCCGCGTATTCGCCGCGACACGGATAGATCGTGAACGACATGCCGCCGAGCGTCGCCGACACCACGTCGGCATACAGTCCCGCCGCGTTGACCACCGTGGCCGCCACGATTCGCTCGTGCGGGGTCACGAGCTCGATGCCGTCACGCTGCGCTGAGGCGTCGGTCAGTGGGCTGCCGACCACGATGGCCACGTCGCGGGCGCGGCAGAGCGACTCGAGCTTCTTCACCAGCGCTTCGGCTTCGACAATTCCCGTGTCGGGCGACCACAATGCCGCCGCCGCGCGCACGTGCGGCTCCTTCTCGCGGGCGAACTCGGGTCCGACGAGCTGCACCGAGGTGACGCCGTTGTCGTGAGCTTTCCGGAGCAGCGCCTCCAGCGCCGGCACGTCGCCATCGTCGCCCGCGACCACGAGTTTGCCGCAGCGCGCGTGCGGCACGTGATGCTCGGCGCAGAACGCATAAAGACGATCGCGTCCTTCCACGCACAGTGCCGCCTTGAGCGATCCGGTCGGGTAGTACAGCCCGGCGTGAATGACGCCGCTGTTGTGCGTGCTGGTGGCGCGCCCGGTCTTCCCCTCACGTTCGAGCACGCAGACCGACGCGCCGGCGTCGGCGAGCGCGAGCGCCGAGGCCAGGCCGGTCACGCCGCCGCCGATCACCGCGGCGTCCACAAAACTCATGACGACATTTTATGTTGGCGCAGCGTCTCGTCGCCCCGCCTCCGGCGGGGCAGAGACGTCTTGAAGGCGGCGACAACTCTACGCGCCTCAAGACGTCTCATTGACAACGACAATCCGGATCACTAACGTCCTCCGCAGTGCCACCGCGTGACGCGCCTCCGCCCCGCTTCGTCATCGGTGGCCTTGTCGCGTCGGTTGCGGTTGCGTCGCTGCTGAACTTCTGGGATCTGCAGGGCACGCCGCCGGCCATCGGCGGCGACGAAGCGTTCTTCGCCAACCATGGCCTCGCGATCGCGCAAACCGGCCGCGACCTGAACGGGCGGCGGCTGCCGCTGATGCTGCAGGTCGATCCCAACATCGATCCCGGACTGTGGTACCAGGTGCTGCTCGTCTACCTCGAGGCGGCAACGTTTGCGGTTTTGCCATTTGCCGAATGGTCGGCGCGGCTGCCGGTGGCGATGCTGGCGGTGGTCAACACCGTGCTCGCGTGGATCGTCGCGGTCCGCTACGCGGGCGCGAGCTGGGCCGGACCGGTCGCCGCCACGGTCGTGGCGTTGTCGCCGATTCACTTCTATCTGTCGCGCCAGGCCGTGGATTACATCTTTCCGATTGCGTTCGTGCTGCTCTGGTTGTGGTGGCTGTCGGCGCTTCTCGAAAAACCTGCGACGCGGACAGCCTTTGCCTGCGGCCTCGTCTTGGGGCTGGGCATCTTCAGTTATGTGGCGTCGTGGCTGATGATGCCGCTGTACCTGCTGGTCACGATCGCGGTGTGTCTGCCGTTGCCGGGGCGATTGCCGCTCTCGGCCGCGGCCGCCGCGGGCTTCGCCATCCCTGCCGGCGCGCTCGCCACCTGGCTGCTCGTTCATCCCGACGCGCTCGCCTCGGTGATGAATCGCTACGCCGGCGGCGCCGCGCAGTTGCCGGGCCTCAACATCAATACCTATTACCGCTTTGTCGATCTGGTGTCGGCCTACTGGGCCAGCTGGAATCCGGCGCAACTGTTCCTGATTGGCAGCCCGAATCCGATCATCGGCGTGCGCACGGCAGGTGTGTTCGTCGCGCCCGTCGCCGTGCTGCTGATTGCCGGTGTCTTTGCGATGCGGCCGCGACACCCCCTGCACGTGGCGCTGATCGTCGGGCTCGTCACCGCGCCGATCGGGCCCGTGTTGTACGGAACACCCGGGGCCGTTCAGCGGCAGCTGGTGCTGATTCCGTTTGTCGCGATCGTGTCGGCGCTGGGTGCCGTGACATTGTGGAACCGGAGCACGACGATCGCCCGTGTGACGACGATGGGAACGCTGGCGTTGTGTCCAGTGCTCTTCGCGGTTGCCGCCGTCGATGTGTTCGCGAACCGCGACGCCTACATCGTGCGCTTCGATCCGTCGAATTTCCGCGAGCTGACGCCGGCATTGGCCGCCCTCAACCGCGAGATCGACGCGCCGCAAGTGGTGATCGCCATCGGGCCGTACGATCGGCGCGCGTATTGGCACTTTCACACCAGCAAACTGAATGAACTCGCGCTGCGGGCCAAGGCGATGATGGTCGAGGCGCAGTCGGTGCGTCTCGACCAGATTCCCGCTAACAGCCTGATTGTGGCAAACGCGCCGTCGAACCTGGCCACTGAGCTCGATCGCGCATGCACGCGGGTCGCCGCATTTCGCGCCGAGGCCGACGTCGT
>Ga0187893_10012496_pt1 | contig 12026 bp, 11 predicted proteins | sample MA1701074metaG_FD_139574 | JGI IMG/M metagenome (GOLD analysis project Ga0187893, IMG submission 139574) | White microbial mat communities from a basaltic lava cave in the Kipuka Kanohina Cave System on the Island of Hawaii, USA - MA170107-4 metaG ... | reverse complement strand
TCCACCGCGCGCAACGGCGCGTGGAAATCAGCCGCCATCGTCGTCCCGCTCGATCTTGGCCACCCGCCGCTCGTGCCGCCCCCCCTCGAACCCGGTGTCGAGCCAGCGATGCAGGATCTCGAGGCCCTCCGCCTCGCTGACGAACCGCGCGGGGAGCACCAGCACGTTGGCGTCGTTGTGCCGCCGCGCCAGCTCGGCGATCTCGGGCGCCCACGCCACCGCCGCCCGCACCCCGGGATAGCGGTTGGCCGTGTACGCCATGCCGAGCCCGGTGCCGCAGGTCAACACGCCGCGGCGCGCCGCCCCGCGACTCACCGCCTCGGCAACCGGCTTCGCGTAGTCGGGAAAGTCGTCGGCGGGGTCGAGCGCCGCCGGTCCCACGTCCACCGGCTCGTAGCCCAGCCGGCGCAGCTCCTCCACCAGCCGCCCTTTGAGCGCGAACCCCGCATGGTCCGCCCCCACGAAGATGCGCTCAGACGACAAAGTTGGTCCGCACCTGCGCGATCGTCGCGATGCGCCGCTCGGCCAGGCGGTCGGCCGCCCGGTAGCTCGGAATCCCCTCCTCGCGCGCGATCTCGAGCACCCGCAGAATCGTATCGTAGATCTCGCCCGCCTTACTACGCGCCCGCTCCGGCGCCCAGCCGTTCAATTCCGCATTGACGTTGATCAAGCCGCCACCGTTGATCACGTAGTCGGGCGCGTAGGTGATCTGCCGCTCCTCCAGCACGTCCCCGTGGCGCGCCTCGGCGAGCTGGTTGTTGGCGCCGCCCGCCACGACCTCCACCCGCAACGCGCGCAGGGTGGCGTCGTTGATGATCCCGCCCAGCGCGCACGGAGCGAACACGTCGGCCTGCACGCCGTAGATCTCCTCGGGCGCCACGGCGCGCGCCTGAAGCTCGTCCACCACCCGGCGGACCCGCTCGGCGTCGATGTCGGTGACCACGAGCTTCGCCCCCTCCTGATGCAGCAGCTCGGCCAGCGCGTGCCCCACGTGCCCGCAGCCCTGGATCGCCACGGTCTTGCCGGCCAGAGAGTCCGACGCCCAGCGATGCCGCGCGCACGCCTTCATTCCGCGATACACGCCGAACGCGGTCACCGGCGACGGATCGCCCGACTTCCCGATCAGCCCGACGACGTGCGTCGTCTCGGCACGGATGTACTCCATGTCGGCCGTGGACGTCCCCACGTCCTCCGCCGTGATGTAGCGCCCGCCCAGCGTCTGCACGTGCCGCCCGTGCGCCCGGAACACCGGCTCGCGCCGCGTGGTGCGGTGGTCGCCGATGATGACGGCCTTGCCGCCCCCCAGGTTCAGGCCCGCTACCGCCGCCTTGTAGGTCATGCCGCGCGACAGCCGCAGCGCATCTACCAGCGCCTCGTGATCGCTCTCGTAGCGCCAGAAGCGGGTGCCGCCGAGCGCGGGGCCGAGCGTGGTGTCGTGGATCGCGATGATCCCGCGGTAGCCACTCGCCGGCTCGTAGCACACGCTGACCTGCTCATGCTCGTGCTCGGCCATGAGCTCGAACAGCTCGGCCCGGCGGGCGTCGTCGGCGCGCGCCGGGCTAAGCGCGGGGCGTGAGGCCGCGGGCGATGACGATACGCTGGATTTCACTTGTCCCCTCGTAGATCTCGGTGACCTTCGCGTCGCGAAACAGCTTCTCCACCGGGAAGTCGCGCATGTAGCCGTACCCGCCGAACAACTGCACCGCCTGCGTCGTGACCCACATCGCCGTCTCGGACGCGAACAGCTTGACCATGCTGGCCTGCTGCGTAATGGGCTCGCCGCGGTCCCGCCGCGCCGCCGTCGCGTGCGTCAATGCCCGCGCCGCCTCGATCCGCGTCGCCATGTCGGCGAGCTTGAACTGCACGGCCTGGAACTCGTTGATGGGCTGTCCGAACTGGCGCCGCTCCGCGCAGTAGGCCACGCTGTGCTCCAGCGCGCGCCGCGCGATCCCCACCGCCTGCGCCCCGATCCCGAGGCGCCCCGCGTCGAGCCCCTCCATGGCGTACACGAACCCCTGCCCCTCGTCGCCCAGCAGCGCGTCGGCCGGCAGCCGCAGATTCTCCAGCGCGATCCCCACGGTGTTCGAGGCGCGCAGGCCCATCTTGTCCTCCGGCTTCCCGGGACGATAGCCCGGCGCGTCCGTCGGCACGATGAACGTGCTGATCCCCTTCGCCCCACGGCGCGCGTCGGGCGCGTCGGTGCGCGCCATGATCATCATGACGTCCGCCGTACCGCCGTTGGTCGCCCACGCCTTGGCCCCGTTCAGTACCCAGCCATCGCCGTCGCGCACCGCCTGCGCCCGCAACGACGCGGCGTCCGAGCCGGCGTCGGGCTCCGACAGCGCGAACCCGGCCAGGATCTCCCCCCGCGCCATGGGCCGCAGCCAGCGCTCCTGCTGCGCTGCGCTGCCGTGCCGCGTCAGCATCGTCGTGGGGATGGCGTTGTGGATCCCCACCGAGACCGCCACACTCGCGTCGGCCGCCGAGATCTCCTCCATCGCCAGCAGGTAGGTGACCGTGTCCAGCCCCATGCCGTCGAACGCCTCGGGCGCGCACATCCCCAGGAAGCCCAGGTGTCCCAGCTCGGCGATCACGTCGCGCGGGAAGTGCGCGGTCCGGTCCCACTCGGCGGCGAACGGCTCGATCCTGGTCCGCGCCACCTCGCGCGCCAGCTCCACGATCTGGCGCTGCGTCTCGGTCAGCGCGAGCGGCTCAGTCCCGGTACCCATAGAACCCCTGCCCCGCCTTCCGGCCCAGGCGGCCCGCCGCCACCATCGTCCGCAACAGCGGCGCCGGCCGGTACTTGTCGTCGCCCAGGTCGCGGTGCAACACCTCGAGGATCGCGAGGCACACGTCGAGGCCGATCAGGTCGGCCAGCGCGAGCGGGCCGACGGGATGATTCATGCCGAGCGTCATCACCTGATCCACCGCTTCCGGCGTCGCCACCCCCTCCATCACACAAAAGATCGCCTCGTTGATCATCGGCATCAGCACCCGGTTCGACACGAAGCCGGGCGCGTCGTGCACCTCGACCGGCGTCTTGCCGAGCGCCCGGGCGATCTCCCCCACGCGCTGCGCGGTCTCGTCCGAGGTCTGGAGCCCCCGCACCACCTCCACCAGCGGCATCACCGGCACGGGGTTCATGAAGTGCATGCCGATCACCTGCGCGGGCCGCGCCGTCTGCCCAGCGATCGCCGTGATCGAGATCGACGACGTGTTCGTGGCCAGCACCGCGGCCGGCGGCGCCGCGCGATCGAGGGCGCGGAACAGGCGGAACTTGACGTCGCGATCCTCGCTCGCTGCCTCCACCACGAGATCGGCCCCGGCCGCCCCCTCGAGCGCGGCGCTCGTTCGGATGCGCCCCAACAGCGCGCTGCGCTCGGCGGCGGTGAGCACGCCCTTCTTGACCTGCCGCTCGGTGTTGGCGGCGATGGTCTTGAGCGCGCGATCGAGCGCCTCGGCCGACACGTCCACCACCACCGTGTCCCATCCGTGCTGCGCGAACACGTGGGCGATCCCGTTGCCCATCGTCCCCGCCCCGACCACAGTCACGCGACTCACCGGGGCCGCCCCGGCCCCGGTCCGCTCCGCCCGGGTCCGGGCCGCCCCCCTCCCGCACCGGGACGCCCGGGCCCCGACGGGCGCCGCGGCGGGCCCTTGGGCGCCGGCATGCCCGGGCGCGGACTCGTGGGGCGCGCGGCACGCGGCGGCAGCGGAGGACGGCGGGCTGGAGGCGCCCCGGTGCCCGCGAGCCAGCTCTGCGCGCGGCTCCACCGGCCCCCGATGAGGATGGCGACGCCCGCGGCGAACGCGATCGTGCCGGCCAGCCCGCCCTCGGGCCCGAAGGCGCCGCCGTCCACGAACGACAGCCGCCCCGGATCGTACTCCACGATCGGCATGCTGAACGTGAGCCCGCTCACCGGCGCGTCGAACAACAGGGCGAGACCGGCATTCCAGCCGAAGTGCAGGCCCCAGGCGGCGCTCATGCCGCCGGGCGCGAAGAACGCGATCGAGAGCCACACGGCCGCCAGCCCGATGTTGAGGATGCCCACCAGCCCTGCGTCCGGGTTGCCGACGTGGGCCAGGGCGAACCCGATCGCGATGATCAGCGTGGCGCGCCAGGCGCCGAGCACGTCCGCCAGCGTGCGCAACGGGAAACCGCGAAACAGCAGCTCCTCGAACAGCGCCGCGGCGAGCAGGCCGATGGCCGCCGGCAGAGCGATGCGGCCGTAGCGGGGCCAGTCCCCGGTCAGGCCGAGGTGCGCGCCCCCGAGGGCGACGGCGAGCACGACCGCCAGCACCGCGAGCGCGGCGCCGATGCCGGCGCGCCGCAGCAGCGTGCGGACCAGGTCGCGCCCGTCGTACGAGGTCCAGCCCAGCTCGCGCCACGAGCGCTTCGCGAGCAGCCGGCCGATCCCCCAGGTCGCGAGGCCGTATCCCAAAGCCCACGCGCCGGCGTCGCCCGCGAGACGCCACGGTGATCCCGTGGGTGCCGGGATCACCAAGCGCAGCAGTGACCCGGTGACCCACCCGGCGACCAGGAACACGGCGATCCAGCCGAGCGCCGTGGTGAACCGCCGGATCGGCTCGTCTAACTGAAAGCGCGCCGTCATAGGCGCGCGCGAACGGGACTCACTGACGGCTTGAGCAGGAGCACGGCGATGGCCAGCTTCACCAGGTCGCCGACGAGGAACGGCAGCGCGCCGAAGCGCCAGGCGCTCGCGGCGCTGCCGGTGAGCAGCAGGAGCTGGGCGGCACCGCCCAGGTGAATGAGGGCGAGACCAGCCGTGACGCCGAGGCCCACGCGGCCCCACCGCGCGCCCGTCCCTGCGAGCGCGCCGACCGCGAACGCGGCCACCGGATAGGCGAGCAGGTAGCCGCCCGTGGGCCCAATGAGCCGCGCGACGCCGGGCAGGCCGTAGGGCGTGAAGACGGGCAACCCCGTGGCGCCGAGCGCGAGGTAGAGCACGAGGCTCGCGGCGCCGAGCCGCGGGCCCAGCCAGCCGCCGACCAGCAGCACCGCGAGCGGCTGCAGCGTCATGGGCACCGGCGTGCCGGGCAGGGGGACGGCGATCTGCGCCGCCGCGGCTACCAGGGCGGCGCCCGCGATCACGGCGATGGCGCGGCGCAGCGCCAGTGAGGGCGCGGTGACGACGGCGGTCGACGATGAATTCACAGCACCTCCACGCTGAGGGCGACGGCGTTCCCGCCGCCGAGACAGAGGGTGGCGAGCCCGGTGGACTGCTTGCGCTCGCGCAGCGCGTACAGCAGCGTCGTGAGCACCCGCGCGCCCGACGCCCCGATGGGATGCCCCAGGGCGATCGCCCCGCCGTTCACGTTCACGCGCTCCCAGTCCCAGCCGAGTGCACGACCGTCGACGAGCGCCTGCACGGCGAACGCCTCATTGGCTTCGATCAGGTCGTAGTCGCCGATCGCGGTGCCTGCCTTCTGCATGAGACTCTGCACGGCCACGATGGGCGCGAAGAACAGGTCACGCGGCTCGCCGCCGCCCGTGGCGTATGCCGTGATGCGCGCCAGGGGCTGGAGCCCGTGCGCCCGCGCGAACGCGAGCGAGGTCACGACGAGCGCGCTGGCGCCGTCGTTCAGGCCGGGCGCGTTGCCCGGCGTCACCGAGCCGCCCTTGTCGAACGCCGGCTTCAACGCGGCCAGCGCCTCGAGGCTCGTTTCCTTGCGTGGACCCTCGTCTTTCTCGACGACGGTCGGTCCCTTCTTCCCGGGGATCTCGACCGCGACGGTCTCGGCCTTGAAGCGGCACGCCTCCTGTGCCGCGACCGCCTTCTGGTGGCTCGCGAGCGCGAAGCGGTCCTGGTCCTCGCGCGACACGCCGGCCTGCTTCGCTGTGTATTCGGCCAGGCTCCCCATGTGCACGTCGCCGAAGGAGTCCCACAGGCCGTCCCGGATCATCCCGTCCACGAGATCGGTGTTGCCCGCCTTGATCCCGCTGCGCATTCCATAGAGATAGTGCGGGGCGTTGGACATGGACTCCATCCCGCCCGCGACCACGCACTGCGCGTCCCCCGCCTTGATCGCCTGGGCCGCGAGCATCACGGCCTTGAGCCCCGAGCCGCAGACCTTGTTGACGGTCACGCTCGGCACGCGCCCCGGCAGCCCCGCGTGGATCGCCGCTTGGCGGGCGGGCGCCTGGCCCGCGCCCCCCTGGAGCACATGTCCCATGATCACTTCGTCGACCACGGCGCCCTCGATCCCCGCCCGGCGCACGGCCTCGCGGATCACGAGCGCGCCGAGCCGGGGGGCGGGGAGCGGGGAGAGCCCGCCCAGGTACCGGCCGATGGGGGTGCGGCAGGCGCTGGCGATGACGGGTGTCGTGTGGTCGGTCATGGAATGCCCACGGGGTCGCTTCAAGTTAATGACCGGCCCGAAGCCGTGCGAACCCCCTGTTCCCGGGGCCTTGCGCGCGCGGCGGGTGGCTCTAGCGCAGCGCCCCGAGCACCGCGATCAGGATGTCCTTCAGCGGGACCTCTGCCTCGATCGCCGGCAGCATCGCGATCCCCGCCATCAGCAGCAAGGTGACGATGGTCGGCAGCGAGATGGGGACTGGGCGCATCTGCTGCACCACATCGTAGGAGCCCTGGAGGTCCGCGAGCGACTGGATGTCGCCGCTGCCCAGCAGCTCCGCGTCGTGGCGCTCACCCTCCCCGATCCAGCGCGCGTCGAAGCGCCGGGTGTAGCGGGCGGCGAGCTGGCCGTACTCGAGCGCCGCCCGCCGCTTGGCGCGGCCCAACAGGGGCAGGAAGAACAGGAGGGGTGCCGCGACCACCAGGACCAGCAGGAGCGCGACCCCGATCATGGGCACCTTGAGCGTCGCCAGGGTCGCGTCGCCCGCCAGGATCGCGCCGCGGAACCCAATGCCCGGACCGATGCCCATCGCCAGGATCAGCGCTGCGAACGAGCCGCAGGCAACCGACAGAAACCCGAGCCCACCGGCCCGGTCCGGATGCGCGGGCATGAGGCCCGGCGGGAGGCGGGCGAGCGAGAACAGAAACCGCCACCACACCACCACCCGCCAGAGCCACCGCAGGCGCACCAGATCGAACAGCGACATCGAGACGAGCGCGAACCACCAGCCGGCGGCGCTCAGGCCGCCGCCCTCCCGAGCCCAGTCGCCGATGTAGGGGAGGTTGGCACCGCCGGCGCCGACCGACACCACGAGCGCGATCACGACGATCACCGCCAGGGCGAGACGGGAGTCCCGTAACCGGATGGCGCCTGTGACCGCGGCCTCGAATCGATCCCTGTCCTCGGCCCCGACCAATCCCGTCTTCACGCACTGCTCCACCGCGTGCCGCACCGCCCGCGCCACCGGAGGGCCCGCGAGCACCAGAAGCGGCAGCGCGATGACCAGGCGGCCGATGACCAGCGTGTCCGTCGCCAGCGTACCGAGCTGGCCGGCGATCCCGGCCAGGACCACGAGCGGTAGCACCGTGACAACGAGGAGCAGGACGATCCGCCGCCCGGGCGCGGCCGGCGAGCCGACCTTGAGGCGCAAGCGCCGCTGCAGCCGGTCGAGAGGGTCATCGGACGTGAGGTCGAATTCGGGGACGGCCGAACGTGGTGGGCTGGGAGGCATCGGGAGAGCATACGGCGCGGCGGCCATGGCGGCAACCTTCGCCTCTTCGCCCCTTCCCCTCTTCGCGCTAGAAATACAACGCCACCACCACACCCAGCGCGTGCGTGTACGACAGCGCCGGCTGCTCGTCGCGCTGGAAGGCGTAATAGATCTCGGGCGCGAGCCACCGCTCGAGCGGCACCGCAAGCCCGAGCTGGTAGCGGGTGCGGATCCAGGCGTCGTAGCGCGAATCCCAGAACACCTCCGCCGAGCCGTACGGGACGAGCGTCACGCGCGGGCCGACGCGGGTCTCGCGCTCGATCCAGAGGCGCGGCCGGTAGCGCCACGACGGCTCCCCGTTGATCCGGCGCAGGTCGAGGCGGTTGCGCTGCGCCACCATCAGGTTGCCGGGCAGGTTGAAGCGCGGTGTCAGCTCCACGATCCCGCGCCATTCTTCGTAGCGCGGCGGCTCGTCGCCGGGGCGCGCCTGGTAGCGCAGCCCCAGGCGCAGCCGCAGGTAGCTCAGCCGGTGGGCGTCGTAGCGCGCCTGGACCCGGGCTCGGCGGGCGAACGGGAGCAACCCGAACTCCACGTGCGCGCCGACCTGGATGTCCGAGACCCTGGAGAGCTGCCCCGTCTCCGTGTCGCGCTCGTGAACCGGGGCGAAGAGGAAGACGAGCCGTGCGCCTTCGCTCAGCCGAACGTAGGCGTTGGCTTCGGGCCAGAATTGGGTGGACGTCTCCGGGGCCTGGGCCGCGGTGGGGCCCGCGAACGCGAGTCCCAGTCCCAACGCGAGGGCGGTGCGGCCAGGAGCCACGGGACCCAGTGGTCTCACCGCGCGGACGACTGCTTCTCGAACGGGAAGATCACCTTCCAATCGCCGTGGACAAATCCCCTCATCCCTCCCGTCATCGGTACCTCGATGTCGCTGGTCCGTACAACACGCCGCTCCGGAGAGGCCCCGGGAGCGGCGTCCTGCTCTCGTGCACGCAGGCGGCGCGGCTAGTTCTTCCCGCCCGTTCCCGCGGTCAGCCGCTCCATGACTTGATCGATGCCGAAGCTCGCCGGCTTCTGGCGGGGTGGGAACGTCCGGAAGCTCTCCAGCCACTTCGCCACGAAGGCCTGCGCGGGCACGAGCAGGAACACTCGGTCGACCCGCCAGTGCGCGTAGTCGATCCCCTCATGATCGGCGCGCTCGAAGGGATCGGCCCGCAACGAGAACAGCTTGGGCAGCCGGAGCTGCACGAAGGGCTCCTCCCAGACGTCAAAGCCGTGCGCCCGCTGCTCCAGGAACACGATCTTCCACTGCGCGTAGCGCAACGCCGCGAGGTCGCCGTCGTCGGTCCAGTACAGGAACTCCTTGCGCGGCGCCTCCGGCGCCTCGCCCCCGAGATAGGGCAGGAGATTGTAGCCGTTGAGATGCACCTTGTACCGGGGTGCCCCCCGGCCGGCGCCGATCGTGTAGCCCGTCAGCAGCTTCGCGCCGATGTCCGGCTGTCCCGCCGCCGCGAGCAGCGTGGGGAGCATGTCCTCGTGGGCAAAGACGTCGTTGTAGATCGTGCCCGGCTTGACCGCCCCCGGCCACCGGATCAGCGCCGGCACGCGGTAGCCGCCTTCCCAGTTGGTGTTCTTCTCGCCGCGGAACGGCGTCGTGCCCCCGTCGGGCCAGCTCATGACCTCGGCGCCGTTGTCGGTCGAGTACATCACGATCGTGTTCTCGGTGATCCCCAGCGCGTCCAGCTTGGCCAGCAGCTGGCCCACGTGGCCGTCGTGCTCGACCATGCCGTCCGGATAGATGCCCAGGCCCGTCTTGCCCGCCGACGCCGCCTTGAGGTGGGTGAAGATGTGCATCCGGGTCGAGTTCCACCACAGGAAGAACGGCTTGCCGGCCTGGTGCGCGCGGTCGATGAACCCGAGCGCCGCAGCCGTCGCCTCGTCGTCGATCGTCTCCATCCGCTTCCGGGTGAGCGGACCCGTGTCCTCGATCTTCTGGGTGCCGTCTGCGTTCCGCCAGGAGTGAATCACCCCGCGCGGGCCGAAGCGTCGCCTGAACTCCGGATTCTCGGGATAGTCCACGTTCTCCGGCTCTTCCTCGGCGTTCAGGTGGTAGAGATTGCCGAGGAACTCGTCGAAGCCGTGGGCGGTCGGGAGGTGCTCGTCGCGGTCACCCAGGTGGTTTTTCCCAAACTGACCCGACACGTATCCCAGGGGCCGCAGCAGCTCGGCGATCGTGGGGTCTTCTTTCTTCAGGCCGAGGTCGGCGCCCGGCAGCCCGACCTTGGTGAGCCCCGTGCGGATGGGCGACCGGCCCGTGATGAAGGCAGCCCGGCCGGCGGTGCAGCTCTGCTGGCCGTACCAGTCGGTGAACAGCGCGCCCTCGCGCGCGATGCGATCGATGTTCGGCGTCTTGTAGCCCATCACGCCCAGGTTGCAGGCGCTGATGTTGTACCGCCGACGTCGTCACCCCAGATGATCAGGATGTTGGGCTTGCCGGCTTGAGCCTGGGCCCGCGGCTGGGCCGGCTGCGCCTGGGGCGCTCGCCGTCGCCGGGACCGCGAAACACGCAACCGCCAGCAGGACGCTGGTGCGCACGACCCTCATCATGGTTCCTCCAGGGAGCGAGCGTGAGACGGCAGGTCTCTTCGATTGGGGGGGGAAGCTCACGAGGCGCGCCGAGGGCGTCAAGGGTCTCAGGCGCCCTTCCGCGACAGGGCGCGCTTCGCCGCCGCCAGCTCGCGGCGCTTGGCGCCGGTCACGGTGGGATAGTGCAGGTCGAGCGAGGCCAGGGCGTCGATCACCGCCGCCGCCACGACCAACCGGGTGAACCACTTGTTGTCCGCCGGCACCACGTACCAGGGCGCGTCCTTGGTCGCGGTCTGCCGGATCATCTCCTCGTAGGCTTCCATGTACTCGTCCCAGTGCTCGCGCTCCTTGGCATCACCCAGGAAGAACTTCCAGTTCTTCTCGGCCTTCTCGAGCCGCTCGAGAAAGCGGCGCTTCTGTTCATCCTTCGAGACGTGGAGAAGGAACTTGCGGATCAGGGTGCCGTTGCGGGACAGGTAGCGCTCCACGGCGCGGATGTCCTTGAACCGCTGCTCCCAGACGTCGTCCCTCACCAGCTCAGGCGGGAGCTTCTGCGCCGCCAGCAGCTCCGGGTGCACCCGGACGACGAGCGTCTCCTCGTAGTAGCTGCGATTGAAGATCCCGATGCGGCCGCGCTCGGGCAGACACTTGAAACAGCGCCACAGATAGTCGTGATCCAGCTCTTCACTGCTCGGTGCCTTGAAGGAGAAGACCTGGCAGCCCTGTGGATTGACGCCGGACATCACGTGCTTGATCGCCCCATCTTTGCCGGCCGCGTCCATGGCCTGGAAGATCAGCAGCACCGCCCAGCGGTCCTGGGCGTAGAGCATATCCTGCAGCTCGGCGAGCAGCGCCACGCCTTCCTGCAGCATCTCTTGCGCCGCCGGCTTGTCCTCGGAGTCCAGGTGACGCGTGTCCGCCGGATCTACGTCCTTGAGGCGGAAGCGCGCGCCGTCGGTGACGCGGAAGGGCGTGGCGAAGATCCGGGCGCGCTCGAGGAGACGGGAGGTCATCGCTCGATCTGCGACGTGAGGCTGCGCGTCCGCACCTCCTCCCCGAGCCGCCGCACGAACTCCTCCACCGGCAGCACCTTCTGCTTCTCGGCCGCGCCCCGCACCCGTACCGCCACCGTCCCCGCGTCGGCCTCGCGCTGCCCCACCACGGCGAGGTAGGGGACCTTGTGCGTCTCGCCGTCCCGCACCTTGTAGTTCAGCGTCTCGCTGCGCTCGTCCACCCTCGAGCGCAAGCCCGCCGCCTGGAGCGCCGCGTCCACGCGCCGGGCGGACTCGAGCTGCGCGTCCGCGATCGGCAGCACCCGCACCTGCTCGGGGCTGAGCCACAGCGGAAACGCCCCCGCGAAGTGCTCGATCAGGAATCCCAGGAACCGCTCCAGCGTCCCGTAGATCGCCCGGTGGATCATCACGGGCCGGTGCGGCCGGTTGTCGCTGCCCGTGTACTCGAGCTGAAAGCGCTCGGGCAGCTGGAAATCGAGCTGGATCGTGGCCCCCTGCCACTCCCGGCCGATCGCGTCGTTGAACTTGACGTCGATCTTGGGCCCGTAGAACGCGCCGCCCCCACGGTCCACACCATAGGTGCTCCGGCGGCGCTTCAGCGCGTCCTCGAGCGCCCGCTCCGCCTGGTCCCACATCGCGTCCTCGCCCAGCTTCTTCGCGGGACGCGTCGCGAGATCGAGCCGGTACGCGAGCCCGAACGTCTTCCCCATCACGAGCTCCACGATGTCGAGCAGCCGGAACACCTCCTCCTCGATCTGGTCTTCGCGCAGGAAGATGTGCGCATCGTCCATCGTGAGCCCCCGGACCCGCAGCATGCCGTGCAGCGTGCCCGAACGCTCGTT
>Ga0187893_10012495_pt1 | contig 12027 bp, 12 predicted proteins | sample MA1701074metaG_FD_139574 | JGI IMG/M metagenome (GOLD analysis project Ga0187893, IMG submission 139574) | White microbial mat communities from a basaltic lava cave in the Kipuka Kanohina Cave System on the Island of Hawaii, USA - MA170107-4 metaG ... | reverse complement strand
GTATTCGGTAGTGGTGTTCACCTGAGCAATTCTACCAATGCCGTACAAGTAGGTGTTGGTTCCATCGCTCAAAACTTGCGTGAGACCTGAATTCAAATCGAGCGTGTAGTTCACTCCGTTTTGCGAGAGGCGGTCGCCGAGCCCGTTGTAGTAGAAGGTCGCGGTTTGCCCTCCGCTAATCGCTGTAAGCCTGTTGGCAGAATCGTAGTCATACGTGTTTACGCCATCGTCCAACAAATTCCCGTTGTTGTCCCATGTGTAGGGAACGCTGTCTACACTAGTAAGTCTGTTTGCGGCGTCATATACATAACTGGTTGTGAGCGGCGCACTGCCGAACAGGGTCTCTTGTGTGAGGCTGTTGCCAACAGCGTCGTAGGTGTGTAGTTCCCCACAGAATTTATTGTAATACTTGACAATTTTCAATTAGCCAATTCAAATTTTTACCAGTTGTTAACCACCAATCCCGTGCGATACCCGAGACGCTACCTTCTGGGTCATCAGCATTAACACTTCCGGGGATAGACGGATCCAGCCTTAGATCATCGAATTCAACTAGACTAGTGTTCACAATTTCCGCTAATGCGGCTGCCGATGCTGATCGCACGAAAGCCTCAGTATCCCAGAGCAGGGAAGATATTTTGGGTACGGCACAACTAGCTGGCTCTCCCAGTGTTCCCAGTACAAACACCGAATAACGCCTAACATCCTCGCGGCTGTTATCTAAATTTTGTAGCAAATATGGAATAGCAGGTTTGGCTGACGACTCCATTGCAATTAATGCTTCGCTTGCAATAACAGAATCGCGCCGATCAAAGGAGATTGCCTTTGCCAAGATTGGAGCCAACTCTGTTGCGGAAGTGCCTCTGCGCTCTATTTCGTTTATTACTTCTGGAAACGAATATGGTGGATTGTAATCGCTTGGGTTTTCAAAAGATTCTAAAATCTGAGCTAGTTCGCCATTGGTCTTTTCTGATATCGGAATCGTCTTTGGAGTAGATACACATCCGTGAACAGATGGTATGGCGACCAAAAATATTAACAAAAATATTGAAATCCTCTTCATTTTTTCTCTCAATCATCCAAGCGAAGTATATCTACATATCTTGAATTAGAGTCTGCATATTCCCAAGACTCATATACATTTCGGCTCGCTGGCCAATCAAAGAACCATGCAGAATTGAAACGATACGTCTTGTTTGGACCTACCCAAACCCCAAATATCTCAAACTCCTTTGCGTATTGAGGTTTTAGCGATGCGGCCCAGGCATCTTGAAAGCCTGCTAGTCCACCAACACCTCCGCCAGCCGGTAACCCTGGATGCCAATCATATGTATCGTGGATGCGATATTTAGGCTGGACTGTCACCTCGCAACCCGAAACTTCATAGTGAGCCGAAATTGAAACGTAGAAATCACCGAGCGCATAATACAAGTTTAAATCACCATAAGGGTAGCCTGTAGATGATTCTTGTGTTGTCACATCTCCACTATTCTTTCCAGCAAGCACTTCTAAGTGTATTTTTCTCCACATTTCTTTGGTTTCTTGTCTAAATGGTCGTCTCACAAAACTATTTCCAAAGATCCATTTAGATGGTTGAGCCTGATGATAATTAGGATATGGAGGAAGCCCTCCATAGTAGTAAATATCACCCATCTTGAACAAATAACGGTTCATGTGAGCAGCTGTATTGGGTAGGCCAAAGTACGGTGCAAACAATGCAAGTTGACGATAATTCATCCACACGCAGCGAGTATCACCATTTTCATAGCATTGTTTGGTAGTGATACGCATCTCTTCAAGCCTTTTTTCTACCCAATCTGGAATACCATCATGTCCAGAAGGATCAGTGAGATTGATTGGATTCCCCTCCACATACATCCACCGATTCAGTGACAAGGGGTTATTGTAATCTCCCATCCACGTATCCTTTGTCAAGAATCTCCCATCGCCACTTGAGTAATACCGCGCGCGCAGGTACACCATCCCGCTGGGATCGGTTTGTTCGCCTGTGTAGCCGAACACACTCTCCACACTGCCTGTGCTGCTTAGTGTATTTCCGTAGGGGTCATACGACTTCGAGGCAACGATTGAACTGCTCTCATGCGTGAGTTGCCGTACCGAGCCAAGTGCATCCGTGAGGAAGTATTCTGGAGTATTGTTGCCTAGTTCAAACTGGGAGACTCTTCCCAACCCATAGACGTAGAAGTTCGTCCCGTCAGATAACACCTGTGTGAGACCTGCATTGAGATCAAGAGTGTAATTGGTCGTTTGCGCGTTCACAGTTTGGCTGAGTCTATCACCAAGTCCATTGTACTGGTAACTGCTGACGGATGACTGGTTACTGATCTCTATCAGCCTATTGGCAGAATCGTAGGAATATTCATTGATTCCATCATCTAGCAGGCGCCGCGCTGAGCCTGTCGAAGCGTTGCCGTTGGCATCCCAGATGTAAAGGATTTCCTTTCTCCATCAATCTCCAGCCTTGATCCTCTGGTTTTTCACGCGTCCAAATGATACGTGTGATACGCGTTCTGGCATGGGTTTCCCCAGGCGATGTGCATCTCGCGCGCGGAGAGATCAACGACGAGTGCGCAAATGGTGCTTTCGCGATCCATTGGGTCAATGCCCGCGATGTTATGGTTGCAGATCGAATTGGGCAGGTTCACGTGATCCTTTTGGATCGCCTGCAACGATTTGATGGTGTGTGTGGAATTCTCGCGCAATAAACGGTTTGCGCGGAAATAGCGCACGCGCGAGGAGATCAACTCCTCGGGGTCTTTTTCGATCTCCTTCATCGTTTGCGAAAGATAATGATTCGTATGCACCGCGTACCCGTCTGTGCCATGCAGGATATCGAAGCGTTTCGCAGAGACTTCCACAGAATACATCTCTCCGCTTTCGTGGACGAGCAGGTGGTTGTATCCCGCCGCGCGATGCGAAATGAGCATCCGCCCGATGGCACCGGAGATGCGCCGCGAAGCCAGCACCGCACGCGAAACCACCAGCCGCGGAATTCCGATGCGTGAATCGTTCGGGTAGACCGAGTCGATCAACTGTGCAATGCCGTAGGCGTTGAACCCGACATTGGGAAGAAGCCCGCCGTACGTCATCGCGAGAAACGGCGGTTCGTCCTTCGGTTTGGCTGAAATCACATAGACGTCGTTCTCGTCCTCGGGTACCCAATCCTCATTGTGTGCCGCAAGCACGTGCCCGTCTGCCGTCCGCTGTTCATTGACTGCGAAACTTGTGCAACGCGTCAGGTGGAGCGCGTCCATCGTCACGGCTTCCATCGCGTTGAGCGCAACAATATCGTCGAAGGATACGTTTGCGCCTTCCGCAATGCCGCGCATCTCATCCACGTACTGCGGGTAACGCTCCTCTGAAAACGGCAGGTATTTTCTCGACTGTATCTGCGCCCCTTCCCATGTGAGTTCGAGCGTGTCGTACGATTGGGCGATCAGCGCGCGTGCGTTTTCCACGCTGTGTTGCACTTGCTCGCGCCGCGCCTCACCGATCTGTCGTCCCATGTCGCGATGAGTCCCGGCGACTTCGATCAACGGCGGCGGGGTTTCGTGCACAATCGTATCGGGCACGGGAATTTCTCTAAGAGCCATACATCCTCCAAATAAATCAATCCGCCCCCAGATTTTCATCTCGGGGCGGAAGAATTATATCATGCGGGATTTTACAGCTAAGACGCCGGTGGTGGGTTATCCACGATCATGCCGGGACTTTGCATCGGTCTTGCGCCGAACCGCGTAACCACCACCGCGCCGATCGCCAGCAGACCGATCGCCACCGGGAATATCCACGTGACGCATATCATGAACGGCAGGAGGTCGTTCAACGACTGAATGGATGCCAGCAGGAACATCAGGATGAACGTTCCGAGACTTGCGGTGACCGCCGGAGTCCAATCCTTGCGCAGCGCGCGCGTGAGCCTTTCACCGATCTCCTGCCCAATGGCGACCACACCAAACAACCAGGCGAGTCCGAGCGGGATCAAGCCTAGAAGCGCAAACGGGATCAGAATGATCGTCACGGCAAGCACGATCAAGGCGACAATTGCCAATAGACCGATACTGCTCGTGATCAATGGCTGCGCGATCACTGCCTGCGATACTCGTCCGAGCCGGTCCTGGAAGAACAGCGTAGCGAGCAGGGCAAGGAAACTCATCAGAAGCGAAACGACTAACACTCGGCCAAACTCCCAAAACGGATTGAACCTCACACCTGCATCCGGGACAACGACATCCGGCACAGAAGGCGGATTGATATTTATCTCAGGAGCAGGAGCGTTATCCACGATCTCCCCGCCGATCTCGGCTCCTTCTTCGCGGTCCACTTGCCCACCGATGGTGACGATGTCTCCGCTTACATACGATTCGGATTCAAGCCGAACCTGCCCGCCAATTACAACAATGTCTCCTTCAATGTCACCGTGGCTGGTCATCGTGCCGCCAAATACAACGACACCGCCATACACGGAGGCGTCCTGTTCAATCAAAACATTCCCGCCAAAGACCACCAAACCGCCGGTAAGTTCCTCGCCGCTCTCCAGCGTAAAGTTATCACCAAAGACGAGTTTCCCGCTTTCCGGGTTCGGTCCTTGCGCTTGCACACGGGTTGGCAACGTCAGCATGACAAGCAAGAACAGCCATACTATGGATTTGACCATCTTTTTCATACCTCAAACTCCTTGCGGCACAGCCCGTTGGGCAAACCGCCAGATCGAAATAGACCAAAGCAAACTGACGCCCGCCGCACCGGAGATCATCACCATCCATGCGAATGGGGGCAGGAAGCCGCCCAACACGTCAAGAATGACCGCACCGGCTTGCAACGATGCCAGCAATGTCGTAATAAAGAAGACACCCCATTCCACAAATACTGTAATCCAGCCAGCGGGCGACGTTAGAAAACCGGAAAGATACGGAGAAACAGCCCAGACTAACAAGCCGGAGCCAAGCAACCCAAACAAAATGAAGCCCAGAAGTCTTCGTCTGCGGTCAGTCGCTTTTTGAGCCGCCAGCCGCACTTCAAAGCGGGTAACGAACCCGCTTGCCGGCGAAGCCATCCGCAGGTCGCGCAACACCTTGTCCGTTTTCACGAGTGCGGCGCAATAGGCGCAGGTTCGCACATGCGACTCAAGTTCACGCTTCTGCTCGGTGTTGATGGGAATGTGGTTCAACAGCCACTCTTCAAAAGGCTGGTGATTCATGGCGTCTCCTTTCTGTTCGAACGGGCGGGGATGATGCTTTCTCATCCCACATGCCTGCCAGCGCTCGTCGTGAGCGATGCAAACGGCTTTTGACCGCACTTACGGTCAATTTCAACGATTCAGCGATTCCGACCTCCGAATAGTCGTGCCAATAACGCAGGATCACTACCGCGCGGTCGGTCTCATCGAGGTTCTTCAACAGTCGATGGAGGTGGTCGCGGTCCTCGCGCTTTACGGATTCAACCTCAGGGTCGGGCGAGGCGGGGTCCGAAATCTCGAAAACCGTTCCGTCTTCCCGCTCCTGGTCCACGGAAAAGACCGTTAATTTTCGTCGTCGCAAGCGGTCAATGCAATAATGCGCGGCTATCGAGAGGAGCCACGTCGCAAACGAACGATTCTGGTCGTAGCGATGCAGGTTCTGATACGCACGCAGGAATGCCTCCTGGGCAGCGTCCTCGGCAGATTCTGGTTCACCCAACATCCGATAGCACAAGTTGTACACATGTGTCTGGTGTTCCTCGACCAGTTTCGTAAACGCCTCGTCACTACCTTGTTGAGCCTGGATCACCCAGGCAAGTTCATCTGTCACCTGCGCTCCTCGCACTAACCATACGACGGATCGGATGAAAAGTTGCGGCCCAATTCAGGGAATTTCCGACGGCTCTCCCCCAACAGGAAGCCTGATTTTGCCCCCTGTAAATTACTCAACGTTATGCCTTTCCATTTCAACAGTATACACGTCATTCAACAAAAAAGCCCTCAGCGCTGAGGGCTTTTTCAGTGTCATTTCTTCGGAGGTTTGCGGAACCGGTCGAACAATGACTTTCTCTGTTCCTGAAACTTCTCGAAGGCGTTTTCGAGCGATTCTTTCATGTCTTCGGGTACTTCGCCGTGCTCGAAAAATGCCAGCAACTTCTTCGACCCTGAGTCGGGCTCTTCCACAGCCGGTTTGTTCGCCGCATAATCGTTGTAGTGTTGCGGCGCATACATGGAGAGATATTTGGTGTCTCCATAACTCTTCGCACTAACATCCGAAACCTTGTTGAACACGATGCCGATCACTCTGGCTCCAGCCCGGTTCAATTGTTCTTTGATTACCTTTGCCTGATCATCCCTCGTGGTACCGGGTTCCAAAACGAGAACGACTCCATCCACCTTGGAAGCCAGATTATATGAATCGGAGATGACCAGAGGCGGTGCATCCACAATAATTGTTTCATAACCGTCGCGAAGATCATTCAATATGACGGCAATTCTCTTGGAGCCCACCACTTCGGTCACGCTGGGCGGAATGTTGCCGGCTGCAACTACATCAATCCTTTTGCCTTTCACGGTTCGCACCACTTCTTTGACGCTGACCTTGCTATGAATAATGTCGGCAAGCCCGGGGTTCTGGGAAATCTTTAAAGCCGTATGAACAGCGGGTCGGCGCAGGTCAGCGTCCACGATTGCCACCTTTTGGTCGCTTGCCGCGATGGTCAGCGCCAAGTTCACAGCGATAGTGGTCTTTCCATTCCCTTGCGTGGGGCTGGTCACCAGAATGGTCCGGGCAGAATTGTACGCCTGAAAGAATTCGAGGTTGGAGTGTAACAACCTGAAGCTTTCAGCAATCAGGGAATTTGGATGACTCGTGACGTACGTAGCATTATTCCCGTTTTCAGAAATAGCGGCAAGATACCCAATTACCGGTAGATTGAAGACGCGTTCCACATCCGATGTGGTTTTGATGGTTCGGTCTAGATATTCCAATAGATACGCCGCACCCGCCGCAAGAATTGCGCCAACCAACCCGGCAAGAGCAACGATCACCAACTTGCTCGTGCCAGCAGACTCGGTCGGCAGGTTCGCCGGCTCAACGACTGTTAAAGTATTCGAAGCACCCTGCTGGGAATTAGAAAGGAACATCGCATAGTTATCGCGTAGATTTACAAGTCGATCCGTCAGATCCTGTATCTCCTGCTCAGTCCGCGCGATCTGGCTACTGCTATTAAGCACAGTCAGGGTCCTTTGCAACTCGGCAATCTGCAATTCCGTTTCCTGAATCTGAAACTCAAGACTCGAGAGTTGTTCCGCGATGAAGTTCTGCCGTACTCCAGTTTCAGATTGATTCACGGCCGGGCTTTGCAGAATCAATTGATGTGCCAGTTCATTCGCAATAATTTGCGCACGTCGAGGGTCTGTGTCAGTTACTAAGATTTCAATCAACTGTGTATTGGGAACCACTCGCGCGTCATACGGCGGCAACCAATCGATGCCCAAGGCTTCCATGGTCGCATCCTGTATCGGCTCGCGTTTTACGACGTCAGCGTAAATGGCTGCCAGTTGTTGAGAGATGTAAATCTGCCCTGAATCGGGATTTGGATTCAAAAACGTACTTCCCGTCATCAAAGTGGTGCGGGAGACATATTCGTCGGGTTGAAAGATGGCAGAAACTGAACTAGAAATAACTGCCAGCAAACTGGTAATTGCCAGCAATCGCCACCATTTGACTAGGGGTTTTAAGTAAGGATTTGAATCCATGGTTTGTATTGTAACCGGAACGAAATCTTATTTTCGGGTCAATTTTCGGGGTTCACGAGCAAAGGCAGGGCGCCGCCTATTTCTCCTCATCTTCCAAGACGTTATGAATTCACAAAAGTTACCCGAGAAGTGAACCATCGTTGCTACACGCAGTTCACTCGTGAAAGTTCCCGCCTATGGCTGTTCCTGCCCTTCGGTAGAAATCACATGTTGGTAAAGAGCAAAAAGTTCTGACGCCATCTTGTTCCAATCGTGGTATGCAGTCACATATGCATAACCTGAGAGTCCGAGCTTTCGTTGAAGAGAGGGGTTCTCAATCAAACTAATGATCGCCGCCGAAAAATCATTTGCAGAGTCCCCAACTAAGGCATGAACACCGGGTGTTGCAAAAAGGCTCGAAAATGCTTGAGACGTGGTGACTACTGGCGTTTCGCAAGCCATTGCCTCTAAAATCTTATTTTGAATTCCCGCACCGTACACCAATGGAACGACCGCGACTGTTGCCGCCCACAAGTATGGTCGAATATCATCTACAGTGCCAGTGACCTCCACAAGAGGATTCCGAGTCAATTCCCAGATCCTTCGAGGCGGATCCTTTCCAACAATTATCAACTTTAAGGCTGGGTATTTTTCCCATACAGTTGGCATGATCTCTCTGACGAGATAATCCACCATAGAAACATTCGCGTGATAGCTCATTTTTCCGCTAAAGACAATAGTTTGAGTGTCTCTGGGTTTTTCTGTAGTCCGCTTGAAATATTCCAAATCCACCCCGTTAGGTAAAACAGAAATCGGCTTCACTGTGTTACTTGGGGGAGCCAACTGCAATAGTGCTTCTTTGTCGATTTGCGATGTGATCAACACGTGATCAAATAGATTTACCAATTCTGCCTCGGCTCCGCGCGTCCGATCTAGCTCAAGAACAGACATGATCTTGCCTGAAAAACTTCGACTATGGTCGGATGTTTGTGCGAACAAATGGCTGATGCAGTCTACACTATCCCACACAACGGGTAAGTTCGGAAACATGGCTCTTATGTTCCTTGCATACTTTGAACCTCGCAAATGTTCGACATGGACCAGATCGAACTTCTTCTGCCGATGTTGGACGACAAAATCTAATTGCAGATGCGGATTCCAACTGTATACAGATTGAAACGGGGTCATTGACGGCAAGGCGAGCAGACAATTCAGCAAAGATCTGATCAGGGATTGATCACGCATGAATACGTCCGCCAACTTTGGCTTCAATGTGATCGCATCCGCCGCATCGCGGGCGGACGTTGCAATGGTAAAGAGCGAGAGGTCAACTCCTAGCTTTGAAAGGTGAACCAGCAGATTGTATGACCTGACACGAATTCGGTTAGGGATGTATGGAACAATATATGCAACGCGCATGTCGAGCAACTATTGGCGCATCCTCATCTGCGTTACCTGAACAACTTTCATGCGAACAGTGAACGGATTCGGAGTCGATGGAGCAGCAAACTTGTCTGGAAGCGAAGGTGAGAAATGATCGTCTGAAGCAGCCGGGCTTTGGAGGCTCCGAAGACACGGCGATGGAGTGTAGCAGGAAATTCCGCAACGATGTATCCCTTTAGGATTGCTTTCACCATCAACTCTGTGCCTGCAAGATAATCATCAGCGTGGAAGGAAATCGCTTCAACGACCTCGCGACGATAGCCGCGAAATAACGCCGTGTAGGTATAGAGATTCCAGTCAAGCAACAGACGATAAAGCAATGAGGAACCCCGGCTCAGGAAAATTCGGTAAGCAGGTACACCTACCACCTCACCTTGCGGATGATAAGGCGAAGCGGTTATCAAGTCTACATCGTTCTTCATTGATGCAATCAATAAGGGGATCGTTGAGAATTTGTAGGTCCCGTCACTGTCCGTTGTCACAATTAAATCACCGGTCGAAGCTCGAAACCCTGTACGGATCGCTGCACCAAGACCTCGATTGACTTCGTGTTTTTCATATTTCAAAACAAGGTTTTCCCGGGCGCGACTCGCAAAGGCAGATTTCATAACCTCAAATGTGGAATCCCGGCTTCCATCGTCTACAAAAACGAGCTCGACCTCTCCTATCATGATTTCATTTAACAGGCGCGCACCAACAAGTTCCTCAACTACAGGAAACAATTCCTGTTCCAGTTTTCGAATGTTATCAACTTCGTTATAACAGGGAATAATGACTGAGACTTTCAACCACTTCTCCAATATCTACAATTCTCTAATTGAAGTATTTTGCGTGTTTCTTTTCTAGAGAACATAACCGACATTCTCCAACCAAGATTCATCTCACCTCGCTGTATAAACTGACAGTACAGCAACTCCCATCCGCGGCATTCGATGCGACAAAATCTCTTTGATACAAGTTGCCATCAATATTCAGTTGATCAGAGTTCGATGTACTGAAGGATATGATAATGCAGGGTTCAAAATCTGGGTGGTTGGACCGAGCTAATTCTGAGCTATTGGCAACCAACATATGTTTTAGCCTAAAGCGATTGCCAAAATTCCTTTCGAGCAATTTCCAAACTGGATATTCAACCTGATAAGTATTAGTGCCTTCAATCAAGCCAAAATCCCTGCAAGTTGCTGAGGCAAGATGATCCATCACCCTCACCAAAGGTTCACGTAATGGTTCCATTTCTCGAAACAGTTGGGTATCTTTATCGCTGAAAACACCATAAAGTCTGGTTTGATTGGCAATCATTTGCGGCGCCCTATCATCAGCGGAGTAGATCAACTGTTTTACATAGTAGGTTGGGATCAGAGGACGCGACGAGTTTAGTAGTACCCAAGGAAGTGCAAGAACTAAAAAACCATACGCGAGACCATACATGATCGACGGCTTGACGGTGTTCGCGACAACAACTGCAATGAACGGCGAAAAATAGAGAAAGAACGCCAGGTGTTGTCGGCTATGAAAGGGCTGCCACTTTAAGACAAGGCAGGATAATGCGAACATACTTAGCCCCGCCAACATATAGAGATTCAGGAGATACGTACGTCCGCCGGAGAAAAGCCGAGACCCAGAAACGTAGATCAACGAACTCAAACCAATAAAGATCAAATGGATCGAATTTCCCGCATAAATTTCCTGACGGGTGGCTGTAGACAATCGATATTGAAAATCATAATTATTTGCCAGATATGTTGTTCGCGGGTCATTAACATTGATTTGCATTAGGGAATGCAAATCAATAACTATTTGCTCAATCGAGCCATTAAATTCTGCAACCGGGGTGTTTAGATGGAGGCTAACGTTCCTAATTACATTAGACAGCACTGCGGTTGGCGAATAAATCCCGTTCGTATAAAGCCCAGTCTCCTCTGGAGGCCCGAGCAAGCTTCCAAACAGAACATAGTTTCGTCGATATGGTCCTACATTCGTGAGCAAGGCAATAAGACCTGCAACTACAACCCCGGACAGCACTTCCCTGCGGCGGCGATACAAGAGATATGAAACGAGCCAGACAGAAAATAGATAGACAACACAATCAAGAATATCGCTACACGTTCGAAGATGGGTCGAGTTGAATCCTTCAGCAGCATCAACACAGGAACGACGAGAAACACGCCATAGTGCTCAAGAGTCCCAGGATATACAAGGAATGCGAGATACAATATCGACACAATCTGCCAGTCATTCTGTTTGTCGCGTCTTAGCCCTGTGGTTAAAGTCACAGTAGCCAACACAAGCGAGACACCAATATACCAAGGGTGCTTAAATAGACCTCTTGCAAAAGTCAAATTGAATAGTAGCGATCAGATTGAAGCGTAGAGCAAATCTCTTTCTACGATTGCGATACCTCTCGCTCAAAATGCGAAAGACTTTCAACTTACGGAATATATGCTCAATCAGAATCCGTTTCCGAGCCAAACTCCGATTGCTCTGTTTTTCTCGCTTCGTCAGAGCATGGTATTTGGATTTCTTGAAGGGTGTCTGGCTGTTCTCGTGAAGTTCCGTCAAGCCTTGATACCCAGCATCTGCCAGAATGCGCAGATGTTCAGAGAACTCACAGGCATGGTCTTTGAACAGTTGGAAGTCGTGTTTGCTTCCATGACCAAAGGCGGTGGTGATGATTTGAGCACTTTTTCGATCCGCCATCACCTGCGCTTTTTGGGTGTGACGCTTCTTTTTGCCACTGTAATGCCGTTTTTGGCTTTATTGGGGCGCTCCACGGGTTGTTCGCTGACATCTACCAGCACTACCTCGAACACCATGTCACTGGCTTGGAGTGCCTTCTTGCCAGGCAGACGAAACTTTTTCGAGCG
>Ga0187893_10012494_pt1 | contig 12029 bp, 11 predicted proteins | sample MA1701074metaG_FD_139574 | JGI IMG/M metagenome (GOLD analysis project Ga0187893, IMG submission 139574) | White microbial mat communities from a basaltic lava cave in the Kipuka Kanohina Cave System on the Island of Hawaii, USA - MA170107-4 metaG ... | reverse complement strand
GCCCGGGCGCGCGTGGCGCAGGCGGCGATGGCCGTCGGGCTTGATCGCCACCATCTCCTTGCCGTCTTGCAACATGATCGTCCAGATTCCCGTGATCGGATCACGGCGGAGTTGATTCATCAGCTTGGGGCCTTTCCTGAAAAATTCTCACCGTCGTTAAAAAGGTCTATTAGTTTATGAAAATTTTGAAAGATTGTCAACGAAAAATTTCCGCTTATAAGCAACTCATTGACCGGTCGCTATCATTGCACCATTTTGTGAGGATGGGGCGATTTAAGCGACCGGTCAATAATTGTTACGCGAGCCGGCGCATTGGACGGTATAGTTGCAGACAACTATTTCTTTAATTTTCACGCTTGCTTCAACGCGCATTTCAAAACAGCGGCGCCGAAAACAACACCACCATATTTCGCAATTCCAACTTCCAGGACGGAACGATGCCACGCGCGCGACTTGCCTATTTTCTCTTACTGATTTTTCTTGCCGGCGCTGCGGCGATTCAGCAGCATATTTCTTCACCGAATCTTGATCTGGCCGAAGCAGAGGCGCCGGCGAACGCGATCGCGCTTGAGGCGGATCAGCGCCTGATTTTTCTGTTGCAGTACATCGCCAGTGATTATGATCGCGCCGTGTTCAACGGGGCCATAATTGATTCGCTGGAATACCGCGAGATGCAACGCTTCGCGCGGCAGGCCGTGACCATCTACAACGCCGCCGCGAAGGCGCAGCCCCAAACTTCCGGGCAACTGCGCGAACTGGAGCAATTGATCGCACGAAGCGCGCCGTTATCACCCATTCGAAAAATTTGCGCCGCCGCGATCGCGCTTTTGATTAAAGAGAAAAATTTGTTTCTGTTTCCATCGGTGGCGCCGGATCTCGGCGACGGCGAAAATCTGTTTCGCGAGAATTGTGCGGCCTGCCACGGCGAGCGCGGCACCGGCAACGGGCCGGCGGCTGATACGTTGAATCCAAAGCCGCGCGATTTCACCGCACCCGAGCGCATGAACCTTTGCACGCCGCTGCAATTTTATCAGGCCGTCACTTTCGGCGTGGAGGGCACGGCCATGGCGTCGTTTGCGGAGGCCTTCACGCCGGAACAACGCTGGAATCTCGCGTTTTATTTGATGACGCTGCGGCGGGATTTTCAGCCGCTCGCCCCAGTGGCCGCGGCTAAATTATCGCTGCGACAACTGGCGACAAAAAACAATTTCGAGCTGGCGGCCATACTTTCGTACCAGCAGCGGTTGCAACGGCCGGATTCAGTGTTGCTGCGCTACCGCCGCGTCGACTACTGGCGGCAAAATCCCCCCGAATTGACGATGGACGAACATCTCACGATGACGGAAACAAGATTGAAACAAAGTCTGGCGGCACATGTGCGCGCGGATTCGGCGACGGCGATGCAACTGGCGGAAGAAGCGTACTGGCTCGGCTTCGAGCCGATCGAGAGAAAACTGTTGTCGCGGGTTTATCTCAAATTCGAGCGGACCCACACGGAATATCATTGGTGTATCGAAGAAAGAGGATCGCCGGAACGGGCGCGCGCGCTGGTGCAGGACATGCTGGAAATTTTGCGGCAAATTCGCGGGCAGCGAGGTTTGCGTGGTTCTTAAAGACTGTAACTCAACATTTATGTTGAGCTAAACATTTCACATCCATTTTTTATCCCTCGTGGCTCAACATAAATGTTGAGCCACTTCACGCAAAATTTCATTTTCCTTCCGCCGCATTCGTTTTTTACCCGCCGGCGTGTGATCGTCATAACCCAACAAATGCAACACGCCGTGAATAACCAGCCGTTGCAATTCTTCCTGCAAACTGACGCCGTATCTTTTCGCATAATCTTGTGCGACCGGCACGCAAATCGCCAGCGTGCCAATGCGCCAACCATCCGGTGTTTCTCCAAGATCAAACGTAATCACATCGGTTGCCGAAGCCTCCTGCAAAAAGTCTCGGTGCAAAACGCTAATGGCCGCGGCGTCGACGAAATTCACTTCGAGATTGATCGACTTGGTCGTCTGCCGGCTCCAGAATTGATTCAAAACTTCGAGCAGATGTTGCCGGTCACGTTTCGTCAGGGGAACCTGGCGACGCATTGACGGCAGCGTCGACCACCGGAGCCGCAGTTGTGGCAGGGGGTTGAGGAGGGGCTTGCGCGGCGCCGTGGCCGCGAGAACCGGAATACCGCCGGCTTTCCGCCGTGACGGAATTGGCGCGGTGCGGCGGCCGGGAGCGCGTTGGGCCTGGCGCCGACTCCTCGGTTTTCGCGTTCTCACCGGCGTTTTTTTCATCTTCCGGATACTGGGTGCGGCCATGAAAAATACCTGTCAGTGTTCGAATAAAACTTTCTTTAATCAAGTTCAAATCGCGCAGGGTCAGCGGACACTCCTCAAGCTCGCCTTTTTTGAAACGATCTTCGACGATGCTATTGACCATATTGCGCAGCCGGCTAATGGACGGATCGCGCAGCGACCGGCACGCGGCCTCGACGGCGTCCGCCAGCATGACGATGCCCGTTTCTTCGCTCTGTGGCTTCGGTCCCGGATAGCGGAAATCGGATTCCTGCACCTCCGAGTCGTCGTTTTTCTCCAGCGCTTTTTTATAAAAATAAGAAACCAGATTGGTGCCGTGATGTTCGGGAATAAAATCACGCACTTCCCGGGGAATATTATGCTCCTCGGCGATTTCCATGCCGCGCTTCACGTGATTGATGATCACCAGCAGGCTCATGTTGGGCGTCAATTTTTCATGCGGATTTTTGCCGCCGCGCTGATTCTCGACGAAATACTCCGCCATTTCCGTTTTGCCGATGTCGTGATAATACGCGCCGACCCGCGCCAGCAGTGAATTGGCGCCGATCGCTTCCGCCGCGGCCTCGGACAGTGTGCCGACCACGATGCTGTGATGATAAGTCCCCGGCGCCTGCAAGGCCAGCTCGCGCAACAGCGGCCGATTCAACGCCGAGAGCTCGAGCAAGGTCGCGTCGGTCGTGAGATCGAAGAGATATTCAAAAATGACCATCAGGCCGTAAGTAAAAATCGGGCACAACAACGCATTCAGCAAAATGCCGTCGCGCAGATTCAACAACACTTGCGGCAACGGCGTGAAGCGCAGAAAGGCCGTCGCGGCGATGGTGGCAACGTAACCGGCGGCAAGCAGGAGGATCGCCTTGAAAATCCAGATGCGCGAGCGCACGCGGCGCACCGCTAAAATGGCGAAAAAGCCGCTAATGAGTGTCGTGAAAATTGCGTTGAACTCATAGCCGCGCATGCTGCCGAGTATGATCCCCAGCGCCACCGTGCCGACGAACGCTGTCTGCGCGTCGAAGAAAAGCGTCAGCAGCATCGCCGCCATGGCGACGGGAATCAAATACTCCGAAAGACCAATAACATGGATAAAATAAGATATGAAAATAACAAGAAGCAAAATAATTGAAATCAATAAAACCCGCTGCGGGTCCTCATAAATCTGCGGGCGGGAAATGAACAGAAACATGCCGATGAGGCCGACGCCGATGAGCAAGATTATGACGCGCCCCAAAAGCGGCAGGAACCGGCGTAAGCCGCCCTCGGAAACCCGGCGCCTGGCCATTTCCGCCATCAAGGATTTGAGCTTTTGTAAATGCTCGGGTGTGACTTTGTCGTAGCTTTCGATAATGCGCTCGCGGGCCAAAACCGTGCCCCGGGCCCGCGGCACTTTCGCCGCCGCCTCGCTCAGGCGCTGTTGAGTTTCACGCTCATCGTAAAGAACATTGGCTTGCAAAAAACAGGCGAGAATCTGATACCCGATATTGACGGCGGTATCGTTCAGGTTGGGAACTTCGCGCAATTTTTGCAGGGCGATGGCTTTCGCCCCTTCCACGCCGGCGAACGGCTCGAGATTTTCCACCATTTCGGTCGCGCCTGCGCGGATGGAAATTTTCTGCACGTAAGCCGGCAGCGCGCTGCGCTCGGGGCTCAAAATGCCGACGGCAAAAAGATCGCGCGCAATGCGTTGCAGTTGCGCCGCATAATTCTGGAATTTCAAGAGCCGGGACGAACGAAAAAAGCCGTTCAGTAAAAAGCGTAGTCCGTCTTCAGACATCATCAGCAGCGGCTGCGTCGAAAAAAAATCACGCAACCGGCGCAGCTTGAGCGAATCCGGCGCCAGCGCTTCGACATGTTGCTCGAGGTCGGCGAGAAAATTCGCGAGCGCCTGTAATTGTCGCGCTTCCACGCTGTCGGCGCGAACAAAAACCGGCGGCACGCTTTCGCGGCCGGCGCGCACATCACGATTGTATTCTTCCGGCGTTTTGTCGATGGAGAAAGTAAACGGCGCGATGATCTGTTCCCCTTCATAAATTTCTCCTTCTCGCAAATCGGCAAAGCGATAAGATTTTCCGGCCGGAAAAAGGAACAATCCCGCCAACACAAAAGCGGCAGCAATCAGAAACTGCGCCCGGTGTTGCGGCCAGAAATCCGCCGAGCGGGAGCGGTCGGCCGGGCTTTGCTTCGGGAGAATTTTGGCGAGCCGTTTGACGATCTGCCATTTCAACAAACCGTCAAACCATCGCCGTAGCGCATCCATAAAGCTCACGGACTGTAATGATCATACGCCTTGATAATATCGCGAACCAGCTTGTGCCGGACCACGTCATGATCGGTAAGATAAACGAAGCCGATGCCGTCGACGCCCTGCAAAATTTCACGCACCTGCACAAGTCCCGATTGGGCGGTGCTCGGCAAATCGGTCTGGGTGATGTCACCGGTCACGATGGCTTTGGAATTGACGCCCAGCCGGGTGAGAAACATTTTCATCTGGCCCGGGGTAGTGTTCTGCGCTTCGTCGAGAATGACGAAAGCGTTGTTCAGCGTGCGGCCGCGCATATAGGCCAGCGGCACGATTTCGATCACCTGCGTTTCGAGATAACGCCGCAGTTTATCGACGGGAATCATGTCGTGCAACGCATCGTACAACGGGCGGAGATACGGATCAATTTTCTCTTTTAAATCGCCGGGCAAAAACCCAAGACTTTCGCCGGCCTCGACCGCGGGACGCGCCAGCACGATGCGATCCATTTGGCGATCGCGCAAATGCGCCACGGCAATCGCCACGGCCAGATAGGTTTTGCCCGTTCCCGCCGGGCCGATCACAAAAACAATATCATTTTTTAAGGCCGCGTTATAAAACTCGACTTGCCCCTCGGTCTTCGGCTTGATCGCGGCGCTTTTGGTGTAAACAATGACTGGACGCGAATTGGGCGCCGCACCGGCAGCGACGCTTTCTGAACCGGCATTTTTATTGCCATTGCCGTGTTTCACCACGTTGATCAAAGCCTCAACATCGGCGTGGCGCAGCTCATCGTTGCGGTTCAGCACGAGGATCAGTTCGGTAAACAGGCGCTCGAGCTGGCGCAGTTCCGGCTCGGGGCCGCGCAAAATAATTTCATGGCCGCGCGCGGTAATGCGCGCCGTGAAATTTTTCTGAATTTCTTTCAGGTATTGATCGCCCGGTCCAAGCAATTGCAACGAATCGATGCCGCGCAGCGACACACGGCGTTCCGGCGCCGTTGCTTCCACGGGATTAACGGCGAGACGTTCTTCCTTCCCTTCCTCCTGAGCCTGTTCCGAATGAAATGTCTGTCCCAAAAAATTTAACCTCAAAAGTAAAGTTAAAAGAGAAGCGATCTACCTCAAAACTTGATCTCCTCAACCGGCAAACTGGCGAACCGGCCAACTTTTAAAAACAAAAAAAAGCCCCGCCCTCCAAAAGAACTTTTGAGGAAGCGCGGGGCATAAAGTCACATTTTAAAGTGTGAGGTTATTTCGGCATCCTCAACACGGTGTAGGGATAGAGCCGGCTGCGGTCTTCGCCAATAATATCTTTATTGGCTTCGTAAATCTTCATCCAGCTCATTGAGTCGCCCATCATCTTCGAGATTCTGCGGAGCGAATCGCCCTTTTTCACCAGATATTCATCCGGCCCGACTTCCCGCTGGATTTTCAAATTCCAGTCCGGGTAAATCAAATCCGGGTTTTTGATCATCTCGCGGTTGTACGAATAAATCCGATACCATTGATACGGATCGCCGTAAATATCCTGTTTCTTCGAAATCCGCCACAGGTAATCGCCTTTGATGACGGTGTATTGATCGTAAATCGCTTTGGGCATCTTCGCGCGCAACTGCGTCATCTTGCCCTCGAGCGTCGCGATCCAGTCCTGCATCTCCGTGAGCTTCGAGATGTTACTCTTTTTCAACTCATCCAGGCGCGCCTGGAGTTGATCCAACTCGGCGCGACGCCTGAACAACTCTTCCGGCGACAGTGCCATCAGGCCGTCGATGTCGGCCTCGAGCTGGCGCATTTGATTGCGATAGGCTTCGACGCCGGCGCGATCGGTGCCGAGCATGGCATAGATCTCATCCCAGGTCTGCGTCGTCTGCTGGTCGGTGCTGGCGACCTCCTGCTGCAATTGAGCGATTTCAGCATTAAGCTTCGCGAGTTCCGCTTTCGCGTCGGCCTCGCGCTTTTGCGCGGCGGCCAACTCCGCGGCATACTCTTGCATGTTCATCTTTTTTTCCTGCGCAACGGCGGGTGCGACGAGCGCTAGGCTCAACAGGCCGATGACCAGGGCAAGAAAAATCTTTGTGGAAATTTTCATTTCTTTCCCTCAACGGATGGAATGATTAAGTTCGTTTTCCTCCGGCAGCCCGGGTTGATTAGAGTTTACGGCGAACGATCAGACGGCTGCGTGCGAAGGTGTGTTCGGTTTAGTGACGCACGAATTAATTGCCGCTCATCCGTGCCGAAACCGCGGCTTTCTCAGCCTGCGCTTTTTGCAGCGCGGCTTTTTTCTCCTGCAATTGCTTTAATAACGCATCGCGCTCGGCGCGTTTTTGCGTTACTTGTGCTTCGGCGGCTGCCGCGGCTTGTCTCGCCTCCTCAAGAGCTTGCAATTCTTCTTTGCTGGGGTGCTTCGTGCACGCTACTAAGGAGAGGGAAGCCAACATGCAGATCGCCATGCCTTTGGCGAGATAAGACTTCATTTTTTCCCTCATGAATTTTGCCTCCTTGTTTCTGAAACGTTATGTCCCATAGGACGGGACCAGTCAATTATTTCCACGCTCAAAATGCCTGCACCCTCCACAAATTTTGCTACAAAAACGTCATAATATTGTGGCAAATCGTTGCCAATGCAACTGGTCTCAGTATATAAAAAAAATAACAGATTGTCAAGCGAAAAATCGGATTTTTCGTAATGCCGAACTTCTAAGAGTAGTTTACTGAGCGGCCGCTTAAAATTAAAAATCCTGTGCAAATCGAACAGTTTGAGCGGCCGGCCGGTGCGATTTTTCAACACCAGCACACACGGCGCTCACCCGGCCAATGCGGCAATTTGCTTACGGTTTTCGTGGATCAACTGCCGTTGCTCCGGCCAGAAAAGCTCGGGCATCTCCTCCAGCAAAAACCATTTGATTTTGTAGCGATCTTCCGTCGGCTTCGCATCGATCTGTTTGGTGGTAAATAAAAAATAATGGGTTTTCTTCCAGTGGCGTTTGGAAAAATCCAATCGCTCTTTCACTCCGAGCGGCGCAATGAGCCTGAGCCGGGTAAATCCCGCCTCTTCTTCGATCTCGCGCCGCGCCGCCTGCTCCAGCGTTTCGCCGTCTTCGATATGGCCTTTGGGCAAAACATATTTGGATCGGCCGCGTTGCCCGACCACCGCGATATAAACATGTTTCTTTTCCACGCGCGCCACCACCCCGCCGGCGGAAATATGTTCCGCCACTCCGGGCGGGCGCTTGTACCAGGTGTGATCAATTTTCGATTTACGAAAAAAATTGGAGTGCAAAAAATTTCTCAGCATATTAAAAAATTTTTTCAGCATGTTAACCAGTAAGTCAAAAATCCATCTAATATAAGCAACTCACGTGAAAAAAGCAAGTGACGGATCACAGTGTGTTTTCGGGGGATGCGGGAATCTTTAGCCGGGTGAATTCAACTTGACTTTCTCGTGTCGTTTTTGTATTCTTTAGCCCACAAATAAGGGCTTTTAGATCCGGACAATTCGGCAAATCCCTCGGGCGCAGCCGAATACAAAAAACGAGGAGCTTCACGTGAAGCAAACCACCGGCGGCGAGATCATGGCGCAGATGCTCGCGAACGAGGGTGTGGAAAAAATTTTCGGCATCATCGACGGCACGTATTTCGGCCTGTATTCGAGTTTGAAAAAATTCGGCATCGAACTCATCAGCCCGCGCCACGAGGCCTGTGCGCTCCACATGGCCGGGGCTTACGCCCGACTCACCGGAAAATTAGGCGTAGCGATCGCGAGCAACGGCCCCGGCGTCGCAAATGCCCTCGCGGGCGTCGTCGTGGAAAATGGCGAAGGCAATCGCGTGATGCTCATTACCAGCACACGGCGCACCGGTATCGGTTATCCGGATCGCGGCGGCACGTATCAATATTTCAATCAGGTCGGCGCCATCAAGCCCATGGCGAAATGGAGCGGCGTCGCCTCCTCATTCAATCGCATTCAGGAAATGCTGCGGCGGGCGTTTCGCGTTTGCTATCACGGACGCCCTGGCGTTGTGCATGTTGACGTACCGGAGGATATTGTCAACGGCAAAACCGAGGCGCAGAATTTTGTTCCGCCGCAACGTTATCGCCGTCTCAATCCGCTTGCTGCAAGCGAAGAGCAAGTGGGATATGCCGCGGAGATGTTGGCTCGCGCGAAACTTCCTATGATTCACGCCGGCAGCGGGGTGATACATGCCGGCGCTTATGAAGAGCTGCAAAAAGTCGCGGATATTTTACGCGCGCCGGTGACGACAAGCTGGGGGGCGCGCAGTGTTTTGCCGGAAACGCACGAACTGGCAATTCCGATGATTTATATCAAGCTCAATCATCTTGTGCGCAACGATGCCGATCTCGTGCTCACCCTCGGCTCGCGCCTCGGCGAAACCGACTGGTGGGGCAAGCCGCCGTATTGGGCTTCGCCTGCCGAGCAGCAAATGATTCAGGTCGATATCGACGAAGAAATTCTGGGCCTCAACAAGCCCGTCGATCTCGCGATTCTCGCCGATATCAAAATCTTTTTAACGAAGCTGATCGAGAAATTATCGCCGCTGCAAAATAAAATGCCGCTCACCGAGCGGCAGAAAGCGGTAAAAAAATTCCAAACACAAAAAGCGCAAGATCGACAAAAATTCGATGAACATTTGCAAGACACTTCCGCGCCGATGAATCCGGCTCACGTCGCGCATGTGTGTCGCCGGTTTTTTGCGGACAACGCCGTCTGCGTCATGGACGGCGGCAACACCGCGGTGTGGGCGCATTTCTTTCACGAAGCGCGCATGCCGAATACGATTTTGCAAACCGCAAAGTTCGGCATGTTGGGCGCGGGGGTGGCGCAAGCGCTCGGCGCGGCTGCCGCATTCCCCGAGCGCGAAATTTATTGCATCATCGGCGACGGCGCGATGGGTTTCAATTTGCAGGAAATCGAAACCGCGGTGCGCAACAACTTCAAAGTGATTTATCTCGTCTGCTGCGACAAACAATGGGGCATGGTGAAAATGAATCAGCAATTCGCGCTAAAACCGCTCAAAACGATCATCAAAAAATCGCTTGGCCCGGAGGAAACCATCAATGCCGACTTGCACGAAATTCAATTCGACCAGGCCGCGGCGAGCATGGGCGCACACGGTGAGCGTGTCGCCGATCCCGCGAAACTGCAGCCGGCGCTGGAACGCTGCCGCGCCGCCGGCCGATGCGCGGTCATTCATGTCGACGTCAATCCCGTCAAACACATGTGGGCCCCCGGTTTGATTCATTTCAAGGAAATGCACAAAGAGCCGAAAGGGAAGTAAAACCGGACTTGCGTTGCGTGAATGCAATTCCGGCTTTGCTTTTTTAACAAGCAATTAACTTCTCTCAAAAATCTCCTTCGCAATAATCAACCGCTGAATCTGGCTGGTGCCTTCGTAAATCTGAAAAATCTTCGCATCGCGCATGAGCTTCTCGACGGGATATTCGCGCGAGTAGCCGTAGCCGCCGAAGACTTGCACGGCGTCGGTGGCCACGCGCATCGCCGTATCCGCGGCGTAGCATTTGGCGTACGCGGCTTGCAAAGTGTTGCGCTTGCCTTGGTCGATCGTCCACGCCGCGAGCCAAACGAGCAAACGCGCGGCTTCGATATCTTTGGCCATGTCGGCAATCATAAAACTCACGCCTTCGTGCGCCGCCAGCGGTACGCCGAAGGTTTTGCGCTCTTTCGCATATTGCGCCGCATGCTCCATCGCCGCGCGCGCGAGCCCGACGGCCATTGCGGAAACCACCGGGCGCGAATGATCGAACGCCGCCATCGCCGCCTTCCAGCCGTCGCCCTCTTTGCCGAGCATGTTGGCCGCAGGGACTTTCACCTCTTCAAATGAAACCCCGCGCGTATCGGAGCAACGCTCGCCCATTTTGGGCTCGTGCTTGCCGACTTTCACGCCGGGTAAATCCGCCGGCACGAGAAAACCGCTGATGCCTTTGTGGCCTTTCGATTGATCCGTGTATGCAATGACAAAAAACCATTTCGCCTGCGCCGCGTTGGTGATCCACATTTTCTGGCCGTTCAGAATGTAATCGTTGCCGAGTTTTGTCGCCGTGGTTTTGATCGCTTGCACGTCGCTGCCCGCGCCGGGCTCGGTGACGGCATAAGCACAAAACGAAAATTCTTCGATGAGCGGCGTGAGAAAACGTTTCTTCTGATCGTCGTTGCCCGCGACAATGACTGGCGCGATAGCCAGCGTGTTGCAAACCATCGTCGTGCCGACGCCGGCGCAGCCCCAGCCGATTTCTTCGGAGATCAAACATTCTTCGAGCACGCCGAGGCCGAGGCCGCCGTATTCTTTTGGCACGTGAACGTTCATCAAGCCGAGCTCCCAGCCTTTGCGGCAAACCTCCGCCGGGAATTTTTCCTGCTCGTCAAGCGGCGCCGCCACCGGGCGAATTTCATTTTTTGCAAACTCGCGCGCGAGCTCGCGGAATTGCTGCTGGTCTTCGGAGAGGGAGAAGCTGATCATGATATCGAGGTTCTGTTTTAGTTTAAAAAATGGTTAAATAAATCGGAAAAAATATTCACACGGATGAAAAACGGCACACGGATTTTTATCTGTGCGCCGTTTTTCATCCGTGCGTCATTAATGACTTCACTTTTTCCGCGCCGCTAAAAACCTTTGAATCGCCTCCGCCGCCTCTTTTGACTCAAAGCACAGCGATTGCGAATAAATTTCATACTTCAGCATCGCGTCCAGCGATTGCTCGAAAGTTTGGTGCAAGCCTTTTTTCAGCAGCCGCAAAGCGAGCGGTGATTTCTCAGCGATAGCGGCGGCGAGTTTCAAAGCCGTTGACATTAATTCAGCATCGGGCACGACGTGATTCGCCATGCCGAGTCGCAGCGCTTCATCCGCTGCGATCATCTCGCCCGTCATCATCAGCTCCGCGGCTTTGGCGGGGCCGACAAGACGCGGGAGAAAATACGTGCAGCCAAGATCAGGATGCAAGCCGATGCGAATGAACGTGAAGCCGATGCTGGCAGACTGCGCCATCACGCGAATATCACACGACAGCGCGATGCCGGCGCCGCCGCCCGCTGCCGGGCCGTTGATCGCCGCGATGACGGGCTTGTCCGCGGCGTGAATCATCTCGACCATCTCGCTGCCGGTGGACACCAAAACTTTGCCGCGCGCAATGTCACTGGCCGCGCCGAGTTCTTGCAGCAAATTTACATCGGCGCCGGCGCAAAAACCTTTGCCGTTGCCGGTGATGATCACGGCGCGCACGCTCTCATCTTCGAGCAGCTCGCGCAAAGCCACCGGCGCTTCTTGAATCATCACGAGGTCAAAAGCATTCAACTGCGCCGGACGATTGAAGCGCAGAATGCCGACGGCGTTTTGTTTTTCGAGGTGGAGGTGTTGGTAGGTCATAACTCTAAACCTTTTGTTTCTTTTTCAAAGTGGAAAATTTTTGCGCAATGAAAAAATCAAGATCAACGGAATAGCGATG
>Ga0187893_10012493_pt1 | contig 12030 bp, 14 predicted proteins | sample MA1701074metaG_FD_139574 | JGI IMG/M metagenome (GOLD analysis project Ga0187893, IMG submission 139574) | White microbial mat communities from a basaltic lava cave in the Kipuka Kanohina Cave System on the Island of Hawaii, USA - MA170107-4 metaG ... | reverse complement strand
CTCTGAAACAAGTCGGGCAAATAATTCCGCGCCCTGAAAGGCGCGCGAAGATTTCTTTGAAATTCATTCCTGTTCAATGATTCTACGCGCCACTTTCAGGGCGCGGAAATCATTCCCTGTTTATCCAGACGCTGTGCGATTCGCCTTCGGCTCATGCGCCCCGCGTCTGGCTACCTTCTTTCTGCGCCTCCAGCGCAAAATCGCGTAAGGTGAGTCAGTAAAACTCTTGCGAAATAGAGTGCGAATCCCTTCGCTCAGTTTGAATTTGTGTAATCGTCAATTTATGTTTTCTACGCCTTTTGTCCTATCAGTGTTTTAACGTAGTCAACCATCTTTTTCATATCCGAATCGTTGTAGCGAATGCCGTTTATGTAAAAGGTCGGTGTGCCTGTGATGCCGTTTATCAAACCTTGCTGATAAGCGCGACGGATTTTCTCTCTGTGGATTCCTTCTTCCAATTCCCTTTCAAACTGTTTCATATCAAGCCCGATGTCCTTTGCGTGAGCGCGAAGGTGTTTGTCTTCCAGTTTGTTCGGGTTGATAAAAAGAAGTTCGTGCATGTTCCAGAATTTTCCCTGTGAGGCGGCGGCCTCCGAGGCTTCGGCTGAAGGCAATGCCCGCGGGTGAATGTTCAATAGTGGAAAGTGACGATAGACATAACGAACATGCTTTTCCAGCGGGCGAACCAATTCAAGCCAAATGCGATGCGCCCGATGACAATCGGGACATTCATAATCGCCGTATTTAACAACCGTTACAGGCGAATCTTCACGCCCGCGAACATGGTCGTTTTCGTTTACAGGTACAGAAAGTTTTTGTTCTTTATCATCGTTCATAACTTTTGGTTTACTCAGCCTCGAATTAAGCAGATTGAAACTTATCTTTTTGCAACAGAGAAAACCGATGAAAAGCGGCAACGACCAGTGAGTGAGTAATTTTTTCGTCTTGAATCAATGAAGAAATTTCATCCACAGGTATAAAGCGAATAACCGTGTGTTCGGTTTTATCAAATACGGGTTGTTGTTTTTGCTCGACATCAAGCGCAAGAAAATGGTGAACCCAATTGTTTTGAATAGCGGGGTTTGGGCGCGATTTTCCAAGCGCAACGACTTCGCGCGGGGCATAGCCCGTCTCTTCCAATAACTCACGCAGTGCCGCCGCTTGGGCGTCTTCTTCATCGTCAACCATGCCGCCCGGAATTTCCAATGTGATTTCTTCTATGCCGTGACGGTATTGTTCAATCATCACAACTTCCTTGTTTTTTGTTATGGGTATAATGTTGACCCAATCCGTACATTCAAGACAGTAAAACGTATGCTGTTCATCGCTTCCGTCGGAACACACGCTAATGTCACGTCGCAGTTGAAAAATACGACAATCGGCTATTTCTTCCGACAGTATTCGCTTCCATGTTTGAACTTCATCGCTCATGCTTCTATCACCTCCACATTTGCTGTGATTTCAGATTTAGGAATCAATGCGGGCCAGTAAGCCACTATCTCTTCGACCTTTGGACGCCCGCCCGCAAAACCCGTTACCGACGGCGGTCCTGTCAAAATCAACGGGGCAATCTCTTTTGTAAATCTTTCGACTGCTTTCTTATCCGCTCCGCGAACGCCAACGCGCAATTGAACTTCTGCGATCTCTTTTGAAGGCTCACCCGCGAGATGTCCGTGCGTTGCGTTTGCGCCGACAAATTCCGTTAAAACTTGGTCGAACTTCAAACCGAGATTATCTAATCTTTCGCGTAAGATTTTCTCTGCTGCTTTAGCTTTTTCGTAAGCATCGGGCCACGAATAAACGAGTGTTCCAACGGCTTTGAACCCGGCAGTGTAGCTAATCGAAACTTTATAAAATTCTGTGAATGGTTTTCCTTTTATGCTGTGAACACGCACGCGATTCGTGCCATCGTCCACAAGATGAATCGTTGTGAAATCGGCTACACAATCGGGCGTGATGTATTCATGCGGGTCGCCCATTTCGTAAAGCAGTTGTTCTTTAATCGAAGGAATATTTATGCGCCCGCCTGTTCCTTCATGTTTGGTTATAACAAACGAACTGTCGGGATATACTTCGGCAATAGGGAAACCAACATTAGCCATATCGGGAATTGATTGCCAATCGTATTGACAGTTTCCGCCCGAACATTGCGCCCCGCATTCGATGATATGTCCCGCGATTGTTCCGGCGGCGATTTTGTCCCAATCATTTTCAGCCCAGCCGAATTCGTAAGCACACGGTGCTAGCGTCAATCCCGTATCAGTCACGCGACCTGCAATGACAACCTGCGCGCCTTGCCGTAATGCTTCGACCATCTGCCACGCGCCCAAGTAAACATTCGCGCTTTGAACTCTGTCGCGCACTGACGATAACGGTTCGCCCGTGTCCATGTTTCTTAGCTCAACGCCGCGAGACAAAAATTCATCAAGCCTGTCCATGATGTCGTCGCCCGCGATGATTCCGATTTTGAACTTGCCGTTTAGGTTTAATTCTTTCGCAACCTCACGAACGGCTTCTGCACAACCGCGGACATTAACGCCGCCTGCGTTCGCTGTTACTTTGATATTTTTCTCAACGCAATCGGGCAATATCTCGCGCATCAAAGGCACAAAGTCTCTTGCATATCCCGCATTCGCATCACGCAATCGCTGTTTCTGCATGATTGACATCGTGACTTCTGCCAGATAATCAAGCATCAAATAATCTGTCTGTCCTTCGCGCACCTGACGCACGGGCGCACTCAGCATATCGCCCCAAAAACCTTGCCCGCTAGCAATTCTGATTTTTTCTTTCATTGTTAAAATGCAAAGATGCGACAGTCTAAAATTAAAACCGTCGCACCCTCAAAACTTTTGTTCAACTTTAATCACAAACTTTATTGTCTCGGATTTGAAGGTCTAATTATTTTCTTAACTTTTTTATAGCCCTTCTTCACACCGCGTTTTGTCTTGCCGTAAACTTTCTTTGTTCCGCGTTTTGATACTTTATAAGTTTTCTTTGTTCCGCGTTTTGTCTTACCGTAAGTTTTTTTCGTTATAGACTTTCCCTTGTTATAGGTCTTTTTTGTCGTATTTTCTACTTGTTCCGATACGGTTGAGCTGTTGCTGTTCTGACCGCTTGTTTCACTTCCACTATACATTAAGCTCGCGGATACACCGCTTAATGAGAAGACAAGACAAAAAGTCAGCAACAAAATAAAACCATACTTGCGATTTTGCATACTCCTACCCTCCTCATTTCTCCTGAAATCCGGCATTATTTCCTTTGGCTTAACTCTATTCACATTTGCCATTTATTTCAATGCGAATCCGGTTATACCTTTTCGTAGAGCAAATATCTCGGCTTTTCATCATCGCGCCGAAATGCGGCGCAAACCAATCCTTTTGAAAATGCTTCTTCAAACTCTGCGCGGACGCGAAACTGTTCTTCTCTTGCTCTTTCGGGATTTTGTTTTTGAAGTTCGCGCCAATTCGGAACGATGATTATTTCTTTTGCCGGTGTTGAATCAATCACAAATTCTCGTCTTTCGGATAAAGCAACTACGCGGGGCGAATCGAGTTGCCATTCTGCAAAAAGCCTGTCGCTGTCTAAACCCAATTGCAAATCGCGGGATGGTTGTGTGTAATCCGTCCCGTAAAAATTTCCTGCATACGCGCGGACAACAACGCCGAGACGGTTGAGATTGAAATGTGCGTTTCGCGCCTGCATTGGCTCCCAAGTCCATTTGATAAATCGTCGTCCTTCACGCAAAGCCTTTTCGCGTTGCGCCCATTTTAGTTTTGCCCCGATGCCCGCGTTTTGAAACGTAACAGCAACAGCCATCATATGTGAATAGCCGAAAATTTCTTCTCCATTGACACCCGCAAGGTGATGAACAAAACCGACCATCTCTTCACCGACAAATGCGCCAAGCGTCCAGCCGCCAGCATGTTTTGAAACTATAAGATGACGGCGCGGAGAAATTTCAATATCGGGTAAGCCAAAAGCTTCTTTTTGCAGACGGACACACTGATCAAAGTCTTCTACGGTTTCACACTCGCGGATTTTTATTTCTCTATCTGTTTGTTGCGGCATCAATTCAGGATTCGCGGATTCAAGATTTTAAAAGCGTTAAAGTTTTGTTTCCGTGTACCACTCATGCTGTACACGCTCAATTTTTCTTTCGATAGTTAAATCAACAATGTTCGGTAGAAAGTTTATAAGGCTGACTTTTCCGCGTGGACGATAACGCGGGTCAATCTCGTCGCGCAACTGTTCGGCAAGTTGTTCTATCTCATGTCCGATTTTGAAAAGCGCAAACTTTTCAACCCGCGCGTGTTTCAAAAGCCAAGCCGTTTTTCTCACGCTGTTCATGCCACATTCGCCCCAAAAGGGAAAGACTCCGTCATCACCAAGCGCAAACTTTATCGGGTTTGCAGCGTAAGCCAACGCGGACTTCGATTTCGATGTTCGGAAACTCACGGACAAACATTGAAAAGCCCAGAGCCTTCATCAAAACATGCTCGTAAGATTCACCCGCGCGTTGCCAGAAGCGAACGCGCCTGTTTGCAAGTTCAAAGGTATAAACCATCAGTTACGATTCAAAAGGTTTTGCTTGCCAAAGGTCTTCTACGACTTCCATAAAAATTGACGGCAAACTTTCTTCAATGCTGTCGCGCATCATTTCAACCGCTTCCATATCGTCAACCGAAACATTTTGCATTGCTTTCCATGTTTCTTTATTTGTCCATTGGGCTATGCCAACCCAAATTCCGTCTTCCGCTTTGTGAAGGCGTGAACCCAGACTGCCGCATTTTCTGTAAATCTCTTCGGTGCGCCTTCTGCGCCAACCTTCGATAAATCTTTCTTCGTTATCTTTTTTCAGTTTCCAACGATATACGGCAGTAAACATTTTCAGCCTTTCAACTTTTTTTTGTCCGGCAAAGGATATGTGCGTAAGATACAAGTGTCAAAATTCTGCTATCATGCAATAGGCTTTTTTGGCTATGGAGCAATTGGCTTTAAGTAAAAACGGAAAGATTGAGGATAACCCGCTCATAGAACTTTTGCGCGAAGCAATCGCAGAAGGTTTGACGGGTGCTTTTCGTGTTTCGCGCGAGCGCGTCAAAACCGTAATCTATTGTCATGAAGGAGCGGTTGTTTATGTCGTGTCGAATGTCCGCTCGCAACAGCTTTCAGAATGTCTGCGTCGTTGGGGCGTTTTGACGGATGAACAAATTGCATCGCTCGAAGCGAAGAATTCCGACTTTGAGTTTGCACAGGAGATATTAAAAAGATCTCTCATACCGAGCGAAGATTTGATGAAGCTTTTTGAAAGACAGTCTCTTGAGACTTTGCGCCCCTCACTTTCTTGGACGGCGGGCGAATGGGAATTCGACGGGCGTGTGCGAATCGTAGAAGCAATGCGGTTCGGTCTTTCGGTCAAAGAGATTTTGATTGAAAGCGCGCGACAGCTTTCACCCGATGTCATTGCCGCGCGATTTACAAATCCGAACGAAAAACTTTCTCCCGTTCCGATTGATTCGGTTGATATTCAGCTTCAACCAATTGAAGGTTTTATACTCTCACGTCTCGATACGCCTTTGCAGTTAAACGAACTTCTCTTAATCAGCGGAATGCCCGAAAATGTGACGCTTCATGCTCTTTACTCTCTTGCATTGTGCGGCTATGTCACACGCGAATGGAAAAGCGTCTTTTCCGATTCGGAGTTGGAAGTGTTTCGTGCCGCCAAAGTCTTCAAGCCACAAACAGTGCCAGCACAAAAGAAAGACGATAACAAACAAGAACAGAAACCATCGCCACCAGAACAAAAACCTTTACCGAAACAAGAAAAGAAGATTGAAGTTGACCCGCGAAGAGAACTTGAGCGGTTTTTATTGCGTGTCGAGAACGCGCAATCTTTTTACGACGTTTTAGGTCTCGGAACTAAAGCGGATGAATCTGAAATCAAACGCGCATATCACCAAGCGGCGAAAAGCTATCACCCTGACAGGTTTCACAACGAGGCAGGTACGGATTTTCATTCCCGCCTTCAAAAAGTATTTGCGCGACTAGCACAAGCTTATGACACGCTGAACGATAAAACGCTGAGAGCCTCTTACGACAAAAAACTTGCAAGCGGACTCATTGCCAATCAAAACGCGCCAAAAACTCCGGCACAAATTGCGGAGCAAAAATTCCAACAGGCAATGATGGCAATGCAACAAAACAATCTCGCTCAGGCACTTCCGCTTTTCGGTCAGGCGGTCCGTCTCGCGCCGAATCAGGCGCGTTACCACGCTCAGTACGGACAGGCTTTAATAAAAAATCCGCAACTCCGCAAACAAGCCGAAGCCGAATTTCAAGAGGCAATAAAATGCGATGAAAAGAACATTACTTATAGAGTCTTGCTGGCACGATTTTATCGTGACATGAAACTATTCAAGCGGGCTGAAAGCGAAGCACAACGCGCCCTGAGCATGGACCCGAACAACAGAGAAGCGCAACGCTTGCTCGACTCGCTGAAAAACATTTGATAAAAGTTTTTGTCTTTTTAGAGTTTTGAATCTTGAATCTTGAATCCTGTTTTCCATGTCATCCTTTTTGCTTACTTTGAACGAAGAAGAAAAAATTCTTGAAAACGTAATGCTGGGGTTTGCTGTCAGGGCAGACGAATTTGAGGCTTATGCACATCCGCACGCTACGCGCATTGCCGCAATCGCAGACGCGCTGGCACAACAGTTTAATCTTGCGCGACAAGACCGTTTTTCTTTACGCCTTGCCGCACTCGGACACGACATTGGCGAGCTAAAAATGAAACGCGAATACATTCGCCGCGCCGGACCGCTTTCAGACGAAGAACGTCTGGATATGATGCGTCATCCCGTCCTTGGCGAACAAGAGGCGGCAAAAAATGGTATGACACGCGGAGCGCAACTTCTTATTCGCTGGCATCACGAATGGTGGAACGGTTCGGGCTATCCTGACGGCTTGACCCGCGAACAAATCCCTTTAGCCGCGCGCATTCTTCGCATTGCGGACGGTTACGTCGCAATGACGGATGCGCGCCCATATGAACCTGCGTTGACCGAAGAAGTAGCAAAAAAATATCTGATTCAATGGGCGGGGCTTGAATTTGACCCAAACATTGTTCGTGTGTTTCTCGCGCTCGAAAATGTTCCCGAAATGCGCTCATATGCGAATATGCCCCAAGAGCCGCAATCCGATTTTTTTATAATTCAGACACCTTCGTAAAAATTAACGATGAACAACTTTTCACCTAACCCAATTCCAAACGGCTGGCTGGCTTTTGAACTGAACGTCTTGCGCCGTTTGAAGTTTAGCTCCGCTTCGATTCCGTTTGCAGGCGAACCTCAGCTTGGAATGTATTTGAAACGCTGGGGCGTGCGCGTTGCGGCTAATGATTTGGCACACTGGGCTTGGACGCGAAGCGTGGCGCACATCGAAAACAATATCGAAACATTAACCGAAGAAGACATCAACACGGTTCTCGAAGACGCATATGTCCCGCGCCATAAACTTTACAATCCGTCTTTGCGGCTTTGGTTCAACGAAACCGATTCTTGGTGGTTTGACAATGCGCGCGAGAGTTTGGAAAAACTTGAATCGCCACATAAGCGCGCCCTCGCAATGTCAGTTGTGATGTATGTGGGCGATTATGTCCACTCGTTTAACGAAATGACACTTGAATATCGCCAACCGCTTTCGCAAGTCTTCCGTCGCGTCTTTGAAAAAATCCCGCCGCCCTTCGACAACCGGCAACTAAACACTTGTTCAAACAAAGAAGCGCGAGAATTTTTAGCCGAAAACTTTTCCGACCTGCTTTTCTTACGCCTGCCGCGTGCCAGAAATTTAGGCGTCAAACAACGCATGGGACTAACGGCTTGGCGCGAAGATTGGTGTCACGGAAGCGACGGTTTCTGGGACGATTTAGAAGCCGCACACGCCGGACGCTTAGGGACGCACGTCGAAACCAAACATCAATACCTGCGCTTTCTGGAAGACCTTCTGCAAATCACAGCCAATGTTCCAACATGGGCAATCGCACACGTCGAAGATGGTTTTATTACAAACGATGATTTAGTTGACACAATCGGGCGTGTCAGAAAAGTTGACACCGTTTACACAAAAGATTTTTCGGAACTGATGGGCGTAAGAGCAACGATTATTACAGCACAATAATTTTAGTTTTGAGTATAGGCTTTAGCCTGCCTCTTTTCGACCAACAACAGGCTAAAGCCTGTGCTCAAAACTTTGTCCTCGATTTTTTTCGATTCAATGAAAATCTTTTCCGCAGTTGTGACTTTGTTCTTAATCATGGACCCGCTTGGCAACATTCCTGTTTTCCTTTCGGTCTTAAAGACAGTCGCGCCCGAAAGAAGAAAGAAAATTTTAGTTCGTGAAGTCGTACTTGCTTACATTGTTCTTCTTACGTTTCTTTTCTTGGGTAAATACCTCCTTCAATTTCTCAGCCTCAGACAGGAGACAATCAGCATAGCGGGCGGCATCGTTCTTTTCCTTATTGCCCTCAAGATGATTTTTCCGACAGAGGGCGGAATTATGGGCGATACGCCCGAAGGAGAACCGTTTCTTGTTCCGCTTGCGATTCCGTTTGTTGCCGGACCGTCAACGCTTGCCGCGCTTCTTCTTCTGCAAAGCGAGTCAAGCAATCTGTGGCAACTCTGGATAGCGGTGACAATCGCGTGGGGCATAACGGCATTGATACTTCTCTCTTCGACATATCTTTATCGCCTGCTAAAGCAAAAAGGTTTGATTGCAATGGAAAGATTGATGGGAATGCTGCTTGTTATGTTGTCGGTTCAGATGTTTCTCGACGGCATTTCAAAATATTTGCGCCATTAAAAAAACAAAACTCTGTCGTCATCCTGCTATTGTGGTTGATAAAATCAATCAGGCACGAAATTATACTCAAGCGTTACATATTGTGAAACGGGTTTGCCGTCTATTTGAGCCGGAACAAATTTAATTTGTTTTGCTGCAGCAATTGCTTTTTCATTCAACCCATACGGCAACCCTTCTATTACTTTGATATTTGTGACAGTTCCTTCCGCGCGTAACACTACGCTTATTCTTACAACTCCTTTTATCTGATTCTTGTACGCTTCTTCCGTATAAGCTGGCAAAGGATTTTCGAGTATGCGGGCTTTTTGTGTTACTTCTGATACTTTGAAAATTTTCTCTTCTGTATTTCCGACTGCTTGTCCTTCATCATTTCCCTTACCCGCAGATTCCGGCGGGTACAAAGCAGGGTCTGCGTTAATCGCAGGAGACACAGGAAGTTTAGGAGCAGGAATATTTGATGTGGGCGACATTACTTGCGGCGTGGCTGATGTCCCTTTTGTTGTCTGTGTTGTTTTCGTTGTCTTTTTCTTTGTCTTCTTTTTTGTCCTGCTTTGAGCAAAAGCATCGCCTGCAAACAAACTGAAAGTACAAATCAAAACAACAATTATGAAAATCAAACTCTTGTGTTGCTGGGTCATTTCTTTAACTCCCGAATTTCGTTTGTGCAATGATAACCCAATAATTGAAAACCGGAACTATTTTTTTATGACTTCGCAAATTGCATCAAGGCGGGCCTGCCATTCTGAAAGAGCCGCAACACTTTTGCGTCGTTCAACCTCGCATTTATCATCAGGTTTATTCAGTTGGTTTTCAATCGCAGACAGAAAGCTTTCGTGAGTGTTTTTACAAGTAAGAATAATGTTGTGTTTCTTATTGAACTCCGACACCATAGGGATATTTGTCGAAACAACGGGTTTGCCGACAGCCAGATATTCGTTCAGTTTCACAGGCACAACCGTAGCCGTGAAAGCGTTGTTGAGATAAGGAATAATACAAACATCAAAACGGCGCGCGAAATGAACGAGTTCTTCGTGTGGTTGCTGTCCCACAAAATGAACATTGGGCAAATGACCTAAGTCTCCGACATCGGTTTGAATCGGGCCAATAAGAACCCAAGACCATTCAGAACGTGCCTTTACGGATTCAGCCAAAAGAGCGAAATCAACGTGACGGTGTATCCCGCCTATGTAGCCGATTACGGGGCGTTTCAACGATTCTACTTTTGAAAGCAAATGAAGTATGTGACGACTGATTTTCGTTTTATCTTCTTCACCCTGAAAGGCGCTCAAATCAACTCCGAACTGAAAGGTATGAACAAACCTATCTGTCAAATCAGAGTAGCGCGTGGTAAGCGTCGAGCAGTTTGTTATCAACACATCACACAAATCAATCATCTTTTGTTCGCTTTCACGCAGGCGTTTTATGTCGGAAACAAGTTGGTCAAAATCAGTTCCGACATAATAGACAATCGTGCTTTTTTCATCGCGCAGCGCATTCATCAAATCGTAAGCAGTGTCCGTAGGAAGATAAGACCATATCAAGGCGTCGCGTATTCCCAACCGTTTTGCGTTTCGTTTTATTGCGGGCAAGAAAAGCGTGCTGTTCAAAAAATGACGAAAGCGTGAACCGTAGGGCGGCAGTACAAGCGGCGAACAGACATAAAGATTTTTCTCGACTTCTCGCACTCCTGACGAATGCAATGCCTTTAGCCATCTTTTCAAACGCGAAGTCACACGGCTGAGGTCTTTTATGCCGGGCGAACGGACTCCCGTGTTTTCAATATACAAGACACGGTTTCCCGCACGGGCAAATCGCAGAGCCATCTCCTGATGACCTTGCCAGATAAACCCCCATTCGATGCTTGATATGATTATGATGTCTCGTCCGCTTATCATTCGACGCTCGTGTGAGACGCGCTCAAGGTTTTTCCTCCGACATATCGCGTTGCAACTTACCAAAGATGAAGTAAACAAACAAACGCACAGGGCGTACAAAGTAATAAATCCAATCAAATGTTTGCGGAAGATTGATGAAGTTCAAATCAGGATGCGTCGGCGTCAACAAACGCATAACACAATATCGAACCCTGTCTTTCCAACTCTCGCGGACTTTTAACCGAAAGATATTTGTCTTTAATACGCCGTTCTTTTCTTCCTTATCGCTGAAAAGTTCTGCATAAACTTGTTCTGACAGTTTCTTAATTACTTTGTCTTTTTTAATTAACGCGGAAACTTTTTCGGGGAGTTCAATTTCAAACACTTCCCGCGCAAGATGAAGCCCAAGCAAAAGAATCCGTGAGCTTCTTAACTTCTCTGCCCTGTTAATGAGTGTGTGCCAATCCAGACGCTCGTTCTGTTTTATCAGTTGTGCAATCCCGCCGAGCCATTCCAATCGCTCCCACATCTCTTTTGTAGCATTCACGCATAAAATCAAAATCAAATCTTCTGGCGAAGGCATTAAAATTTCGCGCTCCAAGAATTTGATTTTTTGCAGGCGGTTAATCAAGTCATCCGTATCTAGGTCGAAAGAAAAATAGCGCGGCGTGATTGCCCAATGAAGTTCCAGATAGATGTTCAGCTTTTTGTGAATAAAAGTTTGGTCGCATTCAGACCAAGCGAGTGCTTTTTGTTGATGGGGTCGAATGTGAATTTCCGGTTCATAACCCAACTCGATTAACAGTTCTTTTGCGCGATTAACGTCCCGCCCGCAAATTAAAACATCAATATCAAAACAGCGCCGGAGCAAAATATTGTCATAAATTTGTGCGGCAAGCACAGTTCCTTTGTATGGAATGATGAGGATGTTGTTACGCTCAAAAACAGAGATAATTTGCAGCAGTTCTTTGCTAAAAAGGAGGTTGCTTTTTGAGTTTTCAATGAAGCGATTTTCAAAGTACGAAAGAGTTTCTTCGGAAGCTAACTCCCGTCCGTGTTCTTTCAGATGAACCCAAAATAACGGTTCAAGTCTGTGCGAATGAGCCAGCCTTTTTACTTTCGACCAATCAAGTTTTTCCCGCAACACAACATGGAATTTTTCGATTGTCTTTTCATCCATCAGCGGACGCGCCGCGCATATCATCAACCGCGCTTCGTTACTAACGGACGTACTGCCCAATTTCTCAAGCATCAACCGCAAACTCCGCTTTTGAATTTTCCGTCTGCGTTTTCT
>Ga0187893_10012492_pt1 | contig 12031 bp, 7 predicted proteins | sample MA1701074metaG_FD_139574 | JGI IMG/M metagenome (GOLD analysis project Ga0187893, IMG submission 139574) | White microbial mat communities from a basaltic lava cave in the Kipuka Kanohina Cave System on the Island of Hawaii, USA - MA170107-4 metaG ... | reverse complement strand
CGTACGGCCACGTGACGATCGTCGATCCAGCCTGGCAGAGCCAGAGCGGGGGCATGGAATACCCGACGTTTTTCACCGGCGGCACACGGTGGCTCGCGCCCGAGGGCACGACGGAGCCCGAAGACGTCGTCATCCACGAGGCGGGCCACCAGTTCTGGTACGGCATCGTCGCGACGAACGAGTTCGAGCACGCCTGGATGGACGAGGGGTTGAACCAGTTTTCCGAGGCGCGTGTGCTCGAAACGGCGTTTCCGGGCCGGCACCCGATGGAACGGTTCTTCGGGGACTTCATTCCCTGGGTCTATCGTGACGTCCGGCGGTCGCGTGAAGCCGATCTGAACTTCCTCCACCTTTTTCGACGGCATGCGGAAGGGGACGTCCAGGCGACGCCGACGTACCTGCAGTTTCCGGCCGAGTCAGGCTACATCACTTATTTCAAGACCGCGCTCTGGATGAACACCCTCGAGCGACACCTGGGCTGGCCGATCCTGCAGCGAATCCTCACGGTCTACTTCACGCGGTGGGCGTTCAAGCATCCGAAGCCGGATGACTTCTTTGCGATCGCGAACGAGTTCGCCGGCCAGGATCTCCGCTGGTTCTTCGACGAGGTCCATCGCGGCTCGAACGCGTTCGACTACGCGATCGAGGAGCTCACGAGTTTCTCGGCCCCCCCGCTTCGGGATGGATCGCGCGCCGGGGTTTTCGAGACGACCGTCGTTGTGAGACGTCACGGTGAAGCGATATTTCCCGTAGACGTGCGCGTCACGTTCGATGACGGGAGTCGCGCGGGCGAGCGCTGGGACGGTCGGAATCGATGGAAAGTGCTTCGCTACACGCGCGCGGCGCGCGCGGTCAGCGCGGAAGTGGATCCCGGGCGCGTGCTGCTGCTGGACGTCCACCTCACCAACAACAGCGTGACCCTCGAGCCGCGCGCGACCGAGGCGGCGAACAAATGGTCGCTCGTCTGGATGGCCTGGCTGCAGGATCTGATGCTGACCTGGGCGTTCTTCGTCTGACGATGAGACCGATCGACGCCTGGCGCGCGGGGCTCGGACGGGTGCGAAGGGCGCCGGCGCTCCTCGCCGCCGGCTGGGTACTGACGATCGTCGTGGCGGCCCCCGCGGCCTGGGCCGTCGGCACCGCGATCCGCGAGCACCTGGGCGACAGCCTCGCGGCGGTCGAGGCGGCCGAGAGCGTGAACTACGACTGGTGGCAGGAGTTCACGTCGCAGGCGTCGGGCCCCGCCGCCACCTTCGGGCTCAACATCATGGGATTCGCCGCGCCACTCGGCAACCTCGCCGGCTTTGCGGATGCTGCGGCGCTGCCGCCCGGCGTCGCGGCGACGGTCCTCGGGTTTCTCCTCCTGCAGGTGTTCGTGACCGGCGGCATCATCGATCGGTACGCGCGCGACACGCGGCTGGGACCGTACGGTTTCCTCGCCGCTTGCGGCGCGTCGTTTTTCAGGCTGCTGCGACTCGGAGTGGCGGCGCTTGCCGTGTACTGGCTGCTCTTCGCGTTGGTCCGCCCCGCGATCGATGCCGCGCAAAGGGTATTGACCCGCGACCTGACGGTCGAGCGTCAGGCCTTTGCCGTCTACGCGATCCTGACGGTGGCGGTCCTGCTCGTCGTGGCGGGCGTCAACCTGGTCTTCGATTTCGCGAAGGTCAGGGTCGTCGTCGAGGATCGGCGCTCGGCGATCGGAGCGCTCGCGTCCGGCCTGAGGTTCGTCGCCCGGCAGCCGGCCGCGGCAGCCGGACTCTACGCGATCAACGTGCTCGTGTTCGCCGCGGTCCTCGGGCTGTACGCGATCGTCGCGCCGAGCGCCGCCGTCTCGGGCTGGGCGCTCGTCTGGGCGCTCTTCGTCATGCAGCTCTTCGTCGTGGCGCGTCTCTGGGCGAGACTCGTGTTCGTCGCGTCGGAGACGGTCCTGTTCCAGTCGCGCCTCGCGCACGCGCGCTATGTCGCACGGCCGGCCCCGGCGCGGCCGGCGCCGGCAGCTGTGAACGGCCGACACACCTCTTTAACTCCTTAACGACTGGATTCCGCACAGCGAACAAAGCGTCATTTCTCTTCTTGACATGGCCGCCATATCCATCGACCATGGCGGCGCTCGGTGGCCGATTTCGTGTTGCGCCCGTAGGACGTTGAGATCGACCGGAGAGCCAGGCGGAGCTTCAAGTGAAGTCCTTAGCGCCGCCGCCCTCATGTCGACCTGAGTGGGTCTTCGAGGTATCGAGCCGCCTCCATCGCCTTGCCGGCGAGCCCTGGGCTCGGATCTGTTTGCGGCTCGCGTCGATACTGCGGGACCTTCCCGCGGAATCCGAGTTCGAAGCCGCGCTGGTCAGTGACTGGCTGGATCGAGCCAGGCTCGAGAGGCTCGGCGAGGCGTCCGGCGCCGCAGTCGACGAACCGGTCCAGGCCGAAACAGATCCGTCGACGGTCTCCCCCAATCTCGACTCGCGAGTGCATCGGCCTGTGGCGACAGCGAAGGCCCTGATGGACCGGGACTACTCGGTCCATTGGACGATTGAGAGCGTCGCGCGGCGGGTCGGGTGCAATCGCACCGATCTCGAGGCGGGCTTCCGGTTGCTCGTCGGTCAGAGTGTGCACTCCTACCTGACGGTGCGTCGGATCGAGGCCGCGAAACAGCTGCTGCGCACGACACCGTGGCGGATTGAGGAGGTCGGCAAGGCCGTAGGCTACCGCAGCAAGGTCTCGTTTTACTTTAACTTCAGAAACGCCCTTGGTATCTCTCCGGACGAGTACCGCCGGCGATGGATACGCTGCTCGCCGTCTCGGGCGCTTGCCGAGCTGCTGATTCTGAACCGGCATTGACGATTCTGAACCGCTTCGATCTTGTCACGCTCGCTCCAGTCGCCTAGAAAAGACGACTGACTCTCAAACGGCTAATGCGCGGTTGACGTCCGAGGGATCGACATGTCATTCCGCTCCATCGCATTCAGCTTCATCGTGGCATTCTTAGGCTTTGCCGTCCCCGCGGGGGACTGATGCAAAGTCGAACGACCTCGTCGTCGCTGGTGCGACTATCCGCAACGGCTCGGCGCAGGTTCGGAGCCTTACACGTCCGTGACGACGGTCAGGTGTTGGGCTGAAGGCTACCACCTCTCGAGCCCGCCACCGAGTCCAGGGATACTCTGGGACGTCACGTTCACTATGACGTTCGGAAACCGGCAAGCATCCGTCGTAGCACAAGGCTGTGGGACGATCTTCCCCGCGCTCGAGATCTACGCGGGCGGAGCGTCGAACGATATCAGCGGCGAGGTTGTGCTGCTTCAGAGGCCGGACAGCGGCAACATCTATGACCTCTTGGACGGATGTCATGCCCAGGGCAGAGGTCTCTTCTATGGTTCAGGGGTGGTGAGATGAAAACGATCCGCACGCCGCTTGTGATCCTGACAATCTGTGCTCTGAGGCTTGGTCTGCTGACCTGCGCTGAATCGGCCGCCGGACAAGCCGGGACGGGGCCGCAGGCCCTGGCGTTCAGAGGGTTGGGCGACGCCGGGAAAGAACAAGCGCTGAATGATCTTGCGGCGGCCACGGCTGCGCTACCGCCCGACGAGCTGGTTTCCGTGGTGGCTGCCGGTCTCGCGGATCCAAGCAGCAGTGTGCGAGAGCGCGCGCTTTGGGCCGTTGCTCGCCGGGCGGGCCGGCCGGGGGCCGTCGAGGTCTGGCGCCAGGAACGATCCACGCTGCGCTCCATGCGAGCGAAGGTTGCATCTCTGCTGGCGGACTCGGACCGTCAGGTCAGGCTTGCCGCCATCGCGGCACTCTGCGGCCTCGACCTGGACTACGACCTCAAGCCCGGCACGCCACAGACCCTGTCGATCGCGACCGCAACCGCGCTGGCGTCGCAGATCGGTGTCGAGAAGCTCGATCAGGTGCGCGCCCACATCCTCAACGCGTTCGCGTGGTATGCCGTGCCGCCGGCATTCGACGCCCGGCGCGACGCGGTGTTCGCACGGGCGTTCGGCGATCCGTCCTCACAGGTCATCCAGGGTGCCGCGTTCGCGGTGGGCAAGCATCGAATCGCGGCGCTCCTGCCCCGAGTGGTGCCGCTGCTCACGCACGACGCCAAAGCCGTACGGGTGGAAGCGGCCCAGTCCGTCGCGGCGTTTGGCCCGCAGGCCCGTGCCTACCTGCCGGATCTCGAGCGCGCGCTCGACGCCGAGACCGATGAGATGGCGAGGAACGCGCTGCAAGGCGCGATTAACGTGATTCGGTAGGAGTTCTCGCACGATGACATATCGAGCACTTCAGGCCGTTTGCCTGATGAATGTAGTCATCTGCGCGGGATTGACGGCAGGTTCCAGTAGCTCGGTGATCATCGCTGTCCCAGCTTGGGCTGGCGACGTCGGCTGCAGGGTTACACGTCTCGACACGGTTATCGCCAAGCAGCGCGGTCCAAGCTTGAAGTTTGAGTGTCCTGCTGGTGCCGAGATCATCTCCTGCGATGGACCCAACATAGAACCGCTCGACGTGCCGCTGACCGACGTCTGCCGGTCGAGGTCTCTTGAGTTTGGCGAGGCCTCAGTCGCGACGGTGAGCAGCGGCGCCACCATTGATGGCGTGATTAGGTGGCTCGACTTGTCGAAGCCAAACCACCTCCGTATCGTCGCGACGAGAGCGGTGGTCTTCGATCGTCCTGTCGCCGTTCGCGTCCAGTCCCGATCCGAGCGGTACGTGAGCTTCTCACGGCTGGGCGCGTCCCCGGTGACCGTCCCAGCATCGGCGCTCCTGTCCCGAGGTGAGTGGAGGCTGCCGCCAATGCAGCGAGGCGGCGAACTGCTGGTCGTGGCGGAGGCGGCTGCAGTGATGCCCAGGGCCATCCGAGTGCCAACCTACCCGACGCCCTTTGCCTGGGGATCGTCACGAGTCCTGTCGATCTACGGTCTGCGGACTGGCACCCCAGAAGTAGTGCCGATCTTCGACGGCGGTGGCGCAGGCACCCCGGTTCCCACCACGATTTCGGCCGGAGAATCCAGCTTCTTGTACGTTCCCAAAGGGAACGTCGGAGCCGTCGCGCTGTCTGCAGATTCGGCGGAATGTGGTCGCGCATCATCGCTTTCGATAGATCGAACGGGCCAGACTCGAAGCGGTCAAAGAGCACACGTCGTCATGCTGACGGATCTGAAGCGGTGCGAGTGGGTTGTTGCGGGGTTGGAACCGGGATCGTATCGCGCTTCGCTCCGAAGTCCTGTCGGCTCCGGAGGCAGCGCTGAGTTCGCGATCGCCGCCCATCAGACCGAAACGGTTGCGCTTCCAGCTCCGGCCGTCACGCTGTTGGGCCGCGTTCGGTACAACGGTCGGCCGGTGGGCAAACTACGGGTGAATGTCTTTCGACCGGGCGTCGCCGGTTCAGACTCCACAACGACAGACGGCGACGGCCGTTATTCCCTGCGGCTCGATCGCCCCGGGTCATACTCGCTCAGCGTCCAGAGTGCGAGTGGGATGACGTTTCCGCAGTTGCGCAAGCTGAATCTGAAGAACGGGCCGAACACGGATGAATGGATGCTCACTGGTGGCTCGATCGCCGTGCGCGTGCACGGCGGCGATCCTGGAAAGCCGGTGAATGTCGAGTTGCAGGGACCGGGAGCCGTGCTGCGAAACACGCTCGAACGAGGCGAACGAACGGTCGAAAGACACGGGTTGCCGTTCGCCGTGTATCGGGTCTTCGCCACGCAGGAGGACGAGGTCGCGCCCAGGGTTTCCCGCGAGCCGAAGTTAGCGACGCTCACCGAGAGCGCGGCAGCTGCAAGCGTCGATCTTACGCTCGTTCCCGGCACGTCGCTTCTCATTGTCACGAGGGAGGAGGGTGTCCCGGTCACCGACGCGCAACTGTCCGGCGTCTCGCGCTCCGGGTTTTCGCTGATGCGCCTACCACGCCAGAAGACTTCCGAATCAGCATCGGGACGGTATTCGCTTGCACACTACGCGCCGGGTACAGAGATCCAGGTCGTGGTACCCGGCGACTTCGTCCCAGTGTGTCGCATCGCTCCATTCAATCAGACGATCGAAGTTCACGTCACAAAGGGGCGCGAGCTGCAGGTCCAGTTGCCGACTCCGGGCGTGACTCGGCTTTCACCACTGCTGGGCGGCGTTGCTGGGGCCAGGGGGTCCGACTGCGCGATTCCCTGGTCAGCGTTCCGGGCGACGCCGCTCCCATCGCCAAGTCGTGCGTCACGACTGCTGATTCACAACTTCCCGGTGTCGGCCAGTCTCATGTGGGAGATGAGCGTTCCCGTAAGACAGCAACGACAGATCAGGATTCCCGACACGGGCCCGCTGGTTCTGGATCTGTCCAGAGCATCGCGTTAGGTCAATCTCCCTCGTCGCTTCAGCGCGGGGCCCAGACCCGACTCCGAAGGCCCAAGCCCCAGGCGCCCCGGTTTCAGCGATCCAGGCACCGCGTATCGAGCAGGTACTTCCCCTGAGCCCTTCGCTTCCGCTGCCGCAATGGGCCGGCGTCCGGCGCAGCGCGGCGCCCCGAAGCCTCGATGCCTGCGAGGTATCCATCATCAGTCCAATCACGCATCTGACGGCAGCTGATCAAAACTGGTCATCTGTGGCGCCGACGGCTCGCTGAAACCGGCGTGTTCTCGCGTCACGTGCCGGGCATGCGGCTTGCGCCTCGCCTTCCGATGGCCACCGCGCGCACGATCGTCGGCCTGCTCGTTCTGGCGTTCCTGGCGACCTTTTCCGCGCTGTCCGTATCAAAGCTCCTGAGCCGGGCGTCCGCGGAGGAGCCGATCGCGTCCGCGTCGTTGGCCCCGCCGGAGCGGCGAGAGGCCGAACGGACGCCGCTCTTCAGCCGCGAGCTCGAACACTTCAAGATCCTGTACGAGGGAGGCACGCAGCCAGGCGTCGGCGACCGCGTTGCGCACGTGCTGGAGAGCGGCTACCGGACGATCGGAAAGACCCTCAACACCTATCCGACGGAGACGATTACGGTCGTGCTCTACTCGAGCCGCGAGTTTCAGGATGTCACGCGCTCCCCCTCGTGGGCCACCGGCCGTTATGACGGCCGGATTCGCATCGCGATTGGCGGGGCGCTCGAACCGCCGCGCGACCTGGAGCGCATCGTGATGCACGAGCTCGTGCACGCGGTGATCGCGACGGCCGCGCCGCGGGGCGTGCCCGCCTGGCTCAACGAAGGGCTCGCGACATACCTGGAATCGACCGACCGCTCGTGGGTCCCGGAGGTGCTCCGCAACGCCGCGTCGGTCGTTCCGCTCGAGCGTCTCGTCAACGGGTTCAGCAGGCTCGATGAACAGGAGGCGCTCGTCGCCTACGCCGAGAGCGCGACGGCCGCGGAGATCCTCTGCGCGCAGCTTGGCGCCAACATCGGCGCCTTCCTGCAGATGGTCGGCAACGGCAGCTCGGTCGACGAGGCGCTTCTCGAGCACCACGTGCAGCCGAATGCGTTTCATTCCGAGTGGCGGCGGCGCGTGGGCTTACGCTAGGGCGGGGCCGGCAGAAGCTGCGGCCCGCCGGCCGCCTGGAAGGCCGCGGCCGCCTTCCGGTGCCGCGCCTCGGCCTCGTGCAACAGCGCGAGGAACTCCGGCTCGCCGCGGACCGGGTCGAGCCATGGCTCGGTCACGAACGCGCGATGGTTGGCGAATCCGCCTGCGACCGCGCGCGTAAGGAGTTCGAGCCCGTACGTCGTGTTTCCGACGGCCACGAGCGAAATACCCCAGTAGTAGTAGCCTTCCGGATCCTCGAACGCGGTGCCGACGCGCTGGGCCTTGCGCGCGGCGTCGGTGCCGAGCGCCACGTCGCGCGTCAGGACGGCCTGAATGAGTCGGACGACCTCGGTCAGATGCGGATTGTGAGCGCGCGCGACCGCCTGCTCCGACAAGGCTCTGGCTTCTTCCTTTCTGCCCAGATGCATGAGGGCCATGAACGTCACATACGGGGGCTCTTCCACGTTGTGCGCCATCGCGCGCTCGTAGTCGCCGAGCAGATAGAACGAGTGCGCGACGCTCGAGCGCACAGACGGGTCGAGCCGGCGGGCTTCCTCATGGGCGGCGATCGATGCCTCGAGCAGACCGCAGTACCGGCACGCGAGCATGAGCCCCGTGAGGAGGTCGGGGTCATCCGGCCGTTGCTTGAGCCGCTCGAGCAACCGCACCATGGACGCTTCGGCGCGCCCGCCTTCGACCTCCAGCGCCGTGTACAGACTGTGCGCCAGCGACAGGTCGGGGTTCAGATCGAGCGCGCGCCGGAACGCGTCCTCGGCGCGACGCAGTTCATCACGAACGTCAGTCACGAACCCGTATTTCGCCAGCACGCGGTGGATGCGCCCCAGCCGCCCCCAGGCGGGTGCGTAGTCCGGATCCCGCTCGACCGCCTGCAGATACAGCTCGCGCGCCATTGTCCAGGTCTGGGGATCGACGGCCAGTCGATTGGCACGCAAGTAGAACTCGTAGGCTTCCGGGCTCGCGGGCACGTCGCGTTCGAGCGCGCGCCGGTCGCGCGCGCTCAACGGCACCTTCAGCGTCTCGACGATCCGCCGCGTCAGGTCGTCCTGGACCTGAAAAACGCTTCCGTGCGCCGCTTCCACGGTTTCGGAGCGCAGCACCGTCCCGCTTGACGCTTCGACGAGCTGCGCGCTCACACGCAGGCGATCGCCCGAGGACAGGAGCGTGCCGGTTACCACCGCATCCACTTCGGCTTCGACCGCGATCTGTTTCAGATCGAGCGCCCCATCCGCGTACCGCGCCGCCGCGAGGCTCGAGCGGACGACGAGCGTCTCGAGCCCGCTCAGCGACGTGGTAATCGCGTCGGCAAGGCTGAACGGCAGCCAGTCGACCTGCGGATCGGGGCGCAGCATACGAAACGGCAGCACGATCAATCGGACGGCGGCCTTCGCCTGGGCGATCTCGCCGGTCTCGGCGATCGCCATCGCCTGGCGCAGCGCGCGCGCCATCTCGGCGGCATCCCGGAATCGCTGGTTCGGACGCTTCGCCAGCGCGCGGCGGAGCACGCGATCGACCGCCGACACCGCGGGGGAGCCGGTCAACACCGGCGGCTGCTCGTGGACGACCGCGTGAAGGACATCCACCATTGTCGCGCCCGTGAACGCCGGACGTCCGGCCAGCGCCTCGAAGAGAATCGCGCCGAGCGCGAACAGGTCCGTGCGGCCGTCGGGCGCGTCGCCGGTGACCTGCTCGGGCGCCATGTACTGCGGCGTGCCGACGACGACGCCGGGAAGTGTCAGGCGCGTCTCTCCGGCGTCGTCGAATCCGACGGTCTGGCGCGCCAGGCCGAAGTCCAGCAGCTTCACGCCGCCCGGCGTGAGGAAGATGTTCGACGGTTTCAAGTCCCGGTGAACCAGGCTCGCAGCGTGGAGCGCACCGAGCGCATCGAGGATCGCCAGGGCGATCGGCGCCGCTTCGGTGACCGTCATCGGGCCGCGCAGCAGGCGCGCGGCCAGCGACTCGCCTTCGAGGAGCTCCATCGCGATGAACAGCTCGCCGTCGGCCTCGCCGATTTCGTACAGCCGGCAGATGTTCGCGTGTGTCAGCTTCGCGGCGGCGCGGGCCTCCCGCAGCAGGCGCTCGCGGGCGAGCGCATCGGAGGCCCGCATCATCTTGATCGCGATCGGACGATCGAGCCGATCGTCGTGCGCCGCGTACACGACGCCCATTCCTCCCTCGCCGAGCGTCTTGAGCACGCGGTAGCGGCCGATGGTCGCCGGAACGGTCACTCGCTGGATTGTGCCACAATAAGCGCGCCATGCCTTCTCAAGCGGATCGCATCTCGGGGTGGATGCGCGAGCGCCTCTCCAAAACCAGTGCGCGCGGGTTCGTCGTGGGTCTCAGCGGCGGTGTCGATTCGGCGGTCGTCGCCCGGCTCGCGCAGACCGCCGCCGGCGACGAGGTCGTCGGCGTTCTGATGCCGTGTCACAGCGACGCGCGAGACGAGTCGGACGCGCGGCTCGTCGCCGATCACTTCAAGCTGCGGACGCTGCGGATCGATCTCGCGCAGCCGTACGACGCGCTGATCTCGGGCCTGCTCGATGCGGCGTCGGCGATTCCCGGTTCCGGCGGCGGGGCCGCCGACGACATCCGCGCCCGGCTGCCGCACGTCAACGTCAAGCCGCGGCTCCGCATGACCACGCTCTATTTCGTCGCCAACACGCTGAACTACCTCGTCGCCGGCACCGGCAACCGCAGCGAGCTCGTGCTCGGCTACTTCACGAAGTACGGCGACGGCGGCGTCGATCTCCTGCCGATCGGCCACCTGGTGAAGAGCCAGGTGCGCGAGCTCGCGCGCGAGCTGGGCGTCCCGGCGCCGATCATCGAGAAGGCGCCGAGCGCGGGTCTCTGGATCGGTCAGACCGACGAGGCCGAGATGGGCTTCACCTACGCCGATCTCGAGCGGTATCTCAACGACGGCGCCGGCTCGGTCACGCCGGCGCTGGCCGATCAGATCGATCGGCTCGTGCGCGGGAGCGAGCACAAGCGCGCCCTGGCGCCCATGCCCGACTTGTAAGCAGCTCCGGCAATCAGCATTCCACACTCAGCATTCAGCACTGAGCGCTACCCTCCTAGCGCTTCAATGCCCGCCTGCGGCGTCCAGGGCGCCGTCGGCTCGACCGTCCCCTCGGGCGCGGGCTCACCCGCCAGCCGGCGCCGCGCCGCGCGCGCGGTCTCGCGCAGGAGCGGATCGTGGGCGTCCGACAGCCGCTCGAGCTCCGGGGCGAGCGTCTCGAGCCGGAGCGAGCCGACGGCGAACGCCGCGCACGAACGCAGCCAGGGGTCTTCGCTCGACAGCAGCACACCGACCGCTTCGTCGATCGTCTGCACCTCGGAGCCGACGAGCCGGTCGGCGCGTTCGACACGCTCGAGCACACTGAGCTGACTGTCGAGCAGCGGCACGAGCAGCTGGTCGAGGTGTGACGGCAGCACTTCCTCGAGCAGCTCGAGCGCATCGGCGCGCAGCGACGGGTTGGCGGCGCGAAGGCCGAAATAGGCGTCGTGCAGCCCCTTGTGCGGATAGAGGAGCGCGAGGAGCCGGAAGATTCGCTCGACCTCCTGCTCCATCGACTGATGGAGCCCCTGAACGACGGGGTCGTCTTCCGGGAGCCGCGCCCGCAACACGCCCAGGACCTGGTACGAGCGATAGTGTCCGAAGATCTCCGCGGTCAGCAGCATCTCGACCTTCTCGGGCTCGCTCGGGATGTCGGGGTTGTTGCGCCGCAGCTTGTTGAGCGCCGCGATGATCCGGTGCCGCAGCGTGGGGTCGCTTTCGAGCAGCGTCTCGACCAGCGCGCGTTCCGCGGCGGGCGAGGCCACGCGGACGAACACGTCGGGAATCTCCCGCCTGGCTTCGATCGGCGTCGACGGATCCTGCAGCCGCTCGCGCAGGAGCCCGACGACGTCGTCACCCATCTGCCCCAGCGCGTCGACGGCGTCGCGGCCCACTTTCGGATGGCCGAGGCGTGCGGCGACAAGCGTCGCCAGGCGGCGCGATCGGCGTCCGGCCGCGGCGCGAATCGCGTGACGCAGGACGTCAGGGTCCGCCTCGTCGGGCGCGAGGAGCCGGGCGATCTGCGGCTCGAACAGGTCCGGAGGCAGCCGCGCCAGGAGCCGAGCCGCTTCGGCGCGGTCGCGCGCGCCGTCCGGGCCCTCCTCCGCGATCATCCCGTCCAGGATGAGCCCGGCGGCGTCGAGATTTCGCCCGGGCCCGTCGCTCGCCAGGAACGCGACCATGCCGGCCCGGATCGAAAAATCCGAGAACGCGCCCGACTCCTGAATCCGCGCCAGCGGATCGATGCCGAACTGGCGCGTCAGGTACAGCAGCGCCTCGGTGCGCGTCTCGAGGTCGTCATCCGAGAGGCGCGCCTCGACGTCGACGCGCGCCGACCGATCGCCGGCGGCGCTCAGCAGCGCGATGGCGCGGCGGCGGATGATGGGCGACGGATGGGAGACCAGCCCGCGCAGCGCGGGGTGGTTCGGGTTGGGCTGCGCTTCGAGCAGGTCGAGGGCGTACAGCACGTCCGCCGGCT
>Ga0187893_10012491_pt1 | contig 12031 bp, 12 predicted proteins | sample MA1701074metaG_FD_139574 | JGI IMG/M metagenome (GOLD analysis project Ga0187893, IMG submission 139574) | White microbial mat communities from a basaltic lava cave in the Kipuka Kanohina Cave System on the Island of Hawaii, USA - MA170107-4 metaG ... | reverse complement strand
GGACTGTTCGAGCCGACGGAGGACGACGAAACCCTTGCACAGGCGCGCATCTGCCCGCGTGAGGATGAACTCAGAAAGCAATGGGAATCCGCGGTCGCGCCGGTGTTTGCGGACGCGGGGTTCCGTGTTCCACAAGGAGTCGCGCCTGCATATGGAGGGCGCGTCGGGCGTCATCCTAAGGCGCTGACGGAGCTGCTGGAGAGCATGCAGTTGGTTTACAACATTGACCCCACGGCGAAGTGGTGACGCGGCATGGACGACGATCGCGCAAATCCCGATTCGGATTGTCTATGGCCGATTGTCGATGGCCGATTGGATGTCCATCTAATCGACGATCGAGCGCCGACCATGAACCCTTGCGAGGATGACGTCGTATGGCGGGCGCTGGAGCGCGTGACGGATCCGGAGATTCCGGTGCTCAATGTCGTTGATCTGGGGATCATTGCGGCGGTGCGGATTCACGGGAATCATGTCGAAGTGGACATGACACCGACTTTCGCGGGGTGTCCGGCGCTGGACGTGATCCGGGAGGAGATTCGGCAGAGTGTGTCAGAGGCGATGCAGCACGCCGTAACCGTCCATGTGGTGTACGATCCGCCGTGGACATCGGACCGGATCAGCGAGGAAGGCCGGCGGAAGCTGAAGGCGTTCGGACTGTCGCCGCCGGGTCCGCGTTGCGGGTCGATCCCCGCGTCGCTGGAGAAAGTCGCCTGCCCGTTTTGCGAGTCGAAGGACACGCGGCTGGATTCGATCTTTGGTCCGACGCTGTGCCGGTCGATGCACTATTGCGAATCCTGCCGCCAGTCGTTTGAGCACTTCAAACCGGTGTAAGGACGCAGCGTTTTCGTTGCATTTCGCCGATAAACTGGGTAAGAGTAGGTTGCTCGTACTTGGCCGATGGATCGGTCGGGGACGCGGCAATGCCATAGTGAGTCTTGACGAAAGGAGTCGGCGGCATGCAGCAGCGCCGTGGGACAGGGATCGGTCCGCATTCGCGGTTTGAATCGCCGATAAGAATTGGAACCCTTTCACGAAAAAGCCCGCTCCCATCTCACTCGACTTCGCTGGGTGCTCGGTCTTGGGCTACACGCTCCCTACTCGGTCGCGTTCAGGGTCGCGGCTCTAATGGCCTCGCCGCAAACCGGACCTACGCGGTGATCCTTGGCTTTGCGGCGCATGTACTGGCGGTACTGCCCTTGACGTTTGCGGGTGCTTGCAGTTTCGTTCCCTCGACGACCGAACCGCCGGTGGATGATCCATCGGCGGGACACCCGGGGGCGGGGACCGCACAGCTTTCGGGTGTGATTCAGTCGGCGGAGGGGGATCCACCGCTTCCGCTGGGGGGCGTGCGCGTCACCTTCGGGGACGCGGCGGCGATTTCCAACGTCGATGGATCGTTCACCCTGGCGGAAGTTTCGGCGGGTTCGCACGAATTGTTCTTTGACGGGTCGGCGCTGGTGAGCGGGGACGGATCGTACGGTCAGTTCAAGACTTCTTTCACGCTGGCGGAGGAGGAGACGCGGATTCTGGAGCGGCCCGTGTATCTGCCGTTCGTGGCGACGCGGTCGCAGCGGACGATCGCGCCGGACGCGGTGACGGTCGCGGAGAGTGCCGAAGGTGTGACACTTAGGATTCCGCCGGGGGCGGCGCGGAAGGACGGGCGAACGTATGAAGGAGTTCTCTCGCTGGTGTCGATCGCCGCGTCGCGGACGCCGATGGCGCTGCCTGGGCGGTTCGCGGAGCGCGTTTCTACCGTGGTTTCAATTCAACCGGCGGGAATTTCGTTTCCTGTACCCCTGGCACTGACGGTTCCGGCGGGCGAGGGCGTGGAGGAAGCGACGCCTCGATTGCATTCGCTTTGGGGACAGAGCGAGAGCGTCGAAGGATTTTCGGATACGGGCATCGGCGAATTGCGTGACGGGGGGGTCGTTACGATTCACGGGGGCGTGGAAGCATCGGGGCTGATTTTCTATTCGACGTGGGAGCCGGCGGTTCGGTCGCCGTGTTCGCGTGGCGGCGATTTGGACGACACCGCGGGATGTCTGCAAGCGGCGCGGGATTTGTGGAACGAAGTCCGGACGCTGAATTCGGGGAGGATTTCGGGGGCGCGGACGTTGTTCGGGCGGTTGGATACGGCCCTTGGTGCGAGACAGAATTCGGCGGAGCGGGCGCGGACGGTGTTGGAGGTCAGCCGAGGTCTTTACGCGATTGCGCGGGAGGCGACGCCGAAATTTCAGGACTTCTATCGGCGACTTGGGGCGTTGGACCGGGTCGAGCTTTCGCTGGCGGAAATGACGCTGGCGTGCGACGGGGTCCGGTCGTGCCGGGGTGATGACCGCGAGTTCGATCAGTGCCAAGAATCGCTGGAGGCTCGGCTTGCGGAGGCGGTGGAAAACGTATTGAGCTTCGCGCCGAGGTTCGATCGGTTTAGCGCGGGGGCGGCACGGCTGGCGGTTTTTTATGATGAGCCTGCGGCGCTGGAAGGCGAAGGGGTTGGTGCGTTTGGACGCGCCGCGGGCGAGTTCAACGCCGCGTATCGGGATTTCGTGCCCTTCGCGTCCCCGATTGACGCTTATGATGATTTGCTGGATTCGCTAGGTCAGTTGGAGGCGGCGGCGCGGGAAGCAGTGGAGGCGATCAGCGTTGCGAGCGGCGAGGGCGAGGAAACGGAATCGGGCCCTCTTCTCATTCGGGTCTGCCCGGAACGCGGCGCGACGTCGTCCTATAAGGTAAAGAGTGGCCGAGGACCTGTGGTCGAGTTCGAGGGCGAGGGTTCCGCCGATGGGTGCGCTATCGTCGCCCTGGATCGAGAGGCTGGGCGTTCGAGCGATGTGATTCTTGAATCGACGCTCCTGGGGACGGATCGCACTCCGATTCCGTTGGTGCTGACGCGGACGGTGACGACACGCACGGCGCGGATGGGAGAACTGCATTCCGGTGTAATCACGCGGGAGTCTCCGGTTCAGGAGTGGATCGTCGAGGGGGAGAATCGGGCGGCGGTGAGAGTGACGTTTTCGTCGGTTGGTGGGTCGTGGGCGGGGATGGCGGGGGCGGACGGCGTCACGATCCTGGCGCGAGGCGGCGGATTCGAGGCCGTCAACTTGGACCGCGAGGGGGGATTGATTTTTCAGGCTCTTGCGGCGGATCTGCTTCGCGATGAGGTTTCGACGTACGAATTCGAGATTTCGGCGAGTGAATCCCTGGTGGACCTTGGGCAGCCGCTTCTGGGATCGTTTGACGCGGGGGTCCGGGCGGCGGCGGCGGTGTTCCGGGCCGAGGCGGGCGACCGGATCATCCTGCAGCGACTGTGCTGCGATCCTTCCGGCGAACTCTTTGCGCAGGAAGTTCGCGGGCCCGAGGGGGCGGTGCTAATTAGGGAGGGGGGCGGTTCGTCGTCGGCCTTGGTCGGCGGGACGGCGTTCGAGGCCGTTCACTCCGGCGTCCACCGCCTGTTGCTGACGCCCTTTCCGGGGCGATTCGCGGATTACGAGTTGGTGATTCACGTAGCGCCGACAGAGCAAGCGACGCCGATCGCCCTTGGGCTGGAGGTGGTCGGTGAGCTGGACGAAGTCGGCGAGCGGGCGTTGTATCGGTTCGCGGCGGGGGCGAATCAAAGAGTAACCGTGGAGGGATTGACGGCGGAGGGATTGGAAAGCGCGCAGGTGACCCTTACGGGACCCGAAGGAGAGATCGTGGGGGCGGGTGAATCGCTTTATTTTGACGGATCGACGTTTTCGCGGCGGGATTACGTGGTTCCCAGCGATGGAACGTATTCGCTGAGCTTCACGGCCAGCGCCAATCGGCCCGAAGCAGTCGGCGGCATCACGTTTCGCGTAACAGCGATCGGGGAATAAGTCGCGCTTTCAGGATGCCGGAATTTCACCGGTTCAAAACCGGTGCCACACCCTTGTGAAAATCAACGAGATATTCTTCAGCATTCAGGGCGAGGGAAAGCTCGCGGGGGTTCCCAGTGTGTTCATCCGCACCAGCGGATGCAATCTGCGGTGCGTCTGGTGCGACAGTCCGACGACGTCGTGGAAGCCGACAGGTGAATCCTTCCCCATTGACGCCATCCTGGACCGCGTCGGCGATTTTTCGAGTCGATACGTCGTCCTGTCGGGCGGAGAACCGATGATCGCGGACGGAGTTGAGTTGCTGACGGCGCGGCTCCGCGAGGACGGGTATCACGTGACCATCGAAACGGCGGGAACGATTTGGAAAGACGTTGTCTACGATCTGGCGAGCGTGAGCCCGAAGCTGGCGAATTCCACGCCGTGGGAACGAGACGAAGGGCGGTTCGCCGACTTGCACGAGGGCCATCGGATTTGCCTCGATACCGTTCGGAAGTTCATGCGCGGCGGCGATTATCAACTCAAGTTCGTGGTTAGCGAGCCGTCGGACCTGGTGGAGATCGACGCGATCCTGGCGGGTCTCGGAGAATTCGAATCTTCCAATGTGCTGTTGATGCCGGAGGGCGTCACGTCTGAAGCCCTGAACGCCAAGGGGCGCTGGATCGCGGACCTCTGCCTGGACCGTGGGTTTCGTTTCTGCCCGCGGCTCCACATTTTCCTATACGGGAATGCGCCGGGGACGTGAATCAACAATTGCCGCGCCGCCTTCATGCCAACACGAGGAAGAGCAACCAAAGACCCAATCCGACGACGCACATACCCAGGGAAATAGTGACCCAGAGGATTAGCGAGGCCGCGGGTAGATGCCGGAGGTTCTCCAGGCGCGTGGTCTTGTACACAACGGCGATACTCAGGCAAAGGGGCAGCATGAGCAGGAATCGCTGCGGTCCGGTCAGATCCAGCGAGTGCGTAAACAACGCGGACAACATGGTTACGAGTCCCCCGTGGGGCCGTCCCGCCTTCTTCGGCCTGTCCCCGGCGCCAGTTCCGCCCGGGCCAGGGCGTCGAGAATGACCACAACGTTGAGCAGACCCGCCACGCCCGTGAAATGCACGCCCACTTCGACGGATAACCAAGAATCCACTTGCCCGCTTCTCTTGCCATCGACGGCGACCGGGCCCATCGCCCGCTGCAATAGATAAGCAGCGGCGGTGTTGCCCCCTGAACAGGACTGGGCGAGAAACCAGAGAAAGCGATCCTTCGGGTCAACAGTTCCGCGGACGCCTCCGATGGCGATACCCGACCAAAAGGTGGCGGTAACGGTCACCAAAAGGACCAGGCCGCGGGCACGCTCCCCCACATAAAGATGTCCCAGGCCGGGGACGAGCCAGGCGAGAAAACCGGCTAGGGAGACTCTCTCGACGGGCATGGTTTCGATGGCACCGGCTTGGGTCTGCATCTTAATCTCAGATTTCGCAGGGGCCGTTCGGATCGCCGCAGCGTCCACAGCCGGCGGACCTCGCCGCGCCGCTTGCGGAACCCGAACCCATTCGCGGCGCAAAGACGCTCAGCTTGCGCCGGGCCCTTGGCCGGCCGCATTTTGGACACATGGGGACCGCCGGATCCATCAGGGACCGAACCAGCTCCTCAAAATCGTGTCCGCAGTCCTCGCACACAAACTCATAGATCGGCATGGAAATTCGTCCCGGTGAGTTTGACCCATACGTTCGTCTTCGAAGGGCGATTCCTTGTCACCGCGCCGGAAGGGAGTATAGTTAGACTCGGCGAAAGGACAACGGGATTATCCGAGGCGGGACGGGGTTCCCCGGAAACATCAGCGATGGGACGACGATCTCGAGGGACGTACTTGCTGACGGTTTCCACGCTCTTGTGGGGCGGTTGCAGCTTGGGCGGGACCTGGCGCGTCGTGGAGATTGATCCGCCTGGAGCGGCGTTTCCCTTTACGCAGGCAACTTTTGACGCCACGGGACGCTACACGGCGACCGGACCCTTCACCGCCCAGGGGGAACGCAGCGGCGACTCCCACAGTATGACGGGAACCTACAATCTCTTTGGAGCAAAAATGAACCTTTCTCCCGAGGGAGGTCCGACGCTTTCTTACAGAATTCGGCGGCGGCTCGATGGAAAAGTAGTCATGGTTTTTCGACCGCCGAATCAAGACCGGTCGATCACGGCGACTTTTACGCGCGTGGAGTAATCATTCAGGGCGTTTCGAGGATCGTCGGATTGGATGGAATCATTGTCGTCAATAAACCGGCGGGTCTCACTTCGGCCAAGGTCGTTTATCGCCTACGAAAGATCACGGGTGAAAAAAAGAGCGGTCACGCGGGAACGCTAGACCCGTTCGCCACGGGCGTACTCTTGGTTTGCCTGGGTCGGGCGACCAAGCTCGTTGAGCGGGTCATGAACCTGCCCAAGGTGTATCGGGCGGCGGCCCGGCTGGACGTCACTAGTGAAAGTTACGATTGTGATCGGCCCATGAGGCCGGTCGATGGGGCCGCCGTTCCGACCGCCGGAAATCTTTCCGCCGCCCTGCAAACCTTCGAAGGATGGATCGAGCAAATCCCACCGCGGATCAGCGCGGTGAAGATCAACGGCGTGCCCGCGTACAAGCGTAGCGACGAGGAGGTATCCGGACGACTAAAGGCGCGGCCCGTTCACGTTCATTGGCTGGTGAGACGGTCGTATGAATGGCCTGCGATTTCGTTCGAGCTTTGTTGCAGCCGCGGCACGTACGTTCGGGCGCTGATACGTGATCTTGGCGATCGCCTCGGCACGGGTGGATGTCTGACAGCCCTGCATCGCGTCAGCGTGGGGCGATTTGACGATGCGATGGCGAAGACGCTCGACGAACTTGCCGGGTCGCCGATGCACGACCGCCTGATTTCCCTCGACAGCGCCGAGAGATGGCTCGACGAGGGGCACGGGTATATTCCCTCACCCCCGAACAATCACGGGGAATCGCGCTTGCAAAACTTCGCATCACCCTCATAGTAATCACGCCTCGGATTGTTCTGCACAGATTGGCCTCACACGGGCGGAAGGGACGTTCGGCATGGTGAAACTGGCGCGCAGGGTGCGGGAGCTGGCGGAGTCGGCGACGCTGGCCGTATCGGCGAAGGCGGCGCGAATGAAGGCCGAAGGCGTCGACGTGGTCAGTTTCGGCGCGGGCGAGCCCGATTTTGACACGCCGCGCCATATCAGTCAGGCCGCGATCGATGCCTTGCTTTCCGGGAAGACGCGATATCCGAGTCCGGCCCATGGGATTCTGGTGGCTCGGCAGGCGGTCTGTACGGCCCTTCAACGCGACCAGGGTCTTATCTATTCGCCTGAACAGGTCATCATTACCTCCGGCGGAAAAGACGCCGCGTACCTCGCCATACATTCCGTGATCGAAGAAGGGGATGAAGTCGTCATACCCGTTCCTTACTGGGTTAGTTATCCGGAAATCGTCCGGCTCGCGGGCGGCACGCCTATACACATAGCCGGGCCGGAGGAACGCGATTTCAAACTCACACCGGCGCTGTTGGAGTCCGTGCTCACGCCGCGCACAAGAATGGTCATATTCAATTCGCCGTCGAATCCAAGCGGGGTCACGTATTGGCCGGAGGAGATTCGGGCCTTGGCGGCCGTACTCGAGCGGCGCGACCTGATCGTGTTTTCCGACGAAATATATGACCGATTGCTTTATGGCGACCAGAGGACGTTGAGTTATGCCGCCGTAAGTTCACGTGCATACGGACAGTCGTTGACGTCGAGCAGTGCGTCGAAAACGTTTGCCATGCCCGGCTGGCGACTTGGGTATGCCGCCGGTCCCATTGAAATCATTCGCTCGATGGCCAAACTCCAGTCGCAGTCGACCAGCGGCGCGGCGACGTTCAGTCAGATTGCGTTCGCGAGTGCCCTGACAGGCGACCAGGCACCCGTCGAGCAAATGCGAAAGGAATTCGAAAAGCGCGGAGCGCACATGACGCGGCGGCTGCGCGAAATGCCGGGAGTTCGTTGTCCCACGCCCACCGGGGCATTCTATTGTTTTCCGAATGTATCCTCGGCGTATGCGAAGCTCGGCGTGGTTGGCAGCATTGCTTTCGCGGAACGTTTATTGTCCGAGGCGCACGTCGCCGTCGTGCCCGGGATCGCGTTCGGACTGGATGGTCACGTTCGGCTTTCCTTTGCCGCGTCGATGGAGCAAATCGATATGGGACTCGATCGCATGGCGGCGTTTGTCCGCGAATGACTTCAGTGGCTTGCGTCGCCGGCCTGGGCACATTCCGGGTTTGACCGACTGACAGCGGCTTATCATGGACGACTTCGGGTATAATGACGCCATTCTTTATTGCGAAGAGATTCCCATCCCAGTCCTCGCCCGGCAATATGGCACACCGCTCTATGTCTATTCCACTTCCACATTGTTGGGGCATTGGAAACGATTTCGGGATGCATTCGCTCCGTTGAGCGCGACGATATGCTTTTCCGTCAAGTGTTGCCAGAATCTGGCCATACTTCAGCTGCTCCGAGACAACGGCGCGTCGTTCGACGTGGTGAGCGGCGGAGAGTTGTCGCGAGTTCTGGAGGCGGGCGGCAATCCGAAAAGCGTCGTTTTCGCCGGAGTGGGCAAGACGGATGATGAAATCCGGCAGGCGCTGCGGACCGGGATCGGTTGGTTTAACGTCGAATCCGAAGCGGAGTTGGAGAACATATCCGCGATCGCCGCGAGCATGAATGTGACGGCCCGGGCGGCACTTCGGGTAAATCCCGATGTCGATCCACATACGCACCTCTATACCACCACGGGAAAGCGCGAGACAAAGTTCGGGGTCGATCTCGATTGCGCTCGCCGCGTGTTCCGCGAATTCCACGGGCGAACGGGACTGAACTTGTGCGGACTTCATCTGCACATCGGCTCGCCGGTGAACTCCGTCGAGCCGTACGTTCGCGCGATATTTGCCGCATTGAGCCTGATAGAGGAACTTCGTCGCGACGGCCATTCCATTCAGGCCATGAACATCGGCGGAGGGTTTGGGGCGCACTATCTGGGCAGTGAGGCGCCGCCGGCCGGCGCCTATGCGGCGGCATTGATCCCCATGCTGGAGCGCTCGGGACTGCAAGTCTATTTGGAACCCGGACGTTGCATCGCCGCCAATGCAGGTGTGTTGATTGCAAGGACAATCTATACAAAGTCATCGGGCGACCGGCGGTTCATAATCGTCGACGCCTCCATTACGGAACTGATTCGACCGGCGCTATACGGCGCGTATCATTTTGCCTGGCCGGTCGCGCCGGCCGGCGGACTGACGCCGCCCAGTCGCGTGGCGGATTTGCGACTTGAAGGCACATTTACCGTGGACATAGTCGGACCCGTCTGCGAGAGCGGAGACTTTCTCGCCAAGGACCGCCGACTGCCGCCCATCGAACGGGGCGATCTGATCTGTCTGTTTTCGGCTGGGGCGTATGGGATGGTCATGAGCAGTCAGTACAATTCGCGCCCCCGCGCCGCCGAAGTTCTGGTTGACGGTAGCTCAGCCAGATTGATTCGGCGGCGCGAAACCTATGACGACCTCGTCGCGGCTGAACGAAACTTGGAAACCGAGTCGCCAACTCGTTAATGCTGCGCGAGCTTGGGTGGACGACCCGATGGCATGACTTCCACGCAATCTGAAACGCTGAACGGCGTTCCATCCTTGAGCATTCCCGCGACAGTTACTTCAATGTGCGTGCTCGATGTCATACCCCGCAGGCCCAGCTTCTTAACCACTCGATCGCCCTGGAATTTCATCAATAGGTCGGTGTATCCGTCGCGGCCGGCCGTGGAGCACTCGCATTCGCCGTCGGGTCGAGCTCCGGTCTTGTCAGCATAGACCTTTCCGGGCTTGGGAGATTCCGCTCCGAATCGCACCATCCCGCCGACGCCGTCGGATCGATACAGCACCACGGTTGAAGCCTTGATCTGCTTCACGTTGAAAGTCGGCGACCCGGTCAGTGCGACCTTGACAAAACCCGGCTCATTCAGGCGCAGTCGATTGGGGCACTGGCCGGGATAGAGATCGAGAGTCAGTCCCGGCGATCCGCAGGTTGCATTGGCCTCATCGCACTCCTGTCCGTCGAGGCACGGCGGCTCGCCGGCTACGCAACTGCCATTGTCGCATAGCTCGGCGCCGTTGCAGTACTCGCTGTCGTCGCAGTCGTCATTCGTGGCGCACTCCGCGCAACTCTCGGTGGATTCGTTGCAGGGCTGATTGGGGCAGGGTTCAACCCCGGCCATGCAGTCCGCAACCGCGTCGCAGGTCTCGCCTCCGTTGCAATACAGACCGTCGTCGCACCGCGCGTCATCAGCTTCGTTAACGCATTCATCCATTCCTGAATCGCAATAGTCCACGGTGCAGTGCACACCGTCATCGCAATTCGCAGGAGGCCCGGTTCGACAGCCCGACTGCACGTCGCACCATTCCACGCCGTCGCAGAATACTTCATTGTCGCAGGAATCGTCATTGGGCGTCGAAACGCAGGCGTCCAAGTCCTCGTCGCAGTCGTCGTCCGTGCAGGCGACGCCGTCATTGCAATTCGGCGGAGAGCCCGCGCGGCAACCCAAAGCCGCATCGCAACTCTCCGTTCCATTGCAGAATTCGCCGTCGTCGCAGGCGCCGTCGTCCGGCGAAATTTCGCACAATCCGCTGTCTCGATCGCAGGTGTCCACCGTGCAGTCCACCGCGTCGTCACACTCCTCATCCGACGTGCAGGGGACGGGGATCACATAGACCCAGAGGTCATAGGTAAAGTTTTGCGCGTGAATGCCGCGAAAACCCGTGTCCTCGGCTCCGGTTACGGCGATGTTGATCACGGCGTTTCGCGGCGTGGCGCCCATGTCGACGGCGGAATCGTTGCGGCTTCCGGCGGGCGTGGTGGCGCCGCTAAGTCCGCAGAGTGCGTCACGGGCGGCGTTGTTGTCCGCGGTCCCGAATCCCGTGTTGCCGTTTACGACCGATGCCAGCAGGGCGCTGCCTCCGGTGACCGCCGAGAAATCAAGGTCGATCACGGTACGCGAGCTCGCCCGCGGAATGGTGACTTGCACCCAATCCACGTCGCCGGGCGCGATCGAACCGGAGGCGAGGTGAAAGCAACCCTCTCCGATCAGGTTCGCCCGAGGACCGGGAATCCGGGAAGGAAAATCAGGCGGCTCTACCAGCGCGGGCTGAGCGCGTAACGCGGAGATTTGCACCAGAACCACCAAAGGACTGATAATGCGGCGACCTCTCAATTTGCTCACGATTGGCTCTCCCTTCCGGGTCGAACTATGCAATATCTGCGCGTCCGTTGGCAAATTGGGCTGTATTTTTCGAAGGGTCTCGTCCATAAGTGCTGGCCGACAATCAAATCGGGCGATTTACGGGACGAAAACGCGTTCGACACCCTTGCGTTTGCAAAATCGACGAATGCCCGTTAATTATCCGCAGGACTTGCGGACGGATCCGGCGACGCGGGGCGTACCGGGTGCGTGCTGCGGGCGTGTGCCCGAGCGGCCAAAGGGGACGGGCTGTAAACCCGTTGGCGTAAGCCTACGAAGGTTCGAATCCTTCCGCGCCCATTCACTTTTTCATATGCGAATCCGCGATCAGTTCCAGACGGGAAAACCGACGCTCTCCTTCGAGTTTTTCCCGCCGAAGGACGACGTCGGGTTCTGGGACCTTTACAGGACCATCGAGTCGCTGCAACCCCTGGCTCCTACGTTTGTTTCGGTGACCTACGGGGCGGGCGGAACCACGCGACGAAAAACGCTGGATCTTGTCGTTCGGATCAAGGCCGACATCGGTCTGGAACCGATGGCCCATCTTACCTGTGTGGGGGCGTCGCGCGATGAATTGGGCCGAACCGTCGATGAGCTATTCTCGCACAGCATTGAAAACATTCTTGCTCTGCGCGGTGACCCGCCGGAAGGCCAATCCTCGTTCACACCGGTTTCCGGCGGTTTTCAGCACGCCAATGAGCTGGTGGCGTTTATTCGCCAGCGACACGGGGCCGCGTGCATTGGTGCGGCGTGCTACCCGGAGGGACATCCCGAGGCACCGAACCGCGACACCGACCTGGACCAATTGAAGCGCAAAGTCGACGCCGGGGCAGACTTTCTCATCAGCCAGCTTTTCTTCAACAATGAGGCTTTCCTC
>Ga0187893_10012490_pt1 | contig 12032 bp, 11 predicted proteins | sample MA1701074metaG_FD_139574 | JGI IMG/M metagenome (GOLD analysis project Ga0187893, IMG submission 139574) | White microbial mat communities from a basaltic lava cave in the Kipuka Kanohina Cave System on the Island of Hawaii, USA - MA170107-4 metaG ... | reverse complement strand
GCGGTGTCGACCATGTCGTCCATGATCACGCAGGTGCGGCCCTTCACCTCGCCGATCACGTTCATCACCTCGGCGACGTTCGCCTTCGGGCGCCGCTTGTCGATGATGGCGAGGTCGGATTCGAGGCGCTTGGCGAGCGCTCGAGCGCGCACCACGCCGCCGACGTCGGGCGAGACCACGATCAGGTCGTCGTAGCGCTGCCGCCAGACGTCGCCGAGCAGCACCGGCGCGGCGTAGATGTTGTCCACCGGCACGTCGAAGAAGCCCTGGATCTGGTCGGCGTGCAGGTCCATGGTGAGCACGCGCGACACGCCGACCGAGGTGAGCATGTTGGCGACCACCTTGGCGCTGATGCCGACGCGCGCCGAGCGCGGCCGCCGGTCCTGGCGCGCGTAGCCGAAATACGGGATGGCGGCCGAGACGCGCGCGGCAGAGGAGCGCTTCAGCGCATCCACCATCACCATCAGCTCCATCAGGTTGTCGTTGGTCGGCGCGCAGGTCGACTGCAGGACGAACACGTCCTTGCCGCGCACGTTCTCCATGATCTCGACCATCACCTCGCCGTCGGAGAACTTGCCCACCACCGCGCGCCCGAGCGACAGGTTGAGGCGCTTGGCCACGTCCTGCGCGAGGCGCGCATTCGCGTTGCCCGCGAACACCATCAGCCGATCGAGCGCGACCTGCGGTGGCGTCATGGTGTTCATTCGGAAGTGGCTGGGGCGCTAGGATTCGAACCTAGGAATGCCGGAATCAAAATCCGGTGCCTTAGACCAGCTTGGCGACGCCCCAATTCATTCGTCCGCGAGCTCATAGAGCGGATGCCGGTCGAGGCCCTGCGCGACGAAGCCGCGCCAGCCCGCGGGCAGCGCACGCTGCGCGGCCACGGCCTCGTCCTGAGCTGAAAATTCGGCGAATACGCATGCTCCGGAACCCGTCATGCGCGCCTGCAGGTTGCGTTCTCTCAACCACGCGAGCTTCTCCGCGATCTCGGGATATCGGCGCACCGCGACTGGCTCGAGATCATTGCGGCCCTGCCCCGACAAAAAGGGCGCCATTTTGAGCGGTTTCGACGCATGTGTCAACGCGGGGTCGGAGAAGATTTCCGCAGTGGAAACCGACACTTGGGGCTCCAGAACGAGGTACCAGGCGGGCCCCAGATCGAGCGCGCTCAGGCGCTCGCCGACCCCCTCGCCGAGCGCGCTGCGCCCGTAGAGAAAAACCGGCACGTCAGCGCCCAGTTGCAGGCCGATCTGCATGAGGGCCTTTCTCCGCAGCTTCAGATTCCACAGGCGATTTAGGGCCAGCAGGACCGTCGCAGCGTCCGAAGATCCACCGCCGAGCCCGCCGCCGACGGGAAGGGTTTTCTCGAGGGCGATATCGCAGCCAAGGGAGGTTTTGGCTCTCGCCCTTAGTTCTTCAGCCGCCCGGAGACAGAGATTCCGGGAGCCAAAGATCCCCGAGAAGCGGATCTCTCCATCGTCCCGCGGCGCGATGCCGACTCGGTCGCAACGATCGATCAGCCGAAAGACCGTCTGCAGCTCGTGCATGCCGTCCTGCCGGCGCCCGAGCACGTGCAGGAAGAGGTTGAGCTTCGCCGGGGCGGGATACCACTCCATCCTCACTTCCAGTCGGAGATCGCCAGGCGCAGCTCCAGCCCCGGGTAGAGCAGCCGCAGGCGCGAGGGCAGGCCGCGCTCCCAGCCGAGGTACTCGATCTTCCAGCCCGACTGCTCCAGCTCGGCCAGCCGCCCGGCCGCGTCGGTGCGCCGGCGCGCCTCGCCCGGCCCGGGCCGGCCGCGCACCCAGTCGGCGAGCCCGGCGAGCGGGATGCGAAAGCCGAGCACCTGCTCGGTGAGCGCCTCGGCGTCGGCCGCGCTGACGTCGTGGCCTTCCGAGGTGGTGAGCGTCACGATGGCCTTCGTGCGCACGATGCGCGCGACGCCCTGGCCGAAGGGCGAAGACAACAGCATCTCGTCGCTCTCGGCACTGTGCCGCCAGGCGATCGTCCCGCTCGCAGCATCGTTCCGGTACTTGACCGCGATGCGCCCGCTCAGCTCGAAGACCATATCGCGCGCCGGCCGCTCGAATTCGATCGAGGCGCAGGCGGCGAGCAGCAGCGCGCCCGCCGCGGCGCACAGGCGGCGCGCGAGCGCCACGTCAGGGATTGAAACGCTTGAGGGTTTTCTGGAGGGTTTCGTTCTCGGGGCTCGCCTTGAGCGCCTCCTGCCAGACGCGGCGCGCTTCGTCGCGCTCGCCGAGCTGCCAGAGCACCTCGCCCAGGTGCGCGCCGATCTCGCCGTCGGGGCGGCCGCCCCAGGCGCGGCGCAGCTGCTCGGCGGCGCCCTTCAGGTCGCCCATGCGGTAGAGCACCCAGCCCATCGAGTCGACGATGTAGTAGTCGTTCGGCGCGAGCGCGAGCGCCTTCTCGATCAGCTGCTTCGCCTCGGTGAGGCGGATGTTGCGGTCGGCGAACGAGTAGCCGAGCGCGTTGTAGGCGTGCGCGTGGTCGGGCCGGATCTGGATCAGGCGCTTCAGGTTCGACTCGAGCACGTCGAAGCGGTCGAGCTTCTCGGCGGTGAGCGCCTGGTCGTAGAGCAGCTCGGGGTTGTCCGGGGTCTTGGTGAGCGCCTCGCCGAGCAGGTCGAAGGCGGCGCGGTGCTGGTTCGCCTCGCGCAGCAGCTGCGACTCGGCGACGAGCAGCTGCACGCGCTGCGGCTCGCCCGAAACGTTGACCGCGCGCAGGTAGGCGCGCGCGTCGTCCAGCTTGCCCTGCTTGGCGATCGCGTTGGCGGTGCGCACGCGCGAGGACAGCGCGTACTCGCCCCGCTGGATGGTCCTGTACCAGTCGATCGCCTTGCCCCAGTCCTTCTGCTCCTCGGCGATCTGGCCGAGCGTGTAGCGTGCCGCGTTCGGATCCCGGTAGCCCATGTCGAGCAGCCGCTTCATGTTCGCCTCGGCGATGCCGAGCTCCTTCACCTGGAAGGCGAGCACGCCGACCGCGTAGATCGCATCGGCGTCGTCCTTGTAGCGCTCCTGGATGCGCGCGAACTCCGCGCGCGCCTCCGGATGGCGCTTGTCGAGCACGAGCATGCGCGCGTAGTTGAGCCGCACGTCGCGCGAGTCTGGGTATTTCTCGAGGTAGCCGCCCAGGCGCTTGACCGCCTCGCCGGGCGAGCGCTGCTGCAGCAGTTGCGCCTCGTAGAGCGCGGCGACGTCCCAGTCGGGCCTGAGCGCGGCGGCGCGGCGGATCTCGGCGAGCGCGAGCGCCTCGTCGTTCGCGGCCTGGGCTGACTGCGCGACCGCGAAATGCGCCTGCGGCAGGGCATCGTGCTTCGCCGCCAGGCGTTGCGCCACACGCAGGTTCGCCTTCGTGTCCGGGTTGATCGCGAGCAGGCGGGCGAGCTGCATGAACAGGTTCGGGGCCGCGGTCGCGTTCGCGCCGAGCAGCCTGGCGAGATACGGCTCGGCCTCGTCGACGCGCTTCTGGCTGACCAGCAGGATCGCCATCTCCTGCTGCGCGAAGGCCGAGTCGGGATCGGTTTCGGTCCAGATGCGCGCCGCCTCGAGCGCCTGCTGCGGCATGCGCGCGGCCTTGGACATCTCGACGGCGCGGCGCGCGACGCGCGGGTCGCGCGTGCGCTTGGCAAGATCCACGAAGGTCTGCGCCGCGAGCCCCTCGCTGCCGCGCCGCCCGGCGATCTCGCCGAGCAGGAACTCGTACAGCAGCTGCCGGGTCAGGTCCTGCGCGGGCAGCCGCGCGGGCGGCTTGGGCGCGATGCCGGAGGCGCTCGCCGGGGAATCGTCGTCGTCGTCCTGGGCCTGCTGCGCGTGCGCGCTGCCCAGCAAAAGTAACGCCGCCGCGAGTCCAGCGGCGAACTCGCCCAGCAGGCGTCGGTTGAGGGACATCGGAGCGAGCAGTGTAGGTATATTTGGTGCCCTGCACAAGCAAGCGCAGCACGAACCGGAACGAACTTCGCCATGCCAGAGCTACCCGAAGTCGAGGTCACCCGGCGCGGCCTCGAGCCTCGCCTGGTTGGCCGCAGGATCGGCGCGGTCGCGGTGCGCGAGGCGCGCCTGCGCTGGCGCGTCCCCGCCTCGGTGCGCTCGCTCGCCGGGCGCGAGGTGCGTGCGGTAAAGCGCCGCGGAAAATACTTGTTGATCGACTGCGGCGACGGCCACCTGATCGTCCACCTCGGGATGTCGGGCAGCCTGCGCCTGGTCGCGCCCGGCACCGCGCCGGGCAAGCACGATCACGTCGATGTCGCGATCGGCGAGCGGCTGCTCCGGCTGCGCGATCCGCGGCGCTTCGGCGCGGTGCTGTGGACCGCGGCGCCGCCCGAGCGGCACCCGCTCCTGCGCCATCTTGGCGTCGAGCCGCTCTCGCGCGCGCTCGACGCGGCGCACCTGCACGCGCTCGCGCGCGCGAGCCGCGTCGCGATCAAGAACTTCCTCATGGACGGGCGGCGCGTGGTCGGCGTGGGCAACATCTACGCCTCCGAGAGCCTCTTTCTTGCCGGCCTCGACCCGCGCACGCCCGCGCGGCGGATGTCGCTCGAGAAATGCCGCCGGCTCGTGCCGGCGATCAAGCAGACGCTGCGCGCCGCGATCCGCGCCGGCGGCTCGACGCTCCGGGACTTCGTCGCCAGCGACGGCGCCGAGGGCTATTTCCAGGCGCGCGCCTGGGTGTACGACCGAGAAGGCAAGCCCTGCCGCCGCTGCGCAACGCCGATCAAAAGGCTGGTTCAGGGGCAGCGCGCCACGTACTACTGCCCGCGCTGCCAGCGCTAGAAGGGCTTGAGCGCCTTCACTTTCGCCCCCAGCGCCTTGCGCACGGTCGGATGGACGAACTTCGACACGTCGCCGCCGAGCGAGGCGATCTCGCGCACCAGCGTCGCCGAGATGAACATGTGCTCGCCCCCCGGCGTGAGAAACACGGTCTCCATGTCCGGATAGAGGTCGCGGTTCATGCCGGCGAGCTGGAACTCGTACTCGAAATCGGACACCGCGCGCAGGCCGCGCAGCACCACGTGCGCTTTCTGGGCGCGCACGAAATCGGTGAGCAGGCCGGTGAAGCCGACCACGCTCACGTTCTTCACGTCGCCGAGCACCTCCCTGGCGAGCGCGACGCGCTCCTCGAGCGTGAAGAAGGTGCGCTTCGCGCGGCTGTCGGCGATCGCGAGCACCACCGAGTCGAACAGCAGGCTCGCGCGGCGCACCAGGTCCTCATGGCCGCGCGTGAGCGGATCAAACGTGCCGGGGTAGATCGCCTTGATCATCGCCGCTCCATTGCAGTAGTTGGTAGCTCACCTGCCCCGCCCTGCCGCGCTTCAGCTCCCGCCAGCCCGCAGCGGCGATGGGCGACTCGGATTCTATATAGATTCGCGCCTGCGCCTTGAGAGGCAGGCGCTCCAGCACGCCGGGCAGGACGCCCGCGCGGAACGGCGGGTCCAGGAACACCACGTCGAAGCGCTCGCGCACCCGCGCCAGAAACGTCTCGGCATCCCCGGCGACGATCTCGACCTCGGCTGCGCCAAGCGCCGCGCGGCTTTTCTCCAGAGCGGCCACGGCCTCGCGGTCACGCTCGACCAGCACCACGCGCGCCGCGCCGCGCGAGGCCGCTTCGAAACCGAGCGCGCCGCTGCCGGCGTAGAGATCGAGGCAGGCGAGGCCCGCGAGGTCCTGGCCGAGCCAATTGAACAGCGTCTCGCGCACGCGATCCGGCGTCGGCCGCAAGCCCGGCCGCGCCGCCACGCGCAGGCGCCGGCTGCGGAATTTTCCGCCGACGATCCGCAAAATCCCTTTGTTAGAATGCATGCATCCATGGTAGCAGCGAGCTCCTGGGCGGCGCGCCTCAAGGCCGGCCTCGCGCGCACGCGCGAGGCGCTCGGAGGCGGCCTCGGCGCGCTGCTCGGGCGCCGGAAAGTCGACGCGGCGCTGCTCGAAGAGCTCGAGAACGCGCTGCTCAGCGCGGACTGCGGCGTCGAAGCGAGCCGCTCTATCGTGGAAGAACTTCGCGAGGGACTGCGCGCCGCGAAGGACGAGCCCGCGCCAAAAGCGATGCTCAGGGAAATCATCGCCCGGCGCCTGAAGCCGCTCGAGCGCGCGCTTGATCCCCGGGCGCACAAGCCCTGCGTCGTCGTGGTCGCGGGCGTGAACGGCTCGGGCAAGACCACCTCGATCGGCAAGCTCGCCAAGTGGCTGCAGCACGGGCGCAACGCCGTCATGCTCGCTGCGGGCGACACCTTCCGAGCCGCGGCGCGCGAGCAGCTCGCCGCCTGGGGCGAGAAGAACGGCGTGCCCGTGCTCGGGCAGCAGGGCGGCGATCCCGGCGCCGTGGTGTTCGACGCGGCGAGCGCGGCCAAGGCGCGCGGCATCGACGTGCTGATCGCCGACACCGCGGGCCGGCTGCCGACGCAGCTGCACCTGATGGAGGAGATCCGCAAGGTGAAGCGCGTCGTCGCCAAGGCGATTCCCGGCGCGCCGCACGAGACGCTGCTCGTGCTCGACGGCGGCACCGGGCAGAATGCGATCGCGCAGGTCAAGGCGTTCGACGATGCGCTCGGGCTGACGGGCCTCGTGATCACGAAGCTGGACGGCTCCGCCAAGGGCGGCGCCCTGCTCGCCATCGCCAAGGCCCGGCCGATACCCGTGCTGTTCATCGGGGTCGGCGAAGGCATCGACGACCTGCGCCCGTTCGTCGCCGCCGAGTTCGCCGAGGCGCTGGTTGATTAGCTTTTCCGGCGTCGCCAAGCGCTATCCCGGCGGCCACGAGGCGCTGCGCGGGGTCTCGTTCTCGGTCGCGGAAGGCGAGTTCGCATTCGTCGCCGGGCATTCCGGCGCGGGCAAGTCGACGCTCCTCAAGCTGGTCGCGGCGATCGAGCGCCCGAGCGCGGGCGCGGTGCTCGTCAACGGCCAGAACGTGGGCGCGCTCAAGCGCGCGGCGATCCCGTACCTGCGGCGCAACCTCGGGCTCGTGTTCCAGGACCAGAAGCTGCTCTACGACCGCAGCGTCTTCGACAACGTGATGCTGCCGCTTTCCTTCGGCGAGCTCTCCGGGCGCGAGGCGGCGCGGCGCGCGCGCGCGGCGCTCGAAAAGGTGGGGCTCGGCGCGCGCGAGAAGGCCAATCCGGTGCAGCTCTCCGGCGGCGAGCAGCAGCGCCTCGCCATCGCGCGCGCGGTCGCCAACCGGCCGGCGATCCTGCTCGCCGACGAGCCGACCGCGAACCTCGATGCCGACGCCGCCGCGAAGATCCTGGAGATCTTTGCCGCGTTCAACCAGGTCGGCGTGACCGTGCTGGTGTCGACGCACGATGAGGCCTTGATCGGCCGCTTCGCCGGCAAGGTCTTGCGCCTGTCACAAGGAATTCTCGCTTCGTGAGCGCGTGGCTGCGCCATCACCGCCAGGCGCTGCTCGGCGCGCTTGGCAAGCTGCGGGCGCAGCGCTCGGCGGCGGTGCTGAACGCGCTCGTGATCGGGATCGCGCTCGCGCTGCCCGCGGGCGGCTACGCCCTGCTTGCCAGCGTGCGCACGCTCGTGAGCGCGCCAGGCGCGGGCGCCTCGCTCGACCCGCAGCTCTCGGTGTTCCTGCGCGCCGAGGCGAAGCGGCCTGAGCTGGAGGCGCTCGCCAGGAAGCTCCAGTCCGACCCGCGCGTGCGCGAGGCGCGCTTCGTCTCGCGCGAGCAGGCGTTGAAGGACCTGCAGGCGGTCGAGGGCCTCGCCGAAGTGGTCGCGGCACTGAACCGCAATCCGCTGCCGGACGCCTGGGTGGTGCGGCCACGCGCGGCGCCGGGGACGGAGCTCGAGGCGCTCGCAGGGGAGCTGCGCGCGCAACCCGCGGTCGCGCACGTCGAGGCGGATGCGGTCTGGGCGCGGCGGCTGGCTGCGCTCGCCGGCATCGCGCGGCTCGCGATCGCGCTCCTTGCCGCGCTGCTCGCCTTCGGCCTGGTGGCCATCACCTTCAACACCATCCGCCTGCAGATCCTCACGCAGCGCGCCGAGATCGAGATCTCCAAGCTGATCGGCGCGACCGACGCCTTCATCCGCCGGCCGTTCTTCTATCTCGGGGCGCTGCAGGGACTCGCCGGCGGGGGGCTTGCGCTCGTGCTCGTCTGGGGCGGGCTCGCCGCCCTCAATGCGGGGGTCGACGATCTCGCCGCGAGCTACGGCGCGAGCTTCCGCCTCGCGTTCCTCGCCCCCGGAGATGCGCTTGCCCTGCTCTTTTTCTCGGGCTTCCTCGGCTGGCTGGGTGCTTATTTGTCAGTGAGCAGATACTTACTCGAAATAGAGCCAAGGTAGAAGGATTCAATGCGAGTGCGCGAGAGAACTTGAAGGGGAGTTAGCACTCTAATTACGTGAGTGCTAAACTATTCGGAAGGATCCAAGCGATGGAAGCTACCGTGAGCCTGCCGATGTCCCTGCCGGTCCCGGCCTCCGCCGGGAGCCTGGAGGCGTATATCCAGAGCGTCAACCGCGTCCCGATGCTCTCGGCCGAGCGCGAGCGCGAGCTGGCGGTGCGCTTTCGCGAAGGCAACGACCTGGCGGCGGCGCGCGAGCTGGTGATGTCGCACCTGCGTCTCGTCGTGTCGGTCGCGCGCGGCTATCTCGGCTACGGCCTGCCGCACGCCGACCTCATCCAGGAGGGCAACATCGGCCTGATGAAGGCGGTGAAGCGCTTCGACCCGGAGCGCGGCGCGCGCCTGGTGTCATTCGCGATCCACTGGATCAAGGCCGAGATCCACGAGTACATCCTGCGCAACTGGCGGCTGGTGAAGGTCGCCACCACCAAGGCGCAGCGAAAGTTGTTCTTCAACCTGCGCTCGATGAAGCCGGGGCTTGCGCCGCTCACGAGCGAGGAAGCGGGCCGCGTCGCCGACGAGCTGAACGTGCGGCGCGAGGACGTGACCGAGATGGAGACCCGGCTCGCGGGCCGCGAGGTCGCGTTCGAGCCCGAGAGCGATTCCGACGAGCCGGCCTATGCGCCGGTGCACTACCTCGCGGCCGATCCCGAGGCTGAGCCCTCCCGGGTGCTGGAGGCCGCCGAGGAGGCCGAGCTCGGCGCAAGCCGCCTGCAGACGGCGCTCGCGCAGCTCGACCCGCGCAGCCGGCGCATCGTGGAGGCGCGCTGGCTGAAGGAGAAGGACACGGCCACGCTGCACGAGCTCGCCGCCGAGTTCAAGGTCTCGGCCGAGCGCATCCGGCAGCTCGAGGCGAAGGCCTTCGCGAAGATGAAGCAGGCGATGCTCGCCGACGCGGGCGGCCCTGCACTGCCCGCTCCCGCCGCCTAGATCTCCGTTTTCAGTCCGCCCGGGGCGCCGGCTCGGCCGCGCACACCTGGTCGCGCCCGGCCTGCTTCGCGCGGTAGAGCGCGCGGTCGGCGGCCTTCAGGAACTCATCGATGCTCGCGCCGTTGCGCGGGAACTCCGAGACGCCGAACGAGGCGCTCGGCGCGGGCAGCACCTGCCCGCGATGGGTGAGGCTCGTCTCGCGGATGCGCTTGCGCAGCTGCTCGGCGCGCTCGAGCGCGTACTCCAGGTTCGCCTCCGGCAGCAGCACCGCCAGCTCCTCGCCGCCGTAGCGGCAGGCGACGTCGGTGACGCGCACGCCCTTGGCGATGACCTGCGCGATCGCGGTGAGCACGAAGTCGCCCGCGTCATGCCCGAAGCGGTCGTTGAAGCGCTTGAAGTGATCGACGTCGATCATGATCAGCGAGAAGGGCTTCTTGCCGCGCTCGTAGCGCTGGATCTCGCGCTTGAGCGCGTCCTCCAGGAAGCGCCGGTTGTAGAGCCCGGTGAGCGGGTCGTGCAGCGCGAGCACGCGCAGCGACTCGCGCAGCTTCAGGTTGGCGAGCGCCGGGCCGATGCGCTCGATGAACAGGCGCAGGCGCCGCTCCGTGCCCGAGGCCCGGCGCGCGGCCTCGTCGCCGATCTCCAGCACCGCGTGCAGCAGGCCGAGCACCTGGCCCTCGCCCTGCACCGGCATGCAGACGTAGGAGCGCGCGTCCGCGGCCGCGTGCCGGCAGCGCAGCGCGTTGTCGCCGGCGACGAAGTGCGGGTGGCCGAGGCGCAGCGCCCAGCAGTCGGCCGGCGCGAACGGCGCGCCGCGCTCGCCGGCCCAGGCGACCGCGTGCTCGAGCACGTCGCGCGAGTCGCGGTAGATATGCAGCGCCCCTGCCAGGCCCGGGAAGAGCTGCAGGCCGGTGTCGTGCACCACCGCGTAGGCTTCGTCGCGCTGGCTGCAGGACTGCAGCAGCTCGGCCATGCGCACCAGCGTCTCGTCGTCGCGGTGGAACTGCTCCAGCTGGCGCACCGTGACTTCCAATGTGCGGTTTGCGTCGCGCAGCGCGGACTCGGTCTTGCGCCGCGCGGCGACCTCGCCCGCGAGCTTGCGGTTGGTCTCGCGGATCGATTTCAGCTTCGCTTCCAGCGCCGCCTGCGCGGTGCGCAGCGCCTCCTCGGTGCGGTGCAGGGCGGTGACGTCGCGCGCAATGGTGATCTCGCCGATCAGCCGGCCGTGGCTGTCGGTGAGCGGCGTGGTGCGGTTGCTCACCCGCACCACCTCGCCGCTCTTCTTGCGCCGGTCGACGACCGAGGTGGTCGGCTTGCCGGCGCGGATGCGCGCCAGCACCTTCGCATACTCGGCCTCGCTGAGCACGGCGGCGTGCAGCGCGCGCAGCGGCTTGCCGATCGCCTCCTCGGCGCTGTAGCCGTAGAGCGCGGTCGCCTCGCGGTTCCACATGGTGACCACGCCGTCCAGGTCCTTCACCACGATCGACTCGCCGGACTGCTCGATGACCTGCTCGAGCTGGCGCGTGCGCGACTCGGGCAGCTCGCGCGCAGCCGCCTGCGCGCCCTTCACCAGCGTAGGCCTGCCTGACCGCATGGACCTTCTCCCCTATCCCCGGCCCGCCCTGAGCAGGGCGGTAAGGTCCTCGAATGGTACCGGTTTGCTGAACAAAAAGCCCTGCATTTCGTCGCAGCGCAGCAGGCGCAGCACCTTGGCCTGCTCCTCGGCATCGACGCCCTCGGCGACAACCTTCAGCCGCAGCGAGTGGGCGAGCGAGATGATGGTCTGCACCAGCGTCATCGTGTCGGGCTCCTTCAGCATGGTGATCACGAACGAGCGGTCGATCTTGAGGGTCTGCACCGGCAGCTTGGCGAGGTAGGCGAGCGAGCTGTAGCCGGTGCCGAAGTCGTCGACCGCGAGGCCGGCGCCGAGCTCGCGCACCGCGTGCAGCTTGCCGATATTGCCCTCGATGTCCTCCATGATCAGGCTCTCGGTGATCTCCAGGTCGATGCCGATCGGCGCGACGCCCTCCATGATCGCCGCCTCGACCGCGGCGACGAAGTCCTTCTGGCGCAGCTGGATCGGCGAGACGTTGACCGCGACGCGCGGCGGCCGCAGGTTCATCTCGGTCCAGCGGCGGTGATCGAGCGACGCGCGCTTCAGCGCCCAAGTGCCGACATCCAGGATCATGCCGGTCTCTTCCATGATCGGAATGAAATTGCCGGGCGGCACCAGGCCGAGCTCCGGGCTCTGCCAGCGGATCAGGCCCTCCATGCCGACGATGCGCCGGCTCTCGACCTCGACCTTGGGCTGGTAGTGCAGGACGAACTCGTCGTTCTCGAGCGCGCGCCTGAGCTTGTTCTCCAGCGTGAGCGAGACGCCGGTGCGCTCGGTGAGGTCCGGGGTATAGAAGACGTGCCGCTCGCCGGTCTCCTTCGCCTTGCGGTGCGCCGCCTCGGCGTTGCCGAGCAGGGTCTCGGCGTCGGCGCCGTCGTTCGGGAAGAGGGCGAGGCCCGCCTTGGCCGCCACCTTGAGCTCGGTATCGCCCTCGAGCGGGTAGGGTTCCGCGAAGCACTCGCGCAGCAGGCTCGTGAGCACGCGGCCCGCTTCCGAGCGGCCCTTCACCGTCGGCAGCACGACCGCGAAATTGTCGGCGGCGATGCGCGCGACCGATGCGCCGCCGGCGTGCGCGGCAAGGCGCTCGCCGACCTGCCGGATGAGCGCATCGCCCGCCTGCCGGCCGAGCGACTC
>Ga0187893_10012489_pt1 | contig 12032 bp, 10 predicted proteins | sample MA1701074metaG_FD_139574 | JGI IMG/M metagenome (GOLD analysis project Ga0187893, IMG submission 139574) | White microbial mat communities from a basaltic lava cave in the Kipuka Kanohina Cave System on the Island of Hawaii, USA - MA170107-4 metaG ... | reverse complement strand
TTCAGCGCTGTGTCAGTCTGTCTGACATAATCGCGCCGGAGGTTGATACTTATGGCAATTACAATGGAAAAGAATCGCGCGGAGAATTTGCCGCCCGACATTCAGCTTGAGATCGAACGCACGTGGCGATTGGGAGAAACGGCGCCGCTGATCACTACCAATCCTGAACGGATGGGCGGCGCGCCGGTCATCGGCATCGAGCGGCTGCCGGTCGCCTCGCTGCTTTCTCATCTGATCGCCGGTTACACGGTAGAAGAATTTATTGAGGCCTTCGACACCGACCGTGAGCGGGTTTACGCGATACTGGAGAAGATCAAGGAGGCGCTGGAGGCGGTGTGGTTAGCCGAGCCGGTTGATTATTGATGCAGATCCGGAATCTTTCAAGGAAGTGGGAAGAAATAGCAATTCGCGGTCGCTTGCAGGTAGAGCATACAGTCGAAGACGACTCGCGGACGAGCATCTTTCTTCTTCATCTCTGTTGAGCCAGTCTGTCCTGATAGACCTCTTCCCGCGCTTCCTCAAAGAGCGCGTCAAGTTCCTCATCAGTTCTCAATTTTTCTGGCCATCTTCCTGTCGGTCCGGAGGCTGGAAGCCTTCTGCATCCCAGGCCAGCCCTTCTCCGGGACGGGCAGTCTTGGGTTGGCGACCAACGCCCCACGCCTCCGCGAAAACCCGTTCGGTAGGGTTCAATAACTGCAGCGCTGACTCGGGGATGGGGCCTTCGCTGACCGCGATGACCCCTGGTAAATTGCGCAGCGCCTCCAGTTCGCTGGTCTGCCCCCGCACAATCGCGAGGCGAGGCGGAAGGCGCTGCGTCACTTGGACTAGATGGCCGGCCTGCAACAGTACAGACTCAGCCTGAGACTCCTCAATGATTACCAATGCCTCATACGTCATAAGTAACTCCATCACCAGAGGGGCACGAGCCACCGCTGGTTGTTTCCGCCATGCCAGTCCCATTGAATGATGGGCGCGCCGTTGGCCGTCGACGCTCCGGAGACATCAATGACCTTGCCGCTGTGCTTCGCGACCACCCGTGAGTGGCCGTCGCCCAGCGGTTGTATCCGGAAGCGCTGGTTGTTCCCGCCGTGCCAGTCCCACTGGATGATCTGCGCGCCATTGGCGGTGGATGCGCCAGCGACGTCGAGCACCTTCCCGCTATGTTGGGCCACGAACCGATAGTCGCCGCCTCCCAGAGGCTCGGGCCGGAAGATCTGGTTGCCTCCGCCATGGTAATCCCACTGAATGATGGAAGCCCCGTTGGCGGTGGATCCTCCAGCAACATCGAGCACCCTGCCGCTATGCTTGGCCACGAACGGCAGAGTGAGCAGCCATCGCTGATTGTTCCCGCCATGCCAGCCCCACTGGATGATGGGCGCGCCATTGGCTGTCGAGGCGCTATGGAGGTCGAGCACCTTGCCGCTGTGCTTGGCGACGATCCGCACGTAGCCGTCGCCCAGCGATTCGATCCGGAAGCGCTGGTTGTTCCCGCCGTGCCAGTCCCATTGGATGACCTGAGCGCCGTCAGCAATTGACCCACCGGAAATATCCAGCACCTTCCCGCTATGCTGGGCCACGAACCGATAGTCGCCGCCTCCCAGAGGGTCAGGACGGAACTGTTGATTGCCTCCGCCATGGTAATCCCATTGGATGATGGCCGCCCCGTTGGCGGTCGATACCCCGGCAACGTCAAATGCCTTGCGGGTGTGCTTGGAGAAGATGCGCGGCGGCGTCCACCCGAGATGGGCTGGCGTTACAGTGCACATCGACCAATCATTGCCTTTCATGATGCAAATGATGCCGCCGCCGGGCGCGCAGTTCTGGCAGTTTGTGTTTGCCTTTCCCCACCGCCCCCAACTGCCACCGCAGTTGCAATTACTGGCCGCATATTCGTCCGGACACATGAAGATGTGGCCGCTCTCGTGCGCGAAGACCCGATCAATGTTGTCAGGCCCCCAGCCGTCGTTGTCGTAATGCATCACGATGCGAGGCCCGCCAATTGAAGCGTATGCAAAGTGTCCAACCGGGTACTTGGCGAAGAAGACGCAGTAGGTCCATCGAGTCCGGAACTGCTCACGGAGGCTTTCGACATACTGGCCCACGCCGGCCCACGAGGCTGGAAAGCCAAATGCCGCCATAGCCGGGTTGCGCCACAGCGCTTCCAGGTCGGGAGCGCTTGGGTTCGGTTGTACGTTCAGTTGCGTGAATCTGATGTCGTAAACGAATGTGAGGCCCGCCGCCGGATTCGTGGCGCCATAGAAACTAAGCCCATTCTGCACCTCCGCCACAACCTTTGTGCGTTCGGCCTGACTGAACTGCAGCGCGGCTGTGGGACCTGCGACGATGACAATGCCAACCGCCACACTTCCTTCCAGATAGGCGCTGGTCGGCCCCGCGGCGGCGGCGGCCATATCCAAACTCGCGACTTCAGCCGGGGCCACTGCGGTGCATCCCCCTGGCGGAAGGTTCCAGAGTTCTCCTGGCTGCGTCCGGTTGGACTTGGCCTGGAGGTATTCCGGCGAGCGCCGCAACTGGAAAGCGGCCACGCCGAGGGCTTCGACTTCGGTAAGCCCCTCGACTGATACGTCTTCGGCCCCAGCCAGGCTACTCGCCGCGTCCTCCTCGCCAATTCCCAACTCGACAATCTTGACGCGGTCGCCGTAAACGTGCAGTACGCGACCTTCTTCCGCTTGGTCTGCGAATGATGCCGCCGCTCCGCTTAAGTCACGGGTGATAGTCAATCGTTCCTTGATAGGTATATCTCCAGCCATATGCTTCCTCCTTGCCGCCACTTGTCTGGGCGGCATGTTTGTTGTTAGTCAGATTTGTTGAGAACGCATTGTCGCCACATTGTTATCTGTGACAGGGCTTCCCTGAGACCAGGTTTCGATTGCTGATCAGATCAAATCCCACGGCTTGCGCGCCTTACGCCCCAGCAGCTTCGACGCCGCTACGTCGTTGACGAAATCTTCCTTCGCCGCGCTCCACACGAGCTTTCTGCCAGTCTTGTAAGCGATATTGCCCAGGAGCGGAACCGTGGTCGAACGATGGCCGATCTCGACATCGGCGTTCGGCGTTTTGCGCGAGCGCACGCATTCGATGAAATGGGCCGCGTGCAGATCGGTCGCGTCTTTCGATTGCTGGCGCTTGGCTTCCATTCGGTAAGCTTCGATTGGCTTGCTGCGCTCTCTCCTGGTCCTGGCGACCGCCACTGGCTCCGGGTAAATCTCGAACCCGATCCGGTCGCAGAAGAGCGCGCCGTTGGTTCCGTAATAAGCCTCGCCGTTCGGGCGGTCGGTCTTGTCGCGCATCCCGTAATAGTTCATTTCCGGCGTGCGCCCGCCCGTCCCGTGAGCGTTGATGTTGCACGCTTCGTAACTCAGCACGAAGCCGTCGTATTCGTAAGTCACCTGCAACACGTCGGGCATCTCGCCGTTGTCTTTCAATGAAAACCGCCCGCCTGTGGCCGAAACAGTCTTCGGCGCTTCGACGTGCATCACCTGTTGGACAGTGTCGAAGCGGTGCGTGCCGAAGTCGGTGATCGTGCCGTTTGCGTAATCCCAGAACCAGCGGAACGTGCCCAGGAAGCGGCTGCGGTTGAACGGGACTTTCGGCGCGGGGCCTAGATAGAAATCCCAGTCGAGGCCTTCGGGCGGGGCTGAATCCGGCGGGCTGCCAATGCCGTTCGGAGTCATGTTGCTGTAGTTCCAGACGCGCACGAATCGCACTTCGCCGAGTTCGCCTGATTGGACGATGCGCTCGACTTCTCGGTAATGCGGGGCGGAGCGGTGTTGCATGCCGGTTTGGACTATGCGGTTGTGCTTTCGCGCGGCGGCGACCATAGCGCGTCCTTCCTTGATGTTATGCGAGAGCGGCTTCTCGACGTAAACGTCTTTGCTCGCCTCGCAAGCCAGCACGGTTGGGATGGCGTGCCAGTGATCTGGCGTGGCGATGTGGACTGCATCAATGTCTTTCAGTTCGAGCAGCTTTCTGAAATCGCCGAAGACGCGGGCCGAAGGGTTAAGCTGTTTTTTCGCCTGCTCAGCGTTCGGCGCGTAAACGTCGCAGACAGCGCCGTATTCAGCGCCCGGAGCCTTGATCATCAACTGGGCGACATCCAACCCGCGGCCACCGCAGCCGATCAATCCAATCACTACGCGGTCATTCGCGCCGATGATGCGTTTTGAAGAAATAGCCGTGGTCGAAACGGCCGCTGTTGTCTGTTTGATGAAGTCTCGTCGTTTCATAGGTTTGATAGTGGGATTCGATCCTGCCGTGTTAAAATCAGCCATCAACGCAAGGAGGTGATGACAATGAGTGAACTTGAAAAGATCGTTGAAGAGTCGGGCGCTTTGCCTGAGTCAGAAGAAGCGAAGACTCAACAGCCAATACCTCTGAGTGCTTCCGGTCTTACCATTCAGCCGATAAATGTCGAAGCTGCGCTCAGCGCGTTGGACTCTCTGTCTGCAGGCGACCCTGAAGAACAGCGGGAGACCTTCGAATATCTGAAACGCGCCTTGAACGAGGACCGCGCCGCTGGCGGCGAAAGACTGCTGTTCCCCGATGAGGTTGAAGCATCTGTCGCATCGTCCGACTCAGAATCTCAACCGCCTAAGCCGAGCGCTTACGGCGCGCCCTTGCCGCCTTTCGACCCCGAAGGCGCAATTGCCGTGTTGCAATCGTTTTTCGAAGGCGACTTGGAAGAGCAGCGGGAGACTTTGGAATATCTGAAACGCGCTTTGAACGAAGACCGCGCCGCAGTCGGCGCAAGACTATTGTTCTCCGATGAGTAAAATCATTCTGCTCGACGCCGGGCCACTTGGGTTAGTAACGAATCCTAAGCCATCGCGCAGGAGTATCGCCTGCAACCAGTGGGCGCAGACGCAGTTGTCGAAAAGTGTGCGGGTTCTGGTTTCAGAGATCGCCGACTACGAAGTCCGCCGTGAATTACTGCGGGCAGGCAAACACCCGGGCATCGCCAATCTGGACGCGCTCAAAACATCCCTCGGTTATTTGCCGATCACGACCGCCGTCATGCTCAAAGCCGCCGAGTTTTGGGCGCGCGCCCGGCAGATTGGCAAGCCGACAGCGCACGATCAACATCTGGATGCCGACATGATCCTTGCTGCCCAGGCTGCGCTCCTCATAGCCGATGGCCACGAAGTGATCGTCGCCACCGACAACATCGCTCACCTTTCACTGTTTGCCCCCGCCGCTCGCTGGCAGGACATCACCTGAAGACAATCGCTTCACAACCGCCTCAGTTGTTCGTAAACGTGATCAGCCGAGCGCGAAGCCAACGCCATCACCGTCAGCGTCGGATTCTTCTCCGAATAATCAATAAAGCCGCTGCCATCGGACACGTATAGGTTGTCAATGTCGTGTGATTGCAGGAATGGTGTCAGCACAGACGTTTTCGGATCGTTGCCCATCTTGCACGTGCCGACCCAATGCACGCTGTCAACGCCCGGCGACGCTTGAGTCGAAGTGATCACTCCGCCTGAAGCTTCGACGATTTCGGAAATCTTCTCGGTCGCGTCTTTGAAGATCGCGCGGTCTTCGGTCGTGAGGTTGAAATGCACCTTCGGCACAGGCAAGCCGTATTTGTCTTTCACCTGCGGATCGAGTTCAACGAATCGTTCCGGCGATGGGATCATCCCGTTCTGCGAATAGAGATTGATCAGCGCCGGATAGCGCTCGCGGACTTCGTGTTTTAAGTCGGAGCCGAAGCCAGCGGTGTTTCGAGCGAAGGCTGTGTTGCCTGTGCCCATCCGCGTGCCCGAATCAACGATAATGTGATAGCCCTTAGGAAAATCGGGATGCGGTTTGTCCCAGTAAAACGCCGCGATGTAAGCGTGGCTGCTCTCCGATCCGTCGTCGTTCATCACTTCGCGGCCTTTGAGCGATTTCAGGTAACCTTGAACCGACGATGTCGTGTGGCTGATCAGGTTCTTCCCAACCAGCCCGCTCGAATTGGCCAGCCCGTTTGGGAAATGGTTTGACTTCGACATCAGCATCAGGCGTGACGATTCGATTGGGCCGCACGCCAGCACGACGTATCGCGCCCGGACTTCGTAACTCCTCAACGTCCGCGCATCGAAATACCGCACACCGGTAGCCTTCTTGCCATCTTTGCTGACTGTGACTTCGGCTGCGTTGGCGAACAGAACCAGCTTGCATTTACCGGTCTTGATTGCTTCCGGCATCGCCGTGTTCGCCGAAGTGTATTTTGATTCGCTGTCGCAACCCCGCATGCAATGTCCGCAGAAATGGCAGGCAGGGCGCTTCGACCAGTTGCGCTCGGTCAGGATGGCCTTGCGCGCAGAGATCATCCGATAGCGTTTCGGGTCGAGCTTCTCGCAGCCTTTCTTGATTTCATAAGCCGCGCAGTTCCACGGCAGAGGCTTGAGGAAGACGCCGTCGGGCACGTTCGGGTGATGATCGTGATTGCCCGTCACGCCCATCAACTTCTCCATCCGGTCGTAAAAAGGCGCAAGCTCTTCGTACTTGACCGGCCAGGCGCCAAAATCGAATGGACTGTTGCGCCAACTCAATCCGGCCCAGAGCAGCGTCTTGCCGCCGACGGCTTTCATCAGAAAGTGGTCGAAGCGAGTGTTGCCCGCTCTGGTGAACGGTTCTTTCGTGCGGTCAACTTTCAAGTGTTGGCGCGGGTCCCAGCCGAAACCGTTCTTCGGCGCTTCGTAGGGCATCGTGTGACTGTAGAACTCTTTCGCGGGATCAACCCATTTGCCGGCTTCGAGCACGACGACTGATGCGCCGCGTTGGGCGAGTTGCATTGCCACGACGCCCCCAGCAGCGCCCGATCCAACCACGCAGACATCGTAGATCGTAGAGCTTTGTTTCATATCGCTACCCGTTTTTAGTTTTAGATGGTAGGCGAAATTTAGAGCAAAGCGGCGCCTGACACAATGGTTTGACCGCATGTCCGAATAAGAATTTTTCGCCCCGCCGAGCTTGCCAGAAAGAATGGCTTGGGCTGTAATGTGCGCGGTCCGGCGGTTTAACCAATCACACCAACTCTCATCAAAGCATTTATCCGAGGAGGCGCGACGAAAATGATCCTGCGCAGGTCTATTTTTTCTCGAATCTGTTGTGTCTTGGCGTTCGCTTTGTCGGCTACGCTATCCATTACCACTGACAGCCCTCAAGCCAAACAATCATCTTCAAGCCGGCCAAACATCCTCTGGATTTCGGCTGAAGACTTGAGTCCGGATCTGGGCAGCTACGGCGACGCATACTCGCGCACGCCGAACCTGGATCGGTTTGCCAGTCAGGGCGCGCGATACACGAACGCTTTTTCCTCTGCGCCGGTTTGCGCGCCGTCGCGTTCAGCGATGATCACCGGGATGTATCCGACGACCATTGGCTCGCTGCACATGCGGTCGAAGGCCGTGCCGCCGCCCGGAATCAAAGCGTTCACCGAGTATTTGCGCGCCGCCGGTTATTACTGCACGAACAACGCCAAGACCGATTACAACTTTGAGGCGCCGCCGTCGAACCGCCCACCAGACACGGTCTGGGACGAAACGAGCAGAACCGCGCACTGGCGCAACCGCCCGGACAAAAGCCAACCTTTCTTCGCCGTCTTCAACCACGAAGTCACGCACGAAGGCCAAGTCCGCAGCGATGACGCGATTTACGCTAAAAACACCGCATCGCTCAAGCCCGAAGAGTTCCACGATCCGGCGAAAGCCGTGTTGCCGCCGTACTACCCAGACACGCCAGTCGTGCGCAAAATGTGGGCGCGTTATTACGACTTGATCACCGCGTTAGATTACCAGGTGGAGAAGCTTTTGAAGCAACTGGAAGAGGATGGTCTGGCCGACAACACGATCGTTTTCTTTTGGGGCGATCACGGGCGCGGGCTGACGCGCGGGAAGCGCTGGGTCTACGATTCAGGCATCCGCGTCCCACTGATCGTGCGCTGGCCGGGAAAGATCAAGCCAGGGATGGTGGATGACCGCATGGTGAGTTTGATGGATTTGGGGCCGACCGCGCTGTCGCTGGCAGGAGTGAAAGTTCCTGAGCATATGCAGGGGCAGGCGTTTTTAGGCGAGCAGGCGAACCCGCGCGAATACGTCTTCGCGCACCGCGATCGGATGGACGAGACCTACGACATGATGCGGGCAGTGCGGGATAAACGTTACAAGTACATCAAGAACTTCTTCCCCGGACGCCCCTACGCGCAGTACATCGCTTACATGGACGAGATGCCGATCTTGAAAGAGATGCGGCGGTTGTATAAAGACCACATGAACGCGCTCTCGCCCGATTACGGCAAGGCCCTGAACGATACGCAACTCATCTTCTTCAAACCAGAAAAGCCGCCCGAAGAGCTTTACGACACGACTGTTGATCCACACGAAGTCAACAATCTGGCTGGTTCGCCGTCGTCTCAGGAGGTGTTGAAGCGGATGCGAGCCGTCTTGGACAAATGGCAAAAAGATACGAAAGACCTGGGCCTGCTTCCTGAAATGGAATTGCGCGAGCGGATGCGGCCGGGCGGCGTGTGGCATAAGGTTGCGCCGCCTGTGGTGAGTGAACAGGTCAGCGGGGATTTGGTGAAATTGAAGATCGGCTGCTCGACGGAAGGTTCGTCAATCGCTTACACGACCGGTGAAGGCCGGGACGCGCGCTGGAAGCTTTACACAAGTGAGTTGACGCTGAAGCGTCCGGCGGTGTTGAGAGTCAAAGGTTGCAGGTTTGGCTATCTCGACAGCGATGAAGTGATGAAACGATTCGAGTAGGAGATGAAGAAAGACAACAAGCCATATGACTCGGCGTTCAAAGACCTGGCCGATCAGGACCCGGAGGGGTTATTGCTGCTCCTGGGCGCGCTGCCTCCGGGGGCGAAGGTCAAAGCGTTGCCGCGTGAAGTGACCACGCCTGCGCTGTTGCCCGATCAGCCGTATGAAGTCATCAGCGAGACGGAGCATTTCGTCGCGCACGTCGAAGCGCAAACTCGCTACGAGCAGGTCGTGCCCGAACGGTTCGTAGATTATGGCGCGCGTTTGTGGTTGAAATATCGCCTGCCGGTGCGCTGCTATCTTTTGGTTTATTTGCGGCAGAGAATGCCGGAAGATGCGCCTACGTCAGCGACGATTCAGGCTGGCGGTGTGAAGATCACGGTCGAATACACGACCGTGCGCTTGTGGGAACTGTCTGCGGATGAAGCGTTAAAGCTCGGCCGTGAGAGCTTGCTGCCGTTCGTGCCGTTGATGAGCGGCGGAAGGGAGGAGTTGGAATTGAGCGCGCAGAGGTTGGAGGGAGTAAAAGACGAAACCCGGCAGCGCGAACTGGCGTTGCACTTCGTCGTACTGAGCGGGTTGAGATACAATCGCGAAGAGATTTTCGAATTGATTGGGAGGTCGAAGATGATACCGTATGAAGTATTGAAAGAATCGAGCATCATTCAATGGGCGATAGAAGAGGGAATGGAGAAAGGAATGGAGAAAGGAATGGAGAAAGGAATGGAGAAAGGAATGGAGAAAGGAATGGAGAAAGGAATGGAGAAAGGAATGGAGAAAGGAATGGAGAAAGGTGAGCAGATAGGAAGGCGGGAAGAGTTGCTGAAGCTTCTCCAGCGCCTGATTGCTAAACGTTTCCCGGATTTCGAGATCGGAGACAAGGTCAAACAATCGGGTGATCTGAGCGCCCTTGAAGAGCTGTTCCTGAATTTGGACGAAGTCTCGGACGAGTTGACGCTGCGCGCGCGATTGGACGCTGCCTGCGACGGCAGCGCACGGCTAAACGGCGCTGAGTGAGCGAAAGAAAACAGGAGGCGAAACCATGAACCAACAAATTCACCGCAGAGATTTCATCAAACAATCAATCGCAACGGGAATCACCACCGCCGCTGCCGGTTCAAACATCCTCGGCGCGAACGACCGCATTCGTGTCGGCGTCATCGGCCCGGGCCGGCAAGGGCGCGGTGTGATGAAGGCGTTTATGCGCAATCAGGATGTTCGGGTCGTGGCGCTCTGCGATGTCTACGATCCGCAAGTCGAGTTTGCGATCAAAGACGCCAAGCTCGAAGGAGCGCAAAGGCACAAGGACTTTCGCCGCATTCTCGACGACAAGGATGTTGACGCGGTGATCGTCGCCTCGCCCGATCACTGGCACGCGCTGCACACGGTGATGGCTTGCCAGGCGGGCAAGGACGTTTACGTCGAAAAGCCCATCTCCGTAACGGTTGACGAAGGGCGCAAGATGGTTCAGGCCGCGCGCAAATACAACCGTGTCGTCCAGGTCGGTACGCAACAGCGCTCCGGCGATCATTATCAGAAAGCAGCCGAACTCGTTCGCAGCGGGCAGATCGGCAAAGTGACCTTTGTCCGCACGTGGAATTTTGGCAACGCGATGCCCGACGGCATCGGCGATCCAGCGGATTCTGATCCGCCAGCCGGATTGGACTGGGATATGTGGCTGGGGCCTGCGCCGATGCGCCCGTTCAACCAGAATCGCTTCGGCGTGCATCCCGACCGCTGGTCGAGCTTCCGCTGGTTCTGGGATTATGCGGGCGGGATGATGACCGATTGGGGCGTACATCATCTGGACATTGTGCAGATGATGATGCAGGTTGACGCGCCAGCGGTGATCACCGCCGTCGGTGGCAAGTACGCTTTGAAAGACAACCGCGAAACGCCGGACACGTTGATGGTGACTTACGAATATCCTTCAGGACCCTTCGGGAGCTTCGTCTGCACCTACGAAAGTCGCGAGTGCAATGGGCAGAGGTTGAATGACAACGGCTATGGCATCTCGCTGCACGGGACGGATGCGACGATGTACATCAACCGCGAATATTTCGAGATCAGGCCCGAAGGTGGGCGCAAAGGTTATGAGCCACCGCGCGTTGAAAACAAGAACAGACAAGGTGAAGCTCACATCCGCAACTTCCTCGATTGCGTGAAATCGCGGCAGACGCCGATTTCGGACATTGAGGTCGGCCATCGTTCGACCACCACGTGTTTGTTGGGGAATGTCGCGTTGCGTTCGGGCAGGCGGATTGTGTGGAACGCCAAGACCGAGAAGATCGAAGGCGATCAGGCGGCGGCGAAGTATCTGTCGCGTGAGTATCGCAAGCCCTGGAAATTGAATGTCTGATGGTACACGGATTTGACGGATAGTTACGGATCGTCACTGATCAATCCGTGACGATCCGTCGGAATCGGTAAAATCCGTGTACTATCCTGCTTCCTTCAAAACCGACTCCGATGAAAATCAGATTATTGATCCTTATCGCCGTCATTGTGTTTGCGCTCAACCCGACAACGGCGCAAACCAAACCCAACATCATCTTCATTCACGCCGACGACCTGGGTTATGGCGATCTAAGTTGCTACGGCCAGCAGAAATTCAAAACGCCCAACCTTGACCGGCTCGCCAGCGAGGGCGCGCGCTTCACTCAATATTACGCGGGCAGCACCGTCTGCGCTCCATCGCGCAGCGCGTTGATGACCGGCCAGCACACCGGCCACACGCGCATCCGGGGCAACGCGCGCCATCCGCTGCTGCCCGAAGATGTGACGGTCGCCGAAGTCTTGAAATCCGCCGGCTACAAAACCGGCTTGATCGGCAAGTGGGGATTGGGCGAAGCAGGAACCGTCGGCGTTCCGACCAAACAAGGCTTCGACTATTTCTTCGGCTATCTCAATCAACGTCACGCTCACAACTACTACCCGACCTTCCTCTGGCGGAACGAAGAGCAGGTCAAGTTGCGCAACGTCGTGCCCGATGAAGACAAGGAAGGCGCGGGCAATTCATCGAACCGAGTTGATTACAGCCACGACCTGGTGGCCGAAGAGGCGCTGAAATTTGTTGAACAGAATCGCGGCCAGCCGTTCTTCCTTTACCTCGCGTTCACGATCCCGCATGCCAACAACGAAGCGAGGAACAAGGGGATGGAAGTCCCCGATCTTGGCGAGTTCGCGAGCAAAGACTGGCCGGAACAGGAGCGAGCCAAAGCTGCGATGATCACGCGAATGGATCGTGATGTCGGGCGGTTGATG
>Ga0187893_10012488_pt1 | contig 12033 bp, 11 predicted proteins | sample MA1701074metaG_FD_139574 | JGI IMG/M metagenome (GOLD analysis project Ga0187893, IMG submission 139574) | White microbial mat communities from a basaltic lava cave in the Kipuka Kanohina Cave System on the Island of Hawaii, USA - MA170107-4 metaG ... | reverse complement strand
ATCGATTCGGAACTGCTCATTCAACACGTTGAAGAGCTGCTGAACGGCTGGACGGTGGATATTCCGGTTTATGATTTCACCACGCACACGCGCCGGGAAGAGACGCGGCGCGCCGGGCCGCACGATATCATCGTGCTCGAAGGCATTCTCATTCTTGACAATCCGCGGCTGCGTGAGCTGATGGACATCAAAGTGTATGTCGATACCGATCCGGATATTCGTTTCATCAGGCGGTTGAAACGTGACACGCAAGAACGCGGCCGCACGGTGCAATCCATCATCGACCAATACGAAAAAACGGTGCGCCCGATGCACTTGCAATTCGTCGAGCCGACCAAACGCTACGCCGACATTATCGTGCCCGAAGGCGGCTATAACTGGGTGGCGATTGATTTGTTGAAAACGAAGATCGAAGCTTTGTTGCAAGAGAAAAACGAGCCGAGAAATGGGAAAGGGTGAAGGGAAGAGCGAGAAAAAGAAAAGCGATTCGCGATCTATTACAAGGATCAATTTAAAAAGGAAACAATTATATCACCCTATGCCAGCCAATCCCCACGCCGGATCGCTTGAAGTGATCTGTGGCAGCATGTTCAGCGGCAAAACCGAAGAGTTGATTCGCCGCTTGCGCCGCGCCGAGATTGCCAAACAAAAAGTCGCGATTTTCAAACCTGCGATCGATGCGCGATTCAGTAACGATCATATCGTTTCGCACAACGAGCAGAAGTTGCGCTCCTTTCCGGTGCGCCACGCCAAAGAGATTTTGCAAAAAAGCCATGAGGCGCAAGTCATCGGCATCGATGAAGGCCAGTTTTTCGACGCCGAACTGGTGCCGATTTGCAACGAGCTGGCAGAGCAAGGCAAGCGTGTGATCGTCGCCGGCCTCGATATGGATTATCGCGGCAAGCCGTTCGAGCCGATGCCGCAACTGCTGGCGATTGCCGAGCAGGTGACAAAGACGCAGGCGGTGTGCATGCAATGTGGCGAGCCCGCGAGCTACACGCAGCGCCTCACGAAGGCAACCGAACGCGTCGTGGTCGGCGCCAAAGACATGTATGAAGCGCGCTGCCGCAAATGTTACGAACCGCCGGAGGAATAAAACGTAATGCGTAAAACGAAAGGCGTAAAATTACGAATTACGCCTTACGTTTTACGCAATACACCTAAAAATTAGAAAAAATTCCGACATGGCTGATTCAAATCAAGCTCCAGAATATATCGTTGACGAGTCGCTGCTTCAGCAAGCCGCTGCGTTTATCAAAGAAACAATCGGCGCAATTCCCCAACTCGCAACGATTCTCGGCTCGGGCCTCGGCGCCTTCGCCGATACTGCGCAGAATGCCGTGAGCATAGCGACGTCAACGATTCCCAACTATCCCGTTTCAACGGTTTTGGGCCATGCCGGACGCTGGGTGTTCGGCGAAATCGAAGGCAAACGAGTTTTGCTGATGCAGGGGCGCATTCACATGTATGAGGGCTATCCGATTGCGCGCGTAACGTTTCCGGTTCATCTTATGGCCGAGCTCGGCATTAAAAAGCTGATTGTCACCAACGCCTCAGGCGGCGTGAATCCGCAAATTAATCCCGGCGACTTGATGTTGATTGATGACCAAATCAACCTCATGTTTGCGAACCCATTGCGCGGGCAAGTTCAACGAAGGTGGGGCCCGCGCTGGCCGGATATGAGTGAGCCGTATAATCGCGAGCTGCAAGAGATTGCGATGCGCGTGGCGTGCGAATTAAAAATTCCACTACGACGCGGCCTGATTTTCACCTCCAAAGGGCCGAGTTACGAAAGCGCCGCCGAAGTGCAAATGGCGCGGCGAATGGGCGCGGATGCGTTGACCATGTCAACAGTTCCGGAGGTGATTGCGGCGGTGTATCGCCGGATGCAAGTGCTCGGTATTTCGTGCGTAACCAATTTGGCGACGGGGCTTTCACAGCAAAAACTCGATCATGCGGAAGTGACGGAAACGGCGAATCGGATCAGCGCCACGTTCGGGCGGTTGATGCGCGGGATTGTGAGGGAAATCGGGTGAGGAAAAAACGCAAATCAAAAAAATGAAAGAGTGGGCGTGATCAAGCATAAGGATCCAAAAGAGTGTAAAAGGGAGCTCGAGCTTTTTAAGGAAGCGATTGCTTTTGTTTCATCTAAAGACCTCGGCTGAAAGGTTTAATAGATTTGAGAGCAGGCACTTTTCTTGAGGCGCGAGCGGTATTAGTCAACGCGAGAACTGATTGTCATGCCATGAACTGAGAAAATTAGGAGAAACCATCTTATGAGCAGCGTCGACAAGGCTGTAGAAACCCAACTCAAGAACATTCAGACGAAAACCGGCAAAACGCTGGAACAGCTTTACGCCATCATCAAAAAGAGCGGCCTGGCCAAACATGGCGAGATTTGCGACATGCTCAAGAAAGATCTCAGCATGGGACACGGCGATGCCAATACCGTTGTGCATTTTTATATGAAGTCCACGGCGCCTCCCTCGGCGCAAGCCAAGACGGCTTCTCCCGATGCCGCCATTGACGAAATCTACTCAGGCGTCAAAGCACATTTCCGGCCGATTCACGACAAGCTGATGGAAGCCATCAACAAGTTTGGAGAGTTTGAGATCGCGCCGAAGAAAGGTTACGTCAGCTTGCGGCGCAAGAAGCAGTTCGCCATGATCGGCCCGGCCACCAACACTCGTTTTGAAGTCGGGCTTAACATGAAAGGCGTGAAGGCCACTGCGCGCTTGAATGCGATGCCGCCCGGCGGCATGTGCCAATACAAAGTCAACCTCACTGAAGCCAAGGAAGTTGATAAGGAGTTGATCGAGTGGATCAAACAAGCGTATGAGAGCGCGGGGTAAGTGTTTTAGGCTGCTAATTCTTGTTCAAAATAAAAAAAAGATGATGAAAACAAAACGAAAACAACGCTTCTCCAAAGCCATTCTCGCGGCCATTCGTGAAGGCCATATTTTGGGCATCCGCGCCGGCGCGCAGCCACACCGTTTCATCGGCATCTGGGCTGTGGTGGTGGAAGGCCGCGTTTTCGTGCGGTCATGGAGCCTGAAGCCGCGAAGCTGGTATCGGACTTTTCTTGAAGAACCACGTGGCGCCATCCAAGTGGGGGAGCGCGAGATTGCCGTCCGCGCCGTGCGCACGCGGAGCGAACGCTTGAAAGATGCAATTAGCCAGGCTTACCTGCAAAAGTACTATACGCCCGGCTCGATCAAATATGCGCGCGATCTCGGACGCGCCAAGTCTCGTGCCACAACGACAGAACTGGTGCCGTTGTAGAGATTTTCTCACTTCAATGAATTGCTGAGGCGTTTTGCTTTCAGCTTTTTAAGCAGCACTTTATTCCAAACTCGCCACCCGAATATACATCTGTTTCTTCAACGCATTCACCCACGTCTGAAATTCTTTTTCGCCCTTGACATTCATCGCCATTTCGTGAATCTGCTGCCAGTCGTCAGCCAGCGTAAACTGGCGCGGGTCGCGGCGCTCTTCGAGGCGGACGAGATGAAAGCCGTATTGCGTTTTCAGCGGCGGCGAGATTTCGCCCGGCTTCAGTGTGCGCGCGGCTTCGCGAAACGCGGGCACCTGCAATTGATCGGCCTCGAACCAGCCGAGGTCGCCGCCTTTCTCGTTGGTGGTTTGGTCGGTGGAATATTTTTTCGCCGCGTCTTCAAAACTGATTTTGCCGGCGAGAATGTCGTCGCGCAAACGGGCGCCGAAGGCCGCGGTTTCTTTTTCATCGTCCGCCGAAGTCGCCAGCCGGATCAAAATATGGCGCGCATTCACCTTTTCACCGCGGCGCTCGATGAGCTGAATGATATGAAAGCCGAACTGCGTGCGCACGGCGCCGGAGATTTCGTCCGGTTGTAACGCAAACGCCGTCTCTTCAAACTCTTTCACAAAGTCGCCGCGCTGAATCATGCCCAGCTCGCCGCCTTTGGCCGCGGAACCCGGATCTTCGGAATACAAACGCGCCAGTTTTGCAAAATCTTCACCGCGGCGCACGCGTTTGAGCAGCGTATCGATTTTCGCCTGCGCGGTTTTCACTGCGGCCTCGCCGGCGGTGATGTTCAGCAAAATATGCCGCAGATGCACCGCCGCTTTCACGCCCGGCATGCTGTCTTTCATGGCCACAAAAAAATCCTCCACCTCGCGCCGCGAGACTTTGATTTCCCGGAATTTTTTCTGCTGCAGCGTGCGCACCAGCAGACCCTCTTCGATATTTTCGCGCAGCGTGCGTTTTACTTTCCGCAACGGCTGGCCGAAATACTCTTCCACTTTTTCTTCGGAGCCCAATTGCTCGACCATGCCTTTGAGGCGCTCGTCTAAAACCTGATCGACCTGACGCTGCTCCACCGTTACGCTGTCTTCCTTCGCTTTCGTGAGCAACACCTTTTGTGCAATCAAGCTTTCCAGCGCGCCGTTGCGCAGCTCGTTGAATTTGTCCGGCTGCCGCCGCGGGTCGATGTTGAGCTGCACTGCCAGTGAATAGGCGTATTGCAGCAATTCGGATTGGAGAATGATCTGATCGTCCACCACGGCGACGATGCGATCCAACGCCTCCTGCGCATAAACTTTTTCAGACGATGCGCCAAAATGCAAGAGTGAAAAAAGGCCGGTGATTAAAAAGAACAGCTTGTGAAATTTTTGCATGTTTGCCTCGTTAGTCCGTCAACTTTTGTCACCAACGGATAAAAAGCTGCTCTGGCTTTTATCCGTTGGCCGTTTTTTCATCCGTTGGAGTAACTGTTTTTAAACTGGTGTGATTTCGATTTGTCCGCGTTGAGTTCTATTCCTGTTGCCCGCCGGCGGCGAGCGAATCAATCGGAATCTGATTTAGCAACTGAATATTTTTTTCGGCGACGATGCTGCTCTTCAGCTCCTCCAGCAATTGCCGGTAACGCTCCTGCCGTTTTTCGGATTGCAGCTTGGCGCTGATTTCCTCGCGCGCGTGCGCCAGCGGCTTTTGCGAGCCGGCGGAAAATTTTTCAATCATCTTAAAAATATGATAACCGTCATCCAATTGGATCGGCCGCGAGACCGCACCGGACATGATGGTAAACACCGAGCTGACCACTGCGTCCGGCGTTTCTTCTTCGGTTAAATAAAGATCGAATTCTGCGCTATCGCTGGCTGCAAACCGGCGCGCTGCTGCCGCAAAATCGCCGCCGAGCCGCAGCGCCGCGGTGAGCGAGTCCGCGGTCTTTTTGTTCCCAACTTTTATGTGCTGCACGTGAACTTCATCGGCATGGCGCGTGAACGTTTGGCGATTCTCATTATAATACTTTTCGATTTCCGCCTCCGTCACCGCAAACGTTTTGTTCAACTCCTGTTCCAGCAGCGCATTCACCACCAGCTCGCGCTCCAGCCGGCGCAACTCGCGCCGCACCGCTTCGCTTTGATGGAGTTGCCGTTTCTTTGCCTCCTGATACAAAATCTGCGAATCGATCCAGCGCACGACGTAATCTTCCAGCTCGTTTTTCGCGACCCGATGCCGCAACGGCCCGCTGATATCGTTGACGACGTCGGCAACCGTTAACACCTCGGAACCGACGCGCGCGACGGCGGGCTCGGTTTGCTCTTCAGGCTTCTCGCAGCCCGAAATGAGAAAAAGCATAAAAAGAGAAAAAAGCAAAATCGCATTGCTCTGCACACTAGGTAAGACGTTGATCCGTCTCATTTGGTTTTTAGGTCTCCACTTGGTTCTTCTTTTAATAAACTGCGCAGAAACTTTAAAGTCAAGGGCAAAGCTTTTTGTGGTTTGGGAATTGGCAGCCGCACGCCGAAGCCCGGCCATTGCACAAATTCAAACGGCACGGCCGCGCGTTGCATCATTGAACCGATCCACTGTTTCATCGGTTCCCCCTTGGCTGGACGGCCGTTCTCTCCAAAAATTCCCAAGCTTTGCCGCGGCGCGATTTGCAAGCTCTTTAGCCCCAGCGCCGTGCCGATGATTTTCAGGCTTGCCATCCCCAGTAAGTTTTCTGCGGCCTCGGGCAAACGGCCGAAACGATCGGCCAGCTCTTCCCGCACGGATTCAATATCGGAAAATTTTTTTGCCTCCGCCAGCCGGCGATAAATCGCGACGCGCTCCGCCGGCATGGCCACGTAATCATCCGGCAAATAAGCGTCGCCATCCAGCTCGACGCGGCACTCTTCTTTTTTCTCGGCGACCGCGGCCATTGCCTCCTGCGGCATCTCCTCAAAGCGCGCCTCCTGCACCGCCTCTTCGAGAATCTTGCAATACAGATCAAAACCGAGCGACTCGATGAAGCCGCTCTGCTCCGCGCCGAGCATGTTGCCCGCCCCGCGAATCTCCAGATCGCGCATCGCAATCTGAAAGCCGCTGCCCAGCTCGGTGAATTGCTCGATGGTCTCCAGCCGCTTGATCGCCTCGGTGGTGAGATTGCGGATCGGCGGAATTACCAGATAGCAATACGCCTTGTGATGGCTGCGCCCGACGCGGCCCCGCAGTTGATAGAGCTGCGCCAAGCCGAAGCGATCGGCGCGGTTGATGATCATCGTGTTCACGTTCGGCATGTCGAGGCCGGATTCGATGATCATCGTCGCGACCAGCACGTGAAACTTCCGCTCCATAAATTCGAGAATCGTTTTCTCCAATTCATGCTCGTTCATTTGCCCATGCCCGATGCCGATATTCACCTCCGGCACCACGCGCTGCAGCAGATCGGCCATGCGATAAATCGAGCTGACGCGATTGTGCACGAAAAAAACCTGCCCGCCACGATGCACCTCGCGCAGAATCACCTGCCGGATCAGATCGCGGTCGAACTGCGTGATCTCCGTGTGCACCGGCAGGCGGTCTTTCGGCGGCGTGTTGATGTTGGACATATCGCGCACGCCGAGCAGCGACATGTGCAGCGTGCGCGGAATCGGCGTCGCCGACAGCGTCAGCACATCGACGTTGACGCGCAATTCTTTGAGGCGCTCTTTGTGCTTCACGCCGAAGCGCTGCTCTTCGTCCACCACCATCAAGCCGAGATCTTTGAACGCGACGTCCTTCGAGAGCAGGCGATGCGTGCCGATCACAATATCCACTTCGCCGGATTTGAGTTTCTCTACCGTTTGCTTTTGTTGCCCCGCCGAACGAAAACGCGAGAGCACTTCCACCTTTACCGGATAACGCCGCAGCCGCTCGTTGAACGTGTTGAAATGCTGCTGCGCCAAAATCGTCGTCGGCACCAGCACCGCCACCTGCTTGCTGTTCTGCACGGCCTTGAACGCGGCGCGAATCGCCACTTCGGTTTTACCGTAACCCACGTCGCCGCACACGAGGCGATCCATGGGATTCTCGCTCTCCATGTCGCGTTTCACTTCCTCGACCGCGCGCGATTGATCGGGCGTGTCTTCGTAAATGAACGACGCCTCCAGCTCTTTCTGCCAATAAGTGTCGGGCGGAAACGTGATGCCCTTTTGCGCTTTGCGCGCCGCATAAAGTTTGATCAAATCTTTAGCGATGTCTTTGATGCGCTTCTTCGTGCGATTTTTCATGCGCTCCCAGTCCGGCGCTCCGAGCTTGTGAATGCGCGGCGCGCCGGTTTCCTGCGAGCTGTATTTTTGCACGCGATCCATTTTTTCGAGCGGCACGAAAAGCTTGTCCTGCTCCTGATATTGAATCACCAGACACTCGCGCTCGAAATCGCCGGTCTTGATTTTTTGCAGGCCTTGATACACGCCGATGCCGTGATCGACGTGCACGACGAAATCGCCGCGCAGCAGGGTTTTGAGCTGGCGAAACGTGAGGCCCTCTTTAAAACGCTGCCGGCGCTGGCGCACGCGCCGCACGCGGCCGTAAAATTCGTGGTCGGTATAAACTGCCAGCCCAAGCTGCGGCAATTGAAAGCCGCCGTGCAATCCCGCGGTGATGACGTTCAGTTCGGAAAAATTGAACGCGCGTTCTTCAAACAAATCCTGCAAGCGCTCGCGATGCGCCGGCGACTCGCAGAGAAAATAAAGTTGTGCCGGCGCATGCCGCTCAGAAAATTTTTCCATGTCGCCGCGCAGCGCCATGATGTCGCCGTGAAACGACGATTGCGGTTGCGCCGCGCAATCAATCGTTGGGCCGTCCGCAGCCGTGTGCATCGCAGGAAAAATGAGACGATTAAAATTTCGAAAGCGCCGCAGAAATTCCTCGAACGCCTCGTCTTGGCTCACCGTCATGCCCTCGCGTGGCATCCATGTTTCGTCGTCGGTGCTGCCGGAATCGTCTTCGCGCGACGACAGCGCCCCGGCCATTTGCTCGGTTTGAAAAAAACACGCGACGGTTTCCGGCGGCAGATAATCCATTAGCGAGGCCGTGGATTTCTGCGCGCCTTCGGGCTGAATGTTTTGCGGATAAACCGCCAGCCCCGGCAATTCACCCTGCGAGCGCTGCGTCGCCGGATCAAATTCGCGAATCGACTCGATCGTGTCGCCCCAAAATTCGACGCGCACCGGCAGCTCGCGCGCAAACGGAAAAACATCGATGATGCCGCCGCGCACGCTCATTTCGCCCGGCCGCTCGATCATTGGCTGCCGCTCGAAATTCATCGCGGTCAGTTGCTCGATCACGGTGGCAAACGGCAGTTCTTCGCCCTTTTTAAAGTGCAGCTTTTGTTGCCGCATCATTTGCGGGGAGCGCAATGTCACTTGCAATGCGTGCGCATTAGCAACAATGAGGGGTGGCAGGCTGGAAGCCTGCGCTACTTCTAACAAACGTTCGATGGCTTCAAGTTGTTGCGAAGTGGCCTGCACGTCATGATGTCCCCACGGTAAAACTTTCGGGGGTGGGAAAAGTGTGACTGCGCCTTCCGGCAAAAACTCCTGTAGCTCGTCTTTGAAACGCTCGGCCTGGTCGATAAACGGAAACAGGCAGAGAAACGGCTTGTTGATTTGCTCGAACAACAACGCCAGCAGCGCCGCGGGCAAAGACCCCGGCGCGTTGTGAATCACGGTCTCCTTCTCGCGCGTCGCGGCTTGCAGAATTTTTTGGAAAAACGGTGCTGCGTGTAATTGCTTTTTGATAACGTCCAACGACATGAATACGTTCGTCCCGATGAAATTTCTGTTTTCGACGGCTTTGTTCGCCCACGGATTGAAGAGGCGGCTTTTATCCGCGGGCTTCTCCAATCTGCGAGGGGATACAGGCTGCCCCACTGCGGCGGGGTTTCGATTTTTAGTTTGTCCGACAAACGATGTCAAAGCTTTACAACTCAAGCTTATAAAGTAACCATTGCTGCCGGAAAAAGCAATGGTTTTCACGACTGGAAAAAGAAGAGATTCCGGTCACCAGTTATGATAAAGAATTTGCATCGCGATGAAGTTGTTGTTGACCAGGAGACGGGATTGATGTGGCAACAGGCCGCTTCGCCGGAACATATGCATTACAGTCTGGCCGCGGAGTGGATCAATAATCTGAACAAGCGCGGCTTTGCCGGCTACAACGATTGGCGGCTGCCAACGTTGGAAGAAGCCATGACCCTGATGGAGCGCGCCCCCAATAGCGCGGGGTTTTATATCGATCCGATTTTCAATTCCAAACAGCGATCATGGATGTGGACGGCGGACAGAGGGGAGGCGGATTCGGCGTGGTATGTCAATTTCAACTACGGCTATAGCAAACTGAATCGGATCAAATCCAGCAGCAACCAGGTCCGGGCGGTGCGGCGGCGGCAACTCAAGAATTCATTCATCAATCTTTGCCAGCAGCGCCGCCAGTTTTCGATAAAGATCTTTGGGTTGAATCACTGACTGGTTGTTCCTTAGTGATAGATTCTCGCCGGCGTCGGGGTGAGCGCAAAAATCTTGATGGCGCCGTCCGCCACCGTGAACTTGGGGCAAATCATCTGCAGCATGGTTTTCACGTTCTGCAGCATATTGCTCAAAGTTTCCAAAGCGGCGCCGCTTGCCGTAATCTTGCCAATGTACTCATCGCCGTCAATTTGCATGACTTGCAAATACTCGGGATTCTTCTCGTTGAAAAACGCTTTCATCGAGGCCGGGCTGGAATCGAGCTGGTCGCGCAGCCGCTCGTTGACCTTTACCCCCACAAAAATCGTGTTGTCCTTGCTTTGCATATTTTTCTCTAAGCGACTTTTTTCTGAAGTTCGGCTTGTATGGAAATCTTGACCACTTGTTTACTGCACTCGAAGCGAAAATCGGTTTTCGCCATTTCCAGCAAGCGAATTTGACAAATCAAACAGAGATGGTATTTGTGCGGCTCGTACGGCAAATCCAAAGGTTGCCGCACTTCGTGAACGTAGCATTTGGTTCTGGGCATTCGTGTCGTGGTTGGCATAGGATCGTCTCCGGTCAATGAAATTTCCACCGCGGCTCAGCGATTTGATCTTTTCGGCAGAGCGGTATCGTTTGGCCTTGAAATTTAAATTCAAGGCCTTCTTGCGCAATTTCAAACAGTTTATTCGCGCAGCAGCGGCAGATGATGTGCTTGGTCTGGTCATAACGTATGAGGTCGTCGCTCTCCGCGCCACAGAGATAACAACGATAACATTGAGTCCTGGGCATGGGATTAATTCCTGGATTTTTGCATAGATAGTTTTTTTGCGCTAGCGTGAGTTTCCTACTTTCGACTAGAAAGTTTGGCTTATCTATTTATAAGCATTACATTTACAATAGCAAGGAACTGTATACACCAACAACTACAACACAGGGCCTTTCGCCTCAATCTTAAAAAGCTGAATCAATTGTTGTTTAAGCGCATCATCGTCGGCTTCGTGTTCAAGTTGATAGCGCACTTTGGCTGGCCCGGGCGTCGCGCCAACTTTTTCAGCAATCATCGCAATGCGAACGTGTTCCAGATCTTCAAGAAATTTTTCCAGACTGCCGTGGTATTGAATTTCTTTTGCGGCCTTGACATAAGCTAAACGCGCCAACAGATAACCGAGAATCACACAATAAACATGCACACGAATTTTCTGATCCGTCCAATGATATTGTGGTCGAATCGCATCATGAAAGGGATTTTTGAAAGTCCGGAAAACATTTTCAATCTTCGCTTGGCCGCGAAAGCCCATGATAATTTCGGCCGTGCTCCACTGGCTTTGATCGGTCATGAGAATGCGGCGACCAAAAACATTCTCAATCCGCTGCGCCTTCGCGGCTTGATCAATCGTGTACTTGAGATGGCATCGACCCTGGCCGTCCGTTTCAATGGTCACCTGGATGATCTCCGCAAGCTTTTCAACTTTGAGCAGTTGATCAACTTTGGCCTTGAGATTTTCGGGATCACGTGGTTTGGCTTGCGGATTCTCCAATTCCTGTGAAAGCTGGTCGAGGGCTTTTGTTCTTTTTTCAATCCACTGTGCGAGCCCACGCGCTTGGCCTTGTCGCAACGTTTCCGAAATGTAAACGACCAAGATTCTTTTGGCGCCCCACACCTCGCGCTCCACGCGGTACGTTTTGATCGCTTCGCCGCCGGGTAAGACCGTCTCCGCAAAGGCTTCATTGGCCTCGGCGATCAGCTTGCGCTGATGATGTGGCGAAAGGCTGGCAATGTAATGATAGCGCTGGTCATCAACCAGCGCCTGATTTTTCTTGGAATTATTACCCTTGTCATAAGCGAGGGTCAACGACTCCAACTCGGTAAAAACGACGGTTAAGCGCTCGGTTAAACGCTGTAGAACATTATTGAACGTCGTGACATCGACTTGTGAACCTTCATAGATTTGGTGAAACAACGGCAGTTGGTATTCTTTGCTCACCATCAAAGCCAAACTGATCTGTCGCAGATCGATGCGACGTTGTTTGTTTTTGCCTCGCTTGGGCAGCTTGGGACGTGTATTGGTTGATGCAATATACGTAAAAAAATTGGTGGTATCGTACAACAGCAGGTCGGGTTTGATTTGATATTGTTGACAAACCTGCTGCACGACATCGCGCTCAATTTTGGCAATCGCCGCAACTGGGATGGCATCCATTTGATCCCAGAAGTGCTGACTGGTTAATTCATCCAGTTGTTGACCACGCCACAGATAAAGACTGGTGGTTTTGGCCCAACCGGCCCAACCGCGT
>Ga0187893_10012487_pt1 | contig 12034 bp, 9 predicted proteins | sample MA1701074metaG_FD_139574 | JGI IMG/M metagenome (GOLD analysis project Ga0187893, IMG submission 139574) | White microbial mat communities from a basaltic lava cave in the Kipuka Kanohina Cave System on the Island of Hawaii, USA - MA170107-4 metaG ... | reverse complement strand
TTCCCACTTTCCCACCGCCTCGATTCCTCTCTCTCCCAACACAAAAACCGACGCGGGCCGGCTTCGCGCTCCGCGCCGCCTCAGGTGGTCACCTTTTGCTCCGCCGCAGCGGTCTACTTTTGCTTTTCCACCGCCCTTGACACCCGACTCAGCGAAAACGACAAATAGAATGATCCCTACTGCGATGCAGTTCGACATGAGGGTGTCCTGTCCGGGCCGATTGTTCCGAAGGAGGCATGATGACTGATCGCAAACGGCCACCGGTTGTGGTCTGGATTATCCCACTGCTGACTGCTTTCGCCGGTTTTTACCGGGTGACGCAAAGCCCGAGCTTCGGGATGTACCGCACTGTGGACATCGTTCAGCTCCTCGGCTCCGGCGTGTGCTTTGGCGCGGCTATGGTAGGGGTGATTTTAAGCGTCTTACGCCGCCGCTAACAGTCCTGGTAATTCTCAGACGCTTACGAATTGATGAAATTTCTTGCCACAGTACTTGAAAAACCTCGCCACAGTTCATGAAAAAATCCTATCCTGCCTGTAGTTCGGCCCGTACTGGTCGGTGCTAGGAACTGCGTTTTGCTTGTTCGTCTCCGAGCCTCATCGGAGTGCGCTCGCGGATACCGGTCGCCAGGGTCGGGTAGGCCTGTTCTGTTGATGCGATGGGGGGCTTCCTAAATGACGTTACATCGGCGGCCGATCAATATTGCGGAACCGTCAGGTTCAAGCCCTCGATCATTCCAAAGTGCCTAAGGTTTTTGGTCACCAACGTGAGGCCCTCTTCGATCGCGGTGGCCGCAACGAGTGAATCGAAAATGTGTGGGCCGTGAGATTTCGCGTACCGCTTTAGGAGTTGGTACGCTCGCGTGCCGGTGGAACTCCGAAGCGGCACGATCACGTAAGCTGACAGAAACGCATCGATTTCGCCGAGGTCTCGGTTGTCCCGTGCGCCGACGATGAGTTCCAGGGCAGAAACCTGCGAGATCCCCCATCCTTCTGGCAGCGCATCGATATATTCGCGGGCCGCCGCCTTGCCATGGGAAACGTCAATCAGGACATCGCTGTCGATCAGGTAAGGCACTGATTAGGTAGTGTGAGGAGGCGTTTAGCCCCGAAGATCGCGCCGAAGATTGCTGATGTATTCGACACTGTCACCGATATCGGTGCGATCCTTCCACATGCCAAAGAACGCAAATTCCCCAACAGAGCGAGCTTTGCCCTTGAGGCGGTCAGCGTACGAAGGTACATGTACCTCAACGATGGTTCCTTCGTTGACGGTCACGTCCTCGAGGGGTTTGAAGACGCCATCCTCGTACTTTGCAGTAATCGTCATGTGGTTCCCCCACGTCAGCTGCCAAATGCCTGTTGCCGGTATTGGGTTCCTGGGTCCATCGTAGCACCAGTCCCGCCGAAGTGCGCGGCGCGAGATCAGACCGATAGAACCCGTCAGTGCGGCCCACGCGACCTCTTCCTTCGCTGCCGCGCCCTTCTAAACTGTGCATACAGCGTCACTTCTTCGAGATTTTGTCGTCCAGGTCCTTCGCGAAGACATGATGAAGATCAAACACGCGATGGATATATGATAATCACGCAGGAGATCTTCGAAGCATTTCTGCGCTGTCCGACCAAGTCGTACTTGTCCTCCCACACCGCTGCCGGCGCCGGAAGAGCCCTCGACCGAGCGCGGCAGCAATGGGAAGAACTCTTCCGGCGCACTTATTCGTCCGCGTCGTATGCAGGTATTCCCGACAATCAGTTGTGCTTGGGTACACCAACCGCAGAAGATTCTCAGACGCTTACGTCACGGCGTGTTTTTCGAACGCTTCGATCGATCGTGGCCTCGGCTCTGGTCGCTATTCAGTAAGTTCCGTGTGCAGTTGTCAACGGACGGAGAGGATATCCAAGAGGACTCGGCCTTCTTGGGAAGCCGGTCAGTAACCGTTCGTTGCGCGCGACGTGTGGCCAGGAGGAATTCGCTGCGGCTTGCCTTCTGGGGGCGAGATGGAACCGGTCAATAACCAGCAAGCTGGGGAAGATCCCGCTTTGCAAAGTCGCCAAGACCATTGCAAAAACCACTGCAACCCGGGGATCTCATTTGTTAAATGATTGATTTTATGGAGCCACCCGCCGGGGTTGAACCGGCGACCTGCTGATTACGAATAAGGTGTTCGTCCCTCCAATGTTGGTTCGAATCCCGACCTCACCGATGAAAGATTCCCGCCGTTAGTTGGGTTTTCCTCTCTCTCCCCCTTTCGTACGCAGTATTTGATCGGCAGCAAATTCCACGTATCGGTCGGCGACCGGACGCACGGTTCCGAGACGCTTCTGGAGTTCTCGTCCAATCGCCGTTTTCGCCGGGGTTCCCTCTTTCTGAGCATGCCACAGCCGTTTACGCTCATGCTCTACTGCTCGCCGGATTTTGTTTGCGGCTTCCCGGTTGCGCTTGCCACTCCGATGCTTTAAGACATCCTCGCTCGAAAGCACTTGATCCAGTTCGGGATAGCACTTGTCCCAGATGAATTCTCCGGTTTCCTCTCCAAACTCGCCCAGTTCGATTTCCCCGCGATCGTTTAGCCGGAAATCGACCATGCATGTTTCTAGCGGAACCAGCCAGGCCGGTTCGGCGCCAGCCCACTCATCCAACTGAACAACGGCATCTTTCCTGTCATCAGCCTTGACCAACGAGAACTCGCCGTTCGGCCAGCGGCAAAGGTATAACCCGGTCTCGAACTCGTCGAGATCAGCCTCCGTTTCGCTGGCGTCCAGCAGGTTTTCGTGTTCACCCCGGGCGCTGGATTCGGACCCCTCAGGCTCGGCGACACTAAACGGCCCAGGTTCGGAAGCGGTCGCCGCGGACCTGCAGGCCACACGTTCGATCTCGACATTCGCGTTGGCTAACAACGGGTTATGTTGCGCCAGCTCCATGAGTGCGTCTTCAACGTCGTCTATGAATTCGTCTGCCGAGAGTGTTCGGGTCGATCCATTCTCGCCGACCGTGTCCACGGACCCCTCAGCTTCATAGTGCTGTCGGGCCGCTTGGATCACGTTCGCTGCCATGTCGGTATCGAGAACAACGTCCAATACGAGTCGGAATTTAGTGCGCATCTTTCATCCTCGTCCCTTATTACGCCTGAATCGCCATTCTGTCAAACGAGTTTCACCAATCTGGCCGGAGACGAAAAGGTTGAGTTGCATCACGCAGCTCAATCTCTCGCTTCCGCTGAAGCCTGACGATCTTCCAGAAATGGAGTCGGGGGGCAGTGCGTGCTATCGGTTCCTGCCTGGGATTGATCGTTTCAAACTCGCTTTGTGGTGGGTCGAATTCACTGTATAAACGGGGTGCGGTTCTGTAGTCCGCCCTGCTGTGGCAGGCGACCCAGACCCCACAGCAATTAGACCGAGGATCAAATGTCCACCTCCCCCTCTCATCCGGTGTTGACGTCCACCAAGAACCTCGACGAATCCGAGCGTGCGCCTGAGGCCAAGGATGCCGCGATACCCAAAGTTCTAAATCTGGCGGAAGCAGCGGCGCTCGTCAGGTGCTCGCGCGCACATCTTTGCAACATCGTGCACGGCAAGATACCCGGCATCCCCTTATTGCCCACTGTGCGCATCGGAAGGCGGGTACTCTTTCGGCGGGAATCGCTCGAGCAGTGGCTTGAGGCGGTCGAAGCAGCCGGCCGGAGGAGAGCTGCTAGTTAACCAAGCCGCGCCGCCATCAGTGGTACGATGCCTGTCAGACCAGAAGACACAGCGCCGGAGACGCCGGAAAGGAAAACCGTGCGTCGAAAGCGATTTCAACGCGGCTGTGTTCGAAAGGTAAAGCACGGCCGCAGATGGGTATGGATTGGAAAGTACCGAGAAGACGGAATAGGGAGGACGAAGGTCCTTGGCCATTGTGCGGATCTGACGGAGGGAGGAGCGTGGGCGAAACTGCAAGAAGAGCTGCGTCCCCTAAACGAACGGGCGGGGCAGCGTCACGCCTTGCCCACAAATTTCAGGGGATATGTTTCGAACGTTTACCTTCCGCAGAGACGCAAGAAATGGAAGGACTCAACAGACCAGACAACAACAGAACGAATTGGAACACATCTGATTACGGCATTCGAGAGCTTCGAGCTGAGCGATCTTACTCGGGATCGACTGCAGAAGTTTCTCGACGACAAGGCACGCTCGCTTTCGCGGAGCGTCGTAAGCCATCTTCGGTGGGACTTAAACGCGATCTTCAAGATGGCTGCGGAGGACTCGATCATCCAAGGCAATCCGGCGGGTTCGCTCGTTACGCCCAAGGAAGCGAAGACTCGGGCCAAACGTACGATGACCAAAGAACAGGTCCGGTTGGCACTGTCAGTCTTGGACCTGCGGGAACGGATCATTTTCCTGCTTGCGGTTTTGGTAGGGATGCGGCCCGGAGAAATTCTCGCGCTGCGATGGGCAAGGGTTGATTCACAGATGATCGAGATTGCTCAACGCGTTTATCGGGGTCTTCCCGACGACCCAAAGACCGAGCGCGGCAAGAGGCAAGCGGCGTTGCCTCCAGATCTTGCCGGCGAGGTCGCTAACTGGCGCGACATCTCCCCCGATACAGGTCCCGATGCATTAGTGTTTCCGTCCGAACGCGGCACGTACTTGTCGCGTGACAATTTTCTGCGGCGGAACATTCAGAAGAAGCTCGACGAGATCGGACTCGGGTGGGTGAACTTTCAGGTGCTGCGCAGGACCCAGGCGAGTCTCGGCCATAAGGAGGGTGTCGACCCGAAGGTGGCCGCCGATCAACGTGGGCATGCGATCGGGGTCGCTATCGACACGTATACCGAGAGCGATCTTGAAAGCCGACGGGAAGCCGTCACCAAACTTGAACTGGCGTTGGCCGACCGTAAACCAGCGGAGCGAGCTGCGGCTGCCAATTCTGCAAGCAAACCGGGTTTTCGAGGTAAACGAGGTAAAACGGGATGAGTTGGAATACGCTAAGTTATAGAAAAGATGGAGCGGGAGATGGGACTCGAACCCACGACGTCCAGCTTGGGAAGCTGGCATTCTACCACTGAATTACTCCCGCTTGCCTGACAACAAAGGACTTGCCTTTTTCTCAACAACTTAAGCGAGCCCGACCGAGTCTCCAAAGTCTCTCCAGGCTGCCAATTCTCCCCCTTCCACTCGAAAAGTGGACACCAAAATGGACACCAAATCCAGCCTGAGAATCTGGCCTCGCTGCCGTGTTCGTGTGTTAGCCTTGGTGTCCATTCTTCGCTCAAAAAGGGGATTCAGCAACACTGTAGCACAGCTACGCTTCCGGTGGGCTTCGAAGCGGGGCTTTGCCATCCTCCTGCCAGAGCAGACTCCTCAAAATGGACACCAGAACCTGGCCACCAAGACTAACCTGTATTTCAACCTTGGCAGCGGCTTCCTTCCGGACATGGACGAGGGCGCCTTCGTTCTCGATTACCGGACGCCACCGGGCACTTCACTGGAGGAGACTGATCGAATCGTTCGGCACGTGCAGCAATTCCTCAAAGATACTCCGGAGGTTGAGAGTTACTCCCGCCGGACTGGAGCCCGACTCGCCCTCGCGATCGCCGAGCCAAACACCGGCGACTTGGGAAAGCTGGTGATACAACTCGTACGCATAGACCCGCTCACGGTACTCTACTAGCAGCTCACCGCCGTCCGCATCAGCGACCGGCAGCAGAAAGTACTCCGGCGCGATCCGGGCGGTGGCGTTTGCTATTAGGTCTCTCAGCCGATCAAGGTCTCGTCTCACGTGAAACTCTAATGCTCGATGTGTTGCGCAGCATCATTAGTTACTACACGCTCTCCGACCTATACTGCAAGACGTTGCCTGACTTCACGCGTCGCGGCAGGGAGGTTGCCACGAACTAGAAGTTCGTTCACTACGATGAGCTTGAGATCGCTAGACTGCTCCACGAGTTCTGGGAGGGACGCCACGGCGGGATGGTCATTTGTTAACGGGCCAGAAAGGGCGATTGCGAAGCGCTCCCCCGTGTGGGTGACCGCCAGAATCGGCACCTCCACCTTGCCGGGACCCGCCAGAGAGAACTTGACGTCCATGTCGAATGTAACGCCGCCCAGACCCTGCCGGAGAAGATCGTTGTAAAGCAGGGTCGTCGACGTCTGGAGCCGCTGCGGGTCGAAGTCACGCAAGCTGCCTGTCAATAGGTACTCGGCCAGCTCGGCCCCGACATGCCGGTCCAGTAGCCTGTGCTCGAACTTATTCTTAAAGCTGCGCAGGCAGCGATAGCAGGATGCATCGCAGTGTTCCGGACACGTCTTCATCAGTTTCAGCGCGCGCTGAAATAGCTCGTTGCCGTATTCCACCAATTGACTGGCAAACCCAGCTCCACCAGGCAGCGTATCGTAGAGAAAGATCTCGGCCTTCAAACCTTCGCGGCCTTCGGGTGTTAGGGATGGCCTGTACTCGGCCATAAGTTCCCCCGGCTCGATCTCCAATATCTGGCTCGCCGCTTTGGCCAAAGCTTCACTGACGGTGCGCAGGGCGACGTCGGTCGGGTATTGGCCCGGTCGTAGCCGTAGTGGGGCCTCGACCTGCATCGAAAATAGAGCGATGTCGGTAATGAAGTCGGTACCGAGGACGATGTGACGGGTCGTTCCCGCACCTTCGCATGTGGGCTGCTTTTCGTCCGGGTACGGTTTGCGATGCGGGGCGGCAAGCAACGGTGTTGGATCACTACTAGCTTCGATACGCCCGCATTTCACGCAGTACGAGTAGCCTTCTCGTTTCGGCCCTGTATTCGACACGAGGAGGTGCTTACGCTCCTTCAGCACGCGGACACGATCGTTGACCTGCGTCCATTTGGATTCCTCGGACGGCGTCTGCATCGTAAGCTTGGCGCGGGTCGCGTAGCTCGTCTCCGGCATGTCATCGGGAGATGTCACTTCCTCTACGTCAATCGGATGCGCAAAACCCGGCGGACGCAGCCAGTATCGCGCCTCACCGAACGTGCCTTCAGTTCCGCACGCGGGGCAATCCTGCTTGTCGCCGCGACCGATTTCCCCGATTTCGAAAGTCCGCGCAAAACCACAAGCACTACACTCACAGTAGAGGCGCTTTGCTTCCCATGCGCGGAAGCGCTCGTCCGGCATGACTGAATACACGGCACCGGATGAGTAGCATTTCCCTGAAATCCAAATCTGTTTGCCGGGAGCGTATTGCGTGAGCGCGATAGGGAGCCCTTGGGACGGCGCAAACCGCATGATAGGACGGAAGCGGTTGGATCGGGCCTGATCGAAGACATGAAAGGTCGCTACATCCGTAGGAAAGGCGTAGCGGGGAAGTACGCCGCGATAGAGCAATCGATCCAGCAACTGGCCACTGTTAGGCGTTTGTGTCGGCTTTTCTTCGTCGTCTTCAGGAACCTCTTCATGAGACTCGTCCTCTTCGGTGTCTTTCGGTTTCAGTTCCTCATTGGGAAGGAACTCGATCGCCGCTTTAATCGCGGCGATGCAATCATCCTTGAGTTCCGCAAGCAGAATCGAGCGATCCTCCTCTGAAAGCTCACTCGGCATCCACGACGCAACCCTTGCTTGCAGGGTTTGCTCGTTATCCGTGAGCCAGTCCTCCAGATCATGGATGTTGAGGATGGCCGTTTTCGAATTAAAGCCGGAGACGCTTCCGAGCACTGAGAACAGATCGTGCGGCTGCGTAGCATCAACGTCGGGTAGCCGGTCCTGATGGTAATTTTGGAGGAGAAACGCACGGATGTGACGGCGAGTGATTTCGCGGTTATCCAAGGTGAGCTTAGGATCAATCACGTCTCCGCGGATCATCCCGTCGGGCTCCGCGAAATAGTGCTCATCGTGACTATCCACGCTTCCGAATGCGACGACCGTCGCAACGGCGTTACCTCGACGCCCCGCGCGACCGGAGCGCTGTTGATAGTTTGCTCGTCCCGGCGGCATGTTGCGCAAAGCGACGCCAGACAGTGCGCCGATATCGATTCCAACCTCCATCGTTGTGGTGCTGGAGAGAACGTCAATCGCCGTGGCACGACGAGCCTCCCGGCCAAATGCGGGCGCGACATCCTGGAAGAGCAATTCGTTTTCTTCAGCCTTGGAGAAGATGTCTTCGTTTTGCGGCGCATTGAGTTGCGCCGTGTGTTCGGCCGCGATAAGCGCCATCGGCTCCTGGGGCGGATATGCAAGTGCTGCCATGACCGGCCTGCGATAGTAGCCTTTCCTCGCCAGAAACACCGGGTCTTTCTCGGGATCAAGAGCCGCCACACCATCGGTTCCGCAATCAAGGCAATGGGTCAGGCCCGGCACGGGACGGTGCACGGACTTGCAGGTGGCACATCGCACCCACGACCCCTCGAATAGCAGGGACAGTTCCCCACCGCGAAACTGGTATTCGCCACCCATATCGGTCGTGAACAGCGACAGAAGTTCGGGGGTCCACTTGTCGTTGAAGATTTTCCTTGCACTCTTATCCTTAATCACGTCATCCATGGCGTCGAACTTGCCCTTGCCCTTCTTACCAGTTACGCTGACGCCATGCGTTTTGGGGCGCTTCCACCATGATGAGGGCATCCGGCTAAGCCAGAATCCGTTCTTGCGCCAGCATCGAAGCCATGCGCGTACCAAGGCGACCTTGCTCTCGGGAGTCTCGGCTACGCCGGGGATGGACTGGAGTTTCTCAAGCTTCGCTGTCAATTCGCTCCGTTCGCACAGAGAAGCACGTGCAAGCGCCTCAAGCCCAAGAAACGGATCTTGCACGGTGGTAATGATGTCTTCGAGCAAGGATTGAGGGGGATTTTCGGAGCGCATCTTGGTGAGAAGAAACAGCAGACCGTTGTCGGTATCCGCGCTGCCTTCCGAAACCGCGAGTTCAACAGTGTCTTCGCCTGCGAACGTTTCAGCCGCTTTCAGTTCCGGCCGGAGACGCACGCTCAGTTTCTTGGATGCCAGCAAAATGGCCAGATACAGATCGTCGAGGCTCAAGAGCGGTTTGATGTATGCGACGGCTCCAAGCCGCCTGAAACCCCACGCGATCAGGGAGCGCAATGAGTCTCTGGTCGAATACATTTGCAGATTCGGAGCGAGACGCGCCGCAACCTGCCTGGAATCCGAGAAAACAAGAACCTTACGGCCCCGGAGGGGAGCAAATCGGCTCGGGCTGCTGGCATTCGGGGGCTGGATCTGAATCTGCTTGGAAACCAGAGCCTGAAACGGCTGATCACCTTTTGTCTGGTGATCCTGGACTGTCGTTCTTCCGAAGCGCGCCGTCTTTCCGCAACACCCGCAGGGAATGAACTGGCCGCGTGCGTCCAGGCTTTGGTCAACGTCGCCATCGTCATCGACGGGTGGTGTTGTCCGGTCGTTTCGCAAGTAGACGCTGCGCATGCGAGGTCCGAGCTGATTGGGATTGAGACGCCCCGTTTCAAGGTCGTAGTCGGCAGGTTCCGCGGGACGCGTCGGGCTCGGAGACTCGAGGAGCATGTCGAGCGGAAGCAGCGGACTGGTCTCGCCCTCTTCCATTCGCAGGCGGAGGCCGGGCTCCGACCACAGCGCCGACGGACTGTCCACATCGTCGGTATAGGCGCGCGCGTAAGCGGTCCCGCAGAATCGACAGGTGTACAGTTCGTGGACGCGCGCGCCACAGTCGCAGTAGTCGCGCGGTTGGCTGTACATCTTGCCACAGATACCGCTGCGTTCTTCTTCAGCCAATTCACTGCACGCCGCATCCATGCACACCCACAAACCAGCCAGTCCGCGAAAGAAATTGTGGATGCGGCATGGCAGAAGACCGGGGCTCTTCGGATCGAGCCGCGCCATGCTTCCCAGCGCCATAAGGACAGTGCCAGCAGCGTCCGCCTCGTGCGGTGCGTCCGGGAACAACGCGTGTCCCAACTCTTCCACCGGCCGTGCTTGCTTCATGGTGCTGTTGATCAGGAGACCCAGCGGCGGGAATTCCGACAAGGCATGATATAAGCGGACTTCGAGTGTTCCCGCTTCGGGGGCGTGCCGGTATTCAAGCAGGGGCTGGACAATCTCGGCGCGCTCCTCATCGCTTTCGATGCTGTAGAACGCAGCGAGATCGATTGCTGCGAGTACCTCAGCATCACGTTTCGTTCCCTGGGCAGCATGCGGCCTCCATGCGAAGTCGCCCTGAATGGGCACAAAGGTGTGCGCAGGCACGCCGGTGAGCTGTGCGCCGAATAGCGGCGCATAGTCGGCATCCTTAAAGCTTGCGGTCGCACAAATGACCTGGAGGCGTTCGGGGGGAATATTCAACCGATCGCGCAGCCGCCTAAGCAAAAGACCAACCTCCGCGCCTGCCGCGCCTCGATAGAGATGCGCTTCGTCGAGTACGATCAGGAACTTCTCGGCTGGATTTTGTTCCAGCCAATCGCGCGTCTGATCGAAGATGGGCCGCTCGATGGGGCGCATCAACATGTATTCGAGCATGGAGTAATTGGTCACTAGCAGATCGGGCGGCGCAACCTGCACCTCGTGACGGGTAAGCAATTCGACGTCACCCGGCAGGGTGACGGCGCGCCGGAAGGCTCTCGTCTTGCGATCCTGCCAGTCCGTGCCCTTGTCGCCAAACCATGCGAGGAGATCCGGTTTGGCGGGCCATTTCCCGCGCGCATTCAGTTCTTCGAGCAACGCCTTGGCTTGCTTCTGTTCGTCCGAAACCGGGCCTCGGGCCAGGCGTTGTATCTCCACATAGAAATCGTCGAAGGCTTTCAGTTTCAAGGAGTCTTTTTCACGTGTCCTGATACCGGCGTAGGGCGTGCGACTGGTGTAGCGCGCAAAGCGGGCCGGTCGGCCGGCCCACTTTTGAAACAGCGCTACGGTGCGAGGATCTCCAAAAAGTGAGCGCAATCGTCCCAACTGATCGTTAACGAGCGCGTTCATCGGATAGAGGATCAGCGCACGAATCGCCGCCTGGTCGCGAAAAGAGGCTGGGTTCTTCTCTGCTTCGCGTGCGAACTTTCCTAGAATCGGGAGGAGGAATGACTCCGTTTTACCGGAACCGGTTCCGGTCATGACCAGAAGGTTTTTCTCGTCAACGAGAGTGCGGCGAATAGCTTCCGATTGATGCTTGTATGGCGGGTCGTAGAGTAGCGCCGGGACGCTGCCCGCGGGCGTTGAGAGCGCGGAATATGCATTCAGAGCGGCTGAAGATAAGCTTTTGATGGCTGAAAATCGTTCGCCGCTCTGGTAACGGGGCGTCGATTCGATGTAGGGGATCTGGTAGATCACCCCAGCGCGATCCAGGAGTTCTTTTCGTTGTTCGATCAAGGCTGGCGAACTGATGTGATAGGTCGCTTCGATGTAATCGCGCAGCGAACCGTGCAGTTGTTTGATCGTTCCCTGTATCGTCTGTATCATCGTTCAGTCTCGCTCGTCATTTCTGTCGGGTCAGCCAAAGCCGGTCCCGGAGGAATTCTTCTTCCAAGGCAGCTTCGCGGTTTGGCAACCAGTAGGTGAAGAGACAATTCTCGGGTGGCACCGGGTGCCCGAGTACCGTTAGGCGTCTGGTCGCCCACAGCGGCAGAGGAGAAAAGAAGTCGAGGAAAATGCCACTCGTTATGTCACGTCGTCTGTAGGTTTGTGGCCTTCCTAGTCCGTCGTCAATCGCCATTTGAAGGTGCCATGCAACGTCGCAACCGCGCCAGCGTGTTCCCTTGAGCGGCAAATCGAGGAACCGGGTCGGTGCGCCGTTTGCGAGGGCCGTGAATCCCCACAGCGATGAACCGTGGGCCTGGGGCCGCCGTGCCACGAAATGCCCGGTCTGGTCTGTCGGTTTGACCCAGCGCCGGCCATAGTATCGCGGATCGTACGAAGCATCGAGAATCGTAAGATCGGCGATGGCCCCGCTGGTTGGCTGCTCCTCCAGCTTGCGCAGCATGAAGTCGCGCAGTTGTGTAGCCTTTTCTTCCCTCGGGGCCTTGAGCCAGGCTGACGCCGGGAGTTCCAGCCAGCCTAGGTCGCGCAGGACAACACGCGCTTCCTCGGGGGCGTCCGGGATCAGAACGCGTACTACGCCTTCATGA
>Ga0187893_10012486_pt1 | contig 12035 bp, 13 predicted proteins | sample MA1701074metaG_FD_139574 | JGI IMG/M metagenome (GOLD analysis project Ga0187893, IMG submission 139574) | White microbial mat communities from a basaltic lava cave in the Kipuka Kanohina Cave System on the Island of Hawaii, USA - MA170107-4 metaG ... | reverse complement strand
GGAAGAGGCAAAACGGGTAGAAGAGTCTGGTGCAGATTGGCTCCATATTGACGTTATGGATGGCCACTTTGTCCCAAATCTGACACTTGGGCCACAGATTGTTTCAGCAATTAACCGCTCTACAAAGATGTTTTTGGATGTGCATCTGATGATGTATAACCCCTATGACTATATTGAGCAGTTCGTAGAGGCCGGAGCGGACCAGATTACCTTCCATTTTGAGGCTACAGAGGATATTGAGGAGACGATCGAGTATATTAAGCGCTGCAACGTGCGTGCGGGGCTCTCTTTTCGTCCAGAGACGGCAAAAGATATGATTCCAAAGTATCTGCCGCTTGTCGATATGGTCCTTTTGATGACAGTAGCACCAGGCTTTGGTGGACAGGCCTTTATGCCGGAAGTTTTGGAAAAAATTCGCTTTACAAGGCATCTTGCCAATGTCCTTGAGGTAGGCCCCTTGGATATCCAGGTAGATGGCGGCATAAATGACAAAACAGCTGCCGAGTGTGCAGAAAATGGTGCAAATATCTTCGTTGCAGGCACTTCGCTCTTTAAGGCTCCCGATATGCGTGAGGCCATAAGCAGCATGAGAAAAAGTGCAACTGAACATTTTGTGGAAAAAGTGACATTTTAGTATACTCTTACTACATACATTGGTGACAAATATGGTAGCATGCGCGCAGCTCGTTCCGGGAATGACGGTTTCTATAGCAGGAAAGCTTTATCGAGTAGACTCTGCAGTTAAGGTGACAGTCCCTAAGGGCAGTCCCTTTATAAAAACAAAATTACGTGATTTGGAGAGTTCCAAAGTCACTGAAAAAAATTTTAAGCCAAACCAGGATGTCGAGGAAGTAGTTCTTCAGGAAAGGCGCTTAGAGTATCTCTATCCTGAAGGCAAGCAGTACCTTTTTCTCGATATTGGCAATTTAGACCAGGTGCTTGTTCCCGCTGGGATCATCGGCAGCAAGGTAAACTACCTGAAAGAGGGTATAGAGATTAAGGCAGAGATGTTTAAGTCAACGATCTTTGCCGTGCTTTTGCCACAATTTCTTGAATTGATGGTAGTTGGCACCGATATGGCAAGAGAGGGGGCACGCGGCACTGCTGCTGCAAAAGTTGCCCAGCTTGAGACGGGTGCAAAGATTGAAGTTCCGCCATTTATTGAAGTTGGCGATATTATAAAAGTAGATACTGAGTCAGAAGAATATATCCAGAGAGTGTAAAAAATGATGGAAGGCAAGCAAATTAAAGACCTAATGCAGGCAATGGGCAGAACAGGCACAAAACGGCTTGTTATTGAAAATGATGGCTTTAAGCTCGAGCTTGAACGCGAAGATCACGCCCCGATACGATCTTTTGAGTCTGATACTGGCTATGATGAAAACCCTATGCGTCAAGAGATAGAACGCCATCGCCAAACACACACTGTTACCTCTCATGAAGAAAGTGCACTGCCTGTAAGTAAGCGAGAGGAAGAAAAAGATGATTCTACGAGCGTCTACGTCACATCGCCAATGGTAGGCACAGTCTACTACGCCCCATCGCCAAATGACCCTGTTTTTGTAAAGGCTGGCGATCGCGTAGAAAAAAATACCGTAGTCTGCATCATCGAAGCAATGAAGGTGATGAATGAAGTAAAAGCCCAAGTAGCAGGCGTTATCAGTGGCCCACTTGTTGAAAATGGCCACCCTGTGGAGTTTGGTACAAAGCTTTTCCGTGTTACACCTCAATAAAATTTTAACACAGAGACTCGAGAGAACACAGAGAAAAAATGAGAGCAGAGAGAAAAAATAAAATAGTTTTCTCATTGAGCTCATCCTCTCTCTGTGATCTCTGTGACTCTGTGTTTAATAAATAAAAGAAAAGATATGCAGAAAGTACTTATAGCAAATCGCGGCGAAATTGCCGTACGCATTATTAGAGCCTGTCACGACCTTGGTCTGCAGACGGTGGCAGTCTATTCTCAGGCAGATACTGAAGCGCTGCATGTATTGCATGCTGATGAGGCGATCTGTATTGGCGAAGCGCCTTCTGCACGCTCATACCTGCGTGTTCCCCATATTTTGTCAGCAGCAGAGATTACAGGCGCTGATGCTATCCACCCCGGCTATGGGTTTTTGAGCGAAAATTCAAAGTTTGCCTCCATATGCGAGAGCTGCGGTTTGAACTTTATTGGGCCTGCTCCTCAAGCAATCGCGCTTCTTGGCGATAAGGCTAAGGCAAAAGAGGTAGCAAAAAAGGCGGGCTGCCCCGTTATTCCGGGATCAGACGGCGTTGTATCTAACCTGCAAGATGCCCTTGAAGAGGCAAAAAAGATCGGTTTTCCCGTCTTTATTAAGGCTGTAGCTGGCGGGGGCGGCAAGGGTATACGCATTGCCCACTCTGAAGATGAATTTGCAAAGCTCTTTGTAGCGGCACGTACTGAAGCAGAAGCAAGCTTTAGCAACCCTGACGTCTATCTTGAAAAGATGATTATGAATCCTCGCCATATCGAAATTCAGATTATGGGCGATAAATTTGGCAACTACGTCCACCTTGGCGAGCGCGACTGCACCATCCAAAGGCGTCGCCAAAAGCTTATTGAAGAGGCTCCAAGCCCGGTTTTAAGCGCAAAACTGCGCCAAAAGATGGGCCAAGCGGCTATCAATATCGCAAAAGAGGCAGACTATCACTCTGTCGGTACAGTAGAATTTTTGCTCGATCGCGACCATAACTTCTACTTTATGGAAGTAAACACCCGCGTGCAGGTGGAGCATACTGTCACAGAGATGCTTACAGGCGTTGATATCGTCAACATGCAGATCCGCATTGCACGAGGCGAAAAGCTGCCATTTGAACAAAAAGATATAGAGTTTAAGGGCCATGCAATCCAGTTTCGCATTAACGCAGAAGATCCAAGCCACAACTTTGCTCCCTCACCGGGTCGCCTAGAGTATTATGTGCCGCCAGGTGGTCCACATGTACGCGTAGATAGCGCTTGCTATTCCGGCTACTCAATACCGCCTAATTACGACTCTATGATCGCCAAGCTTATTGTGACAGGCGACGACAGAACGATCGCTTTAGCCCGCTCTAAGCGCTCGCTGCAGGAGTTTCATATTGGCGGCGTAAAGACCACTATACCGTTTCACCTTGACATGATAGGCCACGGCGCCTTTATCTCAGCAAACTTTGACCTTGGCTATGTCGATGGGCTTGTGGCAAATGGGCATACCTTTGGCCCTCCACACGCACACGAACCCGAAACAAAATAGCAGGATAACAGGATCGGCTAGCGCCGACAGGATAAAAGAGAAGAGCTTTTTTGTTTTTATCCTGTCGCCGATAGGCGATCCTGTTATCCTGCTATTTTTTCTGCTGTACAAAAATTGGTTAAAAGTGAACTCTGGACAAAACCCCGAGGGATCTTATGTACTATTTACTTGCACTTTTGCTTGTCTTTTCACCTTGCTCTGCTAACGAGGTGGTAACATGCCGCGATTTGGGGATGCGCTTTGATCTTCAAATGCTAGAGGAAGAGCTTGCGCGTGTTGAAGATGCCTACATGCCAAGAAGACCGCATAATAGCAGCCACTGGACAGCAATTCCGTTGAGAAATTCCACCGGCACACATACGCGTGAGGGCGTTGAGCTGATCAATACGGTAAAACATAAAAAGATGCTTCCCTGCCAAGATACCATTTTTATGCAGGAATTGCCCTATATAGCTTCTATATTAGATGAAATCAGGCAGAAATTTGAGACAGAAGTGGGCCTTGTACGCCTTTCTAAGGTGCCGAGCGGAAAAGAAATACCCCGACATCGCGATGGAAATGAGTTTGACATATACGACGGGGCAATTTATCGGTTGCATATACCTGTGTTTACAGGAGAAAATGTTACCTTTGAGCTCGATAGCAATCGCTACCACTTAGAAGCGGGAACGCTTTACTACACAAATGTCGCAAAGCTCCATTCGGTGCAAAATAATGGCAGCCTTGATCGCGTCCATATTATCATCGACGTGCATGCCTCAGAGCTTTTGAAGCAGCATATCCTTCAATCAACAGAAATTTTACCCTTTACAAAAAAATAGAGTTAAGGTTTTCTTGAGCTGTCTTAACAAAAGGAGATACCACATGAAGAAATTTATGTTTATAAGCACACTCGTTGTCGGAGTAGCATCGCAATTTTTAGCAGCAGGCGTTATTCCCAAACCTGCTATGAAGCCCGCTATGAAAAAAAATCATGCTGTACAGGCTAAAAAGAAGGGAAAAGTGTCGCCAAGAAACGATATATTTAGCTCATCAAGCTCATCGAGTTCCTCAAGCTCATCAAGCTGTGATGCCTGCACACGCTTTCCATTTATCTCAGTGGTGGCAAATGGCAGTGCAAATACGCAGTATGTTGCAGAAGGCGATCCCATTCTTTTTAACAACGTATTGGATATTAGCGGAGGCATCTCCTACAACCCAACCACAGGTATTTTTACTGTGTATGAGGCTGGAAGCTACGAGATCACCTACGGTGCGCGCATTACAGGGATTTTTAGCTTTAACGAAGACTTCTTTAACAATCCATGCGTAGCTATTGCACTCGAAGTTAATGGCACAGAAGTTGCCGGCACACAGGTTACAGCAACGGGCGAAGAGACCCTGCAAGAGGGTGGAAGCGCTGACTGGGTAACAGTTTCTGTAATCCAAACAGTTGCTGACGACACTACATTTGCTATCGTCTCATCAGCTGAGTCTACAGGTGGCCCACTTCGCCTCTATAACGCCTGCGATAATGGCGATTCATCTGCATTTGTAGTGATTAAGCGTCTACACTAACATACAGTATACAAAGTCGTAGAATTTGGCCATCTGCTCTGAAGGAGTAACTAGATGGCCATTTTTTCTTGCCCAGTTTCTGGCATCTTGGCCAAGTTTTAGGATCTCTTGTAAGAGGGCGAGCACCCTTTCTTCAGTTGTAAGGTCAAATTTTGTGATTGTTGCGACTCGTGCCTTCTCATGAAGGGCTTTTGGAACATTGTAGCCTGCATGGCCTTGAAGGACTGGCAGGATATCTTCATGGTGGGGGTCTACCCAAAGCTCTTTTGCTTCTCTTAAGGTATCTTTCAAAAAGCTCAGGTGGCGCTGAGCAATGATTATTTCATCTTCATTTGTGCAGTTTTGATCAAATTTGCTGAACATGCGCTCAAGCCTTGTTCCTACCGCTACGGAATCGAGGGTGCTGCCTCGCGCTTCATGGATCTTGAATATGACATCTTCGACAAGTAGTGTTGCCGCATGTGTATTTATGCGGACAGCACGCTTGCAGGCATCCAGGCTATTGCATTTGTGTTCGAGCTCTTTTGCCCGTTTTGTCAGTCCGGAGGGTGCATTAAGTTGCGACAAAGCACCTACAAGGTTTCTCAAAATGCGATCGGCATATTTGCCTGCCTCCACGGCAACGCTAGAGGGCTCTTTTGTCTTTAAACCTTCTGTGATAATAGGGATCAGCTGCCAAGACTCTTCATAGGCTGCTACAAGCTGTGTTTCTCCATCTGGCTTTTCACATTTTGGTCGCAAAAACTTTTCCACATCTGCACCATATACGCGCCTTGCAATCTCTCTTGAGATGCTATTTCTTCGAGCAAGCTGCCCGGTAATTGGTGCGCTCAATTTGCGACCAAAACGCACATCTTGCGAAATCTCTGCAATCACTTCGGGATTGCCATTATCATACTCTGTTAGCGATTGGGCCCGTTTTTTTCTTTCTTGTGCATTTTTTTGACCGCCTCCCTGCAAAAGGGTTGATTTTCCTTCAGCAACTGAGACAGTGCCCCCTTTTTGGAGGGCGCTGATGACAAGTAGGCAGCGCTGCTGTTCAAGGTGGTAGCGGTTTAGCTCTTCAACATTGACTGTGCGGTGGATCTTCTGTTCGAGTCTTGTATATTCTTCTGCTAAAGTGAGTAATAAATGTGTGGGGTTTGCTACGTTGATAGCCCTCATACACTCTTCTGCCTGTGCATAAATTTGTCCCATAACTGCTCGTCCCTTTTCATCTGCAATTGATTCAAGATCTTGCTTTTTGTAGGCCTCATAAAGCTCAGTATTGGCTCCTAAGCTCATACAGGCCTGCAGAGCAATAGCTGCAAGTTCTCCAGTCTGAAAATAGCTTCTTGGCCCCTCATAAAGAAGAAACTGGGCAAGATCAAATTCTGCAGCATGTGGGATAAAACATGCTGTATCAAGCTGCCAGCCAGATTCACCCTCAAAAACATACGTATGCACTAAATCGCGCATGATCTTATACCAAACAGCCTCTTCAAGGCTTGATGCTTGTACGGTAAGATCAACATCAGATTTATAGCCGACAGTGCCGTAAGCAGACCATGAGGGCTCTCTAAACTCTAAAAGCTGCCCTACCCGGTTGGCTATCTGATTTATCAGCTCATTTGCCATGTCGCGAAAGGCTTCAAGCGATACTGTAAGTGGCTCAAGCGGCTCTTTCATCGTATCACCGCGTTCTTCTTTTAGCTCGTGCCACGATTTTGTAGTGATGAGGCGGATGTGCGGAGCATACTGCTGTCTAAATTGCGCAATGGATGATGTACTATCTGATAAAAGAGTAAAGGGAAGGGTGAGAGGAAAGGCATCATTTTCAAAAAATGCCTTTCGAACAAGATCCTTTAACGAAGCACCAGGAGACGGGTCCGCCAACAGTGGATCTATCGATAATCGACTTAACTGACTTGTTACAGCACCAAGCTCGTTCATTCAGCCACCTATTTGAATTTCTTCACATTGGGCGCCCATTTGCCATTTATTTTATCAAGATGGCGTGTTTAAGCCTATCTTGATAAAATAAATGACAACTGGACACCCACTGAGAAGAAATAGCTCGCCAAACTTGTACAAAGTCGAGGTTATGGCGATTTTGACCTAATTTGAATTGTTTTTGTTTTAAATAGTGATGTTTCTTTAATTGTAATTTCGAATGGTTCGAAGAGGAGGGTATCGTTGACTTGAGGGTGGCGAAGTAAAGTTTTATCTATAAGTTCGGCAAAGGTTTTGCAGCCAAGGGCATCTATTTCCGTATCATATGCAGTATTAAATTCTTCAATTGATGTATCGGCACTAATAGTTTTTTCTAGATAGCGCACATCTGATGCCTCTTTTGGCAAATCATCGCCAAAAAGCTCATCTACTAAATCATCAAGAAATACAAGCCCTTTTGGCTCTGCCTTGGGACTGAGCACAATTGCTGCAGTTTGCCCCTCACTTTTTAGCTTGTGGATAAGCTCAAGGGCGATCATATCGTGCGGTACAAAGAGGCTATTTTCTAAATACTCATCGATTCGCTTGTTGCTTGTAAGAGAGAGCAGTTTATGCAGGTAGAGTATGCCTACAATCTTATGTTTTGCTCTATGGTAGACAGGAAATATGGGCTGTTTTGTCTTTTTTACAAGATTTCTTACCTCTCCAACTGTTGTGTGGGTGGATAAGCAGAGCAGCTGATCCAGCCGTTTCATAAGCTGAAAGGCGCGCATGCTTCGCAAGCTAAAAATATTGCTTATAAAAGGATTTTCAGGAGTTGATTCTTCGCCAAGATAGCCTGCCTGATGCTCTTCAAGCAGCCTCTGAAGCTCATCTCGGCTTAAATGGGGGGCGTGATAGGTCTTCTTAAAGAAATAGGAGAGCGCAGAAAAAAGAGGGGACAAAAGCTTTGTAGTGGCATAGACGATAGGAATGCCTAAGCGACTTGCATGGTCGGGATAGAGCCTTGCTGCAAACATCGGGATAAGCTCTCCAAAGATAATAAGAAAGGGTATGGCGGCAAGAGGAGCAAAGTTTGGATCAAATCCCCAAGTCTCAAAAAGCCGTCTTGAGCACTCTGAGCTCATCATCATGGCGACATTTACGCCAAATAGCGTCGTGGTAAATAGCAGCTGCGGCTTCTCCAAAAGCTTTTGGAGCCATATTGCCGGACGGTTTTTTTGGCTTGCGGCAAAGTCAAGGCGCAGCTTGTTGCAGGATATACAAGCCATCTCTTGCATGGAATAGAAGGAGAGAACAGCCGTCCAAAAGAGCGTAGAGAGTGCCCAGAAGGTGGTTTCACTCATGTTTCGTGCCTCTTTTGAATATATACTTTTTTAATGCGCGTTGCATCAGATGCTAGTATGCGCATAAAAAGATCTTCGTGCGAGAGCGTTGTGCCGGCTGCTGGAATCGAGCCCAGTTTTTCTGTGATAAAGCCGCCAATTGTTACCATATGGTGCTCGCTTGCAAGCTGCACAGAAAAAAGCGCTCGTACATCATCAAGTGGCAGTGTGCCACTTGCGACAATCGTGTCTTTATTGATCATCTCATATTCAGGCTTTTCTTCTGATGACTTACTTGTCGTTTTTGCCACCTGGTTTAATAGCTCCTCTTCAGTTATGGAGCCGCATGTGGCGCCATATTCATCTACAACCCAAGCTGTATCGGTCGACTCATCGCCAAGCTGGTCAAGGACGGTGCCTGCATTTGTTGTTTCAGGCACATAAAAGGGCTTTCTCAGTATTTTTAAGAGGTCTTTTCCCTGGTTGATGCTTTCTCTATGAATAAAAAAGTCTCGAAGGCGTATTACGCCCAGCATCTTCTCTTGAGGCATCTCAAAGAGGCCCACTTCTGAGAGCTTATGTTCTGAAAAGAGGTAGATAAGTTTAGATATGGGCTCGTCAATGCTATATAAAGGCATCTCGCTTCGCTGCTTCATGATCTCGTTGATCTGTTTGTCTTCTAATAGTAGGACAGCGTTTATAAGCTCTCGCTCATCTTTATGCAGTATTCCTTTTCCTTCTGAGCTTGTAAGAATGTGGGCAAGCTCCTCTTTTGAAAGAGCAGGTTCCGGCTTTAAAAAGAAGAAAAAGAGCCTTGAGAGCATGTAGGAGACTTTTGTGACTACAATGCGAAGGGGAGTAATAGCCCATTCAAGCCATTCTAAAGATGAGGCAAATGTAAGGGCAAGCTTCTCATTGTGGATCAGGCCGAGATATTTTGGGATAAGCTCTCCCATAACAAGGACAAGGGCAAGTGGAATGCCCACCTTTAAGAGCCAGCCTCCGACAAAAAGATCAGAGCTTGCATTTTGCAGCAGGACGTTGGTGATTGTATTGTAGATAAAAACGGTTACGAGCAGGCTCTTAGAGCGGGCAAGAAGGCGTGCTACTTGCTGTCTCTTTGGATCTGGCGATGAGCGAAATCCTCGCACTTTTGACGCAGGAAGTGAAAAAAGTGCCACTTCGCTGCATGAAAAGTAGGCCGATGCGAGCACAAGAAGCACAATGAGTATGAGCTGCAGTACAAGCATCATGGCCTATAATATACCTTTGTATAGCCTTCAGGAACCATCCCTAGGGTGCGTATTAGCGTAAGTTCTATCCAGGCAGGGTCGTTAAGGCTCTCTTGCTGCAGAGCAAGCTCTCTATGCTTTGCCTTTGCTTCCTCAATGCGTGACTTCAGGCTCTCTATTTGTTTATCGAGATTGCTGATCTCTTTTTCAAGCTTCATAGCAGCCTGCTCATAAAGACCATATGCAACAATGGCAAATGTAAAAACCCACCACCACTTCTTCATCGTTATACCGCAGGTCCTACAATGCCAACTTGCTTCATATACTTGCCTTTACGATCGGCATAGGAGATCTCGCAGGGGGCACCTTCAAAGAAGACAACCTGTGCGATGCCCTCGTTTGCATAGATTTTTGCCGGTAGGGGGGTTGTGTTTGAGATTTCAAGCGTTACATAGCCTTCCCAGCCTGGTTCAAAGGGTGTGACGTTCACAATAATGCCGCAGCGAGCATATGTGGACTTACCTATGCAAAAGGCAAGCACATTTCGCGGTATGCGAAAGTACTCGCACGAGCGTGCAAGGGCAAATGAGTTTGGAGGAATGATGCATTCTTTTGTGCGGATATCTACAAAGGCATCATCTTTAAAGTGCTTTGGGTCCACAATGCTGTTGTAGACGTTTGTAAAGACCTTAAATTCATCTGCAACGCGGATGTCGTAGCCATAGCTTGAAAGGCCATAGCTTACAATTTTGTTGCCAGCATCATCTGTGCGGACAAGATGGTCCATAAAGGGTTCAATCATTAGCTCTTCTAGTGATTGGTCGCGTATCCATTGATCAGGTTTTACCATGCTGTTCTCTCTTTTTTAGCTTGTTCTAATATTATGTCTCATCGGTCATTTAACGGAAGCCCCAACCTTGATAAAATGTAGCGAATGGTAAGAATTGGGTGGGTAAGTAGTAATTTACTCGCGCGCCAGTAGGTAAGCTCTGTCATCATGTAGACCCTATCGGGCTGATTTTTTAGGGCAGTTTCGATCCATATGCGGTGCAAAAAGAAAAGGGTGGGGGGAAGAGCATCGAGTGGAAAAAAGCGCACCTCACTTGCTTCTTCCTGTGCCGAAAGTGTCGCCGGAATATGCTCTGGGCGGCATTCAAAGACATATGCGGGAGCGGCTAAACGGTTGATTGGAAGCCAAATTCCAACGCGTCGTATCACTTGTATATCAATTCCGGTCTCTTCTTTTGCTTCGCGAACGGCGGCAGTTTCGGGGGCTTCATTTTCTTCAATTCCGCCTCCAGGCACTACCCAGACGGGCACATCGCGCCTTTTAATGAGGAGCACTTTTTTATTGTATAAAATAATTGAGATAGCTGCTTCTTTCATAAATATCCCATTTGTTATATACTGATGTCTCATTTTTGCCCAGGTGGTGAAATTGGCAGACACGCCAGACTTAGGATCTGGTGCCGCGAGGCGTGTAGGTTCGACCCCTATCCTGGGCATATTTTCACCTTAAGGACTCGAGTTCTTATTCTTAATCTTATTCTTATTCTTATTCTTGTCTTCTTAAAGAATAAGAATAAGACCAAGAATAAGATTGAGAGGAAAATTACTTAAGTTGGCCTCTTATGTCACAATTCAAGCCCCATTTCGGCCTCTCTTCTCCTCATCTTCAAACAATTATTGGCGCATTTCGTCGCGGTGGCAAACCTGCCCCTTCAGAAACGCGGCATGTACCGCTTGCCGATGGCGATCACATTGCCTGCGAGTGGTCGATCCCTTCTAATTTTAATAAAATTGTTATATTGGTGCATGGGTTGGGTGGCAGCAGTCGGTCTCGCTATATGGTGCGCCTCTCTCGCAAGCTCTATAAGAGGGGCTTTATGGCGGTGAGGATGAATCTACGAGGCTCTTATGGGCCGGCGCGTCTTCCCTATCATGGGGGAAGAAGCGATGATCTGCTTGCCGTGATCCAGTCTCTAAAAAAAGAATTTATTGATAAAGAAATTTGTGTAGTGGGCTTTTCTCTTGGGGCAAATATTGCGCTCAAACTAGCCGGAGAGCTTGGTCAAACTAATCTTATTACTAAAACCATTGCCATTTGTCCGCCGCTAGATCTTGCGATATGTGCGCAAAAAATAGAAAAGAGCCTCTATCATCGCTACTATCTACGAGCGCTCTGCAAACAGGCAAAAAAGTGGATACGCGAGCCTATCCGCACACTCTATGAGTTTGATGACAAGGTGACAGCTCCCTTGGGAGGCTTCTGCAGTGCTGCCGATTACTATGCCAAAGTAAGTTCTAAAAATTTTCTTAACACAATTGGCCACCCCTGCACGCTGCTTATGGCCCAAGATGATCCCTTTATCCCCAAAGAGGTAATACATTTGGCAGTAGGGCAGCCTGTAGAGCTTGTTGTGACGAGGCATGGCGGGCATATGGGGTATGTGGGCTCTCGGTTTTATTGGCTGGATGAGCAAATCCTCTCGTGGCTATAAGTACTCAGAGTATAAAAAAGCAGGATAACAGGATCGCCTATCGGCGACAGGATAAAAAACAAAAAGTTTTTGCTCTTATCCTGTCGGCTCTTAGCCGATCCTGTTATCCTGCTCATTTTTGTCTTTATCGTGTACTCAGAGTATAAAAAAGCAGGATAACAGGATCGCCTATCGGCGACAGGATAAAAAACAAAAAGTTTTTGCTCTTATCCTGTCGGCTCTTAGCCGATCCTG
>Ga0187893_10012485_pt1 | contig 12035 bp, 5 predicted proteins | sample MA1701074metaG_FD_139574 | JGI IMG/M metagenome (GOLD analysis project Ga0187893, IMG submission 139574) | White microbial mat communities from a basaltic lava cave in the Kipuka Kanohina Cave System on the Island of Hawaii, USA - MA170107-4 metaG ... | reverse complement strand
TGGTCCGTTGTTGAATGGCAATTCTCCTTTAGCATTGGTTACCGACACCAATAAACCATTGTTTTTATTCAATATCACCGTGACATCTTTAACTGTTATGGTCAGTAATGAATCTGTTTCTGAAGTATTGATGTTGTCGTTTCCTTTTTTTATGATCATTCTTTCACTCACTTTTGCCGGGCTGTTGATGAGAAAACTCCAGGTAAATAGTTTACGCTGATATTTGTCTTTTGCCGTAACATATAAGACGTCAAAGTCTTTCCATTGTTTTGGTAAACTGATTTGTAAACTTCCTTTATCACCGGGTTTAATATTGGGTGATTTTATAACACCATCGAGCATAGCGATTGTATCATAGTCTAAATATTTTAATTGCCAGCTAAAACTGCATTCTTTCAGGTTAGTAAAGTGATACCTGTTCTCAATGTTCAGTTTGCCATCAAATTCATCAGCAATAAATCGTTTCTCAAAATGAACCGGGCTCCATATCTCTTTAATCGCATAATAACTTCCTTCCTTTTCATGGTGCGGACCCAATATACCATCGGCTGCACGATTTTTATCAGTATCGAGTGAATCATTTTTATCCTTTCTTACAACAGCATTATCCGCAAAATCCCAAAGGAAACCACCGGCGTTTAAAGGATTTTGCCACATTTTTTCCCAATAATCTTCGAGCCCTGCACCATGACCGCCGTCAAATTGTCCGTGCAAAAATTCGGTTGGCATCACGATCTCTTTCCCGTATTCATAATTCCCGATGCCATAGTTGTATTCCCGGTAATGTTGCGTTTCCACTCCATTAAACAATTGCCAGGGATGCACAACAGGCCGCTTTTGAATATCAAATTCAGTAAAGTAATTATCAAGATCGAAATTATGTCCGCCTTCATTTCCATTGGCCCACATTATAACAGACGGATGATTGACATCATGATCAATCATTTCTTTCAGCAGCTTTGTTCCTGTAGGCGTATCATAATGTCCGTGCCAGCCCGCCAGTTCATCCAATACAAACAAACCGAGTGAATCGCATACATCCAGAAAATGATCATCCGGCGGATAATGACTCATACGAACCGCATTCATGTTCATGTCTTTCATCAATAGCACATCTTCAATACTTATTTTTTTACTGGTCGTTCTTCCTGTTTCCGGCCGGAATGAATGACGGTTGACACCTTTGAATTTCATCTTCGCTCCATTTACATAAATACCATCTCGTTGTTTTACTTCTACCGTGCGGAAACCGAATTTCCTTTCAACTGTATGTACAGGCTGATTGTTGCTGTACACGATAAAAACTGCTTTATACAAATCCGGATGTTCGGAAGACCACAATGCAACATTTGAAAACTCTCCCTCTACAGTAACATACTCTTTGCCTGCGACCGCTGCTGTAAGCATGGAACCAAAGTTTCTTCCATTTGTATCTATCAACTGTATTGATAACCGGTCAGCTCTTCCATTTGTATGAATGACAGATGTAAATTTTCCGTTTGCCTTCGCATCAATTGCAACTTTTTGAATGTGCTGTTGCGGCAATACTTCCAGCCATACGGGGCGAAAGATTCCGCCGAATATCCAGAAATCAGCTTTACGTTCAGCTTCATTCACCGATTGATTGGATGAATGTTTGGCAACCGTTACTTCCAACAAATTATCATCTCCGTATTTCAACAGTTTGCTAATATCGTATTTGAATGCATAGAAAGCACCCTGGTGTATTACTCCTGCGGATTTGCCGTTTACTTTTACTTCTGCATCGGTCATCACTCCTTCAAATACAATGTTAATGACTTTCCCTTTCCAACTTGCAGGCACATTGAAACGATGCTTATACAGTCCTTTTTCTTTTCCTCTTACACTGTCTTTGGCAAAGCCATACTCGTATTTGCCAAAGCCCTGTAGTTCCCAGCAGGAAGGGACAGCGATTTTCGTCCATTTGCCTGAATTCATTCCGCCGGTACAAAAGAAATCCCATTGCACAGTTTGATCGCTGCCTGTACCGGAGAGATAAACTTTTTCTGTTTGCTGAGCGGGGAGGTGAAGGGTGAATAGTGAATAGTGAATGAAGAGAGCGATATGCAGACTGCATTTAAACATTGTGTTTCGAAAAATCATTTTTAATTTTAGCTTCATTGTTTATTCACTATTCACAACTTTCCTATTACTTTTTCCAGCTTCGGTGATGAAGCTACTTTTTTACCATTTACCCATACACTCAATCCTTTTCCTTTTTTATATTTCGTCCCGTCTTTATCCCAGGTGATCGTCACGATCTTTCCATGATATAAAATATTGTCGAGGCAAAACCAATCCCATTTATTCTCCGGTAATAACGGATTGACTTCTATTATATCGTCAGCTCTGGGTCTTAATCCAACCAATCCTGTAATTATAAGATCATTTAATGTGGAGTGATTGTAATAACGGCTTCTTTCTTCATCACCTTTCAGCCAGTAACCTGTTTTTTCATCGAGGTACTCGCCAATGTACGGACGGCCACGATGGTATTGTGATTCTACATAAGTTTCCAGCAGGTCAAAATAATTACTGTCAGCTACATAATCCTGTTCGTAATTATTCAATAGATTGGCCATTGCGGTTAATGTTTGTGCAGTGGCAAAAGGCCACACCGCACCATCCCATTCACATTTGCAGCAACCATGTGTACGGAATTCCGGGTGACTGCGATCAGCAGTAGTAATACCAAATGGAGCACAGAATGTTTTTGTGTCCATCAAACTTCTCCAGGCAACATTGTATTGTGCATTGGGCATATTGAAATACCAGGGAATGAAGCCGATCTCTTCCTTCACATTCGACAGTGTATCGCTTTTCTCTTTCTTTACTTCAAAGAACAAATGTTGCGGATGCCAGAGCAATTGCTGTGTGAGTTGTTTGATAGAATCAGCTTTACGATTATATAACTGCGTTGCAGCTTCTTCTTTGTTTAACCGTGTAATGGCTGCCAGGGCTTTGGCGTTACCAAACATGTATCCACTGATCGAGGGCCGAGGATTTTTCTCTTTTCTTCCACCGCTGATGGTTTCTTCCATGGCATCACGTACATCAAACTGCCAGTATAAACCATTATCCGCTTTCTTTTCCTGCTCCCATGCTGCAAAATCTGCTTTAAGATCAGGAAGCATGTTCAGCAAAAACTGTTTATCGCCATTAACGAGATAACGATTGTAAATGGCATCAATAGTCCAACTGCTGTAGAAACGAAGTTTCTTCAATGGTTTACCATCATTCCCCCGATACCATACATGCAGGTTATCATCCATATACTTATTATCATGCAGCCAGCGGCTTTCATAAATATGATGCCCAAGTGCACTACTGATCAGGTTGTATTTGTCGGCGTAACTTCTTTGCACTAAGAATTCGGTAAACACAAAACCTTGTTCCGTCCTTTTGATATGCTTGCGCAATGTCCACCACCTGTAATAAAATATTTCCTCAAAATTCTGCTGCGAGCATTCAAACAATGGAATATTTCTTTTCATCCAGCCCCATGTACTGTCATTGGGTATAGCCTGCTTTATATTTTCATCTTCCATCTTGTTGAAATAATCAACGTAATGTTTGAAATGATCAGCCTTCAATACGAAAGACCCTTTCCTGCCTTGAGAAAAAACATTCTTGCTGACCACTGCAATAATCACTGATATAAAAAGATATTTCCTCATAATCCAAACAATCCTGAAAATCTTAGTTCTATTTCTCTCTCGTTTTTAAATAATGTATATAAAAAACTGCTTCTTTATCTTTTGCATCAGCATTGGGCAAATCATAATCCTGGTCCGTTGGTGTATCAGCATTCGGGAAACGACGGGTACTGCCCGTTCTGAATATAATCCGATCTACCGACTGTACCGGCGCAAAACATAAATTGTTATTCGGCTTGCTGCCATTGATACTTACTGTATAAAATCTCGTTGTTGGATTTAGTTCAATCTTAAAATCGAGCTTTTCTCCTTTGTTGTATTTGCCTACACTCTTGTTGCGATATCCTTGCTTGGTTAAAATTGCACCGGTTGAGTCAAGCATCAAACGCAAACAGGGAGTTCCTTTTGCATCCGCTAACTCCATTTCAAGTGTTCCATAACTGTTTTGTTGCGGACTAACTGAAAACTCAACTGATATTTTTTTAACACTGGGAAATACTCTTTCTGCTTTTGCATAATCAAAAGGGTCGCTGTCATGCAGCGCCAAAGAGCCATTCTTTGTCTGCACCCGGCACCAAAGCGGACTAAAAATATTCCAGTTATTTAATACAGATGCATCGGAAAAATTTTCATCAATATGTTTTGTTTCCTCTTCTTTTACCGGCACAGGAATCCTGCTCACCCACATATCTTCCTTATTCATGCTATAGGTTACCCACATATTTCCGTCAGCAGGTTTGCCATTCATTTCCTGTATTCCTCTTACATACTGCGGGCCGTAACTTTTGTATGCACCACCATAACGCATCGAAGTGATCTCTCCGTTTATCAACAGCAGATTTTTATACTGCAATCCATCGTCGCTTACGCTTAATGCTAATGGCCAGCGGAACTCGGAAGGATTATAAACAGTTGCATATTTACCATCGCTGGTTTTTTGTCCCCATATTTTTGCATTGGCATTTACAAAACCCGGCGCTCTTGTTGGATGATATTGCCATGTTCTTCCTTCATCTTTTGATATGCCCGTTAAAGCATATTTCCACAGTCCTGCTACATCGCCATTCGGCAAATGATAATAATTGAAAGCTTTGAAATCTTTTTGTAAAGGAATAAGTGGATCATTACGATCAGCTTCTTCCACAGTTTGCATCATCAATAATGGAGTTGACAGAATCTCTTCGCAGGCAGTTACAAATCCTTTATCCTTTGATGATTTGTAAAAAGGGTACAAAGTATTTTTTTCATTGAATGAATGATTATAGCGAAGAAAATAAATGGGGCCGAAACTTCCATCCGCCTTGATCTCCCTGATCACACGACCAATTCCATTACCGTCATTAGGATCATCCTTTTGTCCCAGTACAATTCCATAATAGGCCAATGCGAATAATCTTTTATTTTTTGACGTATAAAATCCAATGCGCTGATGCATCACGGCATAACTGTTTTTTGCTGTATCCTTTTTCCCCGGTTTCACAAAACCATCGGGAATTTTATATGGCGGAAAAATTACAACAGGGTAATTCCAGTTGTAACCGTCCTTGGAAGTTTGCAATAACGTTTGCCCCGGCGGTACATGTTCGCCAACTGGATTGCTTAAATATTCTAAATAAAAAGTATTGTTCCAGTAAGCCAGCATCGGCGCATGATTATATGTCCATGATGTGGCACCGGTATCTGCACGGTTGGCCCGCATGGTTTGTATATTATGCACTCCGACTGCAGGTGACAATTGCCCGTGATGATAATCCACGCTTGATAATGTTTTGCCAATATAGCGAACCGTATCCTGTGCAATTGCTAATGAATAATGAGTAATGAATAATAATATAGTTAATATCAATCTCATATCAGTATCGCTTTATCTGCTTCAATAAACCTTTTACAAATTTTCTTTTCACCGGCACAATAGTTCCATGCTTATGCCCTGCCGGTATTTTTATTTTATCATTTATGTTTTCAAAATGGACAAAATCTTTTGTTGCAACCGCTTCATAAGTTTTCTTTTGGTACGAATCGAAATAGATCAGCCATTCATTTTTTAGTTTCACGAAGGCGGGACCCTCGGTAAATTTTTCGGTGAATGGGTTTGAAATATTTTTCCAGGGCCCAAAAGGGTTATTGGCAAACGCTACTTTAATATTTCGCTCCGGTCTTGTATTATCTTTCAGCACCAGCACATAATCATCCTTCTTCCGTTTTACAATCACTGCATCAATGACACTGAACTTCGGATCAAGAAACAATTTTGTTTCGCTGAAGGTTTTGAAATCAGGTGTTGTGGTTACATACATGCGATGATTGTTGCTATCTTCTTCAACGCCCCGCTCAAACCTGCCGGGTATGCAACTGGCCCAGATAATGAGGTATTGCTTTGCCTCATCGTCATAAAACAATTCCGGCGCCCATACATTTACTGTAGTTGGTTCGTTTTTCATCACTGGAATAAACTGCTGTTCACTCCAATGCAACAGATCGTTTGATGAAGCATAACCAAAACCCGGATCACCCCGCCAACTGCTTGTCCATACCAAATGAAATACACCATCGGGGCCTTGCACCATTGAAGGGTCTCGCATCACTTTTTGATTGCCCACTTTCGGTTGTAAAAGAACTGTATCAAGATCGTTCCAATGTTTTCCGTCATAACTGTATAACATCCGCAAACCTTCATTCGCCGGTTCGTGAAACGAAGTAAACAAGTATGCTTTGTTTGAGCAGGAAACAAGTAAAATGAATAATGAGTAATGAATAATGAGTGACTTTAACCGCATATTTACTATTTTTCAAGGATCAATACCCAATCATTTCCGTCTTGCTGTTCACCGGGAGGATCAAAACTTACCACTGCACTCTTTTTATATCCTTCAACTGGCTGTTGTTTACCTGTAGCCGGATTAAACCAAATTGCTTTTGAGGCTGCAAACTTTAACTTCAACATATCCACTTTAAAATCTCTTCCGTTGTACACATAAAACATTGCATAACCGTTACCCATGGTTGCAGCCACACGGTTGTAACGTTCGCCGCTATCCACTACTGCATCCTGTGCAGGTACACGATCAAAATAACTTTTACTCAACATGAGTTTTTTCAAATGTATCATTTGTGTTGCGCCAGGCGAATGAATAGATTCAGTCCAATTGTTGGTTACACCATAGTTGGCTGTCCAGTCGCCCATCTTATTAAACTGCATAGCTGCATTTTCGCCATAGGTAAAGCCTACACCGCCTGCAAACACACTCCAATAAGCATAGCGACGCAGATCGGCATCTTTCCAGCGTGGTTGCAAACTGTCGTGCAAACCATGCGGAATATTTTCATAAGAAGGCTCGCCATCCAAAGTTGGCTTTACCGGTTTCAGATTATAATCTACATTGATGAACTTCCAGTTGTCTTCGCCGTAATGATTGGTTTCTGTGCTAATGGTATCTTGTGCATAATCTTTGTGCCCGCTTTGAAACATATTAAAGTCAAGCCATGTTTCGTTGTGAAACCAATCGCTGGAAGAAGTTCTCCCACGCGGATGATAGGTGATCAAATGTTTGGAATCATACTTTTTTAGAGTGGGACCAATCATTTTCCATATATCCATACCATCTGTTCCCTTTACATCACCGCCATTGAGCCAGATGATATTGCTTTTGTTTTTATAACGATCCGCTAAAAACTTTGCATACGCCTTTCCCTGCTGCGCATTTACCTTGCCGGCTTTTACATTGCTGCCCCAAACAGGTACCATTGCCATATAGATGCCACGTTTAGCTGCTTCATCAACTATGAAATCAACGTGATCCCAGTAGTCGTATGCAACAGCGTTTTTATAATCGTTTCCCGGCGTTACATTTGGCTTCGATACATCTTCATTGATCAATGCAGAATCACCGTACACATTTTTAGTATTGTTCATATCATGCAGCACCATTACCTGCACCACATTAAAACCTTGCTGCTTTCTTGTTTCGAGATAATGTATCGCATCTTCCCTGCTGCATTTTACAAACAATAACCATCCCGTATCTCCCAGCCAGAAAAAAGGTTTGCCATCAGCAGTTTGAAAAAATCTTCCGTTGGATGAAACTTTAAGCAATGGCAGTTTAGTTTGTGATTTTGCCAATGAAAGAATCATCATCAGCAATATGGTAAATGTTCTTTTCATTTATTAATTTCTTTTTCTCTGCAACTTTTTTGTGTCAGTGCTATAAATGATGCTGTGTTTCCCGTCACCCAGTATGTATTCATTTTTGTTTTTGGAAGCAACGGGTTTCATGTTGGAAATATCTTTCAGCAAATTTTTATCAATGCCATCCGGCAATACAACCAAACTTCCACCTGCCATCAATACAGCTAATCCAAACTCATGATAATTATCGCCGGAATAGATAACAGCTTTTGAAGGAAATTTTTCTTTGTATTCTTTCACCGCACGATACACTTGTTCAAAACTTGTTTTCTTCGGCTTTAATAATCTAACATGCTGACGGGGCGCTAAATTCTGTCCTCCTTTCGGGGCATATAAAGTGCCATCAGCCTGGTAATGCCAATAACGGATATCTATCACATCAATCATGGAAGCATAAAAAGGATCATTCAGTATAACATCCTGCACATCTTTGGTAACGCTTAACCCGATGATTGGCTTTTTTCCGGTTTCAATTTCCCATTCACGAATCGTATTCAGCCAGAACTGCACAAAATGCAGCGGCCCTGTAAATTCTTCCCCGATGAGTTGAATTACACCATTATTGTCACTGAAATTATCGAGGCATTGGCGAATATATTTTTTATGCAGCTCTCTTCTTACCGGATGCGAGGTGTCATAAAACTGTTCGGCCATGAAGATGCGTTTATCACCGGCATAGTTAACCGGCTCAGGAAAACCAACGTTGTTGATATTATTCGCTGCTCGCCATGGAAAATCTGCATAGTGTGCCCCGGCTTCAAGAATGTTGTGCTGAAAATAATTTTGATGAATAAGCAACAAACCTTTTTGATCAGCGAGATCGGCAAATTGCTTTAGCCGGTTCCAGTACCAATGATTGTATTTTGTAAGGTCGTATTTACTCAATCCATCCCATGCTGTTTCTTTTCCGCTTCTTGCAAATGGCAATTCATAAAACGGGGGCCACACATCACCATCAATCCTTCGCACCCGTTCATGGTCATCCCGTCTCCTCTCGTACCACAAACCGTAATTGTGTTCAATGGCAACAACATTAGTTTGTTTCATTTCATCTGTTACTTCATTAAGATCATCTGTCAGTCCTTTACCGGTTCGTCCGGGAACAAACCGGGTGATATGAGACCTTGCTTCGTTGATATCTTTAGGAGAGAGTCCTCCACTCCACCATTGCACACTTTGCCTTTTTCCAAACAACACTTCATCTCCTCTTACAAGCCATCCATTTTTTACAGATAATTCCGGCGCCTTTGCAAGAGCGGCTATTTTTATAATGCCGATCGCATCGCTACTTTTGGCGTCGCCAACAGATAAAGAAACAGGATTTCGTTTTGATGCTTCTTCGATCCATTGTTTCAATTGCATTCGGGGAGCAGCGGCCTGCGTCGTTAATTCCAAAGCTGCTTCAACAGAAGGGCTGCTGCTGGCTTCCGTCGACAGCTCCATAATTTGCGCCTGGTGATCAACATTTTTTTCCAACCGCTTGTGTAACTGTTCATAATACAAACTTCGCGGAGAAATAGTATTGTTTGATTCGCCCCAATAGCCATCTCCTGCAAACTGGCTCCAGCTACCGAAAGCCCAGTTTTGTGCTGTTGGCGGTTTGTAACAATCAATTCTTGCAGCGCTGCAATTCCATAATACGCTGTTCGCCGCAGCCCATCCCGCACCGTTACCATCCTGTCCACGATTGCCGAAACGTAACGCATTACCATCTACATTCACTACATCAAACAAAACACCGCTGGCCCAACTATCAATAGCACCACTGAAATTAAATGGTAAGACGGATTCACATTGTACAAACGCATTGGGGCCGGGTGCACAAAAACCAACGGCAAAATCATGGTAACCATTTTCCGCATAGCAACGTTGAAACAAGATTTGCTGACCGGTGGTTAAAAAAGTATAACGACGTTGTCCGCCGATCTCTGAAACAGGTGCAAGCGAAATGCAATCTTCCACTGTAATGCGTTTTGATGTTTCCAAAACACTCACAGCGCTTCCTGCAAAATGCTGAAAGCTGATCTGTCGTACCCAACAGTCTTCAGCATTTTCAATGTCAATGGCATTCCAGCGATGATTTTCATCTTTCGGATTAGTTGTGTCGTAAGTGGAAATACAATTCAGATTTTCAATACCACAATTATTGATGCGTCCTTCGCTGTTATAAAAATAAATGGAAGCACCCCCATAGGCTGCATCTAATGCTGTTGTAACAGGTGCATCAATGTAAACGGTATTGCCTTCAATTTTTGTAATGGTACGATCAAAAAACAAATCTCTTTCGCCCGGCTTCCAACCAAGTGCCGTTATACCACCTCCAAAATGACCGGTACCTGTTAATTGTATCCAATTGACTGTTGATGGACGATGAATGATGATTTTGTTTGAATGCTTTTTACTATTGATGGATTGATCTACATGAAAGCTCATTGCGTTCACGGGCACATACGCTTCGGTAACTTTTATTCCGTTTGCCAGAACCGGATTATTTTTCTTACCAACAATTCTGAGCAATGTTTGCCGGTCAGTTCCTGCACCTGCAATGGTTGTTGCATTTATACCAGTGCCTCTTAACACCACACCCGACGCCGTGATCCGTAGCTGGCCGAATACTTCATAGATTCCTTTTTGCAATAACACCGCCCCGCGAAAACCATTGGCATCCACAGGTAAAGAGGCAACATAATCGAGTGCTGACTGAATACGCAGTGTGGCATCGCCTTTCATTACCGGTACCACTATTTTTACCGGCACATTTGGAATAGGTTGTTCTGATGCTTTGTAACCGCAATAAGAAAAGTCAGGGATCCGGTTGCCAAGCGTATCGGGCTTATAAACAAGCTGTCCATTTAAAAAAGCAAGAGGAGGCGCAGGTTTCGCCTCCTTCTGTGCCCAACTGCTTAGTGAAAAAATAAAACCAATTGCACCTGTAACTATTGCATGAAAAAAAAACTGCCTGTCAAAAAATTTTCCAAAAGATAAATTGATCTTCAAAACTCTTTTTTTTATCTGCCAAAAACTGCATTATAAATCTGCTGTTAATTTAAAATGCTTTTAATGATTCGGCCGGTTTCACATTTGCAAGGCTCACTACACTGTTTAAATAATTTTCAATATTACTATAGCCATTTGACGTGATCTTAGCCGAATCTGTTGCGTCCTTTGGATTCAATTTATTCTTTACTTCCCAATCATCGGGCATACCGTCATTATCACTATCCCGGCAGGCTGTTCCTTTATAGTCCGGATAACCTCCCACCTGTGCAGGATCGGTAATGATTCCCATCTTATATGAGTCAATGGGCAAGCGACGATGTTGGAATTGAGTAACCGGCAACACAACATTGGGGTTGTAATTTATTTTTCCTGTTCTCACCTGTTCTACTATTCTTGCATCTACTGCATCCCTGCGGGGCAAAGTGGCGCCGGCGTTTGTCAATACATAGTCTTTAGCATCTGAAGCGCTGACAACAGTGAGTGCAGGCATTGGCAAAGGCTGGCTCCATTTTATATCGGCAGCATATTCACCTGCATCAGCCATTTCTTCAATTTGAACTCCGCCATTCCAGTTGTCTTTTGTTATTTCAGAATAACCTTCCATGATGTTGCCATTTACATAAGCTCTGCCGTAATATTTTTCTTTTAACTTACTTCTGCCACTTTCCGGCTTTAAAATACGATGTCCTACATTATTTTTTGGCGTAGCCGGGCCGGGTTTAAAATAATTGTTGATGATATTGTATTGCGCCCTGTAATCACCACCATCAATGGAGCGATGAACCCAGTTGAACACCACGTTGTTTACAAAATTAAAAATGCCGTTCCAGCCAATCGAAGGATTGCGGCCCGCATTGTTGGCCCAGAGGTTTCGCATGAACGTGCAATTTTCTCCACCCAATGTACTGCCAAAAGCATGATTCCATGTATCGAGAGCTTCGCCAAAAATGGAGTTTTGAATTGTGATATTGACAGTACCTAATTTTTGTTCTATTGCTCCCGTGCTATCATTATACATGTGGCGGTACATGCTCATGTTTTCATCAAGTCCCCATGTGGCGCTAACATGGTCAATCATGATATTGCCAATTGGATTGCCGCCGATAGCATCATCTCTTCTTCCCACATTGGTTTCTCCTCTTCTGAAACGCATGTAACGAATAATTACATCA
>Ga0187893_10012484_pt1 | contig 12035 bp, 10 predicted proteins | sample MA1701074metaG_FD_139574 | JGI IMG/M metagenome (GOLD analysis project Ga0187893, IMG submission 139574) | White microbial mat communities from a basaltic lava cave in the Kipuka Kanohina Cave System on the Island of Hawaii, USA - MA170107-4 metaG ... | reverse complement strand
CGCACTACTCGCGCAGCCTGCCGCGGGTGGCCGATTTTCGCGGCTCGCTGGCCGCCAGCGTCAACGAGGAGTACGCCGCGTGGACTGCGCCCTTGAAAGACGGCGACGAGGTGGCTTTCCTCCCTCCGGTCAGCGGCGGGTGAACGGGCGTGAAACCACAGATGAACACAGATGAAAGCATATCTGGAGGAAGCACGGAAATGAAGCGCCGGCTTCCAACGACGCCCGCTGGTTCTGTGCCGGTTCTCTTCCCCATCAGTGATTATCTGTGTTTATTTGTGGTTACAAGCACTCCATGAAAACGGCGAGCGCCCAATCCACTGATCTCGTCGAGCTGGTCACCGAGCCGATTCGCGCCGCCGAACTCGTCGCGGCCGTAAAGGGCCCCGCCGACGGCGCCGTGGTGGTCTTCGACGGCATCGTGCGCAACAACTCCAAGGGCCGCGCCACGCTGCATCTGGAGTACGAAGCTTACCGCCCCATGGCGCTCGCGCAGATGCGGGCTATCGCCGGCGAAATGCGCCAGCGTTTCGCCATCGACCGCGTCGCGCTGGTCCACCGCCTCGGACGCCTGGAAATTGGCGAGTCCAGCGTGCTCATCGCCGTCAGCGCGCCGCATCGCGCGGCCGCCTTCGACGCCTGCCGCTTCGCCATCGAGACCCTCAAGCGCTCCGTGCCCATCTGGAAGAAGGAGTACTTTGCCGATGGCGGGGTGTGGGTGGAAGGCGCCACCCCCGGCCCCATCTCTGCGGCATCCTCCGGCGCCCCGAATGAATCATAATTCCGGCATGATGCCCGCGTTCGACTCCGCCCTTCGCGCCCTGCCCCGCGCTGCGCTGGCCGCCGCGCTGCTCCTGGCTTGCGCCGTCGCGTGGGCCCAGCAGCCCGCCAAACCGAATCAATCCCGCCGCGGGCAGCAAAGCAAACAGGAGGAAGAGGCGCGACTCAGCGTGGAAGTGAACCTGGTCACTGTGCTTGCCAGCGTCACCGACTCCAACGGCCGGCCCATCCCCGACCTGCCGCGCGAATCCTTCGAACTTTACGAGGAGGGCGTGAAACAGAAGATCGATCTGTTCGACCCGGAAACCAGCCAGCCGCTCGATATCGTGCTGATGGTGGACACCAGCATGAGCACGCTGAAGGAGCTCGCCTACATCAAGGAGGCTGCCGCGCACTTCATTCGCCAGGTGGTGCGCCCCGGCGACCGCATGGCCGTCTTCGAGTTCGATTCCGCCGTCACTCAGCTCTCCGAGTTCACCGCTGACGTGCGCGCGCTGCAAGCCGCGGTGCGCGACGCCATGGCCGGCACCGGCACCTCGCTCTACGACGCGGTCTATCTCGGCTCCAGCGCGCTGCTCAACCGCGCCCCCGGCCGCCGCCGCGCGCTGGTGCTGATCACCGACGCCGGCGAAACCACCAGCAACTCCACCTTTGAGATCGCGCGCCGCACCGCCCTGCGCAGCGAAACTCTGCTCTACACCGTGATCATCAATCCCGTGCGCACCGAAAGCGGCCGCAACACCGCTGGCGAGCACGCCCTGCTGACCATCACTGACGTCACCGGCGGCGTGATGTTCAAGCCCCGGTCGCCCGACGACCTGAGCATCATCTTCGACCGTATCGACCGCGAATTGCGCACGCAGTACCGCCTCGGCTACTACCCCGAGCCGCGCCCGCCCGCGCGCAGCCAGCGCCGCATCGAAGTGCGCGTCGTGCCGCCGCCTGCCGGCACGCAGCCCGCCGCTGCTCCGCAATCCACCGCCACGCCACGAGACGACCGCTCCGTGGTGAGCAAGCTCCCCCCCGGCTTCCTCGTCCGCCACCGCCGCGCCTACCTCACCGGCCCCTTCGAGTGAATGTAGGGGCGCTGCTTGCGGCGCCCCGGCTTGTCTCTGGGGAATTTGTAGGGGCGGGTCTGTGACCCGCCCCGTCGCATCTCACTCTCGCCAACCCCCAAATGTCATCCCGAGCGGAGTCGGCCCCAAACCCTGGGGCCGACGCAGCGAGGGATCTCCGAGGTTGGTTCTGAGTCCTGAGTTCTGATTTTCCTCGTGTTTTCTCTGTGCCCTCTGTGCCTCTGTGACCTCTGTGTTGATGTTTTGCTTTTCAGTTCTGTGTTCTGAGTTCTGAGTTTCCTCGTGTTACTCTCTTCGCGATGACCAATCCATTTCTCGAAGTGGCCATCGAAGCCGCGCGCGAAGCCGGCTCCATTCTCCTCGCTGAATACTCGCGCCCGGTGAAAATCACCTACAAAGGCGACGTGGACATCGTCACGCAGGCCGACCGCCGCTCGGAAGACGCCGTGGCCGCGCGCCTGCGCATGCATTTCCCCAAGCACATTGTGGTGGCCGAAGAAGGCACCGGCCACGAGCATCTCGACGGCACGCCCACCGCGCGCCATCGCTGGTACGTGGATCCGCTCGACGGCACCACCAACTTCGCGCACGGCTACCCGTGCTTCGCCGTCTCCATCGCGCTCGCCGAAGCCGCCTCCGACGGCTCCGACACCGAACAGATTCTCGCCGGCGTGGTCTTCAATCCGGTCAGCGACGAAATGTTCACCGCCGCGCGCGGCGAAGGCGCGTATCTCAACCAGAAACGCATCGGCGTCTCCAAAGTCGACCGCCTCGCCACCAGCTTGCTCGGCACCGGCTTTCCCAGCCACAAGCGCACCGAGAATCCCAACATTCATTACTACTGGCAATTCACACTGGCCTCGCACGGCGTGCGCCGCGATGGCTCCGCCGCGCTCGACCTCTGCATGGTGGCTTGCGGGCGCTTCGACGGCTTCTGGGAGTTTGGCCTCAAGCCGTGGGACACCGCCGCCGGCGTGCTCATCGTGCAGGAAGCCGGCGGGCAGATCAGCGATCTCGAAGGCCGCCCCTACCGCCTCGGCGGGCCCACGCTGCTTGCCTCCAACGGCCGCATTCACTCTGAAATGCAGTCCGTCGCCGCCGCCATCGCTAAAATGCCGAAGTAGGTCCGCCCGCAATCGGCAATTTTGAATCTGTAATCTGCAATTTGTAATCTGGAACCTTGAATCGCAATTCGTCGGGGCGCGTCTATGACCCGCCCGCGTTCTTCTCACCGTTGCCGGGGAGGGCACGGCTTCAGCCGTGCCGAGAACGCGCCAAAATTCTGGGGGCTTTAGCCCCTGAGGCTCTCCGGAGCCATCTCGCAGATTCTAGGGACAGCTTGGTCGGTAGTCTGCAATCTGTAATCTGTAATTTGTAATCTGGAATCTCGAATCGCACTCCGTAGGGGCGGGTCTATGACCCGCCCGCGTTGAGTTCTCACTTCGAAAACGACCGATAGAAGCTCGCCACCGCAGCGCCAATCGTCAGGTTCCACGAGAACATCCCCAGCTTGGCAAACCGCTCGGGAATCACATACCGCTGGCGCGCGTCGTCCACCGGCACTCCCGCGCGGAATAATTTCTCCGTCTGCTCGGCGATGTCGTCGAACACGCCCGCCAGCAGCGAAATCCCATCCTGGCTGCACACCGGTCCATGACCGGGAACGAACAGCGCATCCTTGCCATACGACGCAAAGGTGGCCAGCACGCGCCGCCAGCTTGGCAAGTCCGCATCGAACGACACCGGATACGACCCGTTGAACAGCAAATCCCCGCACTGCGTGATGTTCTGCTCCGGGATGCGCACGATGATGTCCCCCGGCGTGTGCCCCGGATGCGTTTCCATCACCGCGGTCAGCCCGCCCAGGTCCACCTTCACCGGAAATTTTCCCGCCGCCAGCGGCACATTCGGCAGCGCCACCACGGTGGCTTGCGCCGCGCGGATGATCACATTGTTCGCGCGCAGGTCGCCCTCGGCCCGCTGCTTTGCCGCGTCGTCTTTTGCCTCGCGCACGCGCTGCTCCCACGGAGCCGCCAGCGCCGCCGCGTCCTGCTGCTGCATCGCGGCGTAATTTTCCTGCATCAGCGCCACCGACCGCGCATGCGCCCAAATCGGAATCCCCTGCACGCCGTAGAACGCGTTGCCGAAGCTGTGGTCGAAGTGGTAGTGCGAGTTGATCGCCGCCTTCACCGGCGCCTGGCTCACCGCGCGCAACGCGTCGAATTCGAATTGCGCGCCCGCCGGCGTCCAGTGCCCTTCGAATAGCAGAGCGGCATCCTTGCCCACCACGAATCCGCCGTTGCACCCCGCCTGAAAGCCCTTCGACCCGTCGGCAATCGTGGCGTACACCCCGTCGCCGATTTTGCGCGCCGCCGCGAACCCGCGGTCGAGCACCGGGATCGCCGCAATGCGCGGATCCTGCGCCGGGCGCGCCATCGCCGGCAGCGCCAGCATCTCTTCCGCCGCCAGCAACGCCGCCACCGACCCCGCCGCCCTCAAAATGAAATTCCGCCGCGTGAATCCCGCCTGCAGGTGCATGGACGCCTCCTCAGAAAGGCGGATTCTACCGCAGAGGGCGCAGAGTACACATAGGAAGAAAAGTCAGGTGTGAGCCTAGCTGTAGGGTCTTAGTCCCGAGGGGCAAAGAAGTAGTGCTCCATCAGGTAGGCATGCTTGAGCGAATTAGATTGCACCACATTCAGTTTTGTGCCCTCTCTCCAAAAAATGGCAGCGACGCCTTTTGGAAAAATGGCCACCACCCTATCTTCGCGCAGTGTGTCGCCGTCAAATGCCCCACTCCTTCTCTCGATAATCCTTACGGCTTTTGAAGCTAGGAATTCCAACTGTCCCTTTGCACTCTCCGGGGTCCACCGTTCTTCCCGTAGGATGCCTACTGTCTCGCCGTCAGTGAACCGGTACGTGGACCCGCACCCACGAGAACCATCTTCGTTTCGTGTGCAAGCAATTCCGCCTCTCTCAAACGATGGGAGCGCGCTTGCCGGGCTCAGCCAAACCGTCCACGGTAGGAGCATAAGCAGGCCGATGACTGAGGTCATGCGCCGGACTCTGTTGTGCGAGGCGACCATCGGAAAAGCTCCTACCGGCAATCATACGGCAAAGGCGTGCGGAATTCACCGAATCTTCATGATGCGCGGCTTTACAGCGCGAATCGCGGGGTGCTACGCTCGAACTGCGATCAGCGATGACCCGCCACACTTACACCTTTCCCTACAACAGCCAGGCGCGCCTCAAAGGCGGCCTCGATCGCTGGATGTCTCGCTGGCGCACTGGCGGCGTTGAGCGCTACGCCCTCACCGCCGCGCGCGAAGCCGAAGGCCGCTTGCTGCGCGGCTGGGGACTCGAGCACGCCATCGAAGTCACCGAGCATCAGATTCGCCTCCCGCAAGTCCCGCACGCGCTGCGCGGCCTGCGCGTGGTGCAGCTCACCGACATTCATCACGGCCTGTACCTGCCGCTGCAAGCTGTGATCGACGCGGTCGAACTGGCCAACCGCCTCCAGCCCGACATCGCCGTGCTCACCGGCGACTTCATCACCTACTCGCGCGCCTACATTCAGCCCGTCGCGGAGACGCTGGCCGGCCTGCGCACACGCCTCGGCATCTATGCCGTGCTGGGCAATCACGACTTCCGCGTCAGCGCCGACGCCGTCACTCGCGCGCTGCGCCGCCACGGCATCCACGTGCTGCGCAACCAGCACACCGTGGTGCACTCCGGCGGCGAGCCGCTGCTCATCGCCGGTGTGGACGACCTGCACTACGGCGCCGACCTGAACCGCGCGCTGCGCCACGTCCCCTTCGGCGCGACCTCCATCCTGCTTTCGCATCACCCGGGCATGATTCGCCAGGCCGCGCGCCACGGCGTGGGCCTGATGCTTTCCGGCCACACCCACGGCGGACAGGTGCGCCTGCCCGCGCGCGCCAGCGGCCACGCCAGCGCAGCGCCGCGCAAGCGCAAGCCGCGCCGCTTTGTCGCCGGCCTCGATGCGCTGGGCGACACGCAGATTTACGTCAGCCGCGGCATCGGCACCGTGGTCGTGCCGGTGCGCTTTCGCTGCCCCGCGGAAATTCCCGTATTTCATCTTGAGCCGCACTATTCCACCGAGCAACCCTGAGCCCGCATGCGCGTCGTTGATCTGATTATCAAAAAGCGCGACGGCGGCGAACTGACCTCCGAAGAAATCGCCGCGCTGGTCCGCGGCTTCACCGGCGGCCACATCCCCGACTACCAGATGGCCGCTTGGTTGATGGCCGTCATCATTCGCGGCATGGCCCGCGCGGAAATTGCCGCACTCACCGACGCCATGCTGCGTTCCGGCGAAGTGGTGGACTTCTCCGATCTGCCTGCGCCCAAGGTGGACAAGCACTCCACCGGCGGCGTCGGCGACAAGACTTCGCTGGTGCTGGCGCCCATCGTCGCGGCCGCCGGCCTGTACGTCCCCATGATCAGCGGCCGCGGCCTCGGCCACAGCGGCGGCACGCTCGATAAGCTCGAATCCATCCCCGGCTTCAACGTCAATCTTTCGCTCTCTGACTTCCGCCGCGTGCTGGCCGCCTGCGGCTGCGCGCTCATCGGCCAGACGCCGGAAATCGCTCCCGCCGACAAGAAAATCTACGCGCTGCGCGACGTCACCGGCACCGTCGAGAGCCAGGCGCTGATGTGCGCTTCCATCATGAGCAAGAAGCTCGCCGAGGGCTGCGAATCGCTGGTGCTCGACGTCAAGACCGGCTCCGGCGCCTTCATGCAGAAAGAAGACGACGCCGTCAGCCTCGCTGGCCTCATGGTCGAAACCGGCCGCGCCATGGGCCGCCAGACCATGGCGCTCATCACCGACATGAATGAGCCGCTGGGCCGCTGGGTGGGCAACGCGCTGGAAATCCGCGAGTGCATCGAAATCATGCAGAACCGCCCCGCCGAAAAGCGCCTGCGCGATATCTGCATCGAGCTTTCCGCGTGGATGCTCAAGCTCGGCGGCCGCGCCCGCTCGGTGGAAGACGGCCGCGCGCTCGCCGGAGAAATGCTGCGCAGCGGAAAGGCGCTGGCCAAGTTCAAAGAGATTATCAAGCTGCAAGGCGGCGACCCTGCCGTTTGCGACGATGTCGCGCGCCTCCCGCAGGCCAGGCACAAAGCGGACGTCACAAGCCCCGCCTCCGGCCACATCGCGGAAATTGACTGCCGCTCGGTCGGCATCGCCAGTTGCGTCATCGGCGGCGGCCGCGAAAAGAAAGACGACGTCATCGACCCCGCGGTCGGCTTCGAAATCCACGCCGGCCTGCTCGACCCGGTAGAAAAAGGCCAGCCGCTCGCGACAATCCATTACAATGCCGACGCGCGCCTGGCCGACGCGCGCGACCTGCTGGCCCGCGCCTATCGCATCGCGCCCGGCCCAGCCGCCGCGCAACGGCCCGCGCTGATCAAGCGCGTCATCGAGTAGCACAGGCTTCCAGCCTGTGCGCTTCTGCAGTCGCGCCGCTTGCGGAGTCCGCGGCGCACATGGATCGAAACGGCTGCAGATGCTTGTCATCCCGAGCGGAGTCGGTCGCAGACCGACGCAGCGAGGGATCTCAGGGGTTGAGTTACTAGTTTTAAGTTTTGAGTTCTGAGTTGCCACTGGGGGTAGCGAATGGAGCGATTCGCAGGCTTGCTCGGCATGGCATTCGTCCTCGCCGCCGCCTACTACTTCTCCGCCAACCGCAAAGCCATCCAGCTCAAAACCGTCATCTGGGGCCTCGGCTTGCAAATCCTGTTCGCCATCTTCGTGCTGAAAACTGACTGGGGCGTGCGCGCTTTCCGCGCCGCCGGCCGCGCCGTTGAGTGGGTGCTGCACTTCTCTTATCAGGGCTCCGAGTTCGTCTTTGGTCCGCTTGGCCGCCAGGAAGTTCCGTTCGTGATGAAAGACGGCTCCACTGGCGGCTTTTTCTTCGCTTTTCAGGTACTGCCGACCATCATTTTCGTCGCCGTGCTGATGTCCGTCCTTTATTACTTCGGCGTGCTGCAAGTCATTATCAAAGTGGCTGCGCGGGTGATGACCAAACTTATGGGCGCCAGCGGCGCCGAATCGCTCAACGTCGCCGCCAGCATCTTCATGGGCCAGACTGAAGCGCCGCTGACAATTCGCCCGTTTCTCCCCACGCTCACGCGCTCCGAAGTGATGACCATCATGACCAGCGGCATGGCTCACGTCTCCGGCGGGGTGATGGCCGCCTACATCAGCTTCGGCGCCGAGGCCCGCCACCTGCTCACCGCCGTTATCATGACCGCGCCCGGCACGCTGCTGCTGGCCAAAATGCTCGTCCCGGAAGAAGAGCAGCCTGCCACCGCGGGGCACGTCGAGATGGTCGAAACCGATCAGAAGAAGAATCTGTTGAGCGCCATCGCCCACGGCACCTCCGACGGTCTGCAAATGGCCATCAACGTCGCCGCCATGCTCATCGCCTTTATCGCGCTGGTCGGCCTCGGTAACGGCCTGCTCGGCGTCACCAGCGACTGGCTCGCGGCGCGCGGCTTTGTGTACTTCCCGCAGAGCATCCAGCAAATTCTCGGCTACGGTTTCGCACCCATTGCCTGGCTGATCGGCGTGCCGTGGCACGACTGCATCCAGGTGGGCAACCTGCTCGGCACCAAGATGGTGATCAACGAATTCGTCGCCTACCTGCAACTGGGCACGCTGAAGGAGACGCTCGACCCGCGCTCCTTCACCATCGCCACCTTCGCGCTGTGCGGCTTCGCCAACTTCAGCTCCATCGGCATCCAGATTGGCGGCATCGGCGCGCTGGCCCCCAACAAGCGCGAAGAGCTGGCCCGCTTGGGTCTTCGCGCCATGCTCGCGGGCACCATGGCCAATTTGATGGCCGCCTCCATCGCCGGCATCCTTCTGTGAGAAAAAGGCTGGAACCACAGATGAACACAGATAAACACAGATGAAAGCAGTTGATTTTTCTCTGTGGCTCTCTGCTCCTCTGTGTCCTCTGTGTTAATGTTTTGCCTTTGACTTTGCCTTTGCCTTGGGGTTTGATTCTCAGTTCTGATTTCTGACTTCTGAGTTTCACCACCATGCCCAAGACTAAATCCAAATCCACCTCCACTTCCGACTTCGCCCGCGCCAACCGCGCCGCCAAATTCATCCTGCGCAAGACCAAGCTGCGGCCGAAGATCGCGCTGGTCCTCGGCTCCGGCCTCGGCGCCTTCGCCGACGACTTCACCGCCGCCACCAAGATTCCGTATGCCAAGATTCCCAGCTTCCCCGTCTCGACCGCCATTGGGCATGCCGGCAAACTGGTGATCGGAAAAGTGGACGGCATCGCCGTCGCCGGCATGCAGGGCCGCGTGCATTTTTACGAAGGCTACTCGATGGCCGAAGTCGCCTTCCCGATTCGCGTGCTGGGCCGCATGGGCGTGAAAGCCGTCATCCTCACCAACGCCGCCGGCGGCATCAACACCACCTACAAGCAGGGTTCGCTCGTCGTCATCCGCGACCACATCAATCTTCACGCATCCAATCCCTGCACCGGGCCCAACGACGAGCGCCTCGGCCTGCGCTTCTTCGACATGACCACCGCCTACGACAAGCAGTTCGCGCTCGCCGCGCTCGAAGAAGGCCGCCGCCTCAAGCTCAACATCTATGAAGGCACCTACTGCATCTTGAACGGGCCGAGCTACGAAACCCCCGCCGAGATTCGCGCCATGCGCACGCTGGGCGCCGACCTGGCCGGCATGTCCACCGTGCCTGAAGTGATTGCCGCGCGGCACATGGGCATCAAGGTGCTCGGCATCTCCTGCGTCACCAACATGGCTGCCGGCGTGCTCGACCAGCCCATCAATCACGAAGAAGTCTTGGAGACCGGCGAGCGCGTGAAGTCGCAATTCGTCGCGCTGCTTCGCGCCGTCATCCCCCACATCGCGTCTAACTTGGGCTGAAGAAAAAACCGGAACCACAGATGAACACAGATAAACACAGATTCCAAAGGCTGTCATCCCGAACGGAGTCACGCACCGCAGGTGCGGGACGCAGAGAGGGATCTCAGGGGTTGGGTTTCAGCTAACCTTGTAGGGGCGCGGCCCGCGGGTGTTGCAGGGGCGGGTTTCAAACCCGCCCGGTGGGTTTTGAACCCGGATGATTCCGATGAAGGCAGATTACACGCGGTGGTTGGCAGTGACATGCCTTGGCCTTTTGGGTCTTTCTTGCGGCTTTCTCGGCGTTATTCTGCTAGTTGAAGGACTCTGGAGTGACGGACTTTGGTTGGAGGGTCTCCTGGGGCGATTTGCTCCCAGCTCCATGTGGCCCGTCTTGGCTGTGGGAGCGGGCCTTATCTACGCCGCTGTCCATTTTGGAAAATGGGCCGATGGTCTAAGACTTCGCGGTGACGGTAGAAGGCAAGGTCAGTCCTGAATCTGTGTTTAACTGTGTTCATCTGTGGTTCCATAGGATTGTATGAGCGAACACCACAAGCTGGTTGAAGCAGCCAAGGCCGCGCGGCAGAACGCCCACGCGCCGTACTCCAATTTCCGCGTGGGCGCCGCGCTGCGCGCCGCCAGCGGCCGCATCTACACCGGCTGCAACGTGGAAAACGCCACCTACGGCCTCACCGTGTGCGCCGAGCGCGTGGCCATCTTCAAGGCCATCTCCGAGGGCGAGCGCGGCTTCGACGCCGTCGCCGTGGTCACCGACACCGACGGCCTCACTCCGCCCTGCGGCGCCTGCCGCCAGCTGCTGTGGGAGTTCTGCGGCGACGCCGAAGTGATTCTCGCCAACACCAACGGCCGCGTCGAATCCACGCGCATGTCCGCCATTTTTCCCCGCCCCTTCGACAAATCCTTCCTGTAAGGCTGTTGAAACCACAGATGAACACTGATGAACACTGATAAAATCAGCGATTCAATCCCGGAGGCTCTTGTGAAGCGTTCTCCCGTCTCTTTTTGCTGGTCGTTCGTCACTTTCCTTCATCTGTGTTTATCTGTGTTCATCTGTGGTTCACTTCTTTCCGTTCAAGCGCAGGGCAAGCGCGAGCGCGCCGACCTGCTGGTCACCGGCGGCACCGTGGTCACCATGGATGCCGACCGCCGCATCCTGCCCGACGGGGCCATCGCCATCCGCGGCGACGCGATCCTCGCCGTCGGCCCGCGCGCTGAAATCGAAGCGAAGTACAGCGCCAAGCGCCGCATCAACGCCGCCGGCCGTATCGTGCTCCCCGGCCTGATTAACGGCCACGGCCACGCGCCGATGACGCTGCTGCGCGGCATCGCCGACGACCTCGCGCTGCAGGAGTGGCTCGAAAAATACATCTTCCCCGCCGAAGCGAAAAACGTGAACCCGGAGTTTGTCACCGCCGGCACGCGCCTCGCGCTGGCGGAAATGATCCGCGGTGGCACCACCACGTACGCCGACATGTATTACTTCGAAGACCTCATCGCCGACGAAACGAAAAAGGCCGGCGTGCGCGGCATGTTGGGCGAAACCGTCCTTGACTTCCCTGCGCCCGACAACAAAACCGTCGCCGCCGCGCTGGAATACACCGAAGCGTTCCTCAAGAAGTGGCAGGGCGACGCGCACATCCGCGCGGCCATCGCGCCGCACTCGGCTTACACCTGCTCAGTCGAGACGCTCCAGCAATCTGCCGCGCTGGCCCGCCGCTACAACGCGCCCATCTTGATCCACGTCGCGGAAACCAAGATCGAAGACGACGTGGTGCGCTCCAAGTATGGCCTTTCGCCCGTCGCGCATCTCGACAAGATTGGCCTGCTCGGCCCCGACGTGCTGGCCGCGCACTGCGTGTGGGTGGACGCCGCCGACCGCGCCACGCTCAAGCGGCGCGACGTCGGCTGCGTGCACAACCCTTCGAGCAACATGAAGCTCGCGAGCGGCACCGCGCCGGTGGTGGAAATGCTCGACGAAGGCCTGCGCCTCGGCATCGGCACCGACGGCCCCGCCGGCAGCAACAACGATCTCAATCTGTTCGAAGAGCTCGACCTCGCCGCCAAACTGCAAAAAGTCACGCGCATGGACCCGCGCGCGCTTTCCGCCCAGCAGGCCGTGGAGATGGCCACCATCGGCGGCGCCCGCGCGTTGCACTGGGAGCGCGAAATCGGCTCGCTCGAAGCCGGCAAGAAGGCGGATTTCATCCTGCTGCGCACCGATGCGCCGCACGCCGTGCCGCTCTACGG
>Ga0187893_10012483_pt1 | contig 12036 bp, 9 predicted proteins | sample MA1701074metaG_FD_139574 | JGI IMG/M metagenome (GOLD analysis project Ga0187893, IMG submission 139574) | White microbial mat communities from a basaltic lava cave in the Kipuka Kanohina Cave System on the Island of Hawaii, USA - MA170107-4 metaG ... | reverse complement strand
GGTGCACTTTCAGCGGCTTGCTTCCTTCTTGGTTCGCTTTCTTCCATGTTAACCGGTTTTATCGGTATGTGGGCAGCAACGGGTGCCAACGTCCGCACGGCATTGGCAGCTAAGGAAAAAGGCGAACATGAGGCGTTCCAAATGGCATTCTTTGGGGGAGGCGTTATGGGGTTTGCGGTAGCAAGCTTTGGCCTATTCTTCCTTGGCTCTATTTTCCATTTCTATGCAGATCATACGAGTTTCGTCTTAATGATTACCTGCTTTGGCCTTGGGGCAAGCTTGGTAGCATTCTTTGCACGAATCGGTGGTGGTATCTTTACTAAATCAGCTGACGTCGGTGCTGACCTTGTAGGTAAGCTTGAAGCAGGCATTCCAGAAGACGATCCACGTAACCCAGCGGTTATTGCGGATAACGTGGGTGACTGCGTAGGCGATACCGCAGGCATGGGCGCAGACATTTATGAATCATATGTTGGTGCAATGGTTTCTTCTATTATTTTGGCGGTCAGTGCCAATATTGCAGCAGAGCAACACGCACTTTACATCGGATTACCGTTAATGCTTGCTGTTTTTGGACTTATCGGATCAGTTGCAGGATTACTTGCAAATTCAGTACTTCGCCTTGAACCAGCAGCGATGTTGCGTAATGCAAGCTATATTGCGATTGCCGTTTTTGTAGGCTTGTCGTACTTCTACCTTTTAGGCAACGGTATGGATATGAAATTATTCATTTCTGTGGTGCTTGGATGTCTTTCTGGTATTGTTATTGGTCTTATTACTGAATATTATACCGGCAGCACACCGATTGAAAAACTTGCAGATATTTCCCGTTCTGGTGCCGCAACGAATATTATTTATGGTCTTTCAATTGGTATGGAATCTACCGCATTGCCAGTCATTATTTTGGCGGGCGTTGTACTGGCATCATTTACTTATGGCGGCAATGAGTTTGGAGTCTCTATTGCAGCAGTTTCTATGCTTGCAACCGTTGGTATCTCCATGACTGTGGACGCATACGGGCCGATCGCTGATAACGCGGGTGGTATTGCTGAAATGTCTGGGTTCGATCCATCAGTGAGAAAAATTACGGATAAACTTGATGCACTTGGTAACACCACTGCAGCAATTGGTAAAGGTTTTGCAATCGGTTCAGCATTACTTGCTGCTCTTGCGCTCTTTACTGCATATGCACAAGCAGCAAACATACCATCATTGAATATTTTAGATCCTATGGTTACCGTTGGTATTTTCCTTGGCGGTATGATGCCGTTCTTGATATCGGCGTTGACCATGCGTTCAGTTGGTACGGCTGCATTGCAAATGGTGATGGAAGTTCGTCGTCAGTTTAAAGAAATTCCAGGCATTATGGAGGGAACGGCACAGCCTGATTACAGACAGTGCGTTGCGATTAGTACGCGCGCTGCATTACGTGAGATGATGCTGCCAGGCCTTCTTACGGTGGCAGTGCCAGTTATTGTGAAATATGCGCTTAATAAATATGCCCTTGGCGGATTGTTGGTAGGTGCTACGGTTACTGGTGTTTTGGTTGCGCTTATGATGGCAAATGGCGGGGGTGCATGGGATAACGCAAAGAAATATATCGAAGCGGGTAACTGCGGCGGTAGAGGTTCTGATGCACATCGTGCAGCAATCACAGGCGATACCGTAGGCGATCCATTCAAAGATACATCCGGACCGTCTCTTAATATTTTGATTAAGCTGATGTCAGTCGCTGCATTGTTACTTGCACTTATTTAAGATGGCATTTATATGATATTAATAAAAAAGCTGGGAAATTTTCCCAGCTTTTTTTATGATCTTTTACAAAAAAAGTCGAAAGGATTTTTAATATGATGCGTAAGCAATTATTATGCATGATTTTTGGCGGCCTTTTTTTGATAAGTAGTGTAATAGCAGGACCATTGGAAGAAATGCGAGCGGCAGACGCTATCATCATACACGATACAGAAGAGCAAAAGGATTTGATAAAACAAAAATGTGTAGAATATGCAAGACTTGCTTCAAAAGAATCTTCATTGGCTGGTGTACTTTCGCAACTGCGTATGGCTATTATTCATCATAATGGGTTATTTGGGTATCCGGCTAGTAAAAGTAGCGCTATGCCATATTGGATTGCTTTAACGAATCAAACAATCGATCCTTCAATGCGCGTACTTGGATTTGAAATGGTTGGTCATTATCACAAAGAAGGATGGGAGAGCGTAGGGGTTAAGGTTGCGCCTAATCCAGGTAAAGCACAAGAGTATTTACAACGAGCATACAATGAGTGTGCAGAAAGTGATGTTAAGGGACACTTATTCACAGAACTTCAACTACTAGGTCAACGCAGCGAGGTGTGCGGTTAGCGTTTAAGTATAGCGCTTGAAAGCAACGCAATAATTTTGACGTAGCGTTGTTTCTCAGTTTCAGTGAGCGCTAATTTGTGCCCGGCATGGGCTTGTGAGATAGGCGATTCGCCACGTTCATTACAGAAATCGGCTTTTGCATGATGGCTGAGCAGCAAGGCAGCTGCATCATAATGACCATAATATGCCGCATACATGAGGGCGGTATGATAATTCGTGTCTAATTCATCGACGTGTGCTTTCTTTTTCAGCAACGTCCTGAGAACCTCAAACCATTTTGCATGATCCGTTGTTTTTTTACGTACCAGTTTCATGGTGACATAAATAACAAGTGGGCATCCATTAACGGTAATATTTGGATTTGAACCATGTGCCAATAGCTGCAAGATATAATCATGGCGTGGTGCTTGTTCTTGCACTTCGCGTTCAAGATCGAGCGTTGAAGCACGCATAGCAGTCGATGCGTTTGCTAGAGAAAGCAGCGCGAGACTGAGTATGCCGGTGATAGTAAAAAAACGTTTCATGGTTTATCCCCCATTCAGACGGTGTCTTATCATTACTATCAGTATTACATATGTAGGAAAAAAAGCAACCGGGTACCTGTTTTCCCTGTAATAGGAATGCCACTTTTTAACCACACCCCATATAATAGCCGGATGAGTAAAAAAGGGCGTCATGTGAATTTTTAATAGAAATTATTGATAAGGGTATTTTGATCTTGTTAGGCTCACATCAGGGGATTCAAAAAAGGTGGGGGCACTATGGGACGAAAGATCAATGGTATTGTTACGTATGTAGTAGCATTGGTAAAAATCATGTGTATTGTGACGATTGCTTTGGGGCTGCCCCGGTTGATCAAGCATAATGATCGCAAATCAACGGGGAGCCGACCACATTTAGGTATAGAAGAATTTACTGATACGATGTTAACGTCTATTGTCGCAGATAGTGATGTATGTACGTGTCGTGCGGCGCTTGTGGTGGATGCGCATACATATAATACGGTAGCGCATGAACACATAGCATTGTTGCATGAAAAAGGAGTCTGTGTATCGACTTTATTTGTGTTAGATGACGGCTCTTTACATACACAACAAAAAATACCACAGAGTACCACCGTTATTCCTGTTATTAAAGATCAATATGACATACTTGCGCAGTATAATGGCGCTGCATTTGATTGTGTTATGATTGATGTTCAAGAAACAGGATTTGTGCCGAGTGATGGTGAACCTTTACTTGCAAGTTTAAAAATGGCAGGTGCTGCAAAAAAACCAGTCATAGTATTTGATCGTCCTAATATGTTGGGGGCTGCAATTGAAGGTTTTGGCGTATGGCTTGGTGCGCGTGCATTGATTCCTTTTCGGCATGGCATGACCATTGGCGAGTTAGCCCAATTTTGTAATCGACATGTGGTAGATAAGCCAGTTGCATTGCATGTGGTGCAAATGAAACATTATCAACGTTTAGCGCAGGATCTCGATCGTGCGCCGTTAATTTCACATTTTTGCATGCAGGGCTTGATGGATATTATGCACGAAGTGAAACCATTTGAAGTTCGTATTTCTCCTGATAATAACTATCATTGCATTATGTTGCCAGCAGAAATTTCTACCTCAAAACGTATGTGGCGTGAATTGAGTACCCAATTAAAACGGGTTGGTATTGAAGGAAAGATGTTTAGCTATAACAATGAAGCAACGGGTAAATCGTATGTAGGATTAAATCTTACGGTAGTTAATATGAATAAATTTTCATTAAACAGCGCATTATTAATGGTATTACGTTTTTTTAATGATAATGGGTTTAAGCTAACGTATTCAGCTCGTTTACGCGATATGATTGGAATGCATGCGGTGCAATCGTATCTTGCTGGAACGGTAAGCGAAAAAGACGCGCATCATGTACTTGAGCATGAAGCACGTCTTTTTTTCAGTAAAGCATCAGGTTCTTTTTTATATCAACCATTGCCTAAGGTAATGGCGCTGTAAATTATTTTGAAAACAGATTTTGAAAGAAATCTTTAATACCGTATACAAGATTCATGATGATATCTTTTATATAATATATCGCACTCATAAAAGCATTGACCAATCCTTGCAAGAAACCAGTTGGTTCTGCAGGTTGAGCAGGTACAATTGCTTCTTGAGGTTGCTCAGTGCTTATCGCATTCTCAACCTTGTCTTTAGCGGCGATAGCAGCATCTTTAATATCATGTGCAACCGCTTCTATTTTTTCTTTAGATTGAGTAGCTGCTTCTTTTATAGTTTCGGTAACAGTTTGTTTTTTTTCCTCTATGGTAGCTGATGGTGCTTCTGCTGCGGGTTTTCCAAAATGTGTGCGAATTGCATCACTGATATGTTGTTCGGTGTCAGCGCCGACCATGGTATGTTTTTTCTGACCGCTTTGCATAAAAAAAAGTGTTGGCATCAATTTAATTTTTTGTTTATGGGCCAATGTGTCAAGCTTATCAACATCTACTTTTGCAAACACGATGTGCTTAAATTCTGGATTATCCATAACTTTTTGAAATGTCGGCTTGAGTGCTTTACATCCACCGCACCATTCAGCAGAAAAAACAATAACGCTTGGCGTGTTTGATTGTGTGATTTTATTAAATTGTTCTTCATTTTCAACCACGATGAGTGATGCGTGGATTGCATGATTGGATGCTGATAACAATACAATGGCATGTAAAAGCAAGGATTTCTTCATCGATATTCCTCTTTAAATTAGTACAAAAAAGTGTACACTTCATAGACAATTTATTGATACATAAACGTATCATAGTAATTAACACAACCATATCGCAAGAAATATTTTTTGCGCCGACAAAAATTACTGATTGGTTTTTAGTATAAAATAGGTAAGTGATATATTGACTCATTCCTATTATTTTACGGCTGTGTAAAGACGTGGAAGCACGACCTATGCCGATGATTCGCGAAATGGATCAAAGATCTTTAATTGTTTCAGTATGAAAAAATAGTCGCTCCAAATTAACGAAAAATTTTAGAATACTTTTTCACAAAATTTTTTGATGAAAACACTTGATTATGGGGTACTAAACCTTTACTTTATTTAGACAGCTGACAAAGATGTGTTTTTCACATAGTCAATGTTTTTAATATAAAATTCATGCGTGCGTATGCATGCTCAGCATAGAGCGTGATGGGCTCGTGGACTCTAAAAAAAAGGAGACGGAGTGAATCGTGTAAGGCTGCAAGATGTGAAAAGGATTGTGTATGAAAGATGTACAAAAAGATAAAAATATTCAAACTTTAGGGGGAGACGCGATGGAAATGAGATCTTCATTTGATGTGACGCCATCAAGCAGCACAGTGCAAACGCTGTACGATGGCTATACCGTGGTGAAGCGTAATAGTGATGTGTCTCAGTTGGACATCTCATTAATACGCAAGGCGATCGTATGGGCATCTAAGGGCCACAAAGACGTGGTAGATATCAATGCGGTGGTAGATGAGACCTTAAAAAACAGTTTCAATGGCATTGGTGCACGGCAGCTTGAAGATGCGCAAGTATTGGCCACCGTTGCGTTTATGGAACGAGATCCTGCATATGGCTATGTAGCTGCGCAATTACTCTTAAAAAAGCTCTTTAAGGATGTGACAGGAATTTCAGTGATGAATTCTGAAGCAGCAAAGGCTTATCGTACGGCTTTTGTAGAGAGTATTGTCAAGGGGGTACAGGCTCAAATTCTTGATAAGCGCATGATGTCATTTGATCTTGAAATGCTCGCGCAAGAACTTTGTTTAGAGTCAGATCATCTGCTTGATTATATGGGTGTAAAAACATTATATGAACGTTATTTTACACGGGTGAATTCTAAACATCTTGAATTGCCGCAAATTTTCTGGATGCGGATTGCTATGGGCTTGGCTATTGAAGAGCCGCGTAAGAATGAGCAAGCATTAGATTTCTATAATTTAATGTCATCATTGCGTTACGTGCCAAGTACGCCGACATTACTTCATGCAGGTATGGTGCGTGCGCAACTCAGTTCATGTTTCTTGACCACGGTAGAAGATGATTTGCGTCATATTTTCAAATGTATCAGTGATAATGCACAGCTTGCAAAATGGTCTGGTGGTGTTGCCAATGATTGGACAAACGTACGTGCAACGGGTGCCATGGTTAAAAGCATCAACACTGAAAGTCAAGGCGTTATTCCCTTCTTAAAGATTGCTAGCGATACCACTGCGGCGATTAATCGTAGTGGGAGTCGACGTGGTGCAGCGGTAGTGTATCTTGAAACGTGGCATTTGGATATTGAAGATTTTCTTGATTTGCGACGCAATACCGGTGATGAACGGCGCCGTACGCATGATATTAATACGGCAAATTGGATACCCGATCTTTTCATGAAGCGCGTGATTAATAATGAAGATTGGAGTCTCTTCTCACCAGAAGAAGTCCCTGATTTGCATCATATCTATGGCAAGGCGTTTGAAGCGCGGTATAAAGAATATGAAGCAATGGCGAGTCGTGGGGAGATAACAAAGTATAAAAAAATCTCTGCCCAATCGCTGTGGCGTAAAATGTTAAGTCGATTGTTTGAAACGGGACATCCATGGATGACGTTCAAAGATCCTTGTAATATTCGTTCACCACAAGATCATGTGGGTGTGGTGCACAGTTCGAATTTGTGTACTGAAATTACCCTCAACACGTCAAAAGATGAAACAGCAGTATGCAACCTTGGATCGATTAATCTTGGCCGGCATGTGGTAGATGGCGTGCTTGATGAACAGATGCTTGCACAAACGGTTGAAAAAGCGGTTCGTATGCTTGATAACGTGATTGACATTAATTTCTATCCAACGGTAGAAGCGAAGAATGCGAACTTCCGTCATCGTCCAATTGGTCTTGGATTGATGGGATTCCAAGATGCGCTTTACAAACTTGATATTGCATTTGATGCGCCGCAAACCGTTGAATTCTCAGATGAGATTATGGAACGCGTTGCCTATCATGCAATTCTTGCCTCATCGCGCTTGGCAGTAGAACGTGGGGCGTATGAATCATATCAAGGTTCAAAATGGGATCGAGATTTACTACCACAAGATACTATTGCGTTACTTGAGCAAGAACGTGGCGTTCCCGTTGATATTAAGAAAGAAGGTAAACTTGATTGGAAGCCAGTGCGTGATCATATTAAGGCACATGGCATGCGTAATTCAAATACGATGGCTATCGCACCAACTGCAACAATTTCCAATATTTCAGGATGTTTTCCTTGTATTGAGCCGATCTACAAAAATATATATGTAAAATCAAACATGAGCGGCGAATTTACGGTGGTGAACAAATACCTCGTTGAAGATCTGAAGAAACTGGGTATTTGGGATGCCAGCATGTTGGATGAAATCAAATATTTTGATGGTAGTGTGCAGCAAATAGCCCGTATTCCGGAAAGCATCAGAGCGAAATATAAAGAGGCATTTGAATTAGATCCTGAATGGTTGTTGCTTTTGACCGCAGTTCGCGCAAAGTGGGTTGATCAAAGTCAATCGCATAACGTCTTTATGAAAGGCGTATCAGGTAAACTAATGAATGATATTTATATGACTGCATGGAAACTTGGATTAAAATGTACGTACTATCTGCGGACACTCGGCGCAACGCAGATTGAAAAATCAACGCTCGATGCCAAGAAGTATGGGTATACGCAAAAGCGTCAATATGAAACGAAAGAGACGGTAGAAGTATCACCGATTGCAGTGGCAGAAATGCCTGTGCAAGAGAATCAAGAAGAAATTGGTAAGGCATGCAGTATCTCATCAGATCCAGATTGTGAAGTATGTCAATAATGGTTCGATACGCTTTGCTACTCACCATGATCGGGAATGGCGAAGGATGAATCAAAAGATAAGCGAAAGAGAAATAAGTATGGCTACAAAAGGTATTTTAAATAATTCAAGTATCGATCCGAATAAAATATTGCCCATGAGATATTTGTGGGCACGTCAACATTATAAAGATGGCGTTGCAAATAATTGGACTCCTGAAGAGGTCTCCATGCAAAAGGATGTTGAGCAATGGAAATCAAACACTGTGCTCAATGAAACGGAACGTCGTTTAATCATTTGGAATTTAGGATTCTTCTCAACAGCAGAATCATTAACAGCAAACAATTTGGTGCTTGCAGTATATAAACATGTCACCAATCCTGAATGCCGTCAGTATTTATTGCGTCAAGCCTTTGAAGAAGCAATTCACACCGATACTTTTATCTATTGTTGCGATTCGTTAGGACTTGATCCGGATGAAATGTACAACATGTATAACACAATCCCATCGATTAAAGAAAAAGATGACTTTGTGGTTAAGTTAACTACCTCATTATTCGATCCTAATTTCAAAACGGAAACGATTGCTGATAAACGTAAATTTATCCATGATTTGATTGGTTATTACGTTATTATGGAAGGCATTTTCTTCTATGCAGGATTTGCGATGATGCTTGCCTTGAAACGTCAGGGTAAAATGACCGGTATTGGAGAGCAATTTGAATACATTATGCGTGATGAAAGTCTGCATCTTGCATTCGGCTGCGATCTGATCAATACCATCAAAGCTGAGAATCCGGAAGTATGGACACAAGAGTTCCAAGATGAAATCGTTGACCTCATTCAACAGGCAGTAGTGCTTGAAAAGGCATATGCTTTTGATGCGTGTCCTCATGGATTGCTTGGTATCAATGCGGAACAATTTAGTGCGTATGTTGAATATATCGCTGATCGCCGCTTAGAGCGTATTGATTTGCCAAAAGTATATGGCACTAACAATCCATTCCCATGGATGTCGCAAGCGACTGATTTGAGTAAAGAAAAGAATTTCTTTGAAACGCGCGTGACTGAATATCAAACGGCTGGTTCTCTCGAATGGGAATAAGATTCGATAGAGTATCATGAAATAAAAAACCCTGGAAAATTAATATCCAGGGTTTTTTAATCTATACGTTCATGCATGCTTTGGCTCAATTGTTCTCTACTATCGAGTTTATGTTTGTTTATTGCACTTTTAATACAAATGGCTGCTATAGTGAGCGTGGTTTCGCAACAACAGCTGCAAAATGCAATAATACCTGAAAAGGTTGGTATACCGCTATTGGCAGGTTGTTTGAATTCATGGATGGCAGAAGTGCGGGTGTCATTCATGGATGCGCTGGTGGGAGGAGGAGCATACAGAATCAGATTTATGGCCATCAGTAGGACTATATAATAATATTTCATATACTTCTCCTTCTTTATCAATACGATGCTCACCCTATCGTAGTGGGATCGTAAAAAGAAAGGACTGAAATATTTGGGCATTTTCAAGATGCTTTAATAGAGAAAATCCCGTAATTATACCCGAGATTTTTTATATGAGTGGGTTAAGAATTTGCATGTGGCAAGAGCAATATATGGTTTAATTATTAAAAAACCCCCGGGATTTATCATCCCAGGGGTTTTTACTTTTAAAGCTTATGCTTAATGCTTACGCAGCGACTGCAGCTTCAGCAGTTTTTTCATTCAAAATTGCTTTTGTAGCGATTTTGCGGAATTCACGCTTTTCAAGCTTGCAAGGGTTTCCGTTGTAAACCAATTCAACGTACGCCTTTTTGAAGCGGTTTTCGCTTGTGATTCTTGCGATAAGGTTGTCAATTCTCTTGAGGAAATCGCATGTTTCGTTAGTGAAGTTAACCGCGAGAGTAGCTTGAACGGCTTTTCGTAGCTTAACAAGAGCAGCTAAGATTTGAACTCTTAGAGAATCAGTAGATGCGCAGTTGAAATACTTAAGCACACCCTTTTCCCAGTTCTTTTTGTTTTTACCAAGGAACAATCCGTCTTGGTTAAAATCTTCAGCGGACATGCCGATCTTAGTTGCAACTTCGTTTGCTTCAGAGTTTTTAGCATGTGCGAACGCTGAAACTAACATAGCTACAGAAAGAACTACCACTTTTGAAAAATTTTTCATACACAACCTCAAATTTAGGGTTAATGATTAAAATAACTAGTTTCAATGATACCATTTTTTTAATACAAAGCAAGCATGGCGGAATATACTAAGCCCTATCTAAAGGATTTTTGGAATATTGTGATATAATCCTCAATGAATTTTTAGCTTCGAAATGATGATCTGGAGGCTCTATTCATGCCTAAAAATGAGCTGATATGAGGCCAAAAGGCGGTTCCGCAAGGATTTTTTTGGCCTTGAAATTTTAGGGCAGAATGTGGATGTGAAAAGGTGTCGCGTGAGGGTTGTCCGTCCTTTGGGGAACCCTATTAGAAATATATTGCGGTCAGGAGTAGGTATAGAGTAACCTAGGTTGTGGGTTATGGGGGAGATAAATGGGGGGATTTATGAAAAAAATCTTAATATTATCTATTTTTGCGATAGTGGCCGTTTATTATGGTTTAGGGCTTTGGGCAGAAACCAAGACGGTTTGGGTACCCGAGCAGGTTAAAGGCGAGGCTATCAATCGGTCAGCGACCTCTAATCAAGAGATAGTGGATATGAATCAAGAGGATCCGATAACCTTGGAAAGTTTTGCAGACCTTGCGCAGGCAAAATTTACATTGCATCGGCCTTATATCATAGCGCGGGTTGAGGCTGGTGGGGTCCATCACTATTATGATGCTCATGAACTAAATCATTTCTTATTTGGTTTCTTAGGTAGTTCCCGCTTTAAACCGCTTAATTCCTATCAAGATATACAACGAATACCAATTACGAGGCTTGATTATTTTATCTTAAACAATGCGGATGAGCAGGCATTTACCTATCTTTGTTCATATATAGATCTCATGTTACAGGCAGAACAGTGGCGTGATTATTTTTACAGGAATCAATCTGCCCCACTGTTGTCTCCTGCTGAACAATTGGATGCGGCGCGCGGGATAATTACCTTTAGGCAACAGGATTCTTATCGCCTTGCCCTTGATTATTTAAGGAATGCAGCCGATCAAAAAGAGGATTTTTACTTAGCAGGAAGGGCGCAGGCCATGTTGGGAGATCTTTATTTTCATGGTCTAGGGGATATACCGAAAGATTTTGGACTTGCAGCGCAGTATTGCAGAATGGCCGTACAAAATCCGAGTATTAGTCAACACTCTAAAGCTCAATCATGGTTAAATTTGGGCAAAATGTATCAGGAAGGCTCTTCAGATTTACCGCAGAATTATGCAAAAGCATATGAATGCTATCTTCGGGCGGCAGAGGACTTTTTTGACGATATACAAGATATACAAGTTGAAGCGCAGGAGCGTATGGCTACTATTGCACGTATCAACAAAGAAAGAATATTGCAGGATATTGCATCAGAGCGGGCTCAGATAGAAGGAGATGGCACGCTATTACCAGAGGTTAAAACTGAGAAACGTGAGATGCTCAGACGAATCGAACAATTGGTACGGCGCTGTGATCGACGTGGGGCATGCACTGTGCAATAGGTATGAGTTGAAAGAGGGGGGACTATTCATGAAGAGAATACATGGTTTATTGATGACGGTAGTGGTTTCTAGTGGTGTCATAGTATTGTGGGGAGAAACCAAAATTGTTAGGGTGCCGAGGCCCGCTCATAATGAGGAGCAGCCAGAGGAATTGATTGATCTTGAAATGTATGATATTTTTACGCAAAAGCCCATTTCGCAGTTAATGCAGG
>Ga0187893_10012482_pt1 | contig 12037 bp, 9 predicted proteins | sample MA1701074metaG_FD_139574 | JGI IMG/M metagenome (GOLD analysis project Ga0187893, IMG submission 139574) | White microbial mat communities from a basaltic lava cave in the Kipuka Kanohina Cave System on the Island of Hawaii, USA - MA170107-4 metaG ... | reverse complement strand
GTGAATCAGACTGACTGGTACTTCTCGAAGAAGAAGATACCGAATGCCTAACATTCTGGCCGGGGCGAATCCAGTGTTCGCCCCTGCTCTTGGGCAATCATGAAGATTGCCCCGCAAATTTCCGTCCTCCGAGCCCTATAGGCCAAGACTCTTCAGGAAACGGTTTTTCCCCAGTGAGGAACTGTTGCGCTTCGCGCAACGCTTCTTCTCCTGTCGTCCGATCCTGGGTCTTCTCGCCCAGAGCGATCATGAGCGCGAGCGCGTTGCTCACTAACCAGTCTTCGCTGTTGTCGAGTTCTTTGGGATTGGCGAAGAGGGATTGTGCAAGCGCCCACGCGTGCAGATCTGCGGCAGATTCGGTGCCGGAAAAGTAACGGTCAAGGTGCTCCACCGCTTGGCGTTTGAGCTGAGCGATCTTTTGCACTGTTCTCCTTTTTGCTCCCTCTTCCGCTCATCCGTGGCTGCGCCAGGCTAACACTCCCGCAAGAGCACAAAGACCTGCTGGCGGTGCCCAACCAGCTAAACTCGGCGGCAGAAACCCACCATAGCCCAGCGAGATACATACTCCCGTTAGTAAGACGTAGCCCACCCCGAGCATACTGCTGATGAGGATTGTCAACGCAGGTCCTGGAAACGGTGGACCGCCAATAGCGAAAAAGAGTGCCACCGCCGGGAGCAACAGGCAGGAAAGTGGCGCGGCGAGCTTGGTGTGAAAGTCAACTCTGTAGGTTGTCGCATCGTACCCATTGGCTTCGGCATCGTGAATCTCGCGGGCAAGTGCCCGCACACTCAGATGCATGGTATCAGTCTCCTCGCTCGGAGCTTCGCCGAGTTGCGCCCGTGGTTCTGCTGGCATCTCGCGCAGTCCCTGCTCAGAAATCTCTACGCGTACCGGATCGACAAGTTCCCAGACTCCATTGCCGACGTATCGTGCGGCACGAGCGTCCGTGCGGCTTATCGGCAGCCCATGAGCGTCAAGATCATAGATCGACAGTTCTTGTGCCTCTCCCAACTGCGGATCAAGCTGTGCGGCTTGATAAACTTGAGTTCCAGCTCGATACCAGATCATCAGGTGCAGAGGGCCGGCCTGTGGCGCTCGTTGCTTGATCTCCCGTTCTTTCAACTGATCTGCCAACGCATTCGTTTGCGGAACGATGACTTCGTTGAGCAGGAAATATCCTGGCGCGATGATCCCAGCGATAAGCAAAACGGGCGTGAGCGCGCGGGTCGCGGAAACTCCACAGGCACGCATACCAAGCAGTTCTCGGTGAACCGCAAGCAGACCGACGGTTAAAGCAGTGGCAAGAAGTAAGGCCATGGGAATCACGCGCGCGGCCAGCAGTGGCATCCGTGCACCGTAGAATCGCAAGACCTTCAGCATGTCAGCATGGTAGCGAGCAAACCATTGCAGCCGTTCAAGGACGTCAACAAGCAAATAACCAACAAGCAGTACTGCAAATGCGAGACACAACATCTGCGTATAGTGCCAACCAACATACCGCTGCAGCAGATACCTGCGGAAGCGTGGGGGATGAATTGCACTGCGACTCGGTTCTTCAATGAAGTTCCTCCGGCGGTTGCTCTGGCGGCTCCACAAGAGTCTCAGGTGTTCTTGCCAAAGAAGTCCCACTGCAAATATCCCCATGACGGCGTTCGGCAACCACACGCCAGACCAGGCGCTAAACACGCCTGCCTGTACGAGCCCATCTCCGAGTTGCACTAATCCATAGTAGAAAACAGTGATAAGCAGTCCGGCAACCCCGCCCGCAGCACGAGAGAAATGGCGGCCGGCAAGCGCAAGCGGTACGGCGAGCAGGCCAAAGAAAAGACTAGCGGCAGGATAGGAAAACCGGCGATGAAATTCCGTGCGTGCTCGCCGAGCAAAGGCTCCATTGCTCTCTTTCGTCCAGCCAAGAGTGGTCAGACGCGCAAGTGAAGCTCCGGGGAGCAAGTCTTCCTCCCGCTTGGCGGGCACTGGGTTCTCTCGCAGAGTTTGCCAAAAGGTTTCGAAGCGTGTTTCTTCACCCCTACTGCGTGGGGAGAGCATCACTCCATCACGGAGGACGAGCTGGGCTACCCCATTGCTCGGGGGTGCCAGTTCTCCACGCTCAGCGAAAATTGTCTGTCCGCGGGCGGGGATCCACAAAAGCACACCACGGAACTGATCCCCTCTAGCAGACACCTCACGAGCCACGAGTTTGACGCCGCTGAACTCATAGACGGTTCCTGCACGGAGTGAGAGACCAGGATTTTCTGCCGCCAATTGCTGTAAAGATGCGTCGAGCGAACGGCTTGCCCAAGGGGCCAGGAAAAGAGAGAACAATAATCCTGCAACCGTCGTTACCACAGTCAAGAGAAACATCGGAAATACGAGCGTGCGGCTTGACACACCGGCCGCTTCTATTGCAAAAAGCTCGAGGTCCGCTCGTAAGCGACCGAAGCCAACAAGCGCACCAACCAAGACCGCGAAGGGAAGCGTGCGCGCGAGGATCGGTACGACCTCGTAGAAGGCAATGCGCGCAACTACTGTCGCGCCGAAGCCACGATTGATCACGAGGTCGGAAAAGCCGAGCAGGTCCTTAGTGAGAACCAAGGCAGTCATCGCTGCGAGAGCGATAGCCGTCGGGATAGCGAGTTCCCAGACCACATAGCGTCTCAAGATTCTGCCGAAACGTCTGTGAGCCACGACCTTGATTCTCTCTCAGTTTTCTCTTATATCGAGCGGGGCGGTTGGGTCACACCCCCTCCTTATCCTCTAGCGAATCTCTGTGGAATGGAAGCTGTGGGTACCTGATGATGGTTCAGATCGCATCCCGATGAAGAGGGGAGTGAAAGAAAGAAGGAAAGAAAGAAAAAGATGAAAGCGATTGTTCTGAGCGCTGGCCAGGGCAGGCGCCTCCTGCCTCTGACCGCAGAGGTGCCCAAGTGCCTTCTCACTGTAGACGCTGATCGCCCGATCCTTGAATTACAACTCCGCGCGCTTGAGCGCTGTGGCATTCGGTACGTCACAGTCATGGTCGGCTTCGGCGCCGAAAAAGTCGAGCGTTTTTTGGCTACCCACTTGTTCGGGGACCTTGAGATCCGTACTCGCTACAATCCATTTTTTGCCACCTCGAATAATTTGGCCACGTGTTGGCTCGCGATCCCCGAAATGGCCGAGGACTTCGTCCTACTGAACGGTGACACCCTTTTTGAGGCTGACGTGCTGCGCCGTCTGTTAACTGCGCCACAGGCACCCGTGACCTTGACGATTGATCGAAAAATGGACTACGACGAAGACGATATGAAGGTAACGTTGAACGATGGGAGGCGGCTCACCGCAGTCGGCAAAACGCTGGTGGCGCCTATGGTCCATGGCGAGTCGATCGGCCTGATGCGGTTCTGCGGTCAAGGCGTCGTTGCTTTCCGCGCTGCACTCGATGCCGCGATCCGTGAACCTGAGGCATTGCACCGCTGGTATCTCTCCGTCATCAACTCGATGGCCAGTTCTGTCGTAGTGGACGCGGTGTCAATTCAAGGGCATTGGTGGACTGAGATCGACACACCGGAAGACCTTGAGCGAGCGCGTTCGCACTTCGTTCACCAGAGTGTGTCTCTACTAGGGATAAGGCGTCTCTCTGCTCAACAAGATCAGTAATTCGTGCTCTTGCTGAGAGTACGGATGCACAGGGTGTGGTGCAGGCAAAGCCACCACAAGTCTGGGTGTTGACCACCAAGAAACTGGGAGATAACGCCCAAGTTCTTGCTGTTGCTGACGCGCTCGGCTGGCCCTACGAAGTCAAGCGATTAGAATTCACTGGGCTCAATCACTTCCATTTCCGCTTGTTTGGTCCCTCTCTATGGAAGGTGAATGCGCGTCGTTCCACTCCTCTCGTTCCCCCTTGGCCTGACCTCATCCTCACTATCGGCCGACGCTCGACACCAGTGGCTCTGTGGATTCGCAAACAATCTGGCAACAGAACAAAGCTGGTGCAGGTCGGTCAGTCCCGAGTATGCTTCAACCGCTTTGCCCTTGTCGTTGTGAATCCGCAATATCATCTGCCTGTACACCCTCACCTCCTCCGCCTCAGGTTACCTTTATTCTACAGTACCCCAGCGGCTAGTGCTGTTTCCGTTGCTGCATGGCGACCGCAATTTACAGGTTTGCCTAAACCCTGGATTGCTCTTCTGGTTGGCGGATCGACCGTGCCTTTTATCCTCAATACTCAGGTGGCTCGGCGAATGATGACAGAAGTCAGAGACCTCATCCTGCGTGAAGGAGGGAGCCTGCTCGTTTCTACCAGCCGTCGTACCTCTCAGGAAGCTGCCGACACCATTGAGGCGGCGATGCCGACAAACGGATTCTTCTATCGTTGGCGGCCGGACAGCCAGAGTAATCCTTATCTGGCGATACTTGCACTGGCAGACCGCTTCATTGTGACCGGAGAAAGCATTTCCATGTTGGTGGAGGTCGTGCGGCAAGGCAAGCCACTTGCCATTTACCCTCTTCCTATGCGCCTGACCTCTATCCGACTGTGGCACCGCCATATCCTGCAAAATCTCCTCCTCCCTGTCACCCCTGATGAGCCGAGGTCTCACAGTTGGCGAGAAAAACTCGGCGAGGTCTTAATTCACCTCGGTCTCCTCGAATATCGCCGTGATTTCTCCTTGTTCCATCAGCAACTCATCGAGCGTGGGCTGGCGGTGCGCTTAGGCGATCCCTTTGTCCTCACACAGCAACCACCTCCTGATGAATTGCCTCAGGTAGTGGAACGGATTACGGCGCTCTTCAGGGAAGGGTAGCTCGCTTGAGCAGAAATGCTTGACCAGACGGTAACGCTACAAAAAACGCGTCTCGCGCTTGACTCAGGTATTCATCAATTGCTGCTCGTGCGCCAGGAAATTTCTCAGTGCCGTAGTCATCAAAGACCATCACTCCATTCGGCATCAGCCGTGGATAGAAGAACTCAAAGCTGTCGCGCGTGGGTTGGTACAAATCGACATCAATGTGAACGAAACAAAAACGGGTGTTGACCAGGGCTTGAAACGGAGCCGGAATCCATCCTTGGTGGTATGCGATAAAGTCGAACTCCCGCAGGTTCTGTTGGACAACCTCTAGCGGGCACGCAAAACCTTGCCGCTTTTTAAGCCTATCCATATTGTGGTAGTGCGATTTGTCCACGACCGAGAACTCGGACAATCCTGCGAACGAGTCACAGATGTGGAAACAGACCTGCTTTTTTATCTGGTAGAGCGTGCTCGCAATGAGGTATGCTGACAAGCCGCGATAGCAGCCAACTTCGCAGACCTCTCCGGGAATATCAGCGATCCGGCGCACAAAGGAGCAAAGGGTGTAATACCGTAGTCGCCGCATCGTGACTTCACGCATTTGCGTGATAGCCAGCGCCCGATCATAGGCAGTGTGGAAATTGCTGTCGGTTTCATAGATCACCTTCGGTTTCTTTTTATTGAACTTTGGCCACAAGGCTACGCTTCTCTCCTGGTTTCGGCCCAACACTCGCTGCAACATCTGTGTCACTACACTCATGAGAAATCCTTTGTCTAAACCCGACATGGCAACAGCCAGTGTAGGGGCGGGTTTGCCACCCGCCCCTACTTTATCGCGCTTGTCGCATTTTCCAACCCGTTGAACCATTGCCAATCTTTGGCTATGAGTCACTCAGGGAGTCAATTCCGAGGAAGGGCTGGCCCTGTGAAACCGACCGTTTTTGTCCACACCAATCACAAGCAACTCGTGGGCGCGATTGTGTCAGCGCACTCGCTCCGCCGCAATTCTCGGCATGCCGACGAGTTTGCGGTGTGTATCTTGCACCACAAGGACTACCCCTTTCTTCAAGCACGAGAGGGCCAGCGGTTCTTCCGTGACGGTGGCAGCCGAGTGTGGTGGAATGATGACCTTCAATCTTTCACCCCGCTCCGTTTCATGCCTCCAGCACTGATGGGTTACCAGGGGCGGGCGGTAGTCATCGACCCTGACGTGTTTGCGGTCGGTGATATCCATGAACTGCTCTCGCGGGATATGCAGGGCAAAGCTTTAATGTGTGTGGCGCGCTCTGGCCACAACGACCGGCCTGATTACCTGGCTTCCAGTGTCATGCTTCTGGATTGCATGAAGCTCACCCACTGGCGCTGCGAGGAACAATTCAATGAAATGTTCGCTTTCAAGCGCGACTATTCGACTTGGATCCGCCTCGGCCTTGAGCCACGCGAACATATTGGGCTGCTGGAGCCTGAATGGAACCATTTTGATACCCTGAACGAGCAAACCAAGCTCTTGCATAACACCAAACGTCGAACCCAGCCTTGGAAGACCGGACTGCCGAAGGATTATACTGTGCGTGCCACAGGATGGCGCTCGCAACTAGCAACAACGGTCAAGTCGTTCACCGGGCTGTTCTTGGGGCGAGCTGCAGCGTCAGGATACTACAAACGTCATTCAGATCCTAACCAGGAAATGTTTTTCTTTGGTCTGCTGCGTGAATGCTTAGAACAGGGCCTGGTGACAGAAGACCTGCTACGCGAGGAGATGCGTAAAGACCATTTACGTCACGATGCGTTGGAATCGCTACAACAGGCGCCGCGGCTGGCAGCGGCCTAGAGCAGTTTGCAAGCGGATGTGTCCTCTTCTGAGAGCGCGGGCGTCTCGCCCGCCTGAAAAGCGCCCAAGATGGACGCGCTCCTAGAACGCGCTTGAGCGCAAACTGCTGTAAAGTGTTTTGCCGTTGTGTCTCCTACGCGTCTCTCACTCTACACCTTTATTACCGGATTCTCGCCCTTCGACTGGGTTCAGGACGGGCGTTCGCGGGGAGGGCGCCTTCGAGAATCCCAACAGGTCCCGTACCTTGAGAGCGACTTCATCAATCTCCCGCGACGATGGACACGACCAGATTTCCAGCGGTTCGCCGAAAAAACGGGCACCGCCTCGACGGATCAGCGCTTGATGGAGTTCGTGCAGGTCACGCCGTGGACGAATGATTCCCCAGGCGATACACAATCGAGAAAAACGTCCCGTGAGGTGCTGGGCCTGACTGCCCTCTCCATTCTCCCCCGAAGCAGCGTACGCGTGAGCAACCGTCCAATCTTTCAGTCGTACCTTTAGGCGTGTCTTCAGGCGAGGCAGTCGTTCGATAACCGGCAGAGGATAAATGTAGAGCGGTTTACCGACTGCAGTGGCTTCCGCCAACATCGATTCGCTCTCACCAGTGACGACCAGCACGTCTGCTAACGCGAGATACGCGAGATAAGGGTTGCCGTGCTGGTGAGAGTGCCAGTGCTGCACCTGACCGAATTCACCGAGTCCTTGCGTCAAGGCCTCAGTTGCCTCTTGCCCGGTCCGACGGCTGGTGATGGCAAACACCGAGCCTCCCGCCGCGCGCGCAAAGGCGCGAACGTCTTCTCCCAAATGTCGAGCTATACCCGAATCCCAACAATGGCGTGCTGTAGCGCCGCCGATGAGTAACATGATGTGCGGATGTGGAGCGTGGTCGAACAAATGCCGCCAGCGCTCTGCGGCCTGTGACAGCCGTTCAGGAGAGACCTGGGTCAAGGGAGCCGCGATTTCGATGCGCCGCGGGTGAGGGGGAAGCAGAAAATAACTACATGTGATAACAATATCAAACAATCCAGCGACGTGGCCACCCTTGCGGCCGAGTTGAATCGTGCGCGTGCGCCCTCGACTTTGCCGGCTAATCCAGCGCGCCACCTGGGCAGGACGCCAGCCCGCGGCAATTACGACGTCAGGCCAGGGCGGGGCAAGCACAGGAGAGCGAGCTGTGTCTACCCCTCTTCGGGTTGCCGCGAAAGGACCGAAGAGGCGCTTGATCATGCGAGCAAGAGGTGTGAAGTGTAATTCTTTGATCTCGTGCGGCCAGCCAAGCGCCCGGGCGAGGCCAACAGATTGTGTGGTATTTCCGGGGCGATCGTCGGTGAGCACCCACACCACGGACGGTGACGGGGTTATGGAAGCCATAAGGGTCTCTGCACCTTCACCAGTAATACCGTTGGGATCACGCGAAATTTGCCGCCCGTGCTGGGAGGTCGTGCGTCCGTATGAGCTGCACAGCCCCACTTTCGAGGCGATAGACTCGATCGGCAACCTTCAGCAATGCGGGCTGGTGAGAAATGGCCAGAATCGTCATCGTTCCGCGCAGACTTTTTACTGTCGCACAAATTGCCGCTTCGTTTTCTGGATCAAGGGAAGCGGTGGCCTCATCGAGAATGAGGAGCTGTGGGTGATGAACCAATGCGCGGGCGATGGCGATGCGTTGGCGTTGCCCACCGGAAATACCGCTACCGCGTTCTCCGACCGGAGTGTGCATCCCTTCTGGGAGAGCAGCCACGAACTCCCAGGCCCCAGCAGCCCGCAGCGCAGCTTCCACCTCTGCCTCTGTCAACTCAGGATCTCCCAACGTGACATTGACGAATACGCTCTCATGCAAAAGAAAGGATTCTTGCGCTACATATCCGACTGTCCACCGCCATGCTTTGACGTCCACCTCGCTGAGCGGTACGTCATCAATCCAGACGTCGCCGCTCTGTGGCCGGATCAGGCCAATGACCAGATCCAGAATAGAGGTTTTTCCGGCACCAGAAAGCCCGATAATCATCGTCAGTTGCCCAACTGGAATACTGAGTGAAACATTGTGGAGGACCGGTCGAGCGCCGTAGGAGAAGCAAACCTGCCTGAGCGTGGCCTCGCGCCGGAGAATCGGTTTCTTCTCGCCTGGCGCAACCTCACCCTGCGCAGCCGAACGAGTAATGGTTTCCTGTAACGACCAAAAAGCGCTCTCATGGGCAACCATTGCCTGATACTCTTTTTGCATCTTATTGAAACAAATGAGGGTGCGGGCGAACAGGATTGCCAAGACAATTACTGAGTCCAGCGGCAATCCCCAGTGGGTCAATGCCACATATAAACCACCAGCGAGAGAGGCCACGACCAGCGGTTCTTGTATCGCCTTTAACGTCTCTTTGCTCATCACCTCGCGCCGCAGCGCTCGGTTCAGGCTATGCGTTTCCTCCTCAAAGAGGGGACCAACTAAAGCTTCACGCGCCATCGCTTTAATTGGCTTGACCGAGTAGAGCACATCGGTAAGTTGTCCAAGCAAAGTTTTCATGAGCTTGGTTTGTCGTGCCCCTGCTCGACGCGCTTTCCTGACTAGGCGCTTTAACCCATACCCAATCGTGATGCCGATGGCTGCGGCACCCAGCATCACCTTCCACGACACCGTAGCAGCGAGAGCGGTATAGAGCAGCGCTTGGATTCCGAGACTGACAATCGTTGCGCTGTTGAGGTAAGACTGGGCAGCGCGAGACGCTTCTGTCGCAAAGGAATTCGCCAAGGCCCCCACGGGTTGACGAACATAATACTCCCAGCGCGCCGCCAGTAATGCGCGGATCAAGGCCAGTCGGAGGTCTGTTGCTACCTGGGCGACGGTGTAACCGATTTGTCTATGAGCCAGTAAGAGAAGCGCCGCTTTCATCGTCATCCCACAGACGATGATCAGCAGCAGCAGACCGATGCTCGGTTGCAGACCGAGCGAGCCAAGCAGGGAACTGACTACTTGCTCAAGTCGTGAGTCTCCTTGAGTGGTGTTGCTCTGTGCGCCGGCACCGACACTGACCCTGGCTGTAAGACTCAGCAGTGGCAATAAGCTCGACAAGCCAATTCCCTCAGCAACCGCCGCAAGCAGCAAACACACGAGCATGATCAGGGTTCGGCGTGGATAAGAGCGGGCGAAAAAGAGTAAGAGACGCATGAGAGAATTTTGGCTCTAGGAGAATAAAGCGTAAAACGTAACGAGTAAGAGAGCTTCCTGTTTCTTACGTTTTACGCTTTACGTTTCACATTTTCACTCGCTCATCCCGTAGCTTCCTGCACCGCCTTGCCATTCCAAAACCGGATCAAGCGATCAAGATGAAAGAGAAACGTCCCTACCTGCCAGAGGACAACCAGCAGAAAGGCTGGAACTGGAATGCCAGTTATGAGTCCCACTGTAAAGATCGGCAGGTTGATATTCCTGCGAGAGATAAACGTCCGCATCCGCTCGTCGAGGGGCGTATAGCCATGAATCGAGCGGTCTGTGCGACGTTTGAACACGCCGGCGACGACACGGTCAAGGGCGTAGGTGATCGTCATCCACATGAACGCTTGAAACACTGGCGAAGCCATATCGCCAGTGCTGAGCGCCCACGCCCAGCCGAAGTACCAGAGCGGGGGGTGAATAATATCAAGACCATGATCGAGGAAGTTACCAAGCTGCGAGGAGGTGAATGTTAAACGCGCCAATTTCCCATCGACCGAGTCGAGTACACTCATCGTGTACGCGAACACAAACCCAGTGAGCCAATACTGCCAAGCAAAAAGTGGAACAGCCGCAAGCGTGATAACCACGTTAAACAGCGTCACCACGTTTGGATGCACCCGCCAGCGCGCTAACGGGCGGACCATTCTCCACACTAAAGGGGGATACACATACTTCGTAAAGAAATCAGTCGAGCCCTTGTAATTTGACCAGAACAGAAATCGCTCAGCCTGATCACGACTCGTGGGGTCGGTGATGCGAAAGAGATACACAGGGAGATGACGACGGAGCTTCTTGATGTAATCAGGCACTTCTTTGAGGGGAAGCTCCTTGAGTGTTCCCTGAACAATACCAGCCTCAGCAAGTTCAGGAAGCCGAGCATTGATGGTTCCGTTTGTTAGAATAGTGCCCTCAAGACGAAGAACTGCCGCACGTTCGTTACCTTCGCCGCCTCGCGCCGCAAGTGATCCTGCACGTTCTGCCAGGTATTGCAATAGACGCGCATCAATGACGGAGTCAGCTTCAAGAGCGAGGAGTGGTTCTCCATTCGCGTTGCGGACCGCTCGTGAGAGCCGCTCCCCAAGGGGTCCGTGATCACGCGACCAGCGCAACGGAAGTCGGTGAGTGAGATTGTCAGGGAGTGAAAACGACTCAGGTGTGTTGGAAGGAAGCTCAATACAGATTTCTGTTGGTTTGAGACCAGCGGTCACGATGGTATGGAGTTGGCGTTCAAGGAGGGTCATACCGAACACCGGCAGAGTGCTCTGAGGAACAGTGGCATTGATCCAAATGCGCAAAACTGGAGGCCTCCTTTTGTTCTCCCTGTCAACAGGCTCAGGACAGCCTATTGAAGCACGATAACGCAGAAGTCAGCAACAATGAAGGCAAAACTATGCGCCCACAGCTTGGGCGTCAACCTCCCTGTCAAAGCTGGCCCGGTCTATCCCCCTTCGCTATAATCCGCTACGGCAGAGGACAGCTGATGCAGTTCGTAGCCTCTACAGTGAAGACTTCCTTATTCACCACTCTCGTGCTCGCGGGTCGTCGCGGCCCGACTGATCCTCTCGCTCAGAGCGCGGCATGTAGCCATAAGGCCCTCGTACCCGTAGCAGGGGTGCCAATGCTCGTGCGTGTCGTGCGCTGCTTAGACGCAACGCAAAGCATCGGGCGAATTGTCGTGAGTACCGACGATCCTCCTGCGCTGCAAAGCCTCCCAGAAATCCACGCTCTCACAGATTCTGGTGGCATTAGTTTTCACTGCGCCACCGGCCGCTCCCCGGCTAAGAGTGTTCTCGATTACTTTCAGCGCTTTTCTACTGGAGAACCTTTGCTCGTGACTGCGGCAGACCATCCGCTGCTCACTCCTGAGATAGTGAGCTACTTCTGCTCGGGCGCAGCAAGCAGCAACGCTGACGTTGCTGTAGGAGTGGTTGCTGCCTCTCTCTTCCGGGCACGCTATCCAAATTCACAACGATCGTTCATTCCGTTGCGTGGCGAGAGCTTCTGTGGGACCAATCTCTTTGCTTTCCTGACTCCCCGAGCCTCTGCCGCAGCAACCTTCTGGGTTCGTGCCGGGCAATTCCGTAAACGGCCCTGGAGATTAGTGAGAGAATTTGGCTTCGTGAATCTGGCACTGGTCGCTCTCCGTCGGCTCGATCTCGCAGCAGCGGTGCCACGAGCTTCTCGCGCCATAGGTGTGCGCACAGCTGTTGTGCAGCTGCCTTTTCCCGAAT
>Ga0187893_10012480_pt1 | contig 12039 bp, 14 predicted proteins | sample MA1701074metaG_FD_139574 | JGI IMG/M metagenome (GOLD analysis project Ga0187893, IMG submission 139574) | White microbial mat communities from a basaltic lava cave in the Kipuka Kanohina Cave System on the Island of Hawaii, USA - MA170107-4 metaG ... | reverse complement strand
TTCCTGAAGCGGCAGTGGCTGATCGCGCGGCGCGACGGACACGCGACTCCCGTGGCGATGCTCGGCACGTACTACCGCAGCGAACTGCTGCGGCTCACGGTGCTGCTGGTCGCGCTCGTCTTCGCGGTGCCCTTCGTCGGCATGCAGCTCGCCGTGTGCGGGCAGCTCATCGAGCAGTTGACCGGCGGCAAGATCGACCGCTACGGCGCGATGTGGATCGCGGGCTTCGCGATCTTCATCTATGTCTATCTCGGCGGCATGCGCGCATTGACGGCCGCCGGCGCGTTGCAGTGCCTGCTGATGCTGGCCGGCATGCTCGGGCTCGGCTCGTTCGCTTATGCGGCCGTCGGCGGCTTTGCGGCGTTCAACGAAGCGCTGGCGGCGTTCGGCGCGCAGCCCGCGGCTGGCGCGTTGTTCGAGATCGCCGGCGTCGCGCAGTTCACCGCGGGCATCGACAAGGAGCTGCCCGCAGGCGGCGCATGGACGGCCGCGATGATCCTCACTTACGCAGCAGCGCTGATGGGCATCCAGGCGTCGCCGTCGTTCGGCATGCTCGCCCTCGCGAGCCGCGATGCGCGCGGCTTCGCTGCGCAGCAGGTGTGGGCCACAGGTGCGGTCGTCGGGCTCGTGCTCGTGCTGTTCGCGCTCGCGCACGGAATGGTGGCGCGACTCGGCGCCGCGCCGGCGGGCGACCCGACGGCGGGCCTGCTGCTTTCGCTCGCGACGAGCCAGCCGTGGCTCGCGGCGCTGCTCGCGATCTGCCTCGTCGCGGCGATCCAGTTCGCCGCGGCCGCCTACGTGTGGACGACGGCGGCGATGCTGAGCACCGAGTTCTGCGTGCGCTACTGCGCGCCGCGCGCCGACGAGCGTTGGCAGCTCATCTACGCGCGCGCAGCACTCGGCCTGATGCTCGCGCTGTCGCTGGCGATGGCGACGTATACGCCGAGCGCGCTCACGCAGCTTGGCTCGCTCGCGCTGTCGTTCGCATTGCAGCTCTGGCCGGCGCTGGCCGGCCTTTGCTGGCTGCCGTGGATCACGCGTCAAGGCGTGCTGCTCGGCCTCGGCGCCGGGCTGCTCGCCGTCGTGCTCACCGAAAGCGTCGCCGGAACGATCGCGAGTTTCCTCGGCTTCGAGATGCCGTGGGGCCGCTGGCCGTGGACGATCCACTCCGCGGGCTGGGGCATCTTCTGCAACGTGCTCGTCTGCTGGCTCGTCTCGCTCGCGTCGCGCGGCGGCGAGCAGCGCCATCGAGCCGACGAGCACCACCGCTTCTTGCGCAACAAGGACGCGTTTCCGCCGCGCAAACGCGTGATGCGGCGTCCGGTCTGGGCGCTGACCCTGGGCTGGATGTTCTTCGCGCTCGGCCCCGGCGCGGTGATCGGCAACGACCTGTTCGGCGACCCGAGCGCCGGGCTTTCAGCGTGGCGGCTCGGTATCCCGTCGCTCTGGGCGTGGCAGATCATCTGGTGGGCGCTCGGCGTGTTCGTCATCTGGTGGCTGGCGTACAAGATGGAGCTGGCGACGGTGCCGCGCGAGGCGAGTCGAGCGGCAGTTGGAGAGGAAGACGTGGCGGCGTCAGCTCGTGCCTGAGCCGTGATGAACGGAGAGGGCTACCGAGCGCCCCCAGGGCCGGGCGTCGCGCGCCGCCAGCAATTGCATCGTCTCGTCGAGGCCGGGCGCACGCTCCGGCGTGCCGGTCGAGACGGCGCCCGGCTGGCCCTCGTAGTCGCCCTCGGGATCGATCACGCAGTACGAGTAGCCGTGCTCGGCGATGCGCTCGAGCAATCCCCTCGCGACGGTGGATTTGCCGCTGCCCGAGGTGCCGGTGAGAAGCAGGTTGGAGCCGTGCGGCTCGATGCCGAGGTCGTGCCCGTCGCGGTCGGCGCCGAGCATGATGCGATGGCGCGCCAGCCGGTGTGCGCGGGCCGCGAGGTCGTCGGCGGACAGTGCCTCGATCGGCTCGCGCACGCCGGCGCCGTTGCAGCGTCTATCAGGCCGCGGTTGCGGTGCGAAGTGCCGTTGTGCAGGCCATGATCGAAGTCCCTCCGTGCTGCACGTTGATCGCAAGAACGGTTCCCGCAACGGCGCGCCAGCGCTGCCGGGCACAACGATTGCTAGCCATCGGGCTTTCATTCAAGGAGACTCGCGATGGCTGTCTATCGAACCGAACTGCACGAGCATGTGGTGGCCGCCCCGGCCGCCGCGCTCCTGGGGATCCGCGTCGCCTGGGGCGGCGTGTGGAGCGGCTTTCTGGTCGCCGTGGGTGTGTTCCTGCTGCTCTCGACCCTCGGGCTTGCGATCGGAATCTCGAGCGCCGACATCGGCCCGAACCAGAGCCTGAATGCCGGCGCGCTCGGCACCGGCGCGGCGATCTGGAGCGGGGTGACGTTGCTCATCGCGCTCTTCGTCGGCGGTCTGGTCGCGACACGCGCCGGCGCCATCTACGACAAGGCAGCCGGCGTGGTCGAAGGCGGGCTGGTCTGGGTGCTGTCGGTGCTGGCGATCCTCTACATGGCCACGAGCGGCATCGGCATGCTGGCCGGCGCGGTCTCCGGAACCTTCAGCGGCTTGACCCGCGGCGCGCAGGCAGCGGTCTCGAACATTGACGTCGGCACGCTGACGAGCGGCGATGCGAGCCAGATCGTCGCGCGCCTGAACGACCCGAGCACGGTGAAGCTCGTTGCCGCGGCCACCGGAATGCGGCAGGACGAAGCGCGCTCGACGTTGGACGGCATCGTCCAGCGTGTGCAGGCGGCACAGAGCAATCCCGCGCAGGCCGTTGCCGAAGCACGGAAAGGTTTGCAGGAAATCGCCTCGCGGGCCGGCGCCAGGGTCGAGCAAGCCGCCGCCACCGCGCAGCCTTATGCGTCGGCGACGATGTGGACCAGCCTGCTGGCCATGGTGTTGTCGCTGCTGGCGGCGATCAGCGGCGCGCTGGTCGGCCGGCGCCAGGTTGCGCAGCGGCTCGGGGAGGCCTGAGCCTCGTCGGCAACCGGGCACATCGATTGCTCACTCCCCTGCGCTTCGGCACGAGCCGAAAGCGTTTTTCAATTCATGGAGATGTCTTCGGCCGAGAAGTCGTGCACCGACAGGAGCAATCGCAGATTGTCCGAGCACTGCTTGGCTTGAGCGGCCGCATCACCGCGCGCGACGAGTTCTCCGTCTGCGTCCCGTGGCACTTGGCGTGCAACGGCGTGTTCGGCCTCATCAGTGCCATCTGATCACGTGCGCAGCTTGTGAGACTTCAGCCAGTCTTGAAGCGCCGCGTCCATCTTGGTTTGCCAGCCGTCGCCCGTTGCCCGAAAGCGTTTGACAACCTCAGGCGACAGCCTGATGGTGATGCGCTCCTTCGTGGGTGCCTTCTGCGGCCCGCGCACGCCGACCTTCTTGCCAAGGGAAGCAGGCAGCGCTTGCCGTGAGCGACGAAAGCCGTTGAGATCGGCGGAAGTCATCTCCCGCACCTCGCCTCGAGCGTCAATGAGAGCTTTGGACTTTGGCATAGCGGCTTACCTCGCTCCGTAGTCCCGCCGTTCGTCGACATAGACAAGCGCAGTCTCGAAGTCGAAGTTCGCGGCCGCCTCGAACGAGAGCCCGCGATCACGGATGCTGCGCTCGTTCTCGGCGCGATCGAAGTGGACGCGCACGAGGCGGCTTGTACATACAAACAACCGCCCGAACCGGCGTTCAAGTCCGCAAGCGCAGCAGCACCTCAGGCAGCGCGATCCGAGACCCGAGCAGCCCGGCCATGCTCTTCCCGACCCGCTCCGCCACGCGCTCGAACGCCACCCACTCGTAGCGATCCATCTCCCGCACGACGCGCCCGTGCTGATCGACGAAGGTGCTGCGGCAGCCGCAGCCCGCCGGATCGATCCTTTCGATCAGCGCGGCATACAGGTGCAGGTCCTTCCCGCGCCGATACGCGAAGCAGCCGACGTCGAGCAACTGCTCGGCTTCGAAGACGAGTCCGGTCTCCTCGCTCGTCTCGCGGATCGCGGTCTGCACGTCGCTCTCGCCTGGCTCGCCTGCGCCCTTCGGAATGTCCCAGCGCGCGGTGCCGGTCGCGTGGCAGAGCAGCAGCTCGCCTGCTCGGTTCAGGATCAGGATGCCGCAGCTGAGGCCGGGGCTTGCGCGCTGAGGCATGCTACGAGTCTCGCACCGTCCGCGAGCCGCAAGAAATGAAGATCGCCACCTTCAACGTCAACGGCATCACCGTGCGCTTGCCGCGCCTTCTCGAATGGCTCGCCGAGACCGCACCCGACGTCGCATGCCTTCAGGAGCTCAAGACATCGGACGAGACCTTTCCCGCGGCCGCCCTGCGCGATGCGGGCTACGGCTGCATCTGGCATGGGCAGAAGGGCTTCAACGGCGTCGCGATCCTCGCCAGGGGCCGCGAACCGGTCGAGCGCAGGCGCGGCCTGCCCGGCGACCCGGACGACACGCACAGCCGCTATATCGAAGCGGAGGTCGGCGCTGTGGTCGTCGCGTCGATCTACCTGCCGAACGGTAACCCGCAGCCGGGACCGAAGTTCGCCTACAAGCTGGCGTGGTTCGAGCGCCTGATCGAGCACGCGCGAGCGTTGCACGCCGAGAGCCGGCCGGTCGTGCTCGCGGGCGACTTCAACGTCGTGCCGACCGATTCGGTCGGCGACATCTATTCGACCCGCTCGTGGCAGGACGACGCGCTGCTGCAGCCCGAGACGCGCGCCGCGTGGCAGCGCCTGCTCGAGGCGGGGTGGGCCGACGCGGTGCGCGCGCTCTATCCCGACGCGCCGCTGTACACGTTCTGGGACTACTTCCGCAACCGCTGGCAGCGCAACTCGGGGCTGCGCATCGATTTCCTGCTGCTGAACCGCGCGGCGCGCCCGACGCTGTCAGCCGCGGGAGTCGACCGCGAGGTGCGCGGCCGCGAGCGCGCGAGCGACCACGCGCCGGTGTGGATCGAGCTGGACGCGCCGAGGGTCACGGCTTGATGTGCCGGGTTCGCGCGCTGCACGATCAATCGGCCTTCGCGCCCGACGCCTTCACCAGCGGCTCATACTTCTTCAGTTCGGCGCGCACGAACGCGGTGAACTCCTCGGGGGTGGTCGGCGACGGTTCGGCCATCAGCGCAGCAAGCCGTGCCCGCACGTCGGTCGATCGCAGCGCATCGACGAAGGCGCGGTTGAGCCGGCGTGTCGTCTCCGCGGGCAAGCCGGCCGGACCGAACAGCCCGAACCAGGTATCGATGTCGAAGCCAGCGAGCACGTCGGCGATCGGTGGCAGGTCGGGCATCGCGCTCGATCGCTTCGCCGTGGTCAGCGCGAGCGCACGCAGCTTGCCGGCCTTGATGTTCGCCGCGGCGCTCGCGAGATTGTCGAAGTTGAGGTCTACCTGGCCCGCGAGCAGCGCCAGCTGCGCCGGGTTGCCGCCCGCGTATGGGATGTGCACCATGAACACGCCGGCGCGCGTCTTGAACATCTCGCCGGCGAGATGCCCCGCGCTGCCGTTGCCGCCCGAGCCGTAGTTCAACTTGCCGGGGTTGCGCTTCGCGTAGTCGATCAGCTCGCGCACGCCGGTGATGCCGAGCTTCGCCGCCACATCGACGTTCATCACCAGCACGTTCGGCACCTGCGCGATGCGCGTGATCGGCGTGAAGTCGGCGAGCGGGTCGTACGGCAGCTTCGCGTAGAGCCACGGGTTGATCGCGTGCGTCGCGACAGCGCCGATGCCGATCGTGGTGCCATCGGGAGCCGCCTTCGCGACCAGATCGGCACCGAGGTTGCCGCCTGCGCCGGCGCGGTTCTCGACCAGCACGGTGCCGAGCGCGTCCTTCACCTTCTCGGCGAGCGTGCGTGCCGTGATGTCGAGCGGGCCGCCCGGCGGGTACGGCACGATCAGGCGGATCGGCTTGGCTGCCTGCGCGCGCACGATGCGCGCGGTGAGCGAAAGCGTGGCAGCTGCGAGCAGAAGACGGCGTTGCATGACCGGTACCCAGTGGAACGAGCGGGCAGCATAGCGGCTCTCGCCAACAGCAAAAGAACGCGCGCGTCGCTCCGGCGACCGCTGCGGCGCCGGACGCCGCCCCTCACTCCCCGAGGTAAGCCGCCCGGACCCGCGGGTCGCTGAGCAGCGCCTTCGACTCGCCGCTCATCGTGACCTCGCCCGAATCCATCACGTAGCCGCGCGTGGCGAGCTGCAGCGCGCGGCTCGCGTTCTGCTCGACGAGCAGGATCGTCGTGCCGCGCGCGTGGATGTCGCCGACGACCTCGAAGATCTTGTCGACCATGATCGGCGAGAGGCCCATCGACGGCTCGTCCATCAGCAGCACCTTGGGGCGCGCCATCAGGCCGCGCCCCATCGCGAGCATCTGCTGCTCGCCGCCCGACAAGGTGCCGGCGAGCTGCGAGCGGCGCTCCTTCAGGCGCGGAAAGATTCCGAACACGCGCTCCACGTCGTCGTCGATCGCGGCGTCGCTGCGCACGTACGCGCCCATCTGCAGGTTCTCGGTGATCGTCATGCGCGCGAACACGCCGCGCCCTTCGGGCACCATCACGAGCCCCTGGTTGACGAGGTCCCACGGCCCCTGGCCCTTGATCGAGCGGTCGAGGAAGCGGATCTCACCGGCGGCCACCGGCTGCAGCCCGGTGATCGCCTTCAACGTCGTCGTCTTGCCCGCTCCGTTGGCACCGATCAGGCACACCAGCTCACCCTCGCGCACGTCGAACGAGACGCCCTTCACGGCCTGGATGCCGCCGTATGCGACCTTCAGGTCGCGCGCGCTGAGCAGGGTCGCCGCCATCGCTTCAATGCGCCTTGTGCCCGGCGCCGAGATAGGCCTCGATCACTTTCTCGTTGCGCTGCACGTCGTAGGGGCTGCCTTCGGCGATCTGCTTGCCGTAGTCGAGCACCGTGACCTTGTCGCACAGACCCATCACGAGCTTCACGTCGTGCTCGATGAGCAGGATCGTGCGCCCGTCGTTCCTGATCCGGTCGATCAGCGCGCGCAGCACGACCTTCTCGGTCGCGTTCATCCCGGCGGCCGGCTCGTCGAGCGCGATCAACGTCGGATCGGTGGCCAGTGCGCGCGCGATCTCGAGTCGGCGCTGGTCGCCGTAGGACAGGGTGCGCGCCTTGTACTCGGTGTACTTGCCGATGCCGACGTAGTCGAGCAGCTCCTGCGAGCGCGCCGCGATCGCGCGCTCCTCGGTCCTGAAGCCGGGCGTGCGGAACACCGCGCCCAACAGTCCCGAGCCGGTGCGCACGTGGCGCCCGACCATCACGTTCTCGATCGCGGTCATCTCCGGGAAGAGGCGGATGTTCTGGAACGTACGCGCGATGCCCGCCTTCGCGACCTCGTGCACCGCGCTCGGCTTGTACGGCGCACCGCCCAGCTCGAAAGTGCCCGAGTCGGGCGTGTAGAGCCCGGTGATGACGTTGAAGAACGTCGTCTTGCCGGCGCCGTTGGGGCCGATCAGCCCGTAGACCTGACCGCGCTCGATGCCGATGCCGACGTCGGAGAGCGCCTGCACGCCGCCGAAGCGCTTCGACGCACCCGTCACCTTGAGGATCGATTCGCTCACCGGGCGCTCATCGGGCCGGCGCCGGGGCCGCCTTGCCGTGCTCGGGCGAAGGCCACAGGCCGCGCGGGCGCGCGAGCATGATCGCGATCATCGCGAGCGCGATCAGCAGCTGGCGCAGGATCGCGGGGTCGAGCCGCCCGCCGGTGAGGAGCTGCAGGTCGAGTTCGCCCGACACCCAGCGCAGCACCTCGGGCAGCGCGGCAAGCAGCAGCGCGCCGACGATCACGCCCGGGATGTGCCCGATCCCGCCCAGCACGACCATCGCGACGACCATGATCGATTCGTTGAGCGCGAACGACTCGGGCGAGATGAAGCTCTGGAACGTCGCGAACATCACGCCCGAGACGCCGCCGAACGTCGCGCCCATGCCGAACGCCATCAGCTTCAGGTTGCGCGTGTTGATGCCCATCGCCTTCGCGGCGACCTCGTCCTCGCGGATCGCCATCCACGCGCGGCCGATGCGCGAGCGCTCGAGCCGGTGGCTGATCAAGACGCTCGCCACGACGAGCGCCATGAACAGGTAGTAGTACAACGTCACCGGCGGCAGGCTCGTGAAGCCGAGGTCGAGCGTGCGACCGAGGTCGAGGCCGAAGACCTTCATCGAATCGATGTTGGTGACGCCCTTCGGCCCGTTCGTGATGTTGACCGGCGCGTCGAGGTTGTTCAGGAACACGCGGATGATCTCGCCGAAGCCCAGGGTCACGATCGCCAGGTAGTCGCCGCGCAGCTTCAACGTCGGTGCGCCGAGCAGCACGCCTGCGATGCCGGCGATCAACGCGCCGAGCGGAATCGCGAGCCAGATCGGCGTGTGCAGCCCGTTGGGGAAGATCGCCTTGATCGCCGGGAACGTCTCGCTCAGGTGCGGCGACGCGAGCAAGCCGAACGTGTACGCGCCCACGGCGTAGAAGGCGATGTAGCCCAGGTCGAGCAGTCCGGCGTAACCGACCACGATGTTGAGCCCGATCGCGAGCAGCACGTAGAGCAGCGCCAGGTCGATGATGCGCACCCAGAAGTTGCCGGCGATCTGCGCGATGAGCGGCACGATCAGGAGCGCGATCGCCGCGAACACGAAGGTGAGCAGCTTGCCGTTGCGGCGCGCCTCGATCACGGCGGTTTGCGGCAGCGCGCTCATTGGACTACCCTCCGCGCTGCGCGCTCCGGGATGAGCGCTTGGGAGCGGCCCGGCGCGCTCATGTGGCCTTCATCAAGCCCGGTCCGCCACGCGCTCGCCGAGCAGACCCTGCGGCCGCAACGTCAGCACGAGGATCAGCACGATGAAGGCGAAGATGTCCTGGTAGTGGCTGCCCAGGACGCCGCCGGTGAGCGCGCCGATGTAGCCGGCGCCGAGCGATTCGATCAGCCCGAGCAGCACGCCGCCGACCATCGCGCCGGGCAGGTTGCCGATGCCGCCGAACACCGCTGCGGTGAACGCCTTCAGCCCCGGCAGGAACCCCATCGTGTGCTGCACCGAGCCGTAGTTGGCCGCGTACATCACGCCGGCGAGCGCGGCGAGCGCGGCGCCGATCACGAAGGTGGCCGAGATCACGAGATCGGGCTTCACGCCCATCAACCCCGCGACGCGCGGGTTCTCGGCGGTGGCGCGCATCGCGCGGCCGAGCCGCGTGCGGTTGACGAGGTACATCAAGCCGGCGAGCGTGAGCGCGGTCGCGACCAGGATCAGGATCTGCGTCGTGTTGATGACGGCGCCGAACACGATGAAGGGCTCGCTCGGCAGCAGGATCGGATACGGCTTGTAGTTCGGCTTCCAGATGATCATCGCCAGGGTCTGCAGCAAGAGGCTCATCCCCATCGCGGTGATCAGCGGCGCGAGGCGCGGCGCGTTGCGCAGCGGCCGGTAGGCGACCTTCTCGATCCCGAAGTTGAGCACCGAGCAGACGACGACCGCGGCGACGAGCGAGATCAGCATCAGCAGCCAGCCCGGCCAGCCGCTCGCGGCGAGCGCGGTGACGACGGTCCAGCTCGTCAGCGCGCCGACCATCAACACCTCGCCGTGCGCGAAGTTGATCAGGTTGATGATCCCGTACACCATCGTGTAGCCGAGCGCGACGAGCGCATACACGCTGCCGAGGATCAGACCGTTGATGATCTGCTGGATGAAGATTTCCATCGCGCGCGCCCGGAGGGCGGGCGGATTGTAGGTGCGGGTCGTCGGGGTCCCGATGCGGGCTTTTCCCCTCCCCCGCCTGCGCGGTGGCTCAACCGCCGCCCGGTCTTGCCTCGCGATTCAGCCTGCGCAGCTCCTCGAGCCGCTCGCGGATGCGGAGCTCGAGCCCGCGCTCGACCGGTTCGTAGTAGCGCCGCGGCTGCATGCCGTCGGGCCAGTAGCTCTCGCCGGCGGCGAAGCCGCCCTCCTCGGCGTGCGCGTAGCGATACCCGCGCCCGTAGTCGAGGTCCTTCATCAGCTTGGTCGGCGCGTTGCGCAGCCTGAGCGGAACCGGGCGCGTGCCTTCGCGCGCGATGTCCGAACGCGCTGCGTTGTATGCGACGTAAACCGCGTTCGACTTCGGCGCCATCGCGAGATAGACCACGGCCTGCGCGAGCGCGAGTTCGCCTTCGGGAGTGCCGAGCCGCTCGTAGGTCGCGGCCGCATCCAGCGCCAGCGCGAGTGCGCGCGGGTCGGCGAGACCGATGTCTTCGCTCGCCATACGCACCATGCGCCGCGCCGCGTAGCGCGGATCGACGCCGCCGTCGAACATGCGCACCAGCCAGTACAGCGCGGCGTCGGGGTCGGAGCCGCGCACCGCCTTGTGCAGCGCCGAGATCGTGTCGTAGAACTGCTCGCCGCCCTTGTCGTAGCGGCGCAGCTGCTCGCCGAGCGAGCGTTCGAGCAGCGGCTCGTCGAGCAGCTCGCGGCCCGCGCCGGCAGTGACGAGGTTCTCGTACGCGTTCAGCAGGCGCCGCGCGTCGCCGTCGGCGTACGCCACGAGCCGGTCGCGCGCGGCGTCGGTCAACGGCGGTGCGGCCAGCAGCGCCGCAGCGCGCTCGAGCAGCACGCGCAAGTCCGCGTCGCCGAGCGGCTTCAGCACGTGCACCGTCGCGCGCGACAAGAGGGCGGAGTTGACCTCGAACGACGGGTTCTCGGTGGTCGCCCCGATGAACGTGAACAGACCCGATTCGACGTGCGGGAGGAACGCGTCCTGCTGCGCCTTGTTGAAGCGGTGCACCTCGTCGACGAACACGATCGTGCGCCGTTCCGCGGCGAGCGCGTCGCGCGCCCGGTCGACCGCGTCGCGGATGTCCTTCACGCCGCCGAGCACGGCCGAGATCGCGATGAACTGCGCGTCGAAGGCGTCGGCCATCAGGCGCGCCAAGGTCGTCTTGCCCGTGCCGGGAGGACCCCACAGGATCATCGAGTGCAGGCGCTTCACCTCGAAGGCAACGCGCAGCGGCTTGCCCGCATCGAGCAGATGCGGCTGGCCGATCACCTCGTCGAGGGTGCGCGGGCGCAGGCGCTGCGCAAGCGGCGCGGCGTGCGGCCTGTCGTCACGGGGCATGAAAAACGCGCTTCGCGGCTGAGTCAGAAAGGATGTGCAGCGTAAGATTCACTTCCTAGTATCCTTTCCGGCGGTGCCGGATCATACTTCTCGAAGAGGACCGCATGCTGGCTACCGTCACAGACAAGGGTCAGGTCACCGTGCCCAAGGAAATCCGCGACCGCCTCGGCATCGTGCCCGGCGTCAAGCTCGATTTTCAGATCGAGCCCGACGGCACGCTGCGCGTGCGCCCGCTCGCACGGGGCGCCGCGGGTCTGTACGGCCTGCTGCACGACACGCGGCGTGCCAATGCGTCGATCGAGGAGATGAACGAGGCGATCGGCCGCCACCTGGCCGACGATGACGCGCGCATCCTGCGCACCGCCAAGGCCAAGCGGTGATTGCGCTCGACACCAACGTGCTGGTGCGGCTGCTGCTGCGGGACGACGCGACCCCGGCGGCGCTCGCGCGTGAGCTGTTCGAGGCCAACGCCGGCAACGACGCGGCGCTGTTCGTGAGCGATGTCGTGCTGGCCGAATTGGCCTGGGTGCTGCGCAGCCGCTATGCGCAGCCCGCAGAACCGATTGCTCGTGCGTTGCGAGCCTTGCTTGGCAACGCCACGCTGGCCTGGCAATCACGAGCCGCGGTCGCGCAAGCGCTGCAACTCTATGAGCCGGGCGGCACGGACTTCGCCGATTGCCTGATCGTCGCGCTGGCCGGCGCGCACGGCTGCGTCGCCACCGCCACCTTCGACCGCGGCATGCAGGCGCTGCCCGGAGTGCGGTTGATGTGAGCGAGCAAGGCTGACCTTCGCGCGGGCCGCAGCCCTACCGCTTGTCCGGACCCGGCAGTGACCAAGCTTGCGCCGTTCAGGCGTAGAAGCCCGGTACCAGCCGATCCGGCAGCTGCACATGCGGATGGCTGCACAGCGCGCCCAGGGTGATCGCCCCGCTCAGCCGGTGCATGTCGTAGCTGCACACGATCGT
>Ga0187893_10012478_pt1 | contig 12039 bp, 12 predicted proteins | sample MA1701074metaG_FD_139574 | JGI IMG/M metagenome (GOLD analysis project Ga0187893, IMG submission 139574) | White microbial mat communities from a basaltic lava cave in the Kipuka Kanohina Cave System on the Island of Hawaii, USA - MA170107-4 metaG ... | reverse complement strand
CAGTGAAAATGATGAGTGAAGGTGAATTACTACAGATTGAAAAGGCCCGTAACCTTAATATACAGGAAGATATTTATTACGAGATCATCAAAGGCAAAACAGCCTCACTGCTTTCTTCTGCCTGCGGAGCCGGTGCATGTACAACTTTTAAAGATCCGGAACAGGTGCAAAAACTAAAACTATTCGGCGAAAAGACCGGTATGGCCTTCCAGGTAAAAGATGATCTTTTTGATTACGGTACTGCAAACGTTGGCAAGCCCACGGGCAACGACATCAAAGAAAAGAAACTTACCTTACCGTTGATTTATACTTTAAACAATTGTGATAAGGCTACAAGAAATAAGATTATTTATATTGTAAAAAATAACAACACAGATAAGGAAAAGGTTAAGTATGTAATAGACGCGGTATTTGATGCGGGAGGTATCGCGTACGCTGCTCAAAAAATGTTTGCATTCAGAGATGAAGCGCTTGCCATACTCCATGAATTTGAGCAAAACAATATAAGGGATGCCCTCGAAGAATTGGTGCGTTTTACAACAGACCGTGAATTTTAGTTCTTTTTTGAACCAGGCTGTTGTCTTACTATTAAACTTCCGTTGCGTCGCACACTTTTACTTTCTGTACACTTTTCAGCAATACTAAAACTAATTCCAGGTTCGATATATAAAAGAAGATTCAATGCAAAAAAGATGGAACATAAAAAAGGTGAATGAAGAGGAAACTGCAGCATTACACAAAGCATTGAAAATTCATCCTGCACTTTGCAAGGTACTTGTGCAAAGGGGCTTTGACACATTCGAAAAAGCAAGATCATTCTTCAGGCCGCAACTCGCTGAACTGCACAGTCCCTGGCTTATGAAGCACATGCGGGCCGCTGTTGACCGCATACAAAATGCAATAGACAAGAATGAAAACATACTTGTTTTTGGCGATTACGATGTAGATGGCACCACCGCTGTTGCCTGCATGTACAGGTTTTTAAAAAATCATTATCCCAACGTTGAATTTTATATACCACACCGTTACCGGGAGGGCTATGGTGTTTCCAAAGCCGGTATTGAGTTTGCAAAAGAAAATGGTTTTACACTTATGATTTCGCTTGATTGCGGTATAAAATCAATAGAACTTATCACTTATGCTAAAACACTTGGTATAGATTTTATCGTTTGCGATCATCACCTGCCAGATCTCGAATTGCCGCCTGCAGTTGCCATTTTAAACCCCAAACAAAAGGATTGTGGTTATCCTTATAAGGAACTGTGTGGTTGTGGTGTTGGTTTTAAGCTGATACAGGCGCTGTGTGAAACATGGCAACTGCCTGATACCTATTTTCTTGAATTCCTCGATCTTGCAGCTACCGCAATTGCTGCAGATATAGTGCCTGTAACAGGCGAAAACAGGATACTTGCTTTTTACGGGTTGAAAAAAGTAAATGAAAATCCCTGCACTGGGATCAGGGCATTATTAAAACTCGCGGCACAGGAAAAGGAAGTACATATTACCAATCTTGTTTTTATTGTAGCACCCCGTATAAATGCTGCAGGCCGCATGGATGATGCAAGAAAAGCGGTACTGCTCTTTATAGAAAATGATTTTAATAAAGCACTGGAATACGCGGAAATGCTGCACAATGATAATACAGACCGCAGGGAAGCTGATAGCAATATCACAGAAGAAGCATTGTCTATTATTCAAAATGACGCAACACTTGTAAATCGTAAAACCACCGTTGTGTACCGCGAACATTGGCATAAAGGTGTTGTAGGCATCGTTGCTTCACGCCTTATTGAAAATTATTACAGACCTACTATTGTACTTACAAAAAGCGGTGATATTGTTGCAGGCAGTGCCCGCAGTGTACCGGGTTTTAATTTATATGAAGCCATTCATGCATGCCGTGAAAGTTTGCTTGGCTATGGCGGCCATTTTGCCGCCGCAGGAATGACGTTGCTTGAAGAAAAAGTACAGCAGTTTACAGACAAGTTTGAAGAAGTGGTGCATGCAAGCATTCTTCCTGAACTGCTGATACCTGAAATAGTTATAGACACTGCTATTACATTTAAAGATATTACTCAAAACTTTTACAATATTATTCTGCAAATGGAACCCTTTGGACCGGAAAATATGCGCCCGGTATTTATTACACGCAATGTAACAGAAACAGGGTGGTCAAAAATTGTAAAAGAAAAGCATGTAAGGTTTGTAGCCAGGCAAGGCGATTGTACGTTTACCGGTATAGGATTTAATCTTGCGGCTAAGTTTGATATTCTGCAAAAAGATAAGCCATTCGATATTGTTTATACACTCGATATGAATGAATGGAACGGTCAGCAAAACCTGCAGTTGAGGGTGATTGATTTTAATGAGCCGCAGGAGTAAACTTGCATTTTATTGTGAGCCGCCGCTAAAAATTTTGCAGTACAAGAGTGCGACGCAAGGGACGATCAATTGAAAAACAAAAGCCCGGTCCATAAAAATCTTCTCCATATCACAAACATCAAACTCCCCGTATCTTCGTCTTAATGAAAGCTGTGGTATATAAGTCAACAGGAAGCTGGTATGTGGTAAAAACAGAAGCGGGCAAAATGATGAATGCCCGTATAAAAGGCATTTTTAAAATTGATGGCATTACTTCTACAAACCCTGTTGCTGTAGGCGATGAAGTGGAGATTGAAATGGAAAATGAGATAGAACAAACCGGTTTGATAACCGAAATTCATCAACGTAAAAATTATATAGCCAGGGCCACACCGCATCAAAACAGGGAACGGCATATTGTAGCTTCAAACCTTGACCAGCTTTTACTCTTTGCTACATTAAAGGAACCCAAAACTTCCCAGGGATTTACAGACAGGTTTTTGGTAGCCGCTGAAGCATATCATGTGTCACCTGTAATTGTTTTTAATAAGTCAGATCTATACCGCAAAAAAGAAATGCAGGTTTTTGAAGACAGGAAGAAAATGTATAATGCTGTTGGTTATTCGGTTTTGCTTACAAGTATAGAAAAAGGGGAAGGCCTTGATGAATTAAAGGATGTTTTGAAGGATAAAGTAACCTTGCTCAGCGGCCATAGCGGTGTTGGAAAATCAACTTTTATAAATGCTGTTTTTCCTGAGTTGCGGTTGAGAACAAAAGAAGTTAGCGGCTGGAGCGGCAAGGGCATGCATACCACCACTTTTGCAGAAATGTTTGACCTGCCCTTTGGTGGAAAAATAATTGATACGCCGGGAATAAGAGAATTCGGGATTACGGATATAAACAAACAGGAACTTTCGCATTACTTTCCTGAAATGCGGGAATTATTAAATGAGTGCCAGTTCAATAATTGTATTCATATTAATGAGCCGGGATGTGCGGTAAAATTTGCGGCAGAACATGGTAAAATAGCAATGGAACGTTATATCAGTTACTATAACATCCTTGAATCCATCAATGAAAAATCTTATTGATGGGCGGTTTTGCTTTTTAGTTTGCCTGCCAGTTCCATTACCACTTTTACATCTTTACTGTTTTGCGGAGACAATGTAACCCCAGTGTAGATATTGTAATTCAGGCTAAGCGGGTGGCCGCGGTACTTGAAATTCCATTCTATACTGTCTGCTTCATCTAATTTGTCAGTAAAGCGTACTTTCCTGATACGGCTTAACTCATTTGTAAGCAGGTAGAACTGCTGCAGGGAAGCATTGTCATCAATAACGGTACTGTAAGTGGTGTTGTAATCATTTGGTTTCATACTCATCTGTTTATTTTATGTCATAATATCATTGTTGTCCGGTAAAAATATCATTGCTTGGGCTAAAGCCCAAAACTGACGTGGGTTTTATTAGCCCCAGTCTTAAGGCTGGGGTTATAAAGCTAAAACCTTTATCCATTGGGCTTTAGCCCAAGTTAATCGGACAATAATGTCATAATATATATAATACGTTTTAAATACGATTATTGTTTTCGTTCAGTTCTTCCCTGGAAAAAATATGCTGATTCAGCAGTCGTAGCGTTTATTTGGCAGGCATTAAATGTTAGCAACGACCTTGAAATGCAGTTTGCCTGAAATCAATATGGCAAATTTCGTGCAAAAAAATAAGGATAATTCCCTTCGGATATTAATATAATGCAAAAACAAGCAGTTAGTTATGGCTCTTCGGAAATTATCCTTAGCTATAATAGACAGCGGTATTTTTATTTCGCTGCATTAAAATCAAAAAACCATGAAGAATATTTTACATAGTTATTGGCAATGCGGTCAATCTCGCCATGAATAAGGTCTTTGGAGATATCTTTTACTTTTTTGGCAGGAACCCCGGCATAAATACTGCCCTCTTCCACAATGGTTCCTTCCAGTACTACCGCGCCGGCGGCGATAATGGAATTGCTTTGAATCTCGCAGCGGTCCATCACAATTGCACCCATACCTATCAGCACATTATCGTGCACCGTGCACCCATGCACAATGGCATTATGCCCGATGGAAACATTGTTGCCAATATTCGTTGGGTTCTTTTGATAAGTACAGTGGATCACCGCCCCATCCTGCACATTTACTTTATTGCCCATTTTAATATAATGCACATCGCCGCGCACTACGGCGTTGAACCACACACTGCATTCATTGCCCATCACTACATCCCCCACTATCGTTGCGTTTGGCGCTACAAAACAGTTTTCACCAAACTGGGGATGCTTATCAAAAACAGGTAAAATAGTAGCCATTGGTAAAAGATTTTATGTAGTAATTTTTTTGAGCCCGGCAACGGAATATGCATTAGGCTTCCGTTGCGTCGCACTCTTCGGCTGCCATAGCTTTATGGAGCAACGCGAAATATAGCGACGGCATGTCTTGTACTGTTGAATTTCAAGTCGGCAAAGTCCGAAGCTTCGGACATAAAGACAAGAAGTCAAAAGGTTAAAAAAAACACTTCTCCCAATTTGAACTTGCTTAATGCCTCATGGACAATTGACTTATTGACTTGCACTGCGAATTTAAAATGAACAAACAACTTCAGCTAACTTCGCCCGGTAATTTTGCTAACATTCATTTGCATGAACCAAAGACAATTATTCTTACAGCATATTGCCCAAACTTCTCCGGAACCTATTGGTCTGGAAATGGTAAAAGCCAACGGCATTTACCAGTACAATGTAAATGGCAAAGAATACATTGACCTTATTTCCGGGTTCAGCGTTGCCAATATTGGTCATTCTCATCCCAAAGTGGTGGAAGCCGTACAAAAACAGGCAGCCGAATACATGCACCTGATTGTTTACGGGGAGTTTATTGAAGCACCACAAGTAGCTTATGCCAAATTATTGACAGACAATTTGCCTAAAACACTTAACTCAGTTTACTTTACCAACAGCGGCGCCGAAGCAACCGAAGGCGCTATGAAACTTGCCAAGCGTGTTACAGGCCGCTCAAAAATAATTGCATTCAATAAAAGCTACCACGGCAGTACACAGGGCGCTTTAAGCCTTACCGGCGACGAATACTGGCGCAGTGCTTTTCGCCCATTGCTGCCCGGTATTCATCATTTTAATTATAACAGCAATGAAGTACTTACTGCAATTGATGAAACAACAGCCTGCATTATTTTGGAAACCGTTCAGGCGGAAAGTGGTGTAGCAAAACCTTCTGCAGAATGGTTACAGGCTATCCGTTCAAAAAGCAATGAATGCGGAACTTTGCTGATACTGGATGAAATACAGGCAGGTTTTGGCCGAACGGGTTCTTTATGGGCTTTTGAACAGTTTAATATTGTGCCGGATATTTTATTACTTGGTAAAGCATTGGGTGGCGGCATGCCATTGGGAGCTTTCGTTGCAGATAGACGTTTAATGCAAACCTTATCGCATGATCCCGTACTCGGCCATATTACAACATTTGGTGGCCACCCCGTTTCCTGCGCCGCAGGTAAAGCAGCGTTGGAAGTTTTACTGGACGGGAAATTTATTAATACAGTAAAACAAAAAGAAAAAATATTGTTAGAGTGTTTACAACATGAAAAGGTCATCGGTTTAAATACAGCGGGTTTATGGGCATCGCTGGAATTTGACAGTTTTGAAACAAATAAAAAGATCGTTCACAGATGTATTGAGAAAGGTTTGATAACTGACTGGTTTTTATTTGCTCCTTACAGAATGCGCATAGCGCCGCCATTGATCATTACAGAAGATGAATTGAAAAAAGTTTGTGCATTGATCATCGAAGCGATTGAAGAAGTGTTTAGTTAAAGCTTCTTGCTCAGGAATATTCAGAAAGTAAAAGTGTGCGACGCAAGAAAAGTATCATAGCAGTAATGCAGCCGGGCTCATAATAATAGCATACAACTCCAGAAACAGATGAAAATGATGACAACAGGGTTACTTCAAAAGTTAGAGCAGCAGCGCAATTTCTTTAGCAGTGGCGCCACAAAATCTTATGCATTCAGGAAAGAACAATTGAGAAAATTGCGTACTGCTGTACTGGAACATGAAGAAGCTTTGTATGAAGCATTATACACAGACCTGAAAAAAAGCCGGGAAGAAACATGGGTTACGGAAACAGGATTTTTTATCGCGGAACTCAATGATGCTGTTCGCAACCTGCGCCGCTGGATGCAACCGGAAAAAGTAAAAACAAATTTGCTGAACCTGCCATCTTCGAGCTATGTAATGAGCGAACCGCTGGGAGTGGTGCTCATCATGGGCCCGTGGAATTATCCTTTACAATTATTATTTACTCCTTTGACAGGTGCTATTGCAGCAGGTAACTGTGTGGTGGTAAAACCCAGTGAATTTGCACCTGCTGCTGCTGCTGTTATGAAAGACATCATTACAAAATCATTTGATGAGCAATATATTTTATATGTGGAGGGTGATGGCGCAACGATTGTTCCCGAAATGATGAACAATTTCATCTTTGATCATGTATTTTATACCGGCAGTACGGCAGTGGGAAAATTGATTTACCAGATGGCTGCTAAAAATCTTGTACCCGTTACATTAGAACTCGGTGGCAAAAGTCCCTGCATTGTAGAAAGTGATGCAAATATTGATATTGCTGCAAGAAGAATTGCCGTTACAAAATTTTCCAACTGCGGTCAAATGTGCGTGGCACCCGATTATGTTTTAGTGCATGCTTCAGTAAAAGGCAAACTTATTGATGCACTAAAAAGAGCAATTGAAAAATTTTATACCGGGGATCCTGCAACAGCATATAGTTATGGTAAAATCATCAACGAAAAACAGTTCAACAGGATAGTAAATTATTTGCATGATGGTAAAATTATTTACGGTGGCAACTATGATGCAGCAAAATTGTATATAGCGCCAACTTTACTGGATAATGTAACCCTTGCATCACCTGTAATGCAGGATGAAGTTTTCGGACCGGTCTTACCCATCATTTCTTTTCAAACAAATGAAGAAGCATTAAACATTATTGAACAGCATAAGAACCCATTGGCTTTTTATATATTCACGCAAAGCCGTGCTAAAGAAAAGGATTGGCTCAGCAACGTAGCATTTGGTGGCGGTTGTGTAAACAATGCAAGCTGGCATTTGACTAATTATCATTTGCCTTTTGGTGGACGCTGTTTCAGCGGTACGGGGCATTATCATGGCAGGTATTCATTCAATACATTCAGTCATAAAAAAGCGGTGATGAAAACGCCCACCTGGTTTGATCCTGGTATAAAATATCCTCCGTTCAAAGGCAAACTAAAGTTGTTTAAATGGGTGATAAAATAAATGTATTTTTTTTGAACCGGGCAGCAGAATAAGTAAACAGCTTCCGTTGCGTCGCACACTTGTACGAAAACAATTCTATTCATCTTTGTTTGGTATTATACATGTTCAAAAACAAATTCATCAAAAGATCATTAGCGGCAATTATTGTTATTGCTTTGCTGCTGGTTTTTATAAAAAAAGAAAACATGAGTTTGAGACAATCGCTGCTAAAAACATTTTACCCAATACTGATGGCTTTTGGCAGATCAAAAGATATTCAAAAGAATAATTCAGGCATGCAACCACCTGTTTCCTTTTATTCATTGCATACAACGGACAATAAAGGAAACAATATAAACTTTGAGCAATTTCGCAGAAAGAAAATGCTGCTTGTAAATACTGCAAGCGATTGCGGCTATACGGGCCAGTATGAAGAACTGGAAAAACTGCATCAGCAATACAAAGGCAAACTGATTGTACTTGGCTTCCCCGCAAATGATTTTAAAGAACAGGAAAAAGGAACTGATGAAGAAATTGCTGCATTTTGCAAAATGAATTATGGCATTACTTTCCCTTTAATGAAGAAAAGCAGTGTTGTAAAAAGCAATCAGCAGAATGAGGTTTTTCATTGGCTTTCAGATAAATCTAAAAATGGCTGGAACAACCGGCAACCTGCATGGAATTTTTGTAAATACATAGTTAATGAAAACGGCGTGCTTACGCATTATTTCAACAGTTCCGTTTCTCCATTAAGTAAAGAGGTTACAGAGGCCGTAAAAAAGTAATTATTGTAATGTGCAATTCTGGTAAACATTCAAAAAAGTTATCTTTATCCAAATAAGTAATAGTTATATGTTTACCAAAGCTGATATAGAAAAATACTTCATAGCAGAAAAACAGGAAAGCCTGTTGTTTGTAATCATTGGTATTGCGGCGATTGTTATTGCTTTTACTGGATTGTTCTGCTGGAAAACTCAATTCTGGAAAGGTGCATCCATTCCCCTGGTATTAATAGCGCTTATTCAAATAATTGTTGGCTACACTGTTTATGCAAGAAGTGACAAACAAAGAACTGATACTGTTTATGCATTTGATATGGATCCTTCCAAACTGCAAAATGAAGAATTGCCCAGGATGCAGGAAGTAAATAAAAACTTTGTTACCTACCGCTGGACGGAAATCATATTAATCGCTGCAGGCATTGCACTGGCATTGGTTTACAAAAGCAACCCTGATAAACAGTTTATTGTTGGTATTGGTGTGGCACTGGCACTTCAGGCTATATTAATGCTTAGTGCAGATTATATTGCAGAGAAACGCGCAGATATTTATACAGATGGATTGACGGGTTTTCTTAAAAAGAATTTATAAGAAGATTTATTTTAGCCTTCTTATCCTCGTTTTCGAAATGGAAGTGCCGGAATTAATTGTTTCAAAACAATTCTCTTTAATTATAAATTTTTCCGGCCACGAATTGGAAGGATTATTACTATAATTTAAAACAACAGTATCGCTTTTCATTTTATAAGTTCCATTGGTTCCACCTAAACTCATTTCTAAATAAAATTCACCATTCTCATATAGCGTGATTCTTTGTGTACCTGCTACAAGATCATTGAATCCTGAAAACTTTATTTCATTTTGTTTACAGGATATAAAACTAAAAATAAGAGCCAGTAAAATCATTAAAGCGCTCCGCCTGCTTTTACTAATGAGCATATGAACAAAAATTTTTAATCAATTACAGAAGCTTATGCAACGCTCATTAAAATTCAGAACGTACAAGTGAGTGACACAACAGGCGATGCCATAACAATCGAATGCCCGTCACCCAAAATTACAACGGGCATTTCTCGTGGTAATTCACCAGCTCAATAGCCATTTTCTCAAATTGAAAATCTTCATATTTACCTGCTATTTCTGCAAGCACTTCATCAATCTCTTCGGCCGTTTTTAAAATTACCAGCCGGTTGCGGTATTCTTTTATGCCTGGCATGCCTTTAAGATAATTGGCATAGTGGCGGCGCATTTCGTTGATGCCAACAATTGGACCTTTCCATTGCACGGATTTATGCAGGTGCTTGCTGATAACATTGATGCGCTGCTTCAAAGCAGGTGCAGGCAAATGCTCACCTGTTTGTATATAATGTTTTATTTCGTTGAAGATCCAGGGATAGCCAATTGCAGCGCGGCCAATCATAATGCCATCTACGCCATAACGGTTTTTGTATTCCAAAGCTTTTTCTGCGCTGTCAATATCCCCATTGCCAAAGACGGGTATTTGTATGCGTGGGTTGTTTTTTACTTTGGCAATCAGGCTCCAGTCGGCTTCACCCTTATACATTTGTGTACGGGTGCGGCCATGAATAGCGAGTGCTTTAATGCCCACATCCTGCAAACGTTCAGCAACTTCTTCAATATTTCTGTGTTCATCATCCCAGCCAAGGCGTGTTTTTACCGTTACAGGCAATGAAGTGCTTTTTACCACCGCTTCGGTTAAACGCACCATTAATGGCACATCTCTTAATACACCGGCGCCGGCGCCTTTGCTCACCACTTTCTTAACAGGGCAGCCAAAGTTTATATCAACCAAATCAGGCTGTACAGTTTCTACAATTTTTGCACTCAGCGCCATTGCTTCCTCATCGCCGCCAAAGATCTGTATGCCAATGGGGCGTTCATAATCAAATATGTCAAGTTTGTGGCGGCTCTTAATTGCATCGCGTATCAATCCCTCGCTGCTGATAAATTCCGTGTACATCAAATCTGCGCCATTGTCTTTGCACACTGCACGAAAAGGCGGGTCGCTTACATCCTCCATAGGAGCAAGCAGCAAAGGAAATTCAGGAAGCGATATATTACCAATTTTAACCATTCAAATAATTTTCATGAAGTATCAGCATAAAATGGCTGACTCTGGAAAATGAGTTGCAAATTTACAGCCTTATTAATAAATGGTATGCTGAATAATGAAAAGTTGAACCCGGTTGCACAGTTTGCGTTGTTAGTGGTTTTTACAATGACAGGCTTAATGATGTTTTGGGCTATCACAAATGTGGTTGCATCATATGTATTACATATAAAATTAAATGAACTTCCCGCAGCTATTTTAAAACCTGAAAACACAGATGTTTCAAGATTGGTAAATGTTTTCTCGTCTGTTCTTATTTGGGGTGTACCTGCCTTTGCCGTGGCTATCATAAGCGGAAAAGACCCTGCAGGTCAATTGGGCTGCAATGAAATACTAAGTGGCAAACAAACATTTTTTGTTGTACTGATGATAGTAGCCGCCGTTATATTAACAGGTGCCCTGGCAGAATTGAATCACATGATCCCCGTTCCTGAAAAAGCAGCTATGAAATTTCAACAATGGGAAGACCAATACAATAAGAATGTAATGAGTATTGCCAATATGAAAACAACCAATGATTACATTTTTTCTTTAATGGTTTTAGCGCTGGTACCTGCACTTTTTGAAGAATTATTTTTCCGGGGTGCATTGCAGCAAACCATGATTGGCATTACTACAAATGCATTTGCAGGCATCTTTATTACAAGTTTTATTTTCAGCGCCATTCATGGTTCGTTTTATGGTTTCCTGCCACGTTTATTTTTGGGATTAATGCTGGGTTATATTTTCTATTACAGCAAAAACCTTTGGCTAAGTGTAATTGCACATTTTTTAAACAATGCATTCGGCGTTACAGTACTATACAGTCTTAGCCGTTCAGGTAAACTAACGCCTGAAGCTATGGAAGACTCTTACCCCTTATATTACGGATTGATTGGTACCGCAGCAATTGTATTACTCTTTATAGCTTTCAGAAAAGAATCAAAACGCCTCTTACTCCAGGCTGTACAAAAGTCCTGAACATGAAAGGATGGTATAAACTTTATATAACGCGCAATTACGCCGAAGCCAGCATCATCAAAGGCATGCTGGAAGAAAACAGTATTGAAGTTGTTATAATGAATAAGCTCGACAGCAGTTACCTCAACTTTGGCGATATTGAATTGTATGTTCCCCTGCATTTAAAAGAAATTGCGCAGCAGTTGCTAAACAGCGCTTTAACGAATTGATTTTTCTTATACACCGAAGCTTTAGCGGAGGTTTATGAGCCCGGCAAGAGATTATATATGACGCTTCCGTTGCGTCGCACTTTTGTACTGTAGAATACAAGTCAGCAAAGTCACGAAGTCATAAAAGTCATGTGGCAAAAAGGCAAAGAAAATAGCCTCATTGATTTGTATTATTTAATGACTCATTGACAATTGACCTGCTGACTTGCTCAACAATCTTCCGAACGTACAAGTGAGTCCACGACATGTCGGGAT
>Ga0187893_10012477_pt1 | contig 12041 bp, 6 predicted proteins | sample MA1701074metaG_FD_139574 | JGI IMG/M metagenome (GOLD analysis project Ga0187893, IMG submission 139574) | White microbial mat communities from a basaltic lava cave in the Kipuka Kanohina Cave System on the Island of Hawaii, USA - MA170107-4 metaG ... | reverse complement strand
TGAACAGGGAGTCTTCCGGGCATGACTCCTGAGCGTTTTCAGAAGGTCGGCGCCATTTACGATCAGGCAATGGAGTTGGAGCCTGAGCGGCGGAACGCATTTCTCCGTGAAGCCTGCGCGGACGACGAAGAATTGCGCCGGGAAGTGGAATCGCTGCTGGCCGCTCACGAAAGCGCCGAAGGATTTATTGATCAACCCGCCATTGAAATCGCCGCCGGATTATTCGCCAACCAAACATCGGGATCAATCGAAGGGAAAAAAATCGGCAATTACCAGGCGCTGGCGCTGCTTGGCAAAGGCGGCATGGGCGAAGTTTATCTGGCCAATGACCTGAAGCTGGGACGGAAGGTTGCGCTCAAGTTTCTGTCGCAACAATTCATTCAAGACCCCGTGCGAGTGAAGATGTTCGAGCGGGAAGCGCGCGCCGCCTCCGCGCTCAATCATCCGAACATCATCACCATCTTCGACATCGGGCAATTCGAGGGCGGTCATTACATCGTCTCCGAATTCATCGAAGGTCAAACGGTGCGCCAGCGGTTGAAGGCTTCGGCGATGCCGCTCGGTGAAGCGATGGGTGTCGCGGTTCAGACGGCCAGCGCATTGGCCGCCGCCCACGAAGCCGGCATCGTGCACCGCGACATCAAACCGGAGAACGTGATGGTGCGGCGCGATGGATACGTCAAGGTCCTGGACTTCGGCCTCGCCAAGCTGACCGAAACACCCGCGACGAACCGGAGTGATTTGGAGGAAACCGCTACAAAAGGGACTGTCTACACCCTGCCCGGAGTGGTGATGGGGACGGCGGCTTACATGTCCCCCGAACAGGCGCGCGGCGAGATCGTGGACAGCCGAAGCGATCTTTTCAGCCTCGGCGTGTTGATCTATGAAATGGTCGCCGGGAAGACGCCATTCACCGGCGCAACGGCCATCGAAGTGTTGGCGGCGACGTTGGAACGCGAGCCGCCCCCGTTGACGCAATCCAACCGGCAGATCCCAGCCGAACTGGAACGCATCGTCGCCAAGGCGCTGCGCAAGGACCGAAGAAAAAGGTATCAAACGATCCGGGACATGCTGACTGACCTGGAAAGTCTTAAACAACAACTCGACCTGGAAAGCGCAGGCGCCGGTTTCTTCCGCCGTTCGGGAAAGAGGACTGCGCTGCTTTCGTCAATCGCGGTTTTGGTCATGATCGTTGCCGTTGCCGGCGCAATCTTTTTCTCGAAAGCTTTTCGGCTGTCTGTTGCGCCGGAACGCGCGGCGCCACCGGAACGCGCATTGACCTATCACCTGATCGCCCAGCGAGACCCAAAACGTTTTCCCGACAGCCAGCCGTTTCGATCAACCGGCGAACACATCTTCGAGGCCTGGTATCAGGTGCGGCTGATGATTTCGAGCGACCAGGCTGGTTATCTCTACGTGCTCAACGAGGGGCCGCCCGATCCGGCCAGCCACCTTGCCAACTATGTGATGCTTTTCCCGGATGCCGAGACCCCGAACTGGTCGGCAGCCATCAGCGCCAATCACCCGGCGCCTATCCCGCAAACCAGCGACAATTGGATCCAATTCGATAAAGAAAGAGGGACGGAGAAGTTCTGGCTGGTTTGGTCGGAACGCAGCGTCCCGGAGTTGGAAGCGGTCAAGCATCTGGCCAATCCCACAGAGGCTGGCGCGATCAGCAACCCGGATCAGATCATTCCCATCGCTCAATACCTGGCTCGCCATTATGCCAATAGACCTGAGGTTGTGAGGGACGAAGAGCAAAAACAGATCACTTTCAAAACCAGAGGCGAGACGCTGGTCGCCTTGATCAGAATCGAGCATCAATGATTGACGGTGTATAGAGTCCCGGCTTTAGCCGGATAGGGCTTAATCACCAGGCCTATCCGGCTAAAGCCGGGACTCTATACACCGTCCTATTGATTCAGCGACCGATTGTGACAGCGCCACCGTCGGCCAGAATGGTCATCGGCTTGGAGAAGGTTATCGCCTCGTTATAGCTGCCAGGCTTAATCTTCAATCGCGTGTTGTCCCAGGCCAGGTTGTAACCTGCGGTGACCGTGCGATAAGGCTCTGACGGCGTGCCCAGTTCATTGCCGCTGTGAAAGCGATTGACGTTGATGGTTCCGCCGATCTCCAGCCAGCGCTTGATGGTTCCGTGCGTGACGGAAAACTTTCCGTAAACCGCCCGCCAACCGTCGTCAGTGGAACAATTGCCATTGTCTTCGTCCGTGTCCGGTCCGCACCGGCCTTTCAAGTGACCGACCAATTGCCCGCTCGGATTGAACAAACCGGAGCCGCTCGATCCCGGTTCAATCCCGCCGCGCCGCGCTTCCATCACCCAATAATCCGGGTCATACGTGTAGGGGCAGAGCACGTATGAACTGGGATCGAAGAAGGTGGCGCGCTTGTAGGTCCCGCCTGGGTGATGAATGCCATACGACCCGTCCGGCGGGCCGCCGGTGGACCATCCGGCCGGCGTCACCCCTGTCGGGAGAGGGCCGTTGAGCCGGATGAATGTCATGTCGTTATCGCCATTGGTTTCCAGCACCACGCCGCCCTTGAGGTTCAGCCCGCCGGGCGATGACGGCGGCGTGGCGCCGCACATATTGCTCTGGAACAGAAACGTGGTCGTCAGCGTGCCCACGTTCGCCGCCGTGATGTTGCAGTGTTTGGCTGTCAGCAAGTACGGTACTACCGTCTCGCCATCCAGATCAGCGATGATCGTGCCGGTGCAGGCCTTGTCCTTGCCATCGACTTTGAAAGACAGATGGACCGTTGCATCGCGAGCGACCGTGTTCACCACCGTCTCGCACATAACGTCGTTGTGGCAGCCCAGTTCCGCTGCGACATTCGCCGCGTCGCCCCGATCCAGGCTTTGAGAGAGTGGTCGTTGCTTGCGCGCCACGGCTGCCGGAGCTTGGTCGGGATTCATCGGCGATGGTTTGCTGACCGCCTCATCCTTGCTGACAGCCGCTCGCTCACCGGATTTTTCAATAAAGTGTTCAATGACGGGGCGCCGCTCGAAAGCGCAAACGTTGAGCAACCACAAACTGATTAAAGCCAAAAGTAAAGTTTTCATTTTCGCGTTCATCTCAAACCTCCTCTGTAAACGTGGGACAAGATGGCATCTTGTCCCACAGACTCCTTACTGTAACTGCAAACGTGGGACAAGATGGCATCTTGTCCCACAGACTCCTTACTGCAACGTGACGAGCACGAGAACCAGACCTTTGCCTTCTTTCAATCCGGTCATCGCCTTGCCGATGATCGCGCCCTGCGCCTTCGCTGCATCAACTGCCTTCATCGCGTGACCGGGCGTAGCTGAACTTGTCAGCAGATCGCCAGGTTCGATCGCGCCCTGCGAAGCGTCCACCCAGCAGTAAACACGCCCACTCAATGCCACCGGATGTTGACCATCAGCCAGCGTGCCTGCCTGACTCATCATCATCCCCGGCTTGACGCCGCCTGCGCCGCTGATGATGCCCGCGACGCGGCGGTCGTAGCTTCGGGCGCTGAGCTGAAGCTTGCCGGGGTTGGTCGGATCAATCGAAACAACCATGCCGGCTTCCACCTTCGTCGTGGTCGCCAGAGCGGTCGTCTCCGCGACATTGATATCGAAGTTCTCCGCGAAGTCAGCGCCGCCGGTGATCTCCAGAACACCTGTCCTGGTTCTTCCCTCGACGTTAAGCGCAACGCCGCCTCCAGTGTTTCGGAAGTAGCCGCCAAAGCCGTTAGCGCCCTGGGAGATTCCATACACGCCAATGCCGTTTGTACTGCCGCCATCTACTCCTGTGCCGTTGACTGATCTGGCCTGCACTCCGATGCCTCTGTCACTCTGACCATAAACTCCAACACCGGTGCTGAGGTTGTAGCCAACCACTCCGCCAGAATATGTGCCGCTGGATTCGCCGCGCACACCCTCGAATTGAGAGCTTTTGCCGAACACGCCGACCGCGACCGAGCTTTGACCGTACACGCCGTGGCCGTTGACGCTGAGGCCACGCACGCCATTGCCAGTGCGACTTGTGCCGAACATGCCGTCGTTAGAGTCGCTGCTGCCAGCCACGCCGTTGCCGTTGGCGGAGTTTTCGGCGCGCACGGTGGCGCTGCCATTGTTGTTGAACACATACAGTCTGGCCTGGATGGGAGTGACCGCGCCTATGGAGACGCTGCCGCCGCTGTCCTGCATGACGACTTTGCCCGTTGCGGCGGCGGAACGAATGTACCAGTCACCGGTAGCGCCCCAATGAACGTGCGACGCATTTGGCCCTTTACCAGAATTAGGTTGAAACAGCGCCGTCCCCGCCGTCTCCGCGCTGCCAAGAATGTGCAAACGTCCGCTCGGAGTCCCCGTCGTCCCGATGCCGACATTGCCGTTTGCCTCGTTCATCACCGAATTGCCAAGCTCAGTCGTTGAAGTGAATTTGGCGATCCGCCCTACTGTGCCAGCGGTAATCGCTGCGGCGCCCTGCGCGGCAGCCGTTTGATTCTGAGCTTCCTCCTCAACGCCACGCTCGCCATTGCCACGCTTCTGGCTCTCGCCTCGTTGTTCGATCGCCCGTTCGCTGCTCGTCGTCATTCCAGCCACAGTGGTGTTTTCTGCTTTGGCTACGGTCAATTCTGTGCCGACGCCGTTGTCATTCTGGCTGGTGACCCAGAGCTTGTCCGTGCCGTCACGGTCTTGCGCGCGGTCAACGATGAAATGGCCGCGCCGCACGCGCGCCGTTTCCGCCCCTGCTTCTTTGCCAACTTCTTTTATGGATAGCGTGTAGGCGTAAAGCCCGCTCTTGATTGCTTCGCCATTGGCGTTTTGAAACGGCCAGTTGATTTCGTTGACCGTGACCAGGCCGCTGTCAAAAGTGAGTTCGCCCGACTGGTTGAAGACCTGCAACTGCATTTGCTCGACGGCTCTCTGCGCCGTGAAGCGCACCTGCTGCTGCTGAATGATGATCAGCACATCTTGTGAGACCGCTTGGTCGGCCTGGCCGTTGCGCTGCGGATTCTGCGCCAGCGTCGCGGGCGCGCTGAGCAGCGCGCACAGCAGCATGACGACGAAATGTTTGATGAAACGTTTGGTTGTACGCATATTCCCCTCCGAAAATAATCATCCTTTGGTTTTCACGGCGCTTCCCGCTCGCATCTTTGCGGGCTCATTCCGCTGCGAGCGGGTCGCGTCCGCCGGTATAAGGCGCGACAAAATCCTTCACAGCACTGTTCCGGATTTTGTTGCCCTCACTGAAGGAAGCGGATTCCAGAAGGGGAAGCGCCAACACCGGTGGTTTTTTTTGCTCCCCCGAATTTTTGAAATAGAGTTGGCCATATCCCTGATTACTCCACCAACGCCACATGAAATTATCGAGGTGGATAACGAAAATGGCCTGAGACAACTTTGGTGTTGCCCCAGGCCGTAAGGCGTGACGTGTGTTTGATTCGCTCAACGTCGCGTCTGATATTACTGGCTGACTTTAACGATGTGCTTCCAGTTGTCGATCAGGTACAGTCCCTCGGTCAGGTTAAGCTCCCCGCCAAAGCTAAACCAATATAGCGGCGCGTATCCGGCCGCGTGGTAGAAGAGCAGGCTGCCACTGACCTCTACGATCTTGTCGAAGTTGGTGGGGAAGGCGCCGGGATCGTACGATTGCACCGTGGCGAACTGCCCGTTGCCGTCAATCCGCCCCAAGGCCCCTGCCGCGTCGCTCGCACGGTAGAAGAGCAAGTAACGCCCCGTGTCCACGATGTGTGTCCAACCGGGGGCAAACGAGCCAACGGGGAACGACTGCGTCGTGGCAAACCGGCCCTCGCGGTTAATGTGCCCAATGGCGCCGAGACCGTCGCTGCGGTAGAAGAGCAGGTCCTTGCCCGTGCTGACGATCTTCGTCCAACCAGTGGCGAACGAGCCGGCCGGGAACGACTGCGTCGTCGTGAATTTACCGTTTACGTCTATGCGTCCCACTGCGCCCAAGCCGTCGCTGGCGCGGTAAAAGAGGATGCCGTCGCGGGCGCTGACGACATGCGTCCAATTGGGAGCGAACGAACCGGCCGGGAACGATTGCGTCATAACGAACTGACCAGTGCGGCTGATGTACCCGACCGCAGCCGTTCCATCGTTGCGCACGAAGAGCAGATGACGCCCGGCGTTGACGATGTGTGTCCAGTTAGTGGCGAAGGATGCAGTTGAGTAAGTCGTGTTGAATTGCCCCTCGCGGTTTATCTGCCCCACCGCCCCCAAGCCGTCGTTGCGGTAAAAGAGCACGCCGTTCTCAGCGCTCACGACCTTCGTCCAATTGGGAGCGAAGTTGTTGAGCGTCTGCGTCTGGACGAAGACGCCGGTGCGCTCCAGGTAACCGACCGCGCCCAAACCGTCGTCGCGCAAAAAGAGTACATAGTTGGTTTTATCCTGAGCCTGAGTGACCGCGCTGGTGAGCAGCACGAGCAGGCTGAAGAGTAATGTTGAGATCAGGTTTCTGTTCATTGTTTTCTCCTTCTAAAGTCTGATCAGTAGGTGGCTCTCTCGGCTCCGTATTGAGGCCGGAAAACCCCTCCGAAAATAATCATCCATTGGTTTTCACGGCGCTCCCCGCTCGCATCTTTGCGGGTTATTCCGCAGCGAGCGGGATCGCGTCCGCCGGTACGAGGCGCGGCAAAATCCGGCGCCGAACTGTTCCGATTTTTGCCTCCTCACTGATGGAAGCGGATTCCGAAAGGGAAAGCGCCAACGCCGGTGGTTTTTTTTGCCCTTCCTGATGATTTGAAATAGACTGGCCGCCTCTTTTCGCAATCGTTTCTTCTCTAGTTGGCAGGCTTTCGGCGAGATTCATGATTTGAATGGCGACGAAGGCGAGATGATTGGAGGCCTCCCTGATGATCCATCAAAAAACACATCCTACCGAATCAGCAGAACTGAATTCCCCTCGCAGAATCACATTGGCTTGTCTGATAGTTTGCCTGTTTGTGGTTTTGGGGTTGGGGCGAGCCGCGGCTTCGATTACCCCGCCAACGCAGCAGCAGAGCGGCGCAAACCGGGCAGCGGATGATGAGAAAGATGTCCGGCTATTGGAGCCGGGTAAGCCAATTGAGCGGGAGATCACAGGCGGGCAGGGCCACCTCTATCAAATCACGCTGACGGAAGGGCAGTATCTGAAAGTGATTGTCGAGCAGCGCGGCATAAACGTGGCGGTGCAATTGCTGGGGCCGGATCGCAAATTGATCTTCGAGTTCGACGATGAGATTCGGAAGCAGGGAGAAGAGATGGCGACGCTGGTAGTCAACTCGCCGGGGAGTCACCGGGTGAGCATACAGGCGAAGGAGAATGAATCATCCGGCGGACGCTATGAAATCAGGGTTGTTGAGTTGCGTGGCGCCACAGAGCAGGACATCTCATTGCAGGAGGCGCGGAGGTTACATACGGAATCTTCCGGGTTAAGGCGCGCCGGCAAGTATGATGAAGCGCTCCCACTGATTGAGCGCGCGCTGGCGATCAGAGAGAAAAACCTGGGTCAGTGGCATTCCGATGTCGCATCTTCCCTCAACAATCTGGCGGCCATTTATTACCTCAAAGGCGACTACGCGCGGGCCGAATCGCTCCATCGCCGCGCGCTGACCATCCGGGAGAAGACGCTGGGCGCAGAGCATCCCGCCACAGCCGGTTCGCTCAATAACCTCGCCTTTCTTTATGACGCCAAAGGCGATTACGCGCAGGCTGAGCCGCTCTATCGCCGCGCGCTGGCCATCTTTGAGAAGTTGCGTGGCGCAGAGCATCCTGACACGGCCACTGCGCTCAATAACCTCGCTCTTCTTTACTACAACAAAGGTGCCTACGCGCAGGCCGAACCGCTCCATCGCCGCGCGCTGGCCATCCGGGAGAAGACGCTGGGCGCGGAGCATCCTGACACGGCCGCTTCGCTCAATAACCTCGCCGAGCTTTATCGCGTCAAAGGCGACTATGCGCAGGCCGAGCCGCTCTATCGCCGCTCGCTGGTCATTCTTGAGAAGACGCTGGGCGCAGAGCATCCCTACACAACCAGTTCGCTCAATAACCTCGCCGCTTTTTACTACGTCAAAGGCGACTATGCGCAGGCCGAGCCGCTCCTTCGCCGCGCGCTGGCCATCCGGGAGAAGACGCTAGGCGCGGAGCATCCGCTCACGGCCACTGCGCTCAATAACCTCGCCAATCTTTACGACACCAAAGGCGCCTACGCGCAGGCCGAACCGCTCTATCGCCGCGCGCTGGCCATCCTTGAGAAGACGCTGGGCGCGGAGCATCCTGACACGGCCAGTTCGCTCAATAGCCTCGCCGAGCTTTATCGCGTCAAAGGCGACTACGCGCAGGCCGAACCGCTCTATCGCCGCGCGCTGGCCATCCTTGAGAAGACGCTGGGCGCGGAGCATCCCGAGACGGCCATAGCGCTCAATAACCTCGCTATCCTTTACGACAGGAAAGGCGCCTACGCGCAGGCCGAGCCGCTCCATCGCCGCGCGCTGGCTATCCGGGAGAAATCGCTGGGCGCGGAGCACCCTGACACGGCCGCTTCGCTCAATAACCTTGCCGCTCTTCACCACGACAAAGGCGATTACGCGCAGGCCGAGCCGCTCTATCGCCGCGCGCTGGCTATTTGTGAGAAGGCGCTGGGCGCGGAGCATCCTCTCACAGCCACTGCGCTCAATAACCTCGCCAATCTTTACGACACCAAAGGCGACTACGCGCAGGCCGAGCCGCTCTATCGCCGCGCGCTGGCGATCAAGGAGAAGACGCTGGGCGCGGAGCATCCTGATACAGCCGGTTCGCTCAATAACCTGGCCAGCCTGCACGAGGCAATGGGCGATATTTCCCAGGCTGTGGCTTTACGATCACGCGCCCAGGCAATTGAGGAACGCAACATCTCGGTCAATCTCGCCGCCGGCTCCGAACGGCAGAAGCTGGCTTATCTGACAATACTGGCCGGAAGAGCTAACTACTCGGTCGCTTTGCACGTTCGCTCCGCTCCTGGCAATTCAACCGCCCGCGACCTGGCGCTGACCGCGATTCTGCAACGCAAGGGGCGCGTGCTCGATGCGATGAACGACAGCGTAGAGGCGCTGCGCCACCGCGCCAATCCACAAGACCGCGCTTTGTTCGACCAACTGAAAGATGCGCGCGCGCAGCTTGCCAAGCTCGTATTCGGTGGCCTGCGGAAGGCTTCGCCAGCGGAGTATCAGCAAGCCATCAAGCGGCTGGAAGAGAGCGTCGAGAAGCTGGAGGTTCAGATCGGCAACCGGAGCAGCGAGTTCCGCGCGCAATCCCAGCCGGTGACGCTGGCCGCCGTTCAGTCAGCCGTTCCGGCGGATGCGGCCCTGGTCGAATACTTCACCTATCGTCCCTTCAACGCGAAATCCACCAGGCGTGATGAGCAACTTGGCCAGCCGCGCTATGTGGCCTATGTGCTACAGCGGCAGGGCGAGGCGCGGTGGGTGGAGTTGGGTGAGGCGAAGGCGATTGATGAAGCGGTCGGTAATTTACGCAAAGCGCTGCATACCCCTAAAAGCGCCGATTTCAAACGCCTCGCTCGTCGGGTGGACAGGCTGGTGATGCAGCCCGTGCAGCCGCTGCTGGGCCAGACGCGCAGAGTGTTTATCTCGCCCGATGGATCGCTCAATCTTGTCCCCTTCGCCGCGCTTGTTGATGAACAGAACCGCTATCTGGTCGAGCAATATTCGTTCACCTACCTAGCCAGCGGGCGCGACCTGCTGCGGTATCGGCCTGAGCAAGAAATTGCAAAAGCGCCGGTGATTGTCGCCGATCCCGATTTCGGCGAAAAATCGGTGGATAGTAAAGCGGCTTCCTCCATCGGCGTTCTTGATCTGACGCAGGCTTATTTCTCCCCACTCACCGCCACGGCGCAAGAGGCGAAGGCATTAAAGACGATCCTGCCGCAGGCCACAGTCCTGACCAAAGATCAGGCGACTGAGACTGCGCTCAAGCAGGTCGCCAGCCCCAGCGTCCTGCACATCGCCACGCACGGCTTCTTTCTGGCAGATAAGCCGGAAGACGCGGCGGAAACTGAGCGGCAGCGGAAGCTGCTGCAGCAAACGGGCGATTGGTCATCGCTGGGCGGGCGTCTGGAAAACCCGCTGCTGCGTTCGGGACTGGGGCTGGCCGGAGCTAATCTGCGCAAGAGCGGCGATGACGACGGCATTCTGACGGCAATGGAAGTCGCTGGTCTGAATCTGTGGGGGACGAAGCTGGTTGTGCTCTCGGCCTGTGAAACCGGCGTGGGTGAGGTCCGAACGGGTGATGGAGTTTACGGTTTGCGGCGGGCGTTAGTGCTGGCTGGGGCTGAGACGCAGGTGATGAGTTTATGGCCAGTGAGCGATCGGGGGACGCGCGACCTGATGATCGGCTATTACAAATCGCTTCAGTCCGGGCAGGGCCGAAGCGAGGCGATGCGGCAAGTGCAGTTGCGGATGCTGAAAGACCCGCGGCGGCGGCATCCGTTTTACTGGGCGAGCTTCATCGTTTCTGGCGAATGGGCCAATCTGGATGGCAGACGGTGATAGCAGGACGGTGTTTAGAGTTCCGGCTTCAGCCGGATAGGGCTTGATCATCAAGCCCTATCCGGCTGAAGCCGGAACTCTAAACACCGTCTCCTGAAGCTGTGGGTCACCTGTGAGCTTCAACCAGCACAAGTCGTGAATTCATAAAAAACAAAAAAATCCAACCGAGTTGGCGCTTTTACTGGCGGAATCCGCTTACCTGAGTGAGGACGATAAAAAACACTCCGGTAGCGAGAGGAGCATAAAAATGACCATTCAGACGAAAGCAAAATCGGTTCGATATTGGGTGATGAGTTTCCTTCTCCTGAATCTGTTCGCCGTTTCAGCTTTGGCAGTTCAACCTGCGCAGAAGCAGGAAGATGACGATCTTCGTCGCGTGTGGAACAAAAAGTTTGTCGAGGCGCGTGATAAGAACGCGACCGCGCAATCCACAAAGCCAGCGCCTACAAAATCATCTTCCGGGCGAAGAACCAGAGGAAGCGAAAACGCGCAAACGACCGTCACCTCCAATTCCTCGACCACCGCCTCATCTCCCAATGAGAAATTGAATGGTGAGTTGATCGGGATAACCTTCTGGCGATTGACCGAGGCGAAGGTCGCCAAGAACCAGCCCGGATTGACGGTGCGGGGAAGCGATGGCCGGGTCAGCCAATTGACAGCCGAACGGGTCACGGCTGACACGCCATTCCAACCCGGTCAGCGCGTCCGAATCGGCATAGAAATTCCGCGAGAAAAGAACGGCTACCTTTACGTCATTGACCGCGAAGTATACGCCGACGGGACGATGAGCGAACCTTATCTGATCTTCCCGTCGCAAAACACGCCACCCGATGGGAACCGCGTATCGGCGGGCAAGATCATCTATGTCCCGGCGCAAGGCGATCCGCTGCCGCACTTCACCATTCAGCGAAGCCGCGTGGATCAGGTCAGCGAATTGCTCACGATCATCGTCAGTCCGAATCCGCTCAACGTACAACCCGGTCCGCCAAACAATCCCACCCAACTCGATCCGGCGCTGGTCGCGCAGTGGGAGAAACAATGGGGCGGTCGGACTGAAAGACGGGAGATGCGCGGCGGAGCGGGAGTGGCTTGGACTGCCAGGGAAAAAGAGGCCGGCGAAGGCAAGCGAAAACTTTTGCAGAGCGACCCGTTACCACAAACCGTCTACCTGGTTTCGGGCAAGGTCAGCGGTTACACACTGGCCAACGTGCCGATCCGGCTTGCGCCATGATCAACAGATCGCGAAAGAGGAATAAACCTCGGATATGACGGATATGACGGATCAGGACGGATCAGATAATCCGCGCCGATCCGTCGCATCCGTTAAATCCGTGGTCTATTTCAGGGGTTTTCTCTCAACCGAATGATCGCTGTGTGCTTGATGGTTACGATTGGGCGATCACGCTCTCCGAACATTCCCAGATCAACCACGATCAATTCGTGGCCGCGCTTTTCGTAAAGGTCAACGACCCGCCCGCGTAATGAAAGCCGCTCGCCGTCTTGCGCAATCG
>Ga0187893_10012476_pt1 | contig 12042 bp, 9 predicted proteins | sample MA1701074metaG_FD_139574 | JGI IMG/M metagenome (GOLD analysis project Ga0187893, IMG submission 139574) | White microbial mat communities from a basaltic lava cave in the Kipuka Kanohina Cave System on the Island of Hawaii, USA - MA170107-4 metaG ... | reverse complement strand
TGCAGAACCGCGTCTTGTTTAGCCTGATCTCCCCAGACCACTAGACGGTCTGGGGGACCCATCAGCAGCGCGCGTGTGGACGGGTTATCCCACGAATTCATGATAAACACCGTGGGGATGCCGCGCTGATTCCCCCAATGTATGAGATCCGATACGAAGAGACCCTCCAACACTGTCGGGTGAAGGATCACGTCTGGCATCTCTTCGGTAAGCAATTGGTTTAGCGCCTCGTTCTCCCCTATTTTCTTCAGCATCCACCACCGGTAGAGCTGATGCATAACAGGTATCGCACAAACCCAACTCTTGATAAACGCCTTCCATCCCAACATGTGTCGCCAGATTGTCATTAAAACTCTATGATCCTTTCCGGCCCGGAGATTCTTTAGTAGAGTCGCATGATACAACCGCCGGTAGAGATATACGCGATTATTAGCGATCTGTACTGTTCGAAAGCGTTCAATGGGCAAAGTCGATAAATCAATTCCAACACGCTTGTGGTTTTCTGGGAACACGAACACCATGTTGTGCTTAGATGAAAGCGAAGCCAAAGCACCGTTGAGCACGAAATGCCTGATCATTATGTCATGGTCGATAAAGACCGCGATCTTAGCCACGCGCGACCTCCGCAACTGCAATCACAGCATCAGTATGTCCGCTCGCTTCCAACTGTTTGCGATACACTTCGTCAATGGGCGCAAACATCGCGCGCAGGGTTTCATCCCCACCGGGCCGTTTTTGGGTCAACCACGTCATATGATTCTCCAGTCCGTAACGCTGATGCCCGAAACACGAGAGGATTCGAAAGTCATTTCGTTCCAGCAGCCGGCATAGGGATTTGTCGGAATACATATACGGATGTTGCGCCTGAAAATAGAAGTCCTCGTACTCCTCAAGCCGGTACAGTGTACGCAACGGATCGTCCAACGACGGTACCTCGATGATGACCCTTGCCTTCGGCTTTAAGACCTTTGCACAAGATGACAAAAATCTAGCCGGATCAGCGATATGCTCAAGGACGTGGAAAAAGCACACGATGTCGAAGCGCACGTTCGATCCAATTAATTCCGAGAAGTTCGTATACTGCCTCAACCAACCCGGCCGATCCCTCTCTGCTTTTGTGTTGGTGTCGACTTCAAGGCTGGCTAATGTCAGCTTGTCATTGTGTTCCTTGATAAGACACAAGAACGCTCCATCAAATGACCCGATCTCCAACACGCTCAACGATCCATCGAAATATGTCCTGAGTTTCGCGTAGCGCTTCTCAATTGCCTGATTGTGTTTACGATACTCGTCCAGATCGAGCCGCCGAAACCGCGGCTCGTATTGCGTGTAGTTGAACGGCGGTTGGGGATAGAGGCATGCAAAATCCTCTGCCTGTGTCATATAGACATTTATTGCAGGATGCTCGTAAATCCCCTTCCGGACAATATGAAAGCTCTCCCGATTGAACGGAGCCGGAAGCGATTGAATGAAATTAGTATCCAGAACTTCTACCGTTGGCTTATTGCCGAATCGTCTCGATCGCGCGGGGAGTTCGATCTCAGCGTGACGGATTAATGCAGGAACAGTAAAGATAATCCGCCCGTCCACTAGCTTCGAGAGCGCTGCGGAAAAACGCGTCCCCCATCGAGTCCATCTTCAACGCTGCAAGCCCGGTGGGACGTTTGTCCCTTAACCACAACATTGCGTTGGAAAGATCGTATCGATGATGGTATGAAATGGATGGCTCGACAAATCCTGCCAGGCAGACAAGTTTGCTGAGAGCCCCAGTGTCAAAGTACCAGGTATGTACGGTCCGGTAGAAGAACCGGGCATAGTCATCCGGCAAAAGCTCAAGCAACCAGTCTCGTCGGTTGGGGGTGCTGAGCAGCAACCGCCCGCCCGGCTTCATCAACCTCCGGATATCTCTCAGCAGCGCAAGAGGATCAGGCAGATGTTCAATCACGCTGAACAAAACGGCTATATCCACCTTTCCATTCCAACTGGCCGGCACTTCGTGGCAGTAGGGAAAGGTCTCATGTCCCTTCTTGACAAGGGCCTCCTGTAAAGACTGTGTCGGCTCGATGCCGATAGTCGTCTTGCAAAGCCCTTTGACCAGATCCAGAAAGGACCCTGCTCCGCAACCGACATCCATAAGCACCTTGTCGCGGAGGCCGCTCGTTCCAAGCATCCGCAATCTGTCGGCCTGCTCTCCATCATGCAAGCGATAGAACTCTTCCGGTGCATCACTCCCGTCAACCAACGTTCTGTATTCATTTGATTCATAGTCGACTGTCTGGCCTGGAAGATAGCCAGTTCCACATTCCTCGCACAACCATACGGTCTGTGGCTCTGTGCTGAGACTCCCAATCCGACCGGTTCGAATCTGGCCGTGGTAGACAATCGACAACCTTCTGCCGCCACAAATCTTACAGAAAGATGGAGAGACAATTTCTCTGTTCATCAGGATTAAAGAGCTTTCCCTATGACAAATCCTTCGTCCCCTTTCAACCCGTAATAGATTCCGACTGCGGGCTGTAGCAGCTTAGTGCTCAGGAAAGCTGCGCGAGTTCGGGACAGCGCCCAGGATGCCTTACGGTGGCATGAGGAGCGAACAATGTTCTGGAATCCGACCATCCCTAACCAGGAAGCTATTGCTCGAGCGGATGGAAGATGGGTGACGTTCATGCTGATATGGTATTTCTTCTTGAACGTTTCTGACGGTGGGTAGATGATCTCGATGCAATTAGCGTTACGAAGCCTGGGTGTACGAGCCGTGGCGGATTCCAGCACCAGCACACCACCTGGCTTCAGCAAATCGTACAGTTTCTTGACCATACGGAGTTGCTCAGGATTGTGATACAGCACTCCTGTACACCAGATGCAGTCATATGGCTCCAATGTCTCCACGACAGCGCTATACATGAGGTTGGCTGAAATGTATTGAATGTTCGATGCATCAATGTCGTGCAGCCACTTCTCATTCACGTCTTTCATTCGCGGAAGGTCAATGAGCGTCAGCACATCCGGTTTGAGCTGCAAGAGCCGCCTCGTATCGTGTCCGTCTTTCGGTCCGATCTCCAGAATGCGATACGGCCTCGCTCCATTCAGATAAGTGCGTAGATCCTCAAATAAGGCCGCCCGGTAATCAACGGGCACCCACCCAATGATCCGCTTCAGTAAGGACTTCAGTTCCATCACGTATCAGATACCTTTTCTCGGTCTCGCTGGTAAAGCAGACGTTCGACGTGCTGAAAATCTTCAATAGTATCAATGCTGATCATCGGCTCATCGACCACTAGCCCTGCTGTGCGCTTGCCCTTGACTGCGCGCTGCTCCAACAGGCATTCACGCGTGTACGCATAGGCGGCTCCATTGCGATGAAAGATTGGGGCGAGCTGCTGCCGAGCAATGATAGCTCCACCACGGGGATCGTAGAAATCCATCGCGCCATTGGAATTCAGCGTAAGTTGTTTGAGTGGATGGTATTTCAAATCCGTTGGGGAGACAGTCCACACAGCATCCCATCCTTCTTCAATGAGTTTCGACACTACGGCCGTCACGTGATCCGGCTTTCGAAGGGGCGACGTCGGCTGGAGCATGACGATGACGTCATAGCGCACTCCCTCCAAACGTTCTATTTCAGTCACTGCATGATAGAGCACCTGAAAATCGCTGATGAGATCCCCTGACAGTTCTTGAGGCCTCCTAAAAGGAGCTTCGAGCCTGGACTCACGCGCAGCTTCGATGATGGCGGGATGATCGGTTGACACGATGGCTTTGTCCACGTAACCAAGCTCGCGAATGAGATTGCCGGTATGGGCGATCAGCGGGATTCCCATCAAGGGGTGAATATTTTTGAGCTTGACGCCCTTGCTGCCGCCGCGAGCTGGCACAACGGCCAGGATGCTTCGTCCCTTAAACATAAACTTCAGAGCGGGCTTTGGGAGGGAACGTACCGGAGGGAGAATGTAAAACTGTCGAGCCCCTCAGATCTGATACCGGCCCCAATTGTTGACAATGGTCTTGCGCTTCGCCCGTTCGGTTCGATTGATCACCTTGTCGGCATAGAACGAGTCATCGTTGTAATGCGTGGTGGAGATTTCCTCGATGATCGCTCCCGTGTCGGTCCAGAATTCGTGCCACACGCCCTGCTGCACCAGTTGTATATCGCCTGGATAGAGAGTCCGTCTCCGGCCGTCCATCTCGACTTCCTGGATACCGTACAACACCTGAAAGGTCTCTTCCTTCTTCTTGTGGAAATGGAGGGGATGCCTCTGGCCCGGCATCTGGATGATCAGCTTCTTGCAGTAATCCCGGTTGATGCATTCAATGATGGTCGCTCCCACTTCCGGAAATCTCGCAATGCCGTAGTGATGAGAAAACTCCGCCTTGAAGTCCGTATTCAGTGCAATTCGGGCCTCGTTCAACATCCCCTTGATCGTGTGAATCGCGGTGAACAACACCTGTTTATCAGGATCGTGAGGAATCTGGAGCAAGGCAATCTTCAGCGCCTGATCCCTCTGGACATCATCCAGAACAACAATCCCTTCCTTCCAATCGCCGGAAGTGAGCTGTCCCTGTTCACACGGCATCGCAAAATACAGATCGTCCCGCTTAAGTGTTGCCCCCCGTTTTACTGTCCGACTGGCATAAACCCCACGTTTCAATGAGTGCAGAGCATCAAGTTCCTCAACAGTCGCGGGCGGCCGTTCCTCGGCTCCGCAGAGTCTTTTTGCCTTTTGATAGGCCTCGATCCACCGCTCGATCTTCGCGGGCGTCCCGGAATAGGCATTCAGGGTAATGCCGTCCGCTTGGACACCCACGTGCCGCTCGAACATGCGCGCCCCTTTCGCCACAGCCACCTGCACTGGAGACAGGTCGTCCGGCGATTCATGGGTCGAGAACCCGATGACCTTATCCGGGTACCGGCGGCACAGAGCGCCGATCTGATTGAGCTGGAGCTTGTCGTCCGGGGTTGGATAGAGCGCTACACAGTGCATGATGGCATGATGAACACGACGATGATCGAAGAAACTCACGAGGTCGTCGATCTGCTTCATCGTTAGGCCACCGGTCGAGAAAATCACCGGCTTGTTGCAATCGGCGACTTTTTCGAGCAGCGGCCAGTCCGTTGCCGAGCAGCTTCCGATCTTGACAACCTCGATGCCCAACTCGAGGATCATTTCAATCGATTCTTCGTCGAAGGGTGTGCAGATCGTCACAAGCCCTTCCTTCCGGACCTCTTCAGCCAGAAGACGGAACTGCTCCTTCGACAGACGCGTGGATAGGAAGCGAGGAATATGCTTGTTGGCACTGCCCTTCTGGTGGGCTGGATGAATCATGGTATCGAGTTGACGAAACTGGAATTTGATTGCTGCTCGAATGTCCTTCTCGCGCGCCACCTGCGCAAGCTCCCGGATGATGCGCTTGCCGTGCTCGACCTGGCCCTGATGGTTATTGGCCATCTCGAAGATAAATAGGTCTCGGAAGTCGAATGGTGGGTTGATCATATACCGCTCCTTATCGTCACACTTGCATCACCCGCAAACCCCAGCGGTTTCAAAGCATCTAGCTTGTAACCCTTGTCGTAATCGATCTGTATCCGGGCCCGACTCCGTTCCGCGACATGCGCCGCAGCCACGACCATCATCGTGTCCAGCCCCTGCTCAAGACTGATGCTGGATGCCTCGCCAGAATGGTCCAGGTGATCCTGGATATGCTTGAGCTCCTCGATAAAATCATCGGGCCGCTTCTTGGGAATAAGGTGCATCTCGTCGTCGCGGCCTGGCATCAAGCAAAGAACCGCGTCGCCGTCTGCGTTGTAGCCGTTCACCCACTCCACCGCGCCTTCCCCCCCTTGAATACGCGCCCGCTTCCGGTGAGGGCGAGTGACCACATCCTGGACAACCCGCCCGATCAGACCCTTTTCAGTCCGAAGATCCAACAGGCACAGGTCGTCGTAGGCCGCCTTGCCCTGCCGCACATAGTGGAGCATCGCCTCGACCTCGACCACGCGACCGGCCCCCGACACATGCGCAAAGTGCTGCCACAGGTTGATCGCATGAGAATGCTCGCCGCTCGCTCCCCCGCCTCGCTCCCAATAGCCGAGATAGCTGTCCTCAGGACCGTTCAGCCAGGGGTGGGCCCTAAAGATACCCCCCCAGTGCTCTCGGAATTCCACGTCGATGGTTTGGACCTGTCCGATCATGCCGGAACGGATCAACGCTTCCGCCTGTCTCGTTGCCTTGCCGGCAACATGGTCGTACCCGACAAATACCTTCGTGGATGACTTTTGAGCCGACGAATAAAGATCGTGAGCCTGGTCCAACGACGGCGTACACAGAGGTTTTTCTATCAGAATAGCCCTTGGCTGTTCTCTGAGTGCCTGCATGGCAAGCGGGAGATGGTAGTCCGGCGGCGTCCCGATGCAGATCAGATCAAATCCACCAACCGGTGCCTCGGCATTGACACACAGCGTGATGGCCGCATCCCATTGGCCGTAGCGAGCCGGATAAATCTCTTCCTTCGTGCGCGTGAGCGCCTTCGGGTCGAGATCGCAGACCGTCACGGCCCATCCGAGGCGACGCGAGGCGTGTGCCAGATGGTTTCCGATCGAGCCAGCGCCGTAGATTTTTACACGATGCATCCTAAAGACCCCTGTATCCTCACACGCCCACCGCGGCCATCTTCCGGAAGAGTTCCTGATTGGCCCTGAGCTCGGCGTCGCTCCCCTGTCCAACCAAACGACCTGCTTGGAGGACAAAAATCTTATCACAAGCCGCTACGGTGGATAACCGATGCGCAATTGTGATTGTGGTAACTTGCCCCCGAAGATTTTTGAGCGCGCTCAAGATTTCACTTTCTGTAATAGTGTCGAGAGCACTGGTAGCCTCATCTAGCACCAGGACCTCAGGTCTATTGAACATCGCTCTTGCGATAGCGATCCTTTGCCGCTGGCCTCCGGATAATCTAACACCGCGTTCGCCCAATCTTGTATCCAGTCCATGACTCAGATCACCCGATAAGCGTTCAAGATTGGCCAGACGTAGACACTTTATAACCCATTCGTCGTCTATCTCGCTTCGCTGAAAACCAAACGCAATATTTGCTCGCAGCGAATCATCCGCAATGAACGGCATCTGCGGAACATAAGCAATGCGCTTCTGCCAATCTTTGATTTCTAGAGATTGGAGTGAATCTTTGTCTATTCTGATATGACCCGTGGTAGGTTCAAGCAGCCCTACGAGCAAATCTACAAACGTACTTTTTCCAGCCGCCGAGGGACCGACGACACCATAGGAGCCACCACGAGTTAGGCTAAGCGTCAGCCCTTTAAGCGCCCAATCCGATGATCCAGGATACTGGAACCCTACCTGCTCAAGCCTAATCTGCCCCCAGTGCGGTGGAACTGCCTTGCAGATGCTACCCCTTCGCGACGTTCTCCCGATTTCAGCGTCTATACTCTCCAGGGCAGCTCGTATTGCCTCCACATGGGGAACCGCATTAGACAAACCATTGACCGCCAATGATAGGCTGCTGACAGTAGGGACTACCTTCGTCGTTACAATTATTAGGAGAGCCAGCTGCGAGGCGATCTGACCCTTTTCAAGCCCCATACCCCAGAAAATTAACGCCAGGGCCACCAGCGCAACCTGCGCTAATCCTTGCATGATAAGAGAAGGCGTCTCTTGCCAGACATTGAGCTTGGCGTGGGCCCCTGTCACCCTACTGTACGCCGCGGTGGATACGTTTCTGAAATACATTTCTCTGGAACTTAATTTGATGTCCTTGATTCCAGATAGTGCCTGGTTGGCTGTGAGTGTCATTTCGTCGAGCGCTATCCTCTTGATCGTGGCAAGACGAGTAAGCACTGGTCGCATCAGATAAACAATCCCATACCCAAGAACTGCCACAGCAGTGATCACCATGATCCCGGTACTGAGCGAAAGTGCTAGAACAAGCGCAAAAGCCATCATAACGACGCTGACATTGCCCACCATCACTATCAGGCGCTGCACGAGGCCGCGGCTCCAGATGACGACATCGTCATAAACAAGGCGAGAAAGAAGAGTGGAATTCCGCGTTAGAAACCAGGTGTACGGTGCATGCATACACCGCTCGAGTAGCTCCCTTGCCAATCGGGCTTGGCAGGACGCTATAAAACGATTTTGAGCGTAGAGGATGCTCCAATTGGCCAAAATGCTAAGTGTCATTAGACTGATAACCGCGAATCCCACCAGGAAAACAAAGTGGGAAACGCTTGATACACGGGTCCATTCAAAGACCCAAGCTAAGTAGCTGTTTGTCTGAATCACCTCCGGCTGAATAACAATATTCACAAATGGCAACACGGCAGCGAGTGATACGATTTCCAAGCTACTGGCAGCCAACATAACGACGGCCAACCAAATAGCCTTCTTCCTCTCTTGTTGCGAAAGAAAGCGCAGGCCAACGAGCACAGAATTCCAGAAGGAAGACTCAATCATACGCATCACTTAGAGCAATAGGAAGGGGCGGAATCGTTCCAGCCAAGATCAGCAATCGAACTCCTCAGCTTGAGACATTTTATACGTATGATAGTGCCGACTACGTGAATTGAACCATTCCTGAATCGTTTTCAACTCCTTGTCCAGCACCTTGTCACTTTCCTGGAAAAGCTGAGGTATCTTTTCATAGATTAGGGTCTGGACAGTATCGTCATCAAGGACGAACCTGCCTTGCCATGCTGGTCTGCCAAAATACCATCCGGCAAAGATTCGAGCCCGATGCGTTGTCGCACTAAGATCGAGATCTTTCCACCAGTCTGTGCCTAGAGCCTCCAAGTATTCCTCTCTGGAACGAGGCCATTTCACAAAGCCTGCTTCGTGATACCAGCCGCGATCCGATACCAGAACGGGTTTCCCAAATGCGGCAGCTTCCACACCCACAGTCCCATGGTAGGTAACGACGCCGTCCACCGCGTCCAAAAGCGCTGACCCGCTCCATTCTTTCGGAACCACCCTGATGTGATTGTAGCCCTTAAGCGGCGGTATAAGGTCCGCCAAGGTGACACCCCCATACCATTCATCGCAAGGATGAGCCTTGAAAAGCCAGTTCGCCCTTCGGTTACGCATGGCAACGGTTAATGTTGCCTGTATCCAGTCGAAGAAGTCTCGAAAGCTTGTCATCCCGCAGGGATGAGGAAAGTCAAACCAGTTGGCGGCATATACCGCGACGATGGGAAGCGAAGAGTCCCAGCAAAACTCCTCGATAATAGCCGCGCGGTTAATGTTTCCCCTATATCGCCGGAAAGCATATCTCGCACCCATGTCCCCGGTCTCCCCCGCCCTTCTCTTCTGTAGATATGACACTCCGATTGCTGCCATTGCCTTGGCCTTGTGACCGGGCAGGGTGTCCAGTTCACATCTTTGAGGGCGGTCTGTCGTATCATAAATGTTATGAGGTTCAAGCATCTTCGCAAATCTTGCTACCCCATAATTGCCATATGCAATTAGGACAGGTATCCTCCTTTGCACGGCAAGCCACGCCAATGCAGCAAACTGAAAATTCACAGCGTGACTTAACACAATTAAATCGAAATGATGCTGGTTCAACACCTTTTCCGCCGCAGCAATACTCCCCAACGCCTCAGCAACATAATCGAGCAAACGTGGGTCCTCGAGATTGACACAGGCTTCCCGCTGACGCTTTAAAATTCCGTCGTAAACAAAATCCGCTGGAAAGTTATATGGCAACGGCCAATGCAGAATATCGTCCGGAGTTCTCGTATGGTCTCGTAAGCGCCTCGCTTCCTTCCGATGTGTTTCCCGGTCTTCATCCTGCAAGCTAGTGATTTGAACCGTTTCAGAGATACCGAATCGCTTCAAGGTTTTCATACAGGACTTTACACAATACGGTCCAAGTACTCCCACTTCATGACCATTAGCCAGCCCTAGGGCAGCGCGCAGCAGCGTATAGCGAATCCAATAGTTCGGATTGTCCCACATGGCATCCACAAGCACACGCCCGTCGAATTTCTCCAACCCTCTCATTGAAAAGGTCGCCAGAATCCGTTCCGCCTGCTCCCGATAGACACCTTCCTGATAGCTTCGCTGTAAACAGCGCGGGTGCAACTGCCGCACCAGCCCAACGATGCGGTTGATAATCATTCTGGCAGGGTGCAAAAACTTACCCACAGCGCCAATCTGGAATTCCAAACGCTCTATACAGAACTTTCTGGTTCCATTTTATTACTGAACGCAACACTTGGCCAAAAGGATTCTCGCCTTCAAGCAACGACACAGGCACCATGAGCATTGCTACCATGTTATTCCATCAAAACCCGGATGGCTTGGATCTTCTTTCTCGACGCTGAAAATATGGACTGTCTGCTTGCCGCCTAGGGAATTGATCTTGTCAATGGCGTAATAGAACACAAGGTTGAATGATAACTTCCGGAGCATGGCAAGAATCTCGTTGCCACAAATTCGATTACCCGGCCAGTCCACGCTTTCCGGGAAATATGTTGCGCCAAATACAAATCGTCCCCCACATTTAAGAACACGGGAGACTTCAGAAAGACACTGAAGTGTATCCCGCGCATATGCCAGCGTGTTTGCCATAACAACAGCATCGAACGACTCATTCCGAAACGTTAGACGTTCCATGTTCACGACAAGGATTTTGGGGTTAGTTGAGTACAGATCAATTGCAAGAATGTTTTTCCATGTAAAACCATAGAGCCACGCAATGAAAAGTTCCTGTACATTTCGTGGACCAACGATCAGCAGCTTTTCCTTGGATAAGTCCCGTGGTGGAAACGACAGAATCTGGTACAGCGTTTCCGCCCTGCGCGTCGTCGAGATAACCTTCTGTTGTGTGATGCCAGCATTGTATCCCTTTACCTTCGAGTAGAATTCGTCTTTGGGAGAGGCGTCGTGTATTTTTAGAAGCCTTCGGTGGTCGCGAAGCTGCAGCAGACAGGAAATTATGTCAAATACTCTGGGCTTTCGAAGAATATGCTGGAAAACAGTCGAATTTCTCGGAGCGCCCGCAGGATAAAGTAGCGCTCGCAGGAGATAGTTGAGCTTCAGCATGCGTCAAAACTCTGCAGCTGGGTCTAACGGATATGACGCTGTTTTCTTGATGCCGAATTCACGATACCGATTATACGGCGTCGGCTTGTGTGATGGATAGCAATGAAACACGCACGCATAGCGTTTCCTGACCTCTTCTGGATAGCCACCCTTGTGCATGAGGTTGTTGCTAAAGGGGAGTATTAAACCGGCCTTCCCTACTGGTTGCTCGACCTTGTCCAGATAAGATTTTGTGATTTCGTCGAGATAGAAGTCGCACTTGACCTTCCTAATCTCTTCGCTCGACAGAATTCTTCCATTCCGGGAAAGGGCTCGAATTCTTTGTTGCAGGATGTCCAATGCCTGGAGCTCTTTCTTGTAAATCTCCAGTGAGGTGTTCCAGGGCAAACACTCCATGGCGCCATCCTCTTTTTCAACATCACTGAGGTAGAACATCACATTGATGCAGGTTCCTGGACCGCCATCTGTGTGCCAAAGCTCTGAACCAGTGGGTTCGGGCTGACGCCGCTCGGATTTGAATAGAACGCCGTAGAAGATCTTGAAGTCGGCTCGATACACGGCTTGCAAAAAGCTACCCAATAACCCTCGAAACAGCGACTCAACTTCCGGAAACGTCCTGTACACTTCTCGCTTGTAGCGCAGGTCTTGGTCCCAAATGTCCAACCCTGCGTTTTCCTCTTCACGGATGCGGGCCATGACGCAATCAGCCACCTGTCGGCTCTCGCTCGACCAAAGGGTCGCGAATCCCTGCCGATGAAATTCCGAGACCGCTCTCTGAATCGTTTCATCGGTACTGAAGGTTCCTTTAAATGCCTTCTGGCACATGTCGAGGTACGCAGAGTACTTTGGAGCAGCACCGCGTCCCAGGCGCGATCGGTGCTTTTCGACCGCCCGGTACTCGAGGTAATTAGCAATCGCCTGCCTCATTCTAGCTAGAGAGTACATTGCCTTACCTTCGCATAACGCTAGACAATCATATCTTGGC
>Ga0187893_10012475_pt1 | contig 12044 bp, 13 predicted proteins | sample MA1701074metaG_FD_139574 | JGI IMG/M metagenome (GOLD analysis project Ga0187893, IMG submission 139574) | White microbial mat communities from a basaltic lava cave in the Kipuka Kanohina Cave System on the Island of Hawaii, USA - MA170107-4 metaG ... | reverse complement strand
TTGGCTCTATAGTCAGGGCAGAAGATGCGTGAAAGAGGCTTCTATGGCCAAACTCTACGCTGCAGAGGTGGTGCAGTGGGTGGCTACCGAGGCTGTTCAGGTACTTGGCGGATATGGTTATGGCGTTGAGTATCCTGTGGAAAGGTACTACAGGGATGCAAAGCTCGCCTCTCTTACCGAGGGTACATCCGAGGTTCAGCACATCGTAATAGCTCGCGAACTCGGCATTTAGTGACGAATAGTTTGCTTCCGCTATTGTAAAACTTTTAAAATAGCAAAAAATTTTTGATTATTATCAAGCTATGGTACGTTATTATATCAAAAATATTTAAAAGGAGGAGAAAATGGCAACCCCAATTCCAAGAGCGGAAGACGCACACAACGCATTGAAAAAACATAGAATTGTAATTGCGGGCGTAGGAGAAACAGAGCAGGGTAAAGTCCCAAACAAGAGTTCCTTTCAATTCTTGTCTGAAGCCTCTAAATTGGCAATTCAGGATGCAGGTATTCAGAAAACAGATGTTGACGGTCTAGTAACTGCATTTTCGCTCGTTGAACATACATTTATGCATTGCACCACTTTTGCTGATTACTTCGGTATGAAACCCAGATATTTTTCATCTATAGCAATAGGCGGAGCAACTGCCATTTGGATGGCGGCAGAAGCGGCCATGGCGATTATTTCAGGGCAAGCCGACGTAGTACTTTGCGTAAGAGGCGATAACACCCTCTCGGGCATCTCATCCTCCGGTATGGTCGCTTTAATAAGAGAGATGTGCCATGCTGAGTTTGAGTTCCCGTATGGTCTTACAACTCCGGGTGGATATGCCCTTGCTGCTCAGAGGTATCTCCATGAATACGGCTTAAAGCGCGAGCACCTTGCCGCAGTAGCTGTTACGATGCGCAAGCACGCCGGCATGAAGGAAAACGCTATGAATAGGGAGCCATTGGCAATTGATGATGTTATGAAATCGCGCGTTATCGCAGACCCGCTTACAAAATATGACTGTTCAATTATCTCTGACGGCGGAGCGGCGTTTATTGTTACAACCGAAGAAAAGGCAAAACAACTGGGTGTTAAAAAACCGCTTGCCTATCTTTGGGGCATGGGACAGGGCTATTCTCATCAATACCTCACAACCCTTAAGGATTTGAACCAAATATATACAGCCGTTGAAACTTCGGGTCAGAAAGCCATGAAAACCGCCGGTATTACCACGAAAGACGTTAATATGGCATTTCTTTACGACTGTTTCACAATAACCGTTCTTCTTGAGATAGAAGGACTGGGGCTCGTTCCGAAAGGCGAGGGCGGGCCGTTTGCTCTCGAAGGACGCATGGAGGTTGGCAAGGACATGCCGGTAAACACACACGGCGGGCTTCTCTCTCAAGCGCATCTTGGCGGGATGCATCATGTTGTCGAGGCAACGCTTCAGCTAAGAGGGGAAGCAGGTCCAAGGCAGGTCAAGGATGCAGAGGTCGCTCTTGTACATGGTAACGGGGGGATTGTCTCCGCTCACAGCACGATTGTATTAGGACAGCAGCCGCTTTCTTAACAAAATGCGCGATGCACGACTTCGTTGTAATCTCAGCCGAACGATATAAGACAAATCATATATCATGTGTTATTAAGGAGAAGAAAAATGTCTGAAACAACGGCAGCAAAACCAAAATATGAAAAACCCCTTCCGGAGTTTCGTCCCGAGACAAAACCCTACTGGGATGCCTGTAAGAGACACGAGTTTATGTTACCGAAATCTAAGACAACAGGAGAATTCTTCTTCTACCCAAGGGCGTTGTCGCCCGGTGACGATATGACCCACGACATTGAATGGGTAAAAGCAAGCGGCAAGGCCAAGGTCTGGACGTTTGCCATTCATTACATGGGACCTACGCCGGCTTATAAGAATGACCCGCCGCATGTGGTCGCCCTTGTAGAAACCTCAGAAGGTGTCAAAATGATGACCAACATTATTGGCTGTGATCCGAAAGAGGTCAAAATCGGGATGGACGTCGAGGTAGTGTTTGACGATGTTACACCGGAGGTGACACTAGTTAAGTTTAAACCTGTAGGAAAATAATAAAAGGAAGATGCAAAATACACGATACATGACTTCGTCATGATCTCAGTCGAACGATAAATCATGAATCCTGCATAACGAATCGAGCACCATTTCATTACAAGGAGCAAAAAATCATGGCACGCGAGATGACCAAGCTTTTCTATGAAGATTTAGAGGTCGGAAATGAAGACCAGAGCAGCGGGAGAACGATTACAGAAGCTGATGTGGTGAGCTTTGCTGGGCTCTCTGGCGATTTTAACAATATGCACATCGACGAGGAATTCGCTAAAACCACCGTTTTTAAGACCCGTGTGGCGCATGGTCTTTGCACCCTATCGATTGCATCAGGACTTTGGTTTACAATGCCTAGGCTCGCTACAATCGCTTTTATGGGACTAGAAGATTGGAGATTCTCAGGAGCGGTAAAGTTTGGCGATACAATCCACATTACTAGAAAGGTGGTTGAGAAAAGGGAACACAAACGCCCTAACATGGGATTTCTCATATTCGAAGTAAATATCCACAACCAGGCCAACGAAGTTGTTCAAAAAGGTAAGTGGGTAATTTTAGTTCAAAGAAAAGAATCTTAGCAAAAGTTTTTTCCCCTTACAAAACTCCTCTAAGTTTTAACTTATAATGATAACCTTTTTCTGGACTGTATATGGTACAACCTCAGAGATAAGAAACCGGTTTTTACAAAAATTTGTTTATTGTCAATTGGATAGAGCTCGTTTAGCAATTCATCAGGAGAATAAATTTGTTGATTAATAAAAAATATCTTGACATGAGTATGCAAAGTGTGCTAAATCCTATTGCATAACGGTTAAAGCAGTTGTTCGAGGAGGTAGGGAAACTCTTTAAAAGGATAAACAACACCAATAAAGGAGGTATGGAGAGATATGGTTCCTGTAGAAGCTTTGCTCGGTTATGTTTTATTATTGGTTGGTTTCGTGTTTTTTGGTAATGGGGCGACTTTGCTCGGGAAAACCGGAGCAAAAGAGATAGGAGTGTTAAACCTAGCGGTGGGCGTGCTTATTGCCATAGCGGCATGGAAACTTCATACGCTTGGGCTAACTGCCGCTACTGCTTTAGTTTCCGTATTTGCCTTGATTTACTTTATGGTAGCAGGCATCTTTTGTCTAGGTTACGATGCCAAGGGTCTTGGCTGGTATTGTTTGTTTGCATGTATCGCATTCGTGTGGTATGCCTACCACTTTTTTGGACTTGGGCCGGCCGGCTTTTGGTTTGCGGTTTTCTGTTTGGCATGGGCGCTGCTAGTCCTTCTGTGTTTTTTCGCGCTTTCTATGGGGAAAGGAATAGCGGCTACCGTGGGTTGGCTTTTCATTATAGAAGCTTTTCTGACGCTTTTAATTCCTGGAATGTTACTTCTTACTGAGAAATGGAACCCATTCGGAGGAGTTCCTGGTTAAGTAAATACAATAGAATAATTATTGAGTAAGAGGGTCATATTTCATTGATATGATCCTCTTTGCCTTATTGGTTAAAGAGCGCAACTCCTCTCTCGTGAATACTTCGCTTACAATTCCTTAATAATCAATGCACTTACTTAACTTATCGTCTACGTTTAACAAAATATCTGAACGGCAGTTGTAGCATAAAAAATAATATAGAGGGCCGAAGAAAAATAGAAACTAAAAGCCAGAGATCGCTGGGGTTAAGATATATTTTTGAATCCCATACACCCATCTGCCCCTTAATGATCACGGAGTTTCCTTCAATTTCTGCTTCTTTTATTGATATTTCAAAATCGCCTGCTGGGCTAACCACTTTCATAAGATCTTCTCCTTAAAGGTTTTCACTCAAGACATAAAAACTGATTCTATAGCGTTTAATATGTTGATATTCTTTCCAACGTATACTAAGCTACGCTATAAAAAGCATGCTCGGCAGGTAAAGGAGAATTGATTAAAATTTGGTATTATGCCAAGAATGACAAGGTATTCTATATGCTGAGATAGGAAGACTAAATCTTAGTAACGCAGACTCAATAACTTGTTAAGCAAGAAAGGCAGAGCACGTTTTTGCAACGAAACTCCCAAAAACAGTAGATAAACCTATTCACCCAAATTGGGGAACACAAAATAAAGACTTTGCACCAGTTAAGAAAAACAGGGATGCAAAGAAAAGCATCCCTGTTTTTAATTTCCTAGGCTACTAAACACGATTAACCCTGGCTATACTGTGGAAGCAGGAAGCGATGTTTCATGTTGTATTTGAATGGTGTTGCGTAGAGAAGCATAGCAAAATCTTTATCCGGGTCTCTTGTAATTGTCTTGGTCCATATTGTCTTGGCTGGAGGAATAATCAGATTGAATGTGAAGCTGATGATACCAACCACCTCTACGTTACCAAGCTGCCCGCCAAAATAGTCGTACGGCGTTCCTGACATATACCATGAGCGAACATCAGCGCCTGTTGCTGTGCGGATGCTAGCTGGGTTCAGCTGGAAGCGGTGTCCGCTTCCGAATCCCGGTGGAAGCTCAGATGGAAGATAGGTAACCTCGTGTATGCTTTTTATTACGTCTGGCTCTGTTGTAATACGATAATTCATCCGGCCCCAGTCGGTTTTGCCATAGAATGTTGGTCTTGCTGAAAGTGGCTTATCAGAGTAACGCCCATTGGCTGTATGGAGTATATAACCACGACGCTCCATTAAGTGGTTGAAGTAGTTATTGTTTGTTCCATGCTCAAATGCAGCTATATAAGCAGCCTTCTTTGGAAATCCAAATGGCTCTTTCCCCGCGAAAATCGGTGAGTCATTTGAAAGATACATATATGGGTAGTATCCAGCTTTATACGTGTTGCCATCTGGTGAATTTACGGTAGCGGAGAAGGTAATTCCCATTTCCATATACGGCCCAAGCATCGTGTTTCTATGAATAACATACCAGAACTCTATCACGTCATCCTGGACCTCTATAGGTTCAGGAGTGACTGCCTTCATTGCTTTTATGTCGGCGCGGATAACGTAAGCCATCCAGCGACTCTCTGTATAAGTCAGAGGAACAATATCATAGTCAAAAACCGGATCCGCCACACCCTGGCTTATGATGTGGATTCTGTCTCTGTCCAATGGAAGGGGTGGCACTTCCCCTTCTGCTAACCATGGATAACTATATTCATTTCCCTGTATACCCATTTGTATAAACCTCCTTATCAAATTTTAGTATCTTTATCACATCTAACACACAGAACTCTTTATGATCCCTGACTGATTGGGAACTGCTGGCGGAGACCATATTTGTACGGCGTAGCAAACCCTCTATAGCTAGCTGGACGCTCGTATGTCTCTCTCCAAAGTATCTTAGGAACTGGAATCACAAGGTCAAACACGAATGAAATACAACCGGTAACCTCTGTAATCTTCAGCTCTGTGCCCATGTTGTCGAATGGAGTTCCCTGCATAAACCAGTTGATTGCGTCACTGGAAGCTGTGCGGGTATGCTCTGGCTTAACCGCGAAGCGATGCCCCTTAATACCGAACACGGGTGGAAGCTCTGAAGGTATATATGTTAACTGCCACTCAGAACTTGAGACATCTGGCCTGGTAACAACCTTCATATTAAATTTACCCCAGTCAACTTTACCGTAGAAGTATGGCGGGGTCACCGGCTTGTCATCGAATTTGCCGGTTGCGCTATGCAATAGATACCCATTACGGGACATTGCAAACCCGAAGAAATCAGTGCCTTTTTCACCGCCATGTGTGGTGATTCTGATGTAAGACATCTTCTTAGGAAATCCAAGAACACGACCGGCGTCCACTGGAGCATCACCAGTAAGGTACATGTATGGGTAGTAACCGGCTCTCCAAACGTTACCTTTAGGGTCTTTGTATGTAGCGGAGATCGTTACTCCAAATTCAAGGTACGGACCTAACATAGTGTTCTTGTGTTCGACGTACCAGAATTCCACCAGGTCTGCATTATCTCCATCCCACACTTGAAGGGGCGGATTAGGGCAAAGCCTCTGCCTGGTCGCCTCTGGAACTCTAACAACAAAAGCAGACCAACGGCTGTCCGTATAGGTAAGAGGGAGTACGTCAATATCCCAGAGCGGGTCGCTAGGGTTAGCGATGATCCAGGACTTTATGTCTCTCTCGCATGGTGGCGGCGGGACCTCTTTGGTGAGCTCCCAATACTTCGTAGGGACATTTACATGAGTAGGCATATCAAAAACCTCCTATATTTGGATTTGTAAAACCGGATTGTTGCCAATCCTAGAGGAGAAACGAATTTAAGTAAACGCGTTTCCATACCCCATCGCTTCATTTATATCAAAAACCAAGTGGTCTTGTCAAGAGGTTTTTTTAAGAAAAGAAAAATTTTTAAGTAATGTGCTTAATTCCTAAACTAACAAAGCCAAAACAGACGATCCCGCTTTAGATAGGAGCCTTGGATTTCAACAACCGAAGCACAACTGAGGCAAATTCCCCAACTTTATGTTGAACAAGTAAAGTAGCGTCTTCATCATAAGGGGTAGGAGTGAGATTGTTAATAATCAATTTCGCCCCAACTCGAATAGCAACATCAGGAAGTATATTTGCTGGAGAAACCTGAAGAGAGGAGCCAATAACTAGAAACAGATCTGCCTGACGCGCTAACTTCAAGGATCTCTGCCATGGAGTCTGGGGTAACAATTCTCCAAAAAAAATAGCATTTGGCTTAAGCACGTTCCCACAATCTCTACACAAAGGGGGGTTCTCCCCTGTCATTGCTCTTTCCATGACCCCCTCTGGTCCATCCATTGAATATAAAGAACTGCATCCCAAGCATACAGCTTGTCTTAACGAACCGTGTAGTTCATAGACCCTGCTGGAACCAGCATCTTGGTGAAGCCCGTCCACATTCTGCGTTATAACTCCCTTCAGTAAACCTTTCTGCTCAAGATCCACCAAGAGCTGATGTGAGTGGTTGGGTTTTGCATATCTGCGCAATGGGTAAAGCTCAAGGGCATAAGAATAATAACGGGCTGGATATTCTAAAAATCCTTCCAGAGAAACTACAGATTGATCCATTTTCTCCCAAAGCCCAGTACCGGGAGAACGGTAATCTGGAATACCGGATTCGGTGCTGATCCCAGCTCCGGTTAAAGCCACAATGTTTGATGAAGACAACACAAGCTCAACAAATGCTCTAGCCTGATCCATTATAATATCATTTATGGACAACTCTTTTGTTTACGTAATATGCAATAATGAAAATAAATTAGCTCTAATTATCGATATTAAAAAACCCAGTATTTGGTTTCTCGTGGAACTCGGCCGAGGTAAATCTAAGACTGCTCTTTCACGGTACGGGACGAAATTTGTAGGACAAAATATCGTTGCCATTCTTGCCTATGCGGACGCGCCCAATGGTAATTTCAATTTTAGAGCCGAGCTTAAGTTCATCGAAATTGTCAGCTTCCAATTGCGCCATCACTCTGACGTCCTCTGGAAAATCAACTAGACCAAGGCCGTAAGGAACTGGGTAGTCCGGCATACTCCTTCGCACGACCGTATAGGAATGAAGAATCCCCGTAAAACTAAGCGGGGCATCTTCCAAGTCGTCAGAGAAACAGTAGGGACATGCAAGGTATTTCGGGAACGTATATTTCCTGCAGGACTTGCACCGTCCGCCAATCAAATGCGGCTTCGGCTCTGTAGCAAACAGTTCCGGCATGTAATATTCCGGTTGATTTGCCTCTTTTTGGCTCATTCTGTTATATGCTCCCTTGTTTTATATTTTAGCCACTATGAGATACGGCACTAAATTAATACTTCTTTGTGTTTTTAGTGCCTTTGCGGCGATAATTTTCTATGTTTACACTCAATAAGGGTGTTTATATTCCCAATATGCTTACTACACAAGTAATTCCATCCATAGCTGGCTGGGCTCCGCCCATAGTCTCAATGATCCCGATCTTTGCCCCCTCCACTTGACGTTTTCCTGCCTCGCCGCGAAGCTGCCATACAATCTCCGCGGTCTGCAACAGCCCAGTAGCTCCGAGGGGATGCCCTCTTGAAAGAAGTCCTCCACTTGGGTTAACCACGATATCTCCTCCGAGCGATGTTCTCTCTTCCTCAATCAACCTAACACCAGCCCCTTTTTCACAGAATCCCAGGGCTTCGCAAACTATCATCTCGGCTATCGAGAAGGCGTCGTGTATCTCGGCTAAATCCATGTCCTCTGGGCCTAACCCCGCCATTTCATAAACCATTTTAGATGTTCTCGCAACGTTTTCAGATGGATCGCATATCATCTTTGCAGGGGTACTGTATTTGCCGGACTGAGCGGTGCAACCAAGTATTTTGATTGGTTTTTTCGTAGTCAGTACATTTACAAGTTCTCCAGAACAAAGTACCGCCGCCGCCGATGCATCTCCAATTGGACAGCACTGATCGCGAGTCAGGGGATCGGCAATCATTGGTGATTTAAGTACTGCTTCAACAGTGGTTTCTTTCCTGTATTGAGCAACTGGGTTTAAAGAAGCGTGCTTACGGCTTTTAACAACAACCTTTGCCATCTGCTCGGTTGTTGCTCCGTATTCCTCCATATAACGCTTTGCTCTCATAGCATAAAGCCCCGGCATTCCCATACCCATCGAGACCTCTATATCGTCTTCTTCAAGAGGTAGGGGGCCTCCCGACATAATACGGCTTAGATTCTCCACACCAAGGGCAAGAGCAATGTCGTATTGACCATAGGCTATTGATCTCCACGCTTCCCAAAACGAAAGCGTTCCACTTCCGCACGCCCCTTCAACATTAATAACGGGCTGTCCAACTAGCCCAATTTCCTTAAGGGTTCTTTGTCCAACCCCCATTCCTTGGTAAACATGTCCACAGAAAGCTATTTCTATTTTTCTCGGATGAATACCAGCGTCTTTGATCGCAGCCCATGCGGCTTCGCGTCCCAAGATATGAGCGGGCTTATCAGGAAATCTGCCGCAAGCCGTTGTTCCGACGCCGAGAATATAGACATCCCTCATATTCAAACCTCCTAGATGGAATTCCTATTATTTTAAATCATTTTAATCTTTAATTGCAAGTTATAATTTTTGGATGTATGCAATAGCGGAATTACTGCTTGCTCAAAATTGTTGTTATATAATAACTACCTTAATTTAGTTAGGAAGTTTATAACTTATGAAGTAACGAAGTAATAATCTTCTCAACTCAGAAAGTTCTTAACTTCTTTACTGGAAACAAAAAATTTGAATACAGTTCGACAAACAAATTAAACAATTTGATTTTCAAAGCCCACCAAAATATAATAGCGCTTTAACAATGAAAAGCCGCCGAAGCTTAGCAGAGAGTCAATAGCAATGGCGGCAACCGGAAGGTGGAATGATTTATGATACCTTTTAGTAAGATGTTGTGTCAAGCTTCTGATTGGAAACAACGGGGAGGTGTGTTGTGATGGTAAAACAACAAGACAAATCAAAAATAGTTCAGATTTGGGGTGATGTATTAGATGAAGGATTTACAAGCGTTCCCAATATACTGCTTCGGTATAGATCAAGCCTAAGGATAAAGTCTCATCACCTGGCTTTAATAGTTGATATAATGTCATTTAAATGGGATTCTGAAAACCCGTTCCCGAGTTACTCTGCTCTAGCAAAAAGAGCTGGCATGACAGAACGAAGAATTATGCAAACGGCCCAAGAACTAGAAAGATTAAATTTGTTAATAAGAACACAAAGGTTCAATGAGGACACAGGGGTTCAAATAACTACTATTTTTGACTTTCGACCTTTAGTTCAAGAGCTTAAGGGGGAAATGTGTAAGGCTGAAGCTGAAACTGGGCGTAGGTCTAGCACCGCATACGGGGCAGGAATTCACAAAAAAGAGGTTGAACCGCGTCGAAGAGGAGAGGGTGAAAAATTTATCATGGGGAGGGTGAAAAATAATTCACCCTCTACCCTGAAATATATTTCACCCAAAGAATACTCATATTTAAATAAGACTCAAATAAATAAGACTAAAAGTACCCTTAAGGTAAAAAGCGCTCAGAATATAGAAGACAAAAGCTTAGACAAACATTTAGAGACTAACAAAATACATGAAAAAGAAAGGGTGCAGGAATATTTTAGAAACGGAATTTTTAGAGAAAGAGTGTTTGAAACATATGATAACTTACACAGCATAAAATCAATAGAGGAGTTGGTAGAAGAGGCAGCTTACAAAGCATGTAAAGATATTATGATAAACAGAGCAAATGAATTCTTGAAACATAATATCAAAGTAAATCAGGATCAAGTTGCGGAGCAAGTAAAGTTAGAATTTCCATACAGCGAAATCCCCAAGAGTTATGAAAAAGCAAGAAGCTTTTTTGTTGCAACCATTTGCACCATTACTGCCGAGAAGATACTATCGCTTTTGTGATGGGAACAAATATTAAAGACCACCGAACCATAAAAGCGACAACCTATCTCCGACAAAGATAAAAACCATATTTTCTGACAAACTCTTGCGAAATAGCTGCCTGTTTATCTTTCCGGTTTTAAATTAAAGCTCCGCCTGAAACGATTTAAAAGCTCCGTCTCATCCCCTATTTCTTTTGTATCAATATCCAAATTGCTGACGGCATCAATCAGTGCTCTTAGTATGGAGTTTTTTGTAATTCTTTCTTTTCTATTGGCGGGCGTTCTCTTTTTCATTATCTCCCTTTCTAGTCTCGAGAGAAAGTCAAGCTGGTCCTCCCCAAGCCTGAGAGTGAGTTTTGCTTCATAGGTTTGGAACTTGGGAACTTTGGAGCTTGTGTCTAGTTGAATAGTTTTTTCTGAGCTTGTCCCATCTGCGTTAGTATCCAACTCATTCTCCTTTATGGTTCCTTTGTTTTCTACTTGGATAGTTTGCTTTATCCAACTAAGGGGATCGGCTCCAAGCACCTTTCTTCTAGACACTGCTGTCTACCTCCCTTGACAGGGCTTCATAGTCTTCAGCCCCGGCAGAGCGTGGATCATAAAGTAGAATCGGCTTGCCGTGACTTGATGCCTCGGCAAGCCTTACATTTTTTCGTATTATCGTTTTATAAACCCTTTCCCCAAAATATTCTCTGATTTTATCCATAACTTCACGCGAGAGATTTGTCCTTCCGTCAAACATTGTGGGCACAATCCCGGTGATTTCCAAATTTCGGTTTAGTCTCTTTTTAATTATGTCTACAGTACGAAATAACTTTCCCATACCCTCAAGTGCGAAAAATTCTGTCTGGACGGGAATGATAATTTCTTTTGCTACGGTCAATGCGTTGACCGTAAGGAGCCCGAGAGAGGGTGGGCAATCTATCAGAATGTAATTATAATTACTCACTATTTTTTCAACGGCATCCCTTAAGACCATTTCTCTTCCAACTATACCTGCAAGTTCTATCTCCACTCCAGATAGGTTTATGTTAGCTGGGGCAATTAGTAGGTTGTCGACCGCTGTTTGCTGAATAATGTCTGAAAACAACTTTTCATCCATCATAACATCGTAAACACTTCTTTCTACTTCGTGTGGTTTCAGTCCAAGATGTATAGTACTATTTGCCTGAGGATCTAGATCTACTAGCAAAACACTTTTGTTGGATATCGCTAGGTATGCACCGAGATTTACCGCGGTTGTAGTTTTTCCACTTCCGCCCTTTTGATTGATTATAGCAATTATCCTGCTCATTTATTATCCATTTTATCTGTTGAATGAAGAAGAACTGCCGATTCGTTCGTAGTTAATATTGGATGTGGTTGCGTACCTGATTGTTTTGCTGATTTTAGAAGACTATTCGTTCTTTGTCAATCGTGTGTATTGGTTCAATACATATGAGAATAATCAGAGGGGTAATTGGTATTGATAATGCCACGATCTTTAAGGGGTAGTGTACAGATAGTTATGCAAAAAAGGAGAGGTCATGGTATTCCCTATATATAGACAAATCAACAAAAGGAGGGAAAGCCATGACCCAGAAGAAGGATATCATAAGTGCGGAAGAGTTG
>Ga0187893_10012473_pt1 | contig 12045 bp, 8 predicted proteins | sample MA1701074metaG_FD_139574 | JGI IMG/M metagenome (GOLD analysis project Ga0187893, IMG submission 139574) | White microbial mat communities from a basaltic lava cave in the Kipuka Kanohina Cave System on the Island of Hawaii, USA - MA170107-4 metaG ... | reverse complement strand
GAAAGATGGGCCGCTGTTCGTGGTCGGTGGTCCGGAACTGAGGGGTGAAGCCCGCTCGCTGTCCCCTGAGCATTACACGCTGTGCCGCTGCGGCGCGTCGAAGAACAAGCCGTTCTGCGATGGATCGCACTATCACGTGGGGTTTAAAGATGATGAAAACTGACTGCGCGTAAAGGTCTTCAATAACAGACCCTGGCGGCATCGGTTCCTTCGATAAGCTCGGCACAGGTTTGGGAACATCTCATTCGGGACGAGAACGACTTTAACCGCCATGTGGACTACACCGTCGGAACCGGCAACCGAGCGGGAGATCTCGCCTCTGGTCCGACGCCTGCGGGGAGTGGCCACCGGTGGGCGAACAGGACGCGAGGGATATCGGGAGCACTTGGCGCAGAAGTATGGCGGGCGCTGATCGGGTGCCGCTCGAGACGTCTCTCGATCAGATCTCAGCTTCGCTGTCCGTGCTGGAAGGCTGGACAGACTTCGTCTGGTCCAATTCTTCTCATTTCTTCAGGAATACATATAGGCCCGCGTCCACGGCACGTCATTGTCTTGCGCGCGCTGAAATAGTACCTGATAAAGTTGCAGCCAACCGGTGCTAAAACTCGCGATGGATCCTGCGAGATATAGCCGCCAGGCGCGCACAAAGGTGTGGCCATAGCGTGCTTGAACCTCTGGTACATGGTCCTCGTAGCGACTGAGCCAGTGTTCAAGGGTCTGGGCATAGTGCAGGCGTAGATTCTCGACATCAATGACGGAGAAAGAAAACGGCTCGAACACCGCCATCATCTCACGCAGCGTCGGCGGATAAGACCCGGGAAAGATGCGCCTCTCTATCCATGACGTTGTCACCAGCGGTTTGTTGCGGCCGATATTGTGTATCAATCCGCGCCCGCGCTCGGTAAGGCACTGGTCGATGACCTTCCCGAGCTCATGGTACTGACTCGGTCCGACATGCTCTAACATCCCGATCGACACGAACGCATCGTACTGGCCGCAGATGTTGCGGTAATCGTCTTCGATGTATTCCACACGGTCTGCGAGTCCCACCGCCTGGGCGCGCGCCCGCGCGTAACTGATCTGTTCTCGCGAGATATTATAGGCCCGCACGGTGGCTCCGTAGTGCCTGGCCAAGAAGAGTGCGAGACCTCCCCAACCGCAGCCGGCCTCGACGACTCTTTCGCCCGCCTTAAGGCGCAACTTCCGGCAGATGTGGTGCATCTTGGCTACCTGTGCCTGCTCGAGCGTCAGGTCGGGTTGCGGGAAGTAGGCGCAAGTATATTGTAGGGCCTCGCGGTCCAGCCATAATTCGTAGAAGGTGTTGCCGAGGTCGTAGTGGTAATGGATGTTCGTGCGTGAACGCGCCAATGTGCCCGCCTGCGGGCGGTCTATCCAGGCGAACAACTGACTGAGCGCCGACCGTTTCTGAACGAGTTCCACGATCCGATAGACGTCTTGGAAAAAAGTAACGATATCGCCTTCAATCTCAATGTCGCCGGCGCAGTAGTCATCGCCGAAATAGCGATTCGGATTCGCTAGCGCTCTATAAAAAGCCCGTCTGGTATTGACCCTCACGGTATTTCTCGCGGTACCGCGTCGCGCTGGGATCTCTTCACCGTTCCACAACACGACGGCGTACGGAAGTCCGCCGACGGCCTCTATGAGCTTGCGCAGAACCCAGCGGTCGAAGGGACTGACCTGCCCAGACCCCCGATTGCGGCGTTCCACGGTCCCTAGCGCGAGACTCTTGGTGTCCTCATCGTGCATCGCAGAACGGGTTGACGGGTGGTGATCGAGTGCTGGAAACTACCCCATGCTTAAGGCCAAGGTCAACTGGGTCGCGCATCCGCGAATCCATTGGATTGTCCCAGAATACCCCTATGAGCGATGAAAATCCGCTGATCGAAAAACTGCGGGCCTGCGCGGAACGGGCGAGGCACGCCGAGCTAACCCTGGGCGAGGTGTTGGATTCCGTGCAGGAAGCCGCCTATAGCTTTACCTGTATTGTCTTAAGTCTGCCGTTCCTTCAGCCGCTGTCGCTCGGACCCCTCGGTACTGTCGGTGGTTTAACCTTCGCTGCGCTCGGATGGCAGCTGTTCCACGGGCATCCGACGCCGCTCCTCCCCGCCCGGGTGCGGCAAGCCGTGATCGGAAAGAAGACTTGGGAAGTGATGATCGGCGTTTGCTTAAAGATACTGCGCTGGTGCAGTCAGTTCACCAAACCGAGGTTGAGCGCCTGGGTGAGCGGCCGCAAAGGACAGAAAGTGTGTGGTCTGACCATCATTGCGGGTGGGTTACTGATGGCGATCCCTTTCTTCGGCCTGCCGCTCAACAACCTGCTGCCGGCGCTCGCGATCTTCTTCGTCTGCGTGGCGGAGCTGGAGCAAGACGGGATCATGGTGTTCATCGCTTTCGGATGGCTAGCGGTGACGGTGATTTATTTCACCGTGATCCTCATCATGGTGTGGATGTTGGGGATCCAGGCCATCGATTGGCTGCGTTAGCCTCGGCGAGACCGATCTCCGGCGTCACGCCGTCGATCTCACTTTTCGATCAGTTTGGGCGTATGCCCAGCCTTGAGCAGCGCTCGAACGAGCTCCTGGGCTCTGCCGGGCGCCGCTGCGGCGATGCGATCGGATAGGCGCGCCACGATCAAGGGCCCGAGGCGGCGATCGGCGCAGAGCTCGTCGAGGAGCTCGGATTCGGCCACCTCGATAAGCGTCAGATGAGTATGCAACACGGCGCCCGCCTTGTCCACAGGCTGGATAGATCGGGATCCCTTCGGGCCTGCCTTCGCCCTCATTCGATCGCCTCGGGCACCCGAACCCCCGGCATGAATTCGTTACCGACCGCGAATCCAAATTCAAGGAGCTTGGCGGTGATCTCCTCCGCAAGACCCGCCTTGACCAGAAACGCTTGGCTGCCGAGTCGATTCACCAGGTAGGGTTTAAACGAGGGGCTGGCCGCGATCGCTTCGGCCACGTCGCGATCTGTGACCATGAGGATGGGCACAGTGGGGACTGCGAGCGGTCCGGGGGCCGCGCGCCCGCCAGCCCAGGCCCGGATCGCGCATCCTAGCAGCGGCGGCAAAGCGAGGCGTGCACGGCGGGATAAGCGGCTCAAGATCTCATTCGCGCTATAGCCACGCTCGACGGCCTGCTGCACGCTTGCGCGGGTGACCCGTGCGCTATCGTTCGCTATCGCTTCGCAGTAGGCGGCCAATTCGCCTTTGATGAGGAGGTCACGCGATCCGACATCGATCGCGACCTCGCCTGTCTCTCGCACCGCGAGGCATTGCTGTAGCGGTGGTTCGTAGGCGATGGTGGCCTGCGGCCGAAACCCGCGCCCAAGCGCTGATACCAGCACAAGGCGCTCGCCGACCGCCGTGCCCCTAAGCTGCCCCGTCGCGAGCGCGGCGTCGCGCGCGGCGTTCTGGTCGAATTCTAAGATGCGGGCATTTAGGCGCACCGACAAGCGCTCGCGTCGAGCGGCCCAGTCGGCAAGCGTGCGGGCAACGTTCTCTGGGAGTGGGTGGCGACAGGACCTTTCAAGCGTCTGCAGCAAAGAGTCCGCCGCCATGCCGGATTCTAGCGCTTGATAAGTCGCTTCGCGGGTCAGCCGATACACGGCCGTCGCCTCCCCCACTTGCCGTCGTTCCGCGAGGCGCTCGATGAAGTTGAGCTGCTTCGGGCTCGCTTGCTCGAGGTAAAGGATGATCTCGAAATTCGGCTGCACCACCCAGCATGGCTGCATCGGCGCCGGTGGCGCCGCAGGCTTGGCCTCGGGGCGAAAAAGACCCGAGGTCGCGGCGCGGCCACCTTCGGTCAAGCGGAAGAGATCCGCAAGCTCAGCCTTGCTTCCCTCTGCGTGCGCCAGATCGGCCAGACCGAGGTGAAATAGAGGGCCTGCGATGGCACGCGCGATCCACACCCCCTCGCGCTTGCGCCAAGCTTGGTGCCGCTCTTCTTCCCACTTCTTCTTGAGCGCAGGGATCTGATCCGCAGGCGTCTTGTACGGGGCGTGAAAAGAGCTGCTGTAGCCCAAGCAGAGATGGTTGCCGATCCGCCGGTAGAGGGCATCAGACAGATCTTGGATGCGATACCAGGCGTTCGGATCGGGGAGCGCCGCGAGCCCGAGCAACAGAGCCCCGCGCAGGGCATTGAGCTTGGACGGTTGCAGCTCGTGATCGTCGTAGAGATAAAACGGCTCCGGCTCACATTCTATCCAACCATACAGCGACCGGTAGGCCTTCGCCCACGTCTTGGCCTGCTCGGGGTAGGGGCGGGCGATGAGCTCATCGGCCTCCGTTTGTTTCAGGTTCAGGGTGCGGCCGAGCGGGTCGAGCTGGAAGAGCCCCGCCGCTTCCCAGAGCGAAAGGTAAAACCCCAGGGGATCCGCCAGCGGCGTTGGAGATTTATCGGCGGGCTCGGCTTTGAAACCGAGCGCTTTGGCCAGCTTGGTGAGCCCCGGTTTGGTCCTAAGGCCCTTGGCCGATAGGGTGACACCACCGATCTTTCCCAACGCACGGGCGAGAGAAACAAACGTGAGCAGGAGCTCACCCGGCCTTTTTATCACTACCGCCGACCCCTCGGTTGCAGGCTGGATCGCGAGCGGTTTCGGCGGCAGCGGCTCGATTCCCGCGAGTAGCGCCGCATTGGCGAAGACAGCGAGCGCCGGATAATACCGGTCGATGGGGTACCCGTAGCCATCCACACGCATGAGCAAGCCGGTCTCAAGGAGCGCATTGACCCCAGAAAAATGGGCGCTGTCGTAGCCGGAAAACCTGCCGTAAGCGTCGTTCAAGCCCTTGAAGGGCAAGCCCAGCAGCAACAGCTCGCCGGCCAAATCCTCCGTATACGCAGCCCTACCGCCGCGCAGCTTGATCAACCCTAAGCCCGCCCGCTCGAAGTCCGAGAGATCGTCGGCGAGCTTGCGCATCGCGCAGGCATCGCCCCAGGCCTTACGTGCGGCCAGAAAAGCCGATTCTTTGTTTAGCTTGTAGGATTCCTTGCCCACCCACCGGCGCGCAAGCTTCTTGAGCTTGTCGGCGGTTAAGGCTTTCAGGTAGACATCGAGGCTTGGCAAAGAAGCCTCGATGGTCTGAAGCGATGGGGTCCGCCAATAACTCAAAGCTCTTCCTCGTCGGCGATGCGATACGAATAACCCTGCTCGGTGAGAAATAGCTGACGGTGGTGGGCGAAAGGCTCCTCTTGTGTTTCGCGGCTCACCAATGTATAAAAATGCGCTTGCCGCCCCGCGCGCTTGGGTCTCAGCACTCTGCCTAAGCGCTGCGCTTCCTCCTGCCGTGAGCCAAAGGCGCCCGAGACCTGGACCAAGAGCTCGGCATCCGGTAGATCGAGCGCGAAGTTGCCGACCTTAGACAGCACCAAAACACGCACCTGGCCCTCGCGAAAGGCGCTATAGAGCGACTCGCGCTCCCGCTGTGCGGTCTTACCGGTCACCAGCGGCGCGTCGAGCCGCGCCGCCAGCATTTTGAGCTGATCGAGGTATTGGCCGATGACCAGCGTTGGCGCGCGCGGATGGCGCATCAGTATGCGCTGCACCAAGATCCCCTTTTTGGGGTTTTCGGCGGCAATGCGAAACTTCTCACGCGTAGCCGCCGTGGCGTACTGCATCCGTAGCTCGCTTGGCAACCGACAGCGGACTTCTGTGCATTGGGCTTCGGCGATCCACCCCTGCTGTTCCAGATCGCGCCAGGGCACGTCGTATTTTTTTGGCCCAATCAAGCTGAAAACATCCTCCTCGCGCCCATCCTCGCGAACCAAGGTCGCGGTCAGCCCCAAACGGCGACGGGCTTGGATCTCGGCAGTGGCGCGAAACACCGGCGCCGGCAGCATGTGCACCTCATCGTAGATGATCAGACCCCATTCTTGAGCATTGAAAAGCTGAAGATGCGGGAAAGCCTCGGTCCTGTCCGGGCGGTAGGTGAGCATCTGATAGGTGGTCAAGGTGACCGGTCCGATCGCCCGCGATTCGCTGCCATATTCCACGATCGCAGCCGAGCTCAAGGTGGTTTTGTCCAGGAGCTCGCGCTGCCACTGGTGCACCGAGGTGCGGCTGGTGGTCAAGATCAGCGTTGATTGCCCAATTCTTTCCATCGCCGCGAGGCCAACGACGGTCTTGCCGGCGCCGCAGGGCAGCACCACGACTCCGCTGCCACCGTGTTCGCCGCCGGCGCAATAGAAACCCTCGGCCGCCGCCTCTTGATAATCCCGCAGCCGAAAGCTATCCCGACGCAGCTCGATGGCAAGCGGTGCGCCCTCGGTGTATCCCGCGAGATCCTCGGCCGGCCAGCCGGCTGCGGTCAACGCTTGCTTTAACACGCCACGGAACTCAAGCGGCACGGCGAAAGCGTCTGCCGAAAGTGCCTCACCGAGGTAGCGATTCACGGCTCGGTTGCGGGCGAGCTCGACCAGCAAGGCGGAATCGTCCGATCGCAGGGCCAAAGCGCCGTCCTGCCGCACCAGTCGCACCCGGCCCCAGCGGCCCGCCAGATCGTGGATATCGGCAAGCACATTCTGCGGCACCGGATACTTCGCGTAGCAGAGCAACGCCCCCCGCATTGCCTCGGCCGATAAACCGGCCGCCGTCGCGTTCCAAACCGACAGCGGCGTGATCCGGTAGGTGTGGATGTGCTCGGGGCTCTTCTCGATCTCGGCGAAGGGCGCGAGCGCCGCCCGCACCTCCTCGAAGCGCGGGTTATGGACCTCGAGGAGCAGGCTGCGATCGCCCTGAACGATTAAGGGGTTTGCCGGATCGAAGCTCGGTCCGGGACCGATTCGATCCTTTCCAGGACGCGCTGATGGTTGCGGCATCGGTTATTTGGAAGCTGGCAGGGGACCCATTTTGGTTAGCGATAGACGCTCTAAGCTTCTTACCCTCGGTTTTCGCGGCGCGACGGGCGAGGGAAAGATAACCCAGGCGTGCGGGGCTTGTATAGATAGAGCGCGGCTTACCGAACCCTCGCAAACCAAGGAGCCCGCCAATGCTGGCATAGCGAGGGGCCGAGGCATTGGGGAGAACGATTTCCGAGGATGCAGTGTGCCCCACTGCCTTCCTAGAGTTCCTTTTTTCGGTAGTTGGAGGTATCTTGATCGACCCGACTGAATCATTTAACCACTTCGCTCCCAGTCGTTAGCGTGATGTGCGCGATGTACCTCGAGTATTTTGGCCTGCACGAAGCGCCTTTTTCGGTGGCACCAAACCCGCGGTTCTTGTTCATGAGCTCGCAGCATGAGGAAGCCTTTGCGCACCTCGTCTACGGCTTGGGCCAAAGCGGGGGTTTCGTGTTGTTGACGGGCGAGGTGGGCACGGGCAAGACTACCTTGTGCCGGCACCTGCTCGAGCGCTTGCCCCAGGATGTGGATGTCGCGCTCATCTTTAATCCTCGCCTGAGCGCCGTGGAGCTGCTCTCTGCGATCGGCGATGAGCTTGAGGCGCCTTATCCGAAGGGAAGCCAGAGTCTCAAGCTGTTGGTCGATGCTTTGAACACCCATCTTCTGGCTAGCAACGCTCGCGGCCGACGCACGGTGTTGATCATCGATGAAGCGCAAAACCTGAGCTTGGATGTGCTCGAGCAGATCCGGCTGCTGACCAATCTCGAAACCGATCGCGCAAAGCTGCTGCAAGTTATCCTGATTGGGCAGCCGGAGCTCCGGCGTATGCTAGAGGCCGAAGAACTGCGCCAGCTCACGCAACGCGTCACCGCCCGCTATCATCTGGGGCACCTTAGCGCCGAAGACACCAGAGCCTATATTCTGCATCGCCTCACCTTGAGCGGGGGGCAGTCGCGCGTGTTTACGGAGGGGGCGCTGCGCAGGGTACACCGGCGCTCGGATGGGATACCGCGGGTAATCAATACCCTGTGCGATCGAGCGCTGTTAGGTGCCTTCACCAGCAATCATCACCAGGTAGATCAAGGTATCGTGCGTAAGGCCGCCCGCGAGGCGCTTTCAAGCCCAGCGTCGCCCGCTTATGGGCGGTACGCGCTAGTCGCGCTTGCCGCGATCTTGCTTGGGGGAGGGCTCGTTGCCTCCGCCTACCTTGTTTTCGATAATTCCGAATGGAGATCGACCGGCCGAGATCGTCAAGGTGCTTCCGAGGCAGCGCTCGCTGCGGCGCCCGTGCGAGAAGCAAAAGTTGCGAAGCCGCGCTCTGAGGTTAAACCGCCATTGGAAAACCCAATTGCCGAGCATCACCCGCTGCGAGTCGTGGATCGTCCCTTTGCTGAGGTCTTGAACGACAGTCGGCTTTCGCTGGAAGCGGCTTTCCGGGCTTTGTTCGCACTCTGGGGGCAAAGCGGCGCAGATGCCTTACCCAACTGTGAAGGGGCGCGCAGACTCGGCTTGCACTGCCTGCTGGAAAATGGCACCTGGCATCACATGCAAAAGTTCAATCTCCCCGTCGTTCTCGAATTTGCGCTCGAGAACGGTGAGCTCCGTTATGCGGGTCTAGTCAGCGAGGACGGGGAAACTGCGACGCTTTCTATCGCCGGGGAGAAGCAACGATTTTCGCTCGCGCAGGTGCTGCAGTTCTGGCAAGGGAATTATGCGCTGCTCTGGAGGCCACCCGATGTGGCCCAAACCACACTCAAACCTGGCTCTCGCGGGCTAGCGGTCCATTGGCTGCGAGCGCAGCTGGGAGTCGCACCCGAGAGGTCGCAGGATGCGAGCTATTTCGACCAGGACTTGAAAGCACGCGTGCTGGAATTTCAGCGCGAGCGGGCATTGAAACCGGATGGCATCGTCGGTCCGCGGACGATGATTCTTCTTCTCACAGAGCATCCAGCAGCGGACACACCTGGCCGGCTTTCGAAAAAATAGACCAAAAGGGGGATGACGGCATGTCGTACATTCTAGAGGCGATCCGGAGATCGGAAGCGCAGCGCGAGAAGAAGTCCGATCAAAGACCCGTCCGGCTTCGGCACTCGCCGCAGCAGAAGCAAAGTCCCTCCGGTCGCTGGCTTTTCGTGGCCTTAGCGACCCTGGCGGCGATAAACATCGCCACACTGGCGTATGTTGCCCAGCGCGGCACCGGCAGTGGCAAATCGGTTAAGGGCACCGGCGCGCCGAGGAGCGCGGTGGAACAGCGGGCGGTTGCAAGTGAAACACAGTCCGTGACGAACCCAGGGATCTCACGGAAAATGGCTTCCAAGAAGCCGGACCCTAAATCGGCCAAGGGAGGTATGGCGAAAGCGAAAACATTTTCGGCGCCGCGCAACGCACACCCGAAAGCTCAAGCCAGAGCAACGCGCACAGCCTCGCTTCTCTCACCAAGCGCGAGCAGCCCTGGTTTCGCCCGAGAAACGGGCAATCGCGTGTCTTTGCCGAGATCGGAAACCCCAAGCGATAAAACCGTGACGCCGTCTTCGCCTAAAGTGCTCGATGCACCGGAAAAAACCACTCCCCCGATCATCAAACCCTCCGCAGCAAGCGCTGTCACTCCCGGCAACGCTGGCGGACCTCCGGCTGTCCCAGAAATTCCCTCGCTTAACGAACTGCCGGGTGAGCTGCGCCAACGCATCCCTGCAATCAAGGTAAACGTACACGCCTATTCGCAAGCGCCAGAGGAGCAGTTCATCATCGTGGATATGATCAAGTACCGCTCCGGCGAGCGCATCGCGGAAGGGCTCGTGCTCGAGCAGGTAACCCCGCAAGGCGTGGTTCTGCGATTCGAAGGCACGGCCTTCCGCCTCTCTAAGCCTTGAAGATGAGCCGTAGCAGCCGTTCACGATCCGGGCATGCTCATGGCCTGGGCCACCTCAATCTCCGCTGCGTCCAGGTGAAAGACCCACCTTCTTCGCGATGCCCGGGAGTCGGCGATGAGGCCTTTACGTACCTGCCTGGGCTCGGTGAGGCATTGAAGGACACAGGCAGACTGCACACCTGTCGGACGATCGCCGAACAGAACGTTCACGTTCGGGAATATGCCGTAGTCGTCTTGACCCATAGAGAGCAGTTTGACTAGGATGTGTTCGCTGCGAGGCGGGAGACTTTGTCTGGAAAGGAGGTTGCTATGGCACCAGCACTGCTATCGTCGGTACTTCCACTCCTCGGCGCTGTTTTCGCCATTACCTCAAGAAAACCCACGAAGCTGAGTCACATTTTGCCAGCTGGGTTGATCAGTACCGTCGTGCTCATCGGTGTGGCGCAGGCCGATGTCCGTGGGCCCGCCCGCCCCGATCCCGACATCACGGTGGCAAATCTCAACATCTTGCACGGCTTTGCTTGCGATCCTCCATTTCCGGACGATGGGGACCAGTGCCGGGTACAGGACCGTATCGACCTACTCGTTGAGCACCTCATTGCCGCTGGCTGTCCGGACATCGTGACGTTGCAGGAAAACGTCACCGAGATGTTCGTGGGGCTCACCCCGACGGAAGTCGTAGGCCCGCTAGACAATACGGTAACGCTGATCCGGGACCGACTGCCTTACCTCGAGATCGCCTGCGGCGTCCGCTATGACGTGGTCTTCGACCCCGAGGGCGCGACGGGTCCCCCGGCCGCTATGGGACGGGGCATCGACGAGGAGCTGATCCTGACACGCTATCCAGTCCTCGACGCCGAGGTCTTCCCGCTCTACAGCCCATTCGATCCATTGTTCTTCCGTCACGTACTCTTCGCACGTATCGACCACGATTTCGAGCCTGTTGACGTCTTCACGACACACCTGGCCGCAGACGCCGACTCCGGCTCGAAGCCTTGTGGGGTCAATGCGCTGCCGCCGCCCTTCCAGTCGCCCCCCTGTCCGGCCGAATGCGTTGGTGACACGGTACGGGAGTGTCAGGCGAAACAGACGGCTCGCTTCATCGAGATGCGTCATGACATCTCAGGCGTCGGCCTCGTCACCGGAGACCTCAACGCCGAACCTGGCACCAACGTCTACGATCAGTTTGTCAGCCGCGGCTGGATCGACAGTCACCTAAAGGCGAAGAATGCCAAATGCGACCCCGTCACGGGTATGAACTGCACCGTGGGGCGCAAGGACGAGACCCTCAGCGACCTTGAGGCGCCGGGCCTCAACCAGGACCAGCGCATCGATTTCATCTTTGTGATTAAACCCGACGACCAGCTCTCGCGTTGCAAAGGGAACATCGACACGCGCAAAGACAAAGACCGCGACGGGTCAGTAACCGGGCTCTTCGCTGCTGAGCCGAATCCTTTTGCCCCGGTGTGCGGGCCAGCACCGCTACCGATTTGCTGGGCCTCGGACCACAGCGGCAACCAGCTCGATCTGAACTGCAAGCGCAGCAGCCAAAGGAATAGTCGAGCCTGGCCCCTTTAGATACCTTCTGACCGTATTTGCGGCTATCTTCCGCCCCGCTCGCGGCGAGATCGCGTACGTGACGCCGGCCATTGGGAGCGCGCGACCGGCGGGCGCATGTTCGGCGTCGAACGCCTCGAACACTCAGGGCTGCATTGCACGACGGGCTTAGAGCCGCGGGAATTCGAAAAGTCTATTGCACGGTTCCGATCACACGGCACAAAGAAGCGACCTTACGATACCTGATGGCTTCTGGGTACGTAATGAAAGGCAGCGTATGCAAGTCGATCGCGCGACCGCCGCACTCCCCTGCCACGGGCCCTCTCGTAGAACGTCCGCAGAGACAAGCTAGCGCCATTTGCAGCGGTAACCTTTGCGGGGTCAAATAGGCTGCGACGGCGACAACCACAGTACGATCCAAACGCACCCGGCATCGCAATCGGATCCGCGATTTATTGGTTGCGCAGGACCCGCGCCTGGGACCTAATCGCGACTTCCTCTAGCGCCTGGAGACGCCCTGCTGGGCGCCCTGAGGATTTAATGGCCGTGGGATAGTTAAAGGGACCAGGATCTTCGCTCGGGCCTCTTCTTTTCGCTTCTCTCAATCAGGCGCCGCCGGTTGTCGGTTGCGCTCCAAGAGTTAGTCGTCGTCAGCAAATAACCTTTACAAGTAGCATGCTGTTGCGTAGCATAGGGGCATGGATGACGAAGCGCGGATTGCCGGAAAGTTCGAATTGCTTCGCGGCGTGATGGACGAACAGG
>Ga0187893_10012472_pt1 | contig 12045 bp, 21 predicted proteins | sample MA1701074metaG_FD_139574 | JGI IMG/M metagenome (GOLD analysis project Ga0187893, IMG submission 139574) | White microbial mat communities from a basaltic lava cave in the Kipuka Kanohina Cave System on the Island of Hawaii, USA - MA170107-4 metaG ... | reverse complement strand
GGTAATTAATATCAAGGCCGTACTCGACCCTTTTTCATAAAACCATCGTACCGCTTCATCAAAAGGTGGCTCTCGATCTGTTTCATCGTATCGAGCACAACGCCAACCAAGATAAGAAGTGAGGTACCGCCAAAAAAGTAGGTAATCTGTGTCGAAACACTCATCAGACGACCAATAAGTTGAGGCAATACTGCCAATAGTGCCAGCATAAGCGCGCCTATCAAGGTAATCCGGCTCATAGTCTGCTCAAGATACTCTTGAGTATGCTTGCCCTGACGGATTCCTGGGATAAAGGCACCATTTTTCTTCATATCGGACGCAATCTGATCGGGTCTAAACTGTGTAGCGGTCCAGAAATATGTAAAGAAAATTATAAAAAACATGTAGGCCAGAAGATAGAGCGTCGATCCCGGCGTAAACCAGTCTGCAACCTGTCCCATCCAGTTTCCAAGGCCAACAAACTGGCCGATAGTAGCTGGAAACATCAGAAGCGATGAGGCAAAGATAACAGGAATAACGCCTGCATAATTGACCTTAAGCGGGATGTAGGATGATCCCATACCCTGCACTTCACGATTGCCCACAACCCTTCTTGCATACTGTAGCGGTATACGACGCTGGCCCTGGGTAATGTAAATTGTAGCAATGATAACCAGCACAAAAAGTGCAAAAAGCACTAAGAGTGAGAAGAAAGAAATTTGACCCGCTTCTGGGCTATCGAGGTTTAACTGCTGCACAATTAAGCCAATCGTTGATGGAAGTGATGAGAGAATACCGGCAGTGATGATAAGGCTCATGCCATTACCAATGCCCTTTTCGGTGATCTGCTCGCCAATCCACATCAAAAAGATGGTACCTGTCGTCATCGTAGTGATCATCATGGCATAAAAGAGCCATGAAACGCCAAACGCCTGTACATCAAGCAGTTGTGGAGAGATAATACCGGGATTGGAGAGGTTGATCTGATGGGCATACTTTGCAAAGAGTGACGCCTGAAGAAACGACAAGATGAGCGTTCCAAAGCGTGTCCAGCGGTTCACTTTTCTCTTGCCCTGCTCAGGGTTTTCGCGAATTTCGCGCTGAAGCGATGGGATAAGAGCAACAAGCAGCTGCAAAATAATTGAAGCTGAAATGTAGGGAACGACGCCAAGTGCAAATATTGTCATCTGCGAAAAGGCACCGCCTGAAAAGATATCTACCAGCTGAAAAAGGTTCTGTCCGCCACCTGTCGCTTCGCGAAAGTAGGACAGTGCCACTTCGCCATTAATGCCAGGAACGGGGATAAATCCACCGATCCTATAGACGCCAAGCAGTAGCAGGGTAAAAACGATTTTCTTTTGGAGCTCCGGAACTTGAAAAATTCTCGATAGCGTTGCAAACATAGGTGTCACACTCGTAGTTTTAGAGCAAAAAATATTCTCAGACTATTGTAAACTGGATCTGAGCTTGCTGCAGTTTTTCTTCGGCCTTTTTAGACATTGCATTAGCTTCTATGCGTACCTTTTTCGTCAAAGTACCATCAGAAAGCACCTTAATGCCCCATGAAGTACCTGAAAGGTATCCACGCTCCATAAGTGATTGGACGTTTACAACGTCGCCATCAGCAAATAGCGCATCGATATCACCGAGATTGATCGCATCATATTTTTTCTGAAATCGTGCGTTTGTAAAACCGCGACCAGGCAGCTTACGATACTGTGGCAACTGACCACCTTCGTAGCGAGCTCTTGTCTTATAACCAGCACGGCTTCCCGCACCCTTGTGACCGCGACCGCAGGTCTTACCAAGGCCAGAGCCCATACCGCGACCTACGCGCTTGCGACGCTTTGCCGGACGTGATGAATTTGATAGTGAATGAAGTTCCATTATGCACCTTTCCTCTGTGACAGAATCTGCTCGCGAGGCTTCATGCCAGCAAGCGCTTTAAATGTTGCACGCACCTGGTTGATCGGGTTGCTTGCGCCAAGGCTTTTTGCCATAACATCTTTTACACCTGCATACTGAAGTACTGCGCGCACTTTCGAGCCAGCGATGATACCAGTACCTTGTGGAGCTGGGCGCATATGAATGCAAGCACCATCCCACTTAACAGTTGCATCATGAGGAATTGTCGAACCTTCCATGATGACTGACTGCATATTTTTGCGAGCAAGTTCGCCGCCTTTGCGGATAGCTTCAGTAAGTTCGTTTGCCTTCGCAAAGCCATAGCCTACCTTGCCCTTACCGTCGCCGACGAGAATAAGAGCTGAAAAGCTCATCTTACGTCCGCCCTTAACAGTTTTCGAGCAGCGGTTGATGTAGAGCACCTTTTCCATTAGGTCAGATTTTGGTTGCTCACGTTTTTGATGTTCTTGTTTTGCCATCTTTTCTATGCCTTAAATTTAAAATTGCAATCCGCCAGCGCGTGCGCTGTTGGCAAGTTCTGCTAAGATACCATGAAAGCGAAATGGTCCGCGATCAAAAACAACCTGGCTGATGCCGAGCTTTTTCGCCTTTTCAGCAATCATCTCGCCGAGCGCTTTTGCAGTCTCTTTATTCTTTTTTGTATGCTCTGTCTTTTTCAACTCTTTCGAATTGGTAGAAAGCGAGGTAAGGGTTACGCCCTGTTCATCGTTAATAAGCTGAACTTGGATATGCTTATTGGTCTTTACAACGCACATTCTTGGCTTAGAATCAGTGCCACGCAGTAACTTACGTACGCGCATTGCTCTACGCTTTTTCTTTTCAGCATTCTTTATGGTAGTATTTTCCATTTAAGTACCTTGTTTACTTTTTGGCAGTTTTAGCAGCCTTACCAGCTTTCTTACGTACATATTCGCCTTCATAGCGTATGCCTTTGCCCTGATAGGGTTCTGGCTTCTTGTGGGCGCGAATCTGTGCGGCAAATTGGCCAACTGCCTGTTTGTCGATCCCGGTAACCGAGATCTGTGTATTTTTATCAACTTTTACGTTGATTCCTGTAGGAATCGGTAGCTGAGTTGGATGGGAGTTGCCTACCTGAAGATCAAGTAGCTGTCCTTGTACCGATGCGCGGTAACCAACGCCGATCATCTCAAGCTTTGTCTCAAATCCCTGTGTAGTACCAACTACCATGTTGTTGACAAGTGCTCTATAGAGACCGTGGAACTTTCTCATCTCGCGAGCTTCTGGATCGGAAACAGCCACTGCTACTTGGCCATTGTCTACTGAAAGCTGCACACCAGGAATAAGTGCCTGATGCAGGGTACCTTTAGGACCTTTAACGATAATCTGATTTTCTTTTACCTGTACATCTACCCCTTTTGGTAGTGCAATTGGCATCTTTCCTTTGCGTGACATGATCTTATTCCTTTACCAAACGTAACACAATAATTCGCCGCCGACCTTACGGTTTCTGGCTTCTGATCCTACAAGAACACCTTTTGATGTGCTGACAATCGAAATTCCAAGTCCGTTAAAGATACGTGGAATGTCATTGTAGCCTACATAGCGGCGTCTTCCTGGTTTTGATTCGCTCTTTAGACCACGAATCATCGGCTCACGATTTGCACCATAGCGCAAAAAGATGCGCATTTGTGACTTGTTGCCCTCAGTCTTAACGAGGAAGTGATCAATAAATGCTTCATTTTTCAACAGCTGTGCAATATTTTGTCTCAACGCGCTCCATTGAACATCGACAAAGCGATGTTTTGCCATAGATGCATTGCGTATGCGAGTTAAGAGATCGCCTACCGGATCGTTAAAACTCATTATTTTCCTCCCTCAATTTCATGCCACTCAGGCACTACTACTGTCATTTCTTTAAATGGCATGCCCATGAGCCTAAGTAGCTCTACGCACTGCTCGTCATCTTGTGCAGATGTAACAAATGTAATGTTCATACCCTGTGAGCGCTTTACCTTGTCCAGGTTAAGCTCTGGGAAGATCATCTGGTCTTCTAAACCTAAGCTATAGTTACCGCGACCATCAGCCTTTGGCTTAAATCCGCGAAAGTCGCGAATGCGTGGGGCAGCGATGTTGCAGAAACGGTCAAAAAAGTCATACATGCGCTGGCCTCTCAAAGTAACTTTAAGGCCAATTTTTTGGTCTTCGCGTAGCTTAAAGTTAGAAATCGCTTTCTTAGCGCGTGTGATCACTGGCTTTTGGCCGGAAATTTGCGTAAGTTCATTTACACAATCGATAACAGCGTTCTTATCTTTAGTAGCTTCTGCTAGACCCATGCTGATAACAATCTTCTTCATGGAAGGGACCATCATCGCATTTGCGTAGTTAAACTTTGCTTTTAGTGCCGGCCGTACCTTTTTTGCATACTGGCTCTCGATTCTCGACATAGTAAATTACCTACTTCTTTGTACTTTTCATCGAACGCCAGACACTCTTCTGGCCATTATTTTCATATACCAGCTCTTTATTGCCACCTTTTGCAACATTGACACCAAGCTTAAGCTTGTTGCCTGCATCATCACATGGTGCAACGTTAGAGACGTGAATTGGCTTCTCCATCTCGACAACGCCGCCTTTTGGATGCTGCTGCGAGCGCTTTACATGCTTTTTGCAGAGGTTAATCCCCTGTACAAGCACTTTGTCGCCTATGCTGCGAATGACAGTTCCAGTCTGGCCTTTAGAGTTACCGGCGCATACAAGCACCTTGTCACCGGCACGAACTTTTTTAGATACGTTTCTCATCAATGTATATCCTTAAATAACTTCTGGTGCGAGTGAACCGATTTTTACATAGCCTCTGTCGCGAACTTCGCGAGCGATCGGTCCAAAAATACGGGTTCCACGAGGATTGCCCTTATCATCGATGATCACGCAGCTATTTTTATCAAAGCGGATAAAGCCATCTTTTCTGCGAATGAAGCGCTTTGTACGCACTACCACAAATCGCACAACTTCTCCCTTTTTGACGGTGCCATTTGGCTTGGCGCGCTTAACGCTGCCAATACCCACATCGCCGACTCCCATATAGCGTCTCTTGGAGCCTCTTAATACTTTAAACAGGCCGATTTCTTCGGCACCTGTGTTATCTGCTACTTCTAGTCTGCTCTCTTGCTGAAGCATAATTCGTTAGTCCTACTTTTGAAGCTTTTGTTCAACATCAACTACGCGCCAGCGCTTAAGCTTCGACATAGGACGCGTCTCCATGATGCTCACTACATCGCCTTCACGGCAGTTGTTTGACTCATCATGTGCATAGTATTTTTTTGATCTAGTGATCACTTTGTCGTAGCGTGGGTGACGAAGTGTTCTCTCTACACGCACCACGACAGTCTTTTGCATTTTATTAGAAACGACGATGCCCTTTCTTGTCTTGCGGCTTGCTCGTTTTACTTCTTGCTGTTCCATAATTTTTTTCTATACCTTTTAAGGGTTCAGCTGTAGCTGGCGCTGCCTTAGGACAGTAAGTATACGCGCTACGTCTTTTCTTTTCACCTGAATTTGTGCAGGTTTCACATCTTCTTTCTTAGATGAGACTGCATTTTTAAGCCCAAATATCTCTTTTCTAAGGTCTTCGAGCTGTGCTTGGAGCTCTGCTTCGCTTTGTGAGCGTAAGTCTTTTGCTTTTGTCATAATTTCCCCTTATACTCTCTCTACGCGCTCTACAAAGCGGGTTTTAATACCCAATTTTGCAGCAGCTCTTCGGCACGCATCCTGCGCGACATCTTTTGGCACATTTGCCACTTCAAAGATCACACGGCCCGGCTTTACAGCTGCAACCCAGTGATCGAGGTTACCTTTACCCTTACCCATACGTACTTCGGCAGGCTTTTTTGTGATAGGCTTATCTGGGAACAGACGTACCCACACCTTGCCACGACGGTTAAAGAAGCGGTTAATAGCAACGCGGCAAGCTTCGATCTGCTGGCTTGTGATCCAGCCACGCTCGAGTACTTGGATTCCGAAATCGCCGAAATCGACAAAAGTTGCACCTTTGGCTATGCCAGTAAGGTGGCCTTTCATCATCTTGCGATGCTTTGTTTTCTTAGGCTGTAAGCTCATGACTCGTTAACTCCAGAAATTTCTTAGGCGGCTCCAGCTGCCTGCTCTTGTTTTACTTTTTTCATGTAAGGCTGTTGTTCGCCTCTATTAATCCACACTTTGACACCGATGGAACCATACGTAGTTTCAGCACGGCCATAGGCAAAGTCAATATCATTGCGAAGTGTTTGTAGTGGGATAATACCCTCTTTGTACCACTCGCGGCGTGCAATTTCTGCACCACCGAGTCGTCCCGACACCTGTACGCGAACACCAAGTCCGCCAGCTTCTAGCACGCTCTGCATAGCCTTTTTAAGTGCGCGACGAAATGGAATGCGGCGCTCAAGCTGCTTTGCGATGCCATCTGCTACGATTTTTGCATCGAGGTCGGGTCTTTTGATCTCTTCAACTTCAATCCACACCTCTTTACCGGTCTGCTTGGAAAGCTCTGCTCGTAAAACATCAATTTCGCTTCCCTTTTTGCCGATTACAAGACCAGGTCTTGCTGTATGAATAGTAATTTCAATTTTATCAGCCATGCGACGGATGCTGATAGAAGCTGTGCCTTGGCAGGCAGGCTGCTTCATCAGATAGTCGCGAATCTTATTGTCTTCAAGAAGGAGTGTTCCAAATTCTTGCTTGTTGGCAAACCATTTCGACTTCCATCCTCTATTGAGGCTTATACGAAAACCAACTGGATTTGTTTTCTGACCCATTACATTCTCCTTATTGCGTGCTCACGACGACGGTAAAGTGGCTTGTTCTCTTAATAATTGGATGCCTTTGGCCTCGGCTTCTTGGCTTTGCCCTCTTCAGTCTTGGGCCTTCGTCTACGCGAACTTCGGATACGCGGAGCTTTTCGCTAGAAGCATCAGATTGCATCTGGGCATTTGCAACAGCGCTGTTAAGCGTCTTGATAAGGAGTTTGCCTCCCTTTAGACCGCAATGTTCAAGCTGAAGTCTAGCCTGTGGCACAAGCATGCCACGGATAAGATCAGCAGCAAGGCGCGCCTTGCGTGGGCTGATTCGCTGAGATTTTGTTATAGCTTTATGTTCAGACATTGGGTAAATCCTTACGCTGCTGCTTTCTTAATTGGGTGACCTTTAAAGGTCCTCGTTGGGGAAAACTCCCCAAGTCTATGGCCAACCATATTCTCGGTAACGTATACCGTAATAAATTTGCGGCCATTATATACATCGATTGAGTGACCAATCATTTCTGGTACTATCATCGAGCGACGTGACCATGTTTTGAAGGTCTTTTTTTCTTTGCGGACGTTGAGATCAACAACTTTTTTCATAAGGTGGTGGTCAACAAATGGTCCCTTTTTTAACGATCTTGCCATGGTATTAGTCCCTACGATCTTTAATGATGAATCGGTTTGAAGTCTTGCGCTTGCCGCGTGTACGTAAGCCCTTTGTAGCCATCGCCCATGGTGTTTGTGGGATGTAGCCGTTATGCTTACCTTCGCCACCACCGTGCGGGTGGTCAACAGGGTTCATAGCTGTACCGCGAACAGTTGGGCGTATGCCCTTCCAGCGATTTCTACCAGCTTTACCCTCTACGCGAACATTATGCTCTGAGTTTGAAACAGTACCGAATGTTGCACGGCACTCTTCGTTGATGTTGCGCATTTCACCAGATGGAAGCTTAATTGTTGCAAAACCGCCGCTTCTACCCATAAGCTGAGCAGAAAGACCAGCAGAGCGCACCATTTTGGCTCCCTTGCCTGGGATAAGTTCTAGGTTATGTATTGTAGCACCAACAGGCATAAACTTGAGTCTTGTGCTGCAGCCTGTAGTAAAAAGTGGATGCGCATCAGATGCAATCACCGTATCGCCTGCCGCAAGGCCAACCGGAGCGATAATATAGCGCTTTTCGCCATCAGCATAGTTCAGAAGGGCGATAAAGGCTGAACGGTTTGGATCATACTCGATAGAGCCAACTTTTGCCTGAATATCGAGCTTGTCGCGCTTAAAGTCGATCAAGCGATAGTGCTTTTTGTGGCCGCCGCCGCGGTGACGGCAGGTAATGTGGCCATTGTTGTTGCGTCCACCTGTGCGTTTTTTACGAGCAAGCAGCCTTTTTGTAGGCTTTACAGTTGCACGCTTTCCCTCAACGCGGGTAAGCTGTGCGTTGTCTGAAAGAACAAGCCAGCGGTTGCTAGGTGTATTTGGTCGAAATTTTTTGAGCATAGTAGTTTATATCCTTGAACTATTCGTCAATTTGGTCGCCAACTGCCAATGTCACAATCGCCTTTTTCTGCATAGTGGCTCGGCCAGCATTCATGCGTCCGCGAGGATTGTACTGTTTGGGCTTGACATTGATTGTGTTTACTGCGACTACGCGAATGTGCTTATCGCGATAGATTTCTTCGAGCGCGCCTGCGATTTCCTTTTTATTTGCTTTTGGATCGACCAAAAACACATACTTTGGATTTTCACAGCGAGCAAGCGACTTGTTGCTGCTTGCATCTTTTAGGCCTTGAAGCATACTTGCTTTCTCGGTGATGTAGCGACGCTTAATAATTGTGTATGGGTTGTTATGTTTCATCGACTTCTATTCTCCTACGAGCCAGTTTTGAAGCTCGTTGAATCCGGCTTCGGTGATAACAATGTGGTTTGCTAGGATAACATCATAGCCGCTCATGTTTGAAACAAGCTTGAAGCAGGCATTAGGGATGTTTCTTAGGCTTTTTACAAAAATCTCATGCTTGTCGCTAGGAATCATAAAGCGATGTACCATATCTTCAACAGTAACATCTACAAAGCTGCCTTCGCCAAGAAAGAGCGTTTTGCCTGAAAGGTTGCACTTATCCATGAAATTTTGGATATCGCGAGTTTTTGGCTTATCCATTTCGCTGCTTTCAATAATTACAAACTGATTTGCTTGAATTTTGTCGGCGATAAGTGAGCGAATTGCTGCCTGCTTTTCTTTGCGGTTGATGCGCACATGCTGATCATACTTTGTCTTTGGGCCAAATGGGCGTCCGCCACCTTTGTACTGAGTTGCTGCCAAGCTACCTTGACGAGCGTTACCAGTACCCTTCTGGGCGTGCGGCTTTTTGGTCGAGTGGTTGACCTCTGAGCGGCCCTTGGTATTGGCATTCCATTGACGAGCATTTGCTCGCAATGCGACGATGTAATCTTTAATCATTTGGGAGTTGGCTTGCGCATTAGCGAGATTTTCGCTCACAGCGACACTGCCAAGATCTTTACCTTGAAGATTTACCTTTAAAACTTGTTGCTTTTGCTCTGTTGCCACGGCTTTTTATTCCTACTTATGTGATTTCTTTTTGGCAGCTTTTTGCTTTTTCACGGCGTTTCGTAAAACGACCATTGAATTTTTATGGCCTGGAACTGCCCCTTCAACGAGAATCAGATTGTTTTCTACATCGATCTGCACAACGCGAAGGTTTTGCACAGTAACATTTTCGTTACCCATATGGCTTGGTCTTGGACCGCCTGGAAAGCAGCGACCTGGTGTCGATCTCATACCGGTAGAACCAGCATGGCGATGGTGGCCAGAACCGTGCGATGCAGGACCGCCTGAATAGTTATACTTCTTGATCGTACCAGCATAGCCTTTACCGATCGAAACGCCGCTTACGTCGACAAATTTCTCGCCCTCAAATAGGCTTACGTCCATTTTCTGGCCAAGTTGGAAATCGTCAGTTTTTTCGACGCGCGCTTCAAAAAGAAAGCGTCTTGGTTGAACGCCTGCTTTTTTATAGTGGCCAATAAGTGGCTTTGAGACGCGGTTTTCGATGGTGCGAGGGTCATTCACGACAACCTCTTCAAAACCCATCTGCACGGCCTTGTAGCCATCATTTTCGTCTGTTTTTATCTGCGTGATTACGTTTGGTTCTGCATGAATTACGGTACATGTAACAACATTACCCTTTTCGTCAAAAACCTGCGTCATACCACGCTTTCTGCCCATCAAACTTTTAGTCATATGCTATCCCTATAAGGTGCTCAAATGTGAGAACTGAAACGAAGAGGCTACCAGAGCCGCTAGTTTTTCATCAATTACTTTCTCACAATAAATTCACTTTCTTTCGCCATTTTTGGCGGTATATGGACTGTTTCGCCCTCAGAAAGTGCTCTGCGGCGTCGCTTAAAACATGCGACATCTGCATTGCCAGCTAAAAAAAGATACTGCTTTAGGTGATTAAAATGCAAGCCTTCTGGCACATAAATTACTCCCTCCTTCTCAACTGCCCCTGTTACATAGAGGCTGAGTTTGCCTTTTGAGGGCACAACGAAGACTTTTTCGCTCTTTAAACGCTCTTCCAAAACAATTTTTGATAGGTCGACATCAGCTGTGAGGTCCAGTTTGGCTAAAAGATCGGAAACCATAGTCCCGCAGGCCACTTCTATATGCGTCTCTTTTGCCACTGCGCCAACACAGTGTATTAGTATTTTTTTTGAATTACTAGGTATTTTTTGATTTCTGCTTGCATACGAGAGAGAAGCGAATGTTGCAAGCAAGAGAAGCATGGCAAGGACTGCCAGCTTCTCTCTAAGGCCAAGAAAGGCCATACACTTACGCCTTTTGGCCTGTAAGGTGCTCATGGAGCGCGCGGCCGATGTGGACGCTGCTTACGCCAAGTAGCGCTACAAATCTTGCACTTTCAATCCAGATGCCTGGACCTGCAAAGGTAAGGCCAACTGCGGCAAGCTTTGCAAGATCAAGGCTGACTGCAAAGCCTCTTTTCCATGTAAGTGCTTCTTGGAAACCATCTTGATCTGATGCACGCTTAAGATCTGTAATATTGTGGGTAAGATCGAAGCCATAGCCCACAAACTCAAATCCGTTAGCAACATTTTTCAGTGGCACAATAAAGCCAACATAGCCTGTGAGCTTGTCTAAACAGCCCTGGCAGGTACCTGCAGAGATGATTGCAAGACCTTCGATAAACTGAGCAAAGGTGATGATGTTCTTAATTGTAACCATTACCTTACCTGCACAGTGAATCGCTGATTTATTTGCAGTTCCAGCAGCAAATTCACCAAAGCTTTGGAACATATGGAGCGCTCCAAGGCCTTTATTTGCCAATTCGCATTCAGCGCCAAGTTTCTTAAAAGGCTCTGCAACTGCAACCCAGAGGCTTATAAGGCCAATTGTTGCAGATGTAAGTCCTGCAAGCGAACGAGTGCCGCCCACTGTTTTTGACATCTTTCCTGTTACACAAACAAAGGTGTATCCAACGTTTCTTGTGCCTGTTGCAACATCCTGCGCCCTATCGCCTACAAAATTGGCAGCGTCTTGCATTGCTCGTACTATCATGTCCATGTTCATTCTCCGATAATTAGTTATTGTTACGTGTTATTTATTGCGGTTCCTGTTTAGTAAGGACGCATGTAAGACCTGTCAAACCTGCAACAATACCAAGAGCTGCAGCCATAGCAGGATTTGTAGCGCCAACCATGCCAAGAGCAAGAAGAGCCGCGTCAGTTGTAAAGCTTACGATACCAAAGCTATTAGAAACGAGATTTTCACCTTTAGAGATGCCATCTATACTCTGATATGCATAGCCAAGAAGACCGATTGCAAACAGACTATGCATAAGCTGAGTGCCACGAATTGCCTCTACAGCATCTTTTGCGCATGATCCGCCGATTTCATACGCTTTTTTCGCCCAATCGTCAAAATTGATAAAGCCAAGTTTTGCAGCAAAATGGAGCGCAGATATTGTACGAGCCATAGCAAATGCAGCTTGTGTAACCATTGAGACTACATTTGACTCCTGGAAGTCTTTTACAGCACCGCCACCAAAGGTGTAGTGAAGCGTCTGGAATACGCGTACAGTTGAGACAATGCCACATGTTGTACTCACCATGGCAAGCGCAGGACGTGTAACTGCCTGTGTCTTTGAATTAAGATCGATTAATTTGAGGGAATCTCCGATTACTGTAAGTAGTAATTCTGTTGCCCAAGCATCGTGCACCACTTTAGCTGCATTGTGAGCAAATCCACTGATATTCAACCTGTTAGAGAGATCATTTAGGAACATAGCATCCGCCTTTGTAATAAGGTTATTTGTTGTTTTTCGACCCGGTTTTGTGAGGTACGGATTG
>Ga0187893_10012471_pt1 | contig 12046 bp, 8 predicted proteins | sample MA1701074metaG_FD_139574 | JGI IMG/M metagenome (GOLD analysis project Ga0187893, IMG submission 139574) | White microbial mat communities from a basaltic lava cave in the Kipuka Kanohina Cave System on the Island of Hawaii, USA - MA170107-4 metaG ... | reverse complement strand
CCGCCAAACCCGCCGCCGCGGCCGCCGCGACGCCCCGCCCGACTCGCTTCACTCAGCGCCGCCCAGAGGATCCAGTTGCCGACCCCGCCGCGGCGACGTCGGCCGCGTCCCGACGTCAGCAGCACGATGATGATGATGATGATCCACCAGTAGTTGCGCAGGTTGACGCCATCGGATGGGGAGCGAGGCTGCGGCCGCGCCGGCGCCACCCCCGTGATCGTGAAGCCGAACTCGCGGGCATAGCGTTCCGCAACGCGGACGGTGATCAGCTCCAGGCCGGCCGAGTAGTTGCCGGCGCGGAGGAAGTCGAGCGCCTCGTCCTGAATGGCGCCGGCGGTCGCGTCCGTGATGAAGCCCTCGGCGCCGGTGCCGACCTCGATGCGGACGGCGCCGCGGCCACCCTGGTTGGTCTCGCGCGGCGCCAGCAGGATGATCACGCCGGCGTTGCGCGCGCGGTCACCCGGTCCGCCACCGGCCCCCACCTTCCACTCGCGCCCGATGCTGCGAGCCCACTCGGACGCTTCGCGACCACGGAGGTCTGCGAGCGTGACGACGACGATCTCACCGCCGGACTTGGTGCGCACCTCGGTGATGGTCCGCTGCATGCGCCCGGCGGCCTCGGCGTTGATGACGCGCGCGAAGTCGTTGACCCAGCCGAGTGGCGCTGGAACCTGGATCTGGAACGCGAGAAGGAAGAGGAGGTTCAAGACTCGTGGCTCGTGACGTGTGACCGGTGACGCATGACTCCCGGGACACCGAACAATACGCATCGCGCGCGGTGGCGTTTCGCCCCGCGCCCGCCGAACTTTCTACGCATGAAACGTACGTCGCTGTTCTTGCTTGTCCTGGTGTCGTCCGTGGCTGCGACCCAGCCGCCTCGCGCCCCGTCGATGGACCCGGCCGCGAACGCGCTGCTCGAACGCGCCGATCGCGGCCGGACGCTGGGCAACGTCAACGCGCGCGTGTGGCTCGTGGAAGTCAGTGATTTCCAGTGCCCCTACTGCAAGCAGTGGCACGACTCGACATTCGCCGCCATCAATCGCGAGTTCATCGAGACCGGACTCGTCCGCATGGCGTACGTGAACTACCCGGTGCAGGGCCACATCCACGCCGTGGCCGCCTCCGAGGCAGCGATGTGCGCGTCGGCCCAGGACCGGTTCTGGCCGCTGCATGACCGGCTGTTCAAGACGCAGCCGCGCTGGTCCCCGATGAAGGACACCGCCAGGGTCATCGCGCTGTTCGACTCGCTGGCGGTCGCGAGCGGCGTGAACGCCGCCGAGTATCGCAGCTGCGTCTCCAGCCGCGTGACCCGGCGCCTCATCAGAGCCGACCAGGACCGGAGCCAGCGCGCCGGCATCAACGGCACGCCGCATTTCTTCGTGGGCGACGAGGCGATCAGCGGCATGGCGCCCTTCGAGGCCCTACGGCAGGCCATCCTCCGCGCGGCGGCCGGGTCGGCCACGCGAAGACCATAGCGCCCGCATTGCGGCTCGTCGCGCGCTGGTTGTACGCCGCTGCCGCGAACCTGACCACCGCGGCGGCAAGCTGGGTGCCGCCGGGCGCGTCCAAGACGGCCATGGCGCTCCGCGCGCGACGCGGCATCGCCTGGCGCTACACGAGGTGGGCTGCCGAGCATCGCCGCGGCGGCCCGCTGCTCTGGATGCACGCGCCGTCGGTGGGCGAGGGCCTCCAGGCGCGCCCCGTACTCGCGTTGATGCGCGCCAGGCATCCCGATACGCAGCTGGCGTACACGTTCTTCTCGCCAAGCGCCGAGGAGTTCTCGCGCGCGCTGGACGTCGATTTTCGCGACTACCTGCCGTTCGATACCGCGCGGGACATGCGTGCCGCGCTCGACGCCCTCAAGCCGACGGCCCTCGTGTTCAGCAAGGTGGACGTGTGGCCGGAACTGGTGCGACAGGCCAGGGCGCGCGGTGTGCGGCTCGGCATGGTGAGCGCCACGCTGGCCCCCGGATCGAGCCGCAACAGCGGGTGGGCGGCGCTGCTCCTGCGCGAGGCGTACGCCGCGCTCGATCTCGTGGGCGCCGTGGATGACACGGACGCTGAACGGCTCGTCGCGCTCGGCGTCCGGCCGCAGGTCATTTCGGTCGCCGGTGACACGCGGTACGACCAGGTGTGGCAGCGCGCCAACGCCAACGACCGGGCCTCGCCCCTGCTGGCGCGCCTCGCGTCGCCGCGGCCGACCATCGTGGCGGGCTCCACCTGGCCGTCCGACGAGGGCCACCTGCTGCCCGCGTTCGCGAAGCTGCGCGCCGCAGGCGTCAATGCGCGGCTGGTCATCGCGCCGCACGAGACGTCGTACGAGCGCGTATCCGCAATCGTGCGGTGGGGACGCGACGCCGGGTTCTCTGTCGAGCGGGTCGACGACGCGCCGGCCGCGACCGCCGACGTAGTCGTGGTCGACCGGTTCGGCGTGCTGGGCGACCTCTACGCGCTGGCCGGTGTGGCGTTCGTCGGCGGCGGCTTCCACGATGCCGGCCTGCACTCGGTGCTCGAGCCGGCGGCCTTCGGCGCGCCGGTGCTGTTCGGGCCGCGACACGGGAGAAGTCGCGACGCCGGCCTGCTGCTCGCGGCCGGCGCGGCGCGCGCAGTCGGGGACGGCGACGACCTGGCCGGCATCCTCATGCAGTGGTTCGGCAACGAAGCCGAGCGGGCGGCCGTCGGAGGCGCGGCGCGAGCACTGGTGGAGCGCAGCCTCGGCGCCGCGGAGCGCTCGCTGGCCATCGTGGAACGCCTGTTGTCGTCCTGAGCCGCTACGGCTGCCGGATGGTCACCTCGCGGGCGCCGCGCGGCACGGGCACGCGCGACTCGGCGCCGCCGGGCCAGCGCACGTGCACCGCCGTCGGCGTGCCGCTGAGGCCGAACACCTGCACCGCACCGTTCTGCGACCAGTAGCCCGAACCGGCATGGATTTCGCGCGCCGGTCCCATCGTGTCGCCGTATACCAGCCTCACACGCGCGCCTACGCCATCGGGATTGCCCGCGCGGCCGCTGAGCCGTACCCGCAGCCCGGGCCTGGCGCCGCGGTTCCGCAGCAGCCGCGTGACGGCCGAGTTCTGCGACACGACGAGGTCGAGCCGGCCGTCCGCGTCGAAATCGGAATACGCAGCGCCGCGCTGGTCACCGTACACCAGGATGCCCGACTGCGCTCCTGCCATGGGTGACAGGCCGCCACGGCCGTCGCCGGTCATGAGCAGCCCGCGTCCGGCGTCGTAACGCGGCAGGCCGACCGCTGTCGGGAAGAAGTTCTGGCTCAGGAACACGTCCTCGGCTCCGTCACCGTCGAAATCGGCGATGCCGACGTAGAACGCCGGCGCGGCCTGTGATTCCAGCGGCAGGGGACGCGCCTCGAAACGCCCGCCGCGGTTGAAGAAGACGGTGTGATCCAGCGTCACGATGCTGGTGCGGCGCAGGTCGCGCACGTCGGGACCGATGGCGTGCTCGACGGTGGCGTCCGCCCATGCGGCGAACGACTTCACGCGCGTGGCCAGGTCGCGGATGGCGACTCGCGACCGCGCGTAGCTGTTGAGCGGCGCCAGCCCGCGCAGGCGCGGATCGTCTCGCGCCAGGAGCATCTCGATTTCGCCGCGTGCCCCGAACGAGCCGTACGCCAGCACCAGCGGACTGGCGCTGTCGGCCGGCGTCGGCGTGTTGCGTCCCCAGCTCGTGGCCACGAGATCCAGCCGGCCGTCGCCGTCGAGGTCGCCCGCCGCGATGCCGTTCCAGCGGCTGGTCCACCGTCCCAGTCCCCACGACGCCGGCGCCGGCACGAACTGGCCGTTGTTGTTGAGGAGCAGGAGGATCGAATTCCACTCGCGCGCCAGCACGAGGTCCGGACTGCCGTCGTCGTTGACGTCCGCGAAGATCGCGGCGGACACGAGCCCCACCTCCCGCAGGTTGGTGCCGGGCGACGAGTCCGGCACGAAACGCCCGTCCTCGTTGCGGAAGAGCACGGACGACGCGGGCTCGGGATATCGCGCCGGCAGCGCCCGGCCGCCGACGAAGAGGTCGAGATCGCCGTCGAGGTCGATGTCGGCGAGCGCCATTGGTCCCGTGGACGATGCCTGCGGCCCGATCAGTATGCTGGCCCGCTCGCTGACGCCTGCCCGCGACGCCACCATCTCGTATACCGCCGGTCCGCTGGGCAACTCCCAACTCGATGCCCCGACGATCACGCGGCTCGATGTCCCATGGGGCAAGCCGAGTATCGTGGTGGCGTCTGCGGCTTCGTTCATGGTGCTGGGCTGCAACGAGAGCCGGCCGCGGTCGTTCCTGAATACGCCGATCGACCCGGAGCGACCCGCCCCGACGAGGAGGTCCTCGTCGCCGTCGCGGTCGTAGTCGAACCACGTGACGCCCGGGCCGAGCTGTGACATGGAGTTCGGCAGCAGGAACTGGTATTCCCAGTCATCAAACGGCGCGTCCTTGTGAACGTGGCCGCCAAGCTCGACCGTGGCGTCGACGAAGAGGCGCGGCGCTCGTGGCTCCCGGCTCCCGGCCCCGGGCGCTCCCCTGCCGGCTCCCGGGTCAGCGCTTCCCGCTCCCGGCGTGATCTCGTACAGGCGATTCGCGCGCGCTCCCGGGATCACGGACCTGCGGCCGTCACGCCAGGTGACCTCGATGGTCGCGCTGTCCGACTGTCCCATGGCAAACGACGCCAGATAGTCGCTGTGCGACATGTACAGGCCGCCGGCCGCCACCTCGCGCACCTGTACCGACTGTGCCCCGCCCAGCAGCGTGATCTTCGCGCCGACTGCCTGCGTGTTGGGCGTGTCGCCAACGAGTCGCACGGCCAGCCGCGGCGACGCGCTTTCGTTGCGCAGCACGAGGGCTGGCGCGTCGAGCCGGTTGATCACGACGTCGAGGTCGCCGTCGTCGTCGAGATCCGCGGCCGCCAGCGCGTGCGCGATGTCCGCCTGGTCGCCAAACCGCCACCGGGCGCCGGCGTCCTCGAACGTGCCGTCGCCGCGATTGCGGAACGCCACGTTCTTCAGCGGCAGCCGCGGGAACTCCCACCGCTGGCGCCGGAAATCAATCTCCTGAAGCCGGTTCTGGAGGTTCTCCTGGACGTCGGCGTCCATGATGTCCCACAGGTGCCCGTTGGCGATGAGGATGTCCTGGAACCCGTCGAGATCCACGTCCATGAAGAGCGTGCCCCAGGACCAGCCCGACGCCTGCACGCCGGCGCGCTGGCCGACCTCGTCGAACGTGCTGTCGCCGCGGTTGAGAAACAGCGTGTTGCGCTGCATCTGCAGCTGCGACTCGATGTCACCGGGACGCTTGGGCAGCGCGGTGTGCGTCGGGATCTGGGTCCGCAGCCGCCGCGTGTCGTTCGCCAGCATGTCGGTGACGAACAGGTCCACCCGTCCGTCCGCGTTGACGTCCGCGAAATCGACGCCCATGGACGAGTTGCTCATCACGCGCTGGGTACGCCAGTCGCCGAGCCTGAAGCTGCCGCGGCCGTCGTTGAACCACAGTTCGTCCGTGTCCTCGAAGTCGTTGGCGACGTAGAGGTCCGGTGCGCCGTCGCCGTTCAGGTCGACGAACCGCGCGGCCAGCGTGAAGGACTCGGGCTCGGACGCCAGCGCCCTGCCAGCGGCATCCCTGAACCGGCTGGACGTGAGCGGCACGCGCGTGAAGCGGCCGCCGTCGTTCCTGTAGAAGTCGTCCGGCATCCCGCGCACGGTGAGGCGCAGCCCGCCCATGTCGGGCCGCATGACGATTTTGTATTCGGCGCGGTGCTCCGGCGCGACCTCGAACTTGTTGGGGCCCACCTGGCGCACCATCTGGTTGAACGCGCGCTGCTGCGGCGGGATGCTGTCGTCGAGGTTGTACGGCTTGTAGTTGGCGACGTACAGCTCGAGGCGCCCGTCACCGTCCACGTCGCCGGCGGTGATCGTCGTGCCGCCCTTGCCCGTCGGGTCGAGCCCGAGGTCGCGACGCTCCGTAAAACGGCTTTGGCCGTCGTTGACGAAGATGGCGTTGGGCCCGCGCGTGGTGACGAGCACGAGGTCCAGGTCACGGTCGCCGTCAATGTCGACGAGCGCCGCGCCCGTGGAGTTCCGGTCGCACGCGCCGACGCCGGCCGCTGCGGTGATGTCGGCGAAGCGCCAGCCGCCAAGGTTGCGAAAGAGCGCGCTGCAGCCTTCGGTGCGGGCGAGAAACACGTCGACGCGGCCGTCGCCGTCCACATCGCCCAGTGCCACGCCCGCGCCCTGCCCCAGGATGCGGTTGCGCACCAGCGCGCTCTCGCTGACCGTGTTGGTGAAACGGATGCCGCTGCGCCGGCCGGCTATGTCGCGGAAGCCGGCTGCGCCGCCGGGCACGGTGAGCGCCCGCCAACGATATCCGGCTTCCTGGTGCCACTCGCCCGGCACGGCGGCCCCACGGCCGCACGCGACCGCCGCGATGCCGGCGGCGAGCATCGCGGCAATGCGGAACCGGGGACTCACGAAGCGGGGTGCGCGCCGAGCCGCGCGATCACCTTGTCGCCGATGCACCGGCCGAGCGCGCCGCCCGCCGTGTTTCCCGCCGGGTAGTGAATGCCGCCGTAAATGCGCGACATGCCGGCTTCGTCGGCGGCCGCGCGGAACGACGCGAAGCGGCGCGGTTGGTGGCCGATCGGGATGCTGGTGCTGTCCTCGAAGGCCCGCTCGCCGACCACCGCCGCGATCACGGTGGCCGCGGCTGACGACTGGGTCGAGTGGCCGGACGGGTACTCCGGGAACGGCGGCGTCGGGATGAGCGGCTCCCAATCCGGCTGGATGAGGCGCCGGATGTACGTGCGCGGGCGCAACAGGTTGTAGCCGTACTTGTAGCCCCAGCTCGCCACGAAGGCGTCGGCTTGCGCCACCGCCATCAGCAGCATGAGCCGGGCCGCCGACGTCGCCGGCATGCGATCCGCGGTCATCGTCTGTGCGGCGATGGCCAGCCAGTGGCCGACTGGCGTACCGGATTCGCCGGCGTTGTCCGCCCAGTACAGCGCGATGGTACGCTGCTCGGCGGTGAGGCCGGCCTTGGCATCGAGCACCTGGCGTGCGTTGACGTGGAGCGCCGACGTGCTGCTCGTGGCGTATGCCGGCGGATCGGGGACCTTGCACTCGTTCCACACCGAGAGCGCGAACGGACGTACCTGGCTCCAGTACGGCTCCGACATGCCGGACATGTTCACGGCGGGCAGCGTCCTGGTGGCCGACTTGGGCCGGCTGAGGATCAGTCCGCGGTCGCTGGCGGCGCCGGGCCGCATTGCATTGGCCGGGTTGTCGAGGGCAACGAACTCGCTGGCGCCGGACATATTCTGGGTTGCGTAGATCGTGGCGGGCGCATCGTTGACCCACAGACCGGGACCCTTGGGCGCGACGTAGGGACGACCGCGGGTGCTGTCGAAGCCGTCCGTCCGTGACCAGGCCACGATGGCGAGACCGAGACGGGCCCCGTGATCAGCGGACGCGGCGCGAACGGCCTCGGACGCGGGCTGTGCCGCCACCATGGAGTCCATCAGCCTTGCCAACGCCGCCCGTGTCGTGGGCAGCGCCTCGCGCAGGAGCGAGTCGATGACGACGCGCTCGGCCGCCACGGCGGTGAGAACACCGTTGACGCGCGCCTCAGGCCTTGGCAGTTGCGGAAAGCCGTTGAGCGCGCCCGCTGACGGCGTTGGCTCGGGCGACTCGCCCGCCGAAAGCCCCGCGTACAGCGCCGCCGAGGCATAGACCATGAGCCGCGACGCCACCGGCGGCGAAAGGCGCTCGACTCGCATGGCGCCGTAGTACGATCGAATCCATTCCGGCACGAAGTGCGGCTCCGGCGCCGGCCCTCCGCAGGCGGCCAGCGCCAGCGCGGCCAGAAACGTCAGCCGCCGCGCCGGCGCCGTCCGCCCCGTAGGCTCAACCGCCACGCCGACCGCCACCGCCGCCGAGCTTCTCCATGATGAAGGCGTCGCCGTCCTTCTCCTGCTTGTCGAGCATTTCGTTCGCCGTCTTCTGCTGCTCTTCGCTCAACACCGGTACCGCCTTCTCGCTCGTGGCGTTGTAGTTGGCGCGAACGGCCTGCACGATGTCCACCATGCCCTGCCGGATGCCGCGCTTCCGCATGGCCTCCACCTGCGGCGACAGCCCGGTGTTCTTCTTGCGCATTTCGGTCCGCAGCGAATCGAGCGTCTTGAAGAGCGAATCGTTCATCGTTGCCAGCTTCGCGTCGAGATCGCGGATCTGCGCCAGCTGCGAATCCGTCAGCGACAGCGCCTTGCGCTTGTCGATGAGCAGCTTGGTGGGGTTCATGGTTTCCAGGTCGCGCTTGGCCAGCACGGCGCCCTCGCCGCGGTCTTCGTTCACGAGCGCGTCATAGTTCGGCGCTTCAGTGCCGCGACGGCGCCCGCCGCGCTGGGCGTCGGCGACCATGGGAACGATGAGCAGTGCGATGATGATTGCGTTTCGGCTCAGCATGGTGAGTTCTCCTGTCCGAATGATCTGCGTTCGATGCGACCAGTTCAATTTGCCTGCGCTGCGGCCGTCGTCTAGCTCCGGGCCGCCTGCTTGTCGCGGACCGCCACCGGCGACGGGACGTGGGCGAAGAGCTCCTTGCGGACCTCCGGATTACTGATCTTCCAGATCACGCCATCCGTGAAGTAGTGGTGGATGTTGATGAACATGAGGAGCAGGATCGGCGCGGCGCGGCCGGGCTCCTCTCCGAACATGTCGGCAACCACGCTCATGGCGGTCCCCGGCACTACCTGCTCGAGAAGGTAGCTGACGACGAGCAGCGCTACCGCATATACGGCGATGTGCTGTACCACGCTGCCGGGACTCCGCATGGCAGTGCGGTTGATCTCGACACGAATCGGAAAAGCCAGGTACTGGATTGCGTGAGCTATCTGTACCCAGAAGAGCGCCTTTGGGTCACGCGCCATGACCGCGTACCACACGAAGATCGCCAGCCAAGGCACCAGCGTCCGGATCGGCGGCATCCGGCCCGTCCGCCGGCGCAGTCGTGCCAGTCCGTACAGGCCGATCGCGAAGGCGACGCCGGTGCCGGCGCTGGCGATGAGGTAGAAGGGCCGGATACCCGAGGGATTCCGGACGTACGTGTAGAAGAACCAGGTGAAGTGCCACGCCAGCAGGATCCGGAGGCTGGTCCGCACCAGCAGGCGCTCGGTCGCGTCGAGCGACCGGCCCTCGAGGTATGCGTAGGAGGCCATCATGCCCCACACCTGCCCCGTGTAGTGCCACGCCAGGTAGGCGCCCGCAACGGCGACCAGGACGATGAGCAACACCTGCGAGCCGGCTTGCGCCTCCCAGATGGCTACCAGGGCGTATAGCAGCAGGATCAGGGGCACGTAGAGCGACGCCCACTTGTGCTTCAGGATCATCTCCCGGCTGCGGTAGATGATGCGGTAGGACGCCATGAAGTGCGGCATGTTGAACAGCGTGGCGAACCACGCCTGGGCGCCGGCGCCGACGATCAGGAGGTCGGTGCGGCCGCTGAGCAGCATCGGCACGAAGACGAGGAGCGACAGGCCGCCGACGCCGAGCACGTCGACGATCGGCGACAACATCGACGCACGCGGCCCCGGTTGTGGCGTTGGATCGGTCATACGCGGCAAGGCAAAGGGGCCGCCGGGCGCTTAGCCCGACGGCCCCTTCGACGACTGGAAGATCGTTTAGACGCCAGCCGGACGCGGCGGACGGCGATCCCACATGAACGTGAGCGCCGAGCTGGTCCACGCCGGAGTCGAGGCTGAGCCTGCGCCCTGCGGCGCCTGCGTTCCCGTGACAGACGCCGGGAAGACGAAGCCGGTGACTGCCGAGCCGGCCACGCTCGTACCCGGGAGCGCGTCGAACGGACCCGGTGGGGTGAGCACCGCCGCGGCGCCAACCAGCGCGCGCCGGTGCATGTTGCCGACGGCAAGCGCTGCGAACGAAGCGCCGCTCGGCGACACCGCCTTGTACAGGTACGTTCCAGCCGCGACGGCCTGATACGTGTGAACCGTCAGCGGCGGCACGTTGGTCCAGGCCGCGTCCGGAGCAAGAGCCTCGGCCCCGCCGCTCAGGTACTTGGCCGCGTCAATCGACGCCGACGTGCCATTGATGATGCGCACTGACACCGTGCTGGGCGTCGCGGCAATCGTCGTCGCGTCGGTCACCGACTCCGCATAGAAGTGAAGCCGCATCGAGCAGGCAGCCGTACCGGCGCCCGTGCCCGTCGCGGCGCACCCATTGGCGGCGGTCGCGGGACGACCGGCACCCGTTGGGTTGGCGTACCCCCACAGGATGGCCGTGTAGAGCGTGCCCTCGGTGAGCGTCACGGTGGTGTCTTTCACGACCTGAGACGCGATCGCAGCAGTCGACCCGTTCATGAAGATGCGCAGTGTCCGCGATCCAGCCTGGGCCGGCTTGAACTGGACCGTGGTCGAGCCCGGGACACCCGTGGCGCCCGTCGGGTTGACCACCGGCGAGTTGCGGAACGCGATCTGCCAGTGACGGCTGTTCTCGACAAAGTCGTAGAACGCGAAGTCCATGGCGCCGGTGTCCGGAACCGCGTTGATGAACCGAACGCCCGCGGTCGGGATCGGTGTGGTCTCGATGATTTCGTCCGGCACGCAGGCGCTCAGGGCGCCGGCGGCGAGGCAGAGAACCGAGAGTCTGGGAATCCGTCGCATGTGTGAGAGATGCTCCATGGAGGTTGACTGCTTGCTCGAAATCAGCGACGCGGCCTCAGCGTTCCGATCGTGTCATCCGGCGGAGGATCGCCGCCGCCGCTGAAGTTCACACCGAGGGCCCTGCCAAACACGAACACCGCGCCACCAACTGCCACCAGACCAAACGCCATCGTCCGCGCCCGCGAGAACTTCCGCTCGTACGTCCTCGCGACGTACTGCTTTTCGATGCGAACCCGCTCGCCGGACCAGACCTGAATGCCGCGCGTGAAGGTCTTCACCGAGGTGACTCCAACCACGTAGCCACCGTTTTCCGACTCCAGCAAACGTCCCTGCACCTGACTGATCTCGGGCCCCATGGAACCACCCAAGTGGACCCGCCCCTGATCGGTGATGTCGAACGCTACCACCTCACCGAGTCGGGGCTCCGGTCCGATGGCTGGCTGCAGCGAATAGCAGCCAACCACCAGAGCCAGAAAACCCACCAAGACTGCTGAATTCCGTTTGTACGTCACACTGCTCTGCAACCGTCGAACGTTATTACCAGCCGTACGAAGCGGACACGCCCGCCGCGGAACCACCCGCGGTACCCGTCCCCGTGGAGTACAGCGGCTTGCGACGCGCCAAGAGGTCCTGATACGGCGGCGCCCACTGATACGGCGTCGTCGCGGTCAGGTCGCCCCAGCCACGATGATCAAGGAACCACGCCGCGAAGTGCGTGAAGTGCGTCTCGATGCGCTTCTCCCACTTCAAGGCTTCCATCAAGCTGTTGGCCGCCGTGAGAGTGGACGCACAGACGACTGTACCGCCGCCGTTGTGCGACGCGTTCTGCGGAATCTTGGGAACGCACTCCTGCCCAACCTGCGCCGGCACGCCGGCAACGGTCACCGGCGGCAAGCCGCCGCCGGTCGCGACGCCACCCACCATGCCGGCTGTGCGCGAGGCGTTGATGAGCGGAACCGCCGATGGAAGCGCGCCAAGGCGGATGTGGCCCTCGGCCTCGAGCAAGCGGTTCTCGGACATCGTGAACGAGAGGATCTTGCCCGACACCGCCGTACCGGCGTCGCCGAGCTTGAACCACGACCAGAACCGGGCGTTGTCGTACTGCGAGAAGCCCCAGGTCAGGCCGGTGAGGTTGTCGTCGCCGGGCAAGCGGTTACGGAAGTAGCGCTTGCACGTGGTGGCCGCGAACTCGCACATCGACACCGTGAAGTCGGTGTTTTGCGCGCCGCGGGTGGCACCTTGCGGGAAGCGCAGGTCCGGCGTTGCCATCGTGAAGGGACCCGACGTGCCACGCGCTTCCAGCGGCTGGGCAATCCACGCCGCGTACGAGCCGGTCGTGTCACCCATGCCGATGATAAACGGCATCATCTGGTG